>Ga0126371_10002191_pt1 | contig 16766 bp, 12 predicted proteins | sample PanSoiMetaPlot_4_FD_110145 | JGI IMG/M metagenome (GOLD analysis project Ga0126371, IMG submission 110145) | Tropical forest soil microbial communities from Panama - MetaG Plot_4 | ecosystem: Environmental > Terrestrial > Soil > Tropical forest > Bulk soil | place: Panama | collected 2016-02-17 | reverse complement strand
CCGACCAACATCGGTGGGCGTCCGTATCATTCGTGGCCGTCGTTCATCGTGATTACCTTCGAACTCACGATTCTTTTCGGCGGAATCTCCGCCGTGCTTGGAATGCTCGCGCTCAACGGCCTGCCAATGCCGTATCACCCGGTGTTCAACGTGCCGCGTTTCGCGATGGCCAGCAAAGATCGCTTCTTTTTGATCATCTTCTCGACCGATCCCAAATACGATCCCTCGGGCACGCGTCAATTTCTGCAGGCGCTGGAGCCGCGTTCGATTTCGGAGGTGCCAAGCTAGGTCTATGGCAAGCCTCCGAAAATTCTTCCCTTGTCTCGTGCTGGTTGTTCTTGCGACAGCAGGATGCCGTCTCGACATGCATGTGCAGCCCCGCCAGAATCCGTTGTCGAAGAGCGACTTCTTTGCGGATCAGCGTTCCGCTCGTCCGCGCGTGGAAGGCACTGTGGCTCGTGGCGAGTACGACGACAACCCCTACCTGCGCACCGGCAAGATCGGCAACAATCCCGGTGACTTCATGCCGTTCCCCGTGACCGCCGAAGTCCTGAACCGAGGCCGCGAGCGCTACAACATCTATTGCGCTCCGTGTCATTCGCGCGTGGGCGATGGCGAAGGCTTTATTCCGTCGCGCGGATTCTCGCGTAAGCCGCCCTCGTATCACATCGAGCGTCTCCAAAAAGCGCCGGTCGGCTACATCTACGGAGTGATCACCGAAGGCTTCGGAATCATGCAGGACTACTCGTCGCAGATTCCACCGCGCGACCGCTGGTGCATCGTCGCCTACATCCGCGCGTTGCAGTTAAGCCAGCATGCCACTGTCGCGGACGCTCAAGGGCACCCCCTACCATCTCAAGCACCGGAATTCGTTGAAGGAACAGGAGCGACATTGCCACGCGTGAAGCCGGCCGAGCCGAAAGCCGAGGAGTCCAAATGAGCACCACGCACACGACCAACCTGGACCTCTCGACCCCGGCCGTCATCAAGACGATCGGTCGCCGTTCGCTCGTCATCGGTGTGGTAGCCAGCGTGATCGCAATCGGCCTCGGGTTTGCGAATTCGCAGGTCTTTTTCCGCGGCTACCTGCTGTCGTACATGGACTGGCTCGGCGTCTGTCTCGGCTCGATGGCCATCCTGATGATCCGCCACCTGACTGGCGGCGGTTGGGGCATGGTCATTCGTCGTGTGCTCGGCGCGTCAATGCGGACTCTGCCGTTGATGTTCGTCCTCTTCATTCCTTTGGCTTGGTTCGGTGTTCCGAGACTCTACCCGTGGGCCATGCCGCTCGACGCGATTCACAATCCGACGATCCGGGACCATCTCGAGCACCACGATTTCGTGCGGAGTTATCTGAACTGGCACGGGTTCGTGATGCGAGGGATTGTTTACTTCGCCATCTGGGGCCTGATCGTCTTCCTGCTCAGCAAGTGGTCCGCGGAGCAAAACCAGCCGCCCATTCGCGACAACAGCGCGCGCTTCAAGGCGGTAAGCGGTCCCGGACTCATCATCTTCGCTTTCACGATTTCCTTCGCCGCGATCGACTGGGTGATGTCGCTTGACCCCAGTTGGATCTCGACCATCTACGGTTTGCTGTTCGTCGCTGGAGAACTGCTTGCCGGATTGGCCTTCGCGGTCGTGGTCGAGCGCATTCTCTACAAGTACAAGCCGATGTCTGTGCTGCTGCGCCCTGACTTCGTGCACGACCACGGAAAGTTCATGCTCACTTTCATTATGGTGTGGGCCTATTTCTCGTTTTCGCAGTGGCTGATCATCTGGGCCGGTAACCTGCCCGAAGAAATCACCTGGTACATCCGCAGGCTCGGCGGAGGCTGGGGTTTCGTCGGGCTGTTCCTCGTGATCTTCCACTTTGCCATGCCATTCGCAATCCTGCTTTCGCGGCCCTTCAAGCGCGACGTCACGAAGCTGGTCTGGCTTGCCTGCTGGATGCTCTTCATGCGCTACGTCGATCTGTTCTGGCACATCGAGCCGTCATTCTCGGCGACCTTCACTGTGACCTGGGCCGATCTGGTGATCCCGTTCGCGATGGGCGGCCTCTGGCTCGCTTACTTCTGCCGCAACCTGAGTTCGCTTCCGCTGCTTCCGCAATACGACGTCTACGCGAAACAGGTGTTGGAACCGGAGCATCAACATGCATGACACCCTGCACAACGGGCATGGACGCGACCGCTTCGAGCAGGAAGATCTGAGCCCGCAGGGCATCTTCTATTTCATGGCCGGGCTCGCCGTCGTCGGCGTGGTGATCTATTTCATCGTGGTTGGCATGTACCGCTACCTCGATGCTTACGACAGAAAACACCAGATCCCGCCCAACCCAATGTCCGTGCAGACGGGAATCGATCCGCGCGGAACCATGCCGTTTCCTGAAGCTGTCGGGAAAATCGACCAGACCTTCCCCAAGCCAGTACTTGAGCATAGTGAACTACAGCAATTCAACAATGTCGTCGAGAAGCAAGATCAGACACTCGCCAGCTATGACTGGGTTGATCAGAAGCAGGGAATCGTTCGCATTCCGATCGACAAGGCAATGGAATTGCTAGCCCAGCGCGGATTGCCTGTCCTGCCTCAGGGCGCAGGAGCACAAGCTGCCGCCGGGAGCGCAGGTGCCAAAGAAACGCAACCGAAGCCCGCAGCCAGAAGGGCCGCGGCTCAATAGAAGCATTCACCGCTCCAGCCGGTGCTGACATCAGCGCGCTGGAAAGGGAAACGCGTGCGCACGAATCAAATATTCGGCTTCGTGGCGACACTCGCGGCGATCATTTCGCTCGCGACAGCGTCTGCTTTTGGTCAGGGAATGACCAATGGAATCCTGTCGCCGCCCGCGAACGTGCGTCCGCCCGGGCTGAAGAATGTCGGCATTCAGCAGAACCTGAACCAGCCTCTGCCGCTTGATGTCGCGTTCACCGACGATCTTGGCCGCAACGTGCATCTCGGCGACTACTTCGGCAAGAAGCCGGTCATCTTGAGCCTGGTGTACTTCAACTGCCCGATGCTCTGCGGCGAAGTCCTGAGCGGTCTCGAGCACTCGCTTCGCATGATGAGTTTCGACGCTGGCAAGGAATTCGAAGTCATCACGGTCAGCTTCGATCCGAAAGACACGCCGGAGATGGCAGCGAAGAAAAAATCCGAGTTCCTGGAGCGCTACAAGCGAAACGGTGCCGAACAAGGCTGGCACTTTCTTGTGGGCAAGCAGGATGCCATCGACGCGCTCACAAAAGCGGTCGGCTTTCAGTACGACTACAACGCGAACACGCAGCAGTTCGCGCATGCAGCCGCGATCATGATCGCGACGCCCGATGGCAAAATTGCCCAGTACTACTACGGTGTCGAATATCCGCCGAAGGATCTTCGTCTCGGACTGGTGGAGGCAGGCCAGGGCAAGATCGGCAACATTGTCGATGCAATGCTGCTCTACTGCTATCACTACGATCCTGAGCAGGGAAAATACAGCGCCACCATCTTGCGAGTACTGCGACTGGCCGGGCTGGCCACGATGTTGTCCCTCGGAACTCTGATTTTCGTAATGATTCGCCACACCCCCGATCGCGGCGCAGCAGGAGTGGAACGGACCAGTTAACTATGTTTCAGAATATGCCCCTTTGGCCCGCAAGGGCTTCGACCATGGCGAACAACGTCGACGCGCTGTTCATCTTTCTGCTCGTCGTGTCGGGGTTGATGACGCTTCTGATTTTCACCATGGTCATCTATTTCGCGGTGCGGTATCGCCGCCAGCCCGGCCGTCGTGCCGAGCAGATTGATGGTTCACACGCGCTCGAAATCACCTGGTCCATCATTCCTTTCTGTGTGTTCATGACGTTTTTTATGTGGGGCGCGTTGATCTACTTCAAAGAACGTACTCCCCCATCCGACTCCGCCGAGGTCTACACCGTCGCCAAGCAGTGGATGTGGAAGTTCGAGCACATGGAAGGGCAGCGCGAGATCAACGAGTTGCACGTCCCCGCCGGACGAAACGTGAAGATGATTATGACCTCGCAAGACGTCATCCACAGCTTCTTCGTGCCGGCGTTCCGCGTTAAGCAGGACGTGCTGCCCGGCCGATACACCGTGGCCTGGTTCCACGCCACCAAGCCCGGCACCTATCACCTGTTCTGTGCGGAATATTGCGGGACGATGCACTCGGGCATGATCGGCTCGGTCGTCGTGATGGAACCCAAGGACTACGAAACGTGGATGAGCGGCGGCGGCAACCAGCCGCTGGCCTCGACTGGCGAAAAATTGTTTTCCGAACTCGGCTGCGTGACCTGCCACCGCACCGATACGCAAGGTCGCGGGCCCAATCTGGTCGGTGTCTTCGGCAAGCCAGTCATGCTCGAAGACGGACGCACCGTGACCGCCGACGAAAATTATGTCCGTGAATCGATCTTGCAGCCGGAAGCCAAGATCGTAAAGGGATTCAAGCCGGTCATGCCGACGTTTCAGGGACAGATTAGCGACGAGCAACTCAATGCGCTGGTGGCTTATGTGAAGTCGTTAAGCCAGCAGCCCACCGGACAGACCGGCAACGTGGCCGCGGCCAGTCCGCAACCGTAGCAGCTACAGGTGACCAGCATGGCAACCGCAGTACTGGAAACAGGCGAACGCGAAACCTATCTGAATCGCGAGTACGGCATCAAGTCGTGGCTCCTGACCGTGGACCACAAGCGCATCGCCTTGCTGTACCTGATGGGGATCACGTTCTTCTTCTTCATCGGCGGGTTCTTCGCATTGTTGATTCGTCTGGAACTGCTCACGCCTGCCGGGGACCTCGTACAGGCCGATACCTACAACAAGCTCTTCACCATGCACGGCCAGATCATGGTCTTCTTTTTCCTGATCCCCGCCGTGCCCGCAGTGCTCGGCAATTTCCTCATCCCGATTATGATCGGCGCCAAGGATCTGGCCTTCCCACGCATTAACCTGCTCAGCTGGTACATCTACATGATCGGCGGCGTGTTGATGCTGATCACGATCCTGAATGGCGGCGTCGACACAGGCTGGACCTTCTACACTCCGCTCAGCACCGAGTTCCTGAAGACAAATGTCGTCACCGCCGCCTTGGCGGTCTTCGTCTCCGGATTCTCGTCAATCCTTACAGGCCTGAACTTCATCGTTACTACCCATCGCATGCGCGCTCCGGGGATGACCTGGAACCGCCTGCCGTTGTTCGTATGGGCGCATTACGCAACCAGCATCATCCAGGTCCTGGGCACGCCCGTGGTCGCGATCGCCATCGTGCTGGTGGCGCTCGAACGCACCCTGCATCTCGGAATCTTCAATCCCGCACTCGGCGGCGATCCCCTGCTGTTCCAGCACCTGTTCTGGTTTTACTCGCACCCGGCCGTCTACATCATGATCCTGCCCGGGATGGGCATCATCAGCGAGATCGTCTGTTGCTTCTCGCGCAAGCGCATCTTCGGTTACAAGGCCATGGCGATGGCTCTCCTCGGAATCGCAGTCGTCGGCTTCCTGGTCTGGGCGCACCACATGTTCGTCGCCGGCATCTCGTTGTACGCCGCGCTTATCTTTTCATTGCTCAGCTACTTCGTCGCGGTGCCCTCCGCGATTAAAGTCTTCAACTGGACCTCCACTATGTACAAGGGGTCGATTACCTATCAGACCCCGATGCTGTATGCATTTGGTTTCATCGGCCTCTTTACGATGGGCGGCCTGACGGGTCTGTTTCTCGCCTCTCTCGGCATTGACGTGCACGTGACGGACACCTATTTCGTCATCGCCCACTTCCACTACATCATGGTTGGCGGCATGGTGATGGCCTACCTCGGCGGCATGCATTTCTGGTGGCCCAAAATTTCCGGGCGTATGTATCCCGAAGGATGGGGCCGCCTGGCCGCGCTGCTGGTCTTCGTCGGCTTCAACCTGACGTTCTTCCCGCAATTTGTTCTCGGGTACATGGGGATGCCGCGCCGCTACTGGGACTACTCGCACTCGCCGGAATTCCAGATCCTGAATGTGCTCTCGACTGCCGGGGCGACGATCCTGGCAGTCGGCTACCTGCTGCCGATGATTTACTTCCTGTGGTCGATGCGATACGGCAAGCCCGCGCCCGACAACCCATGGAACGCGGCGGGCCTCGAATGGACGATTCCTTCGCCGCCGACTACCTACAATTTCGAAGAGCAGCCGGTTGTTACCTGGGAAGCCTATAACTACGACGAGATTAAGGAGGAGGTCCCCGTTGCAAACTAGTCCTGCAGCCACGGTACAGGGCGAAGCACACGAGAATCCTGCCCTCCTGCATCACTTCGCGACGGCTCAACAGCAGAAAGATGCCGCCAGCCTCGGCATGTGGCTATTCCTGGTCACCGAAGTCATGTTCTTCGGCGGCATGTTCTGCGCCTATCTCGTCTACCGCTACTGGTATTTCGGAGACTTCGCAGCGGCCAGCTCGAGCATCGATCTCACGCTTGGAACGGTGAACACCGCAGTCCTGATCTGTTCCAGCTTGACCGTTGCCATGGCGATTCGCTGCGCGCAGGTTGGCAAGCAGAAAGCGATCGTCGTTTATCTCGTTCTTACGATCATTCTTGGTTTGGCATTCTTGGGAATCAAAGGTATCGAGTACAAGCAGAAGTTCGACGAGAACCACGTCCCCGGCTGGGCGAATTTCCATCTTGAAGGCCACATTCCGCGGCATGCCGATATACCCGTCAACCAACAGCATGCCCAGATTTATTTCTCGCTCTATTTCGCGATGACCGGCATGCACGCCTTGCACATGATCATCGGCGTCGGCTTGTTCTCATACCTGACTTACAAAGCATGGAAAGGACGCTACGCTCCCGAGTACTACACTCCACTCGAGAATGGCGGGTTGTACTGGCACTTTGTCGACATTGTCTGGATTTACTTATTTCCGTTGCTCTATCTGATCGACCGTCATCCGTGAGGTAGCCATGTCTGAACACATTTCTTCAGTGAAGTTGTACATCGGTATATGGCTCGCTCTTCTGGTAGGCACGGGTCTGACGGTCGCCGCGGCCCTCGTCGACCTGGGCCCCTTCAACCCGATTGTTGCCCTGGCGATCGCGACCACGAAAGCCATTCTCGTGGTTCTCTTCTTCATGCACGTGAAGTACGCTCACGAGAAGCTGACCAAGCTCGTGATCATTGCCGGAATCTTTTTCTTCCTGATCCTGCTCGCCCTGAGCATGGCGGATTATTCGACGAGGTTGTGGACGTAGGGAGAGCGACGTTCTTATTGCAACGCGGAAAAGCCTTTAAGCGCAGAGAACGCAGAGAAGAGCCGCTCAGAAACCCCAGAAGATCTCTCTTAACCTCTGTCTCCCGTCGAACATTCTGCAACTCTCTCAGGAACGGTGACTTCAAGGGATGATTCCTCGCGATAGTCGTTTACGATCCCGCGGACGCCATCTCGCAAGAGCATCACGTGGAAGTTAATAAGAAGGCGAACGGAGATATTTAGCAAGCGAAGATGGGAAAGTAATTGCGCTTCGTCCACTGGGTGCAGAGCGTCTTTGCATTTCAATTCGACAACCACTTTTCCCTCCACCACCAAATCGGCACGAAAGCCACAGTCGAGTTTGACATCGTCATATACGAGAGGACGGCGCGTTGTCTTTCGACGGCTAGCCCGACTCTCCGGAGTTCGTGCGCAAGGCAAGCCTGGTAGGCAGACTCGAGAACTCCCGGTCCAGTCGGCGATGAACCTTGATGGCAGCCCCGATACTCCGCTCCGTTATCTCATTGCTTCGCATCCTGTCGCTAATTTATGAGGAAATCTCGATGTCAGTCGGTGACGGCGAACACAACCGAGCCGTGAGATCCTAGTTACTGCCACCGTGGAGTCATTCAACCGAGACCGTCGGGTTTTTCTCAAGTTGTTCTCTGCGCCCTCTGCGGCCGTTCTCCGCGCTCTCTGCGGTTAAGAGCTTTTGATCGAATGTCGACGAAACCCTTGCCGAAAATCCGTTATCGCTTTCACTTCCGTGCAGCGCCCCCCCCTTGCGTCACGCCACACTTTTCCCTGAAGATGAATCGACATGCCCCCGTCCGATCCGCTGCCGATCCTCTCCCCGGAACAGTCCCAGCAATTTGCCGAACGGGCAGATGCCTCGAAGACCGCGCGCGTCGACGCCCGCGCTCTCGAATCTTCGCTTCGCTCCCGGGTCACGGGCGAAGTCCGCTTCGACACCTCCAGCCGCGCTCTTTACGCGACCGACGGCTCCAGCTACCGCCAGGTCCCGATCGGCGTCGTCATCCCACGTCACGCTGACGACGTCATCGCCACCATCGCCACCTGCCGTGAATACGGCGCCCCAGTTCTTTCGCGCGGCGGCGGCACCTCGCTCGCCGGACAGTGCTGCAACACGGCAGTCGTTCTCGACTTCACCAAGTACATGGCCGGGATTCTCGAGATCGATCCCGTCCGCAAAACCGCCCGCGTTCAGCCCGGCGTCATTCTCGACCACCTGCGCGCCGCTGCCGAGAAGCATCACCTGACGTTCGCCCCCGACCCCGCCACACACGACCGCTGCACCCTCGGCGGCATGATCGGCAACAACTCGTGCGGCGTCCATTCGGTGATGGCCGGCAAGACCGATGACAACATCGAGGCCCTCGACGTTCTCACCTACGACGGTCTGCGCATGAAAGTCGGCGCCACCTCTCTCAACGAACTCGACCGTATCATTCGCGAAGGCGGCCGTCGTGGCGAAATTTACGCCAAGCTGAAATCCATCGCAGACACTTATGGCGATCTCGTTCGCCAGCGCTATCCTGACATCCCGCGCCGTGTCTCCGGTTACAACCTGAATTTCCTGCTCCCCGAGAACGGCTTCCACGTCGCCCGCGCTCTCGTGGGCACGGAAGGCACGTGCGTCTCGATTCTTGAAGCGACCTGCCGCTTGGTTGAAAGTCCGCCGGAGCGTGCACTTCTCGTCATCGGGTATCCCGACATCTTTCAGACCGCCGACCACGTCCCTGAAGTCATGGCCCACAAGCCGATCGGTCTCGAGGGTATCGACGAGATGCTTCTCGAATACACGCGCCGCCGCGGCATCAACGCAGAGGGCCTCGCTCTGTTCCCGCCCGGAGGCGGTTGGCTGCTCGCCGAGTTCGGAGGACAAACTGCCGCTGAAGCCGAAGCCCAGGCTACCGGCCTCATGAACGTCCTGAGCCGCGGCGCGAATCCCCCCAGCATGCACCTGTGCTCAAAGGTCGAAGCGAAGCACATCTGGACCGTTCGCGAGTCGGCGCTCGGCGTGATCTCCCACGTTCCCGGCGAGCCCTTGAGTTGGGAGGGTTGGGAGGATGCAGCAGTCGCTCCCGACAAACTCGGCGACTATCTCCGTGACTTCAAGCAACTCATGGCCAAGTTTGCCTACCACGGCGTGCTCTACGGACACTTCGGCCACGCCTGTGTGCACACTCGAATCAACTTTGACTACGAATCCGAAGAGGGCGTCGCCCGTTTCCGCGAATTCATGAACGAAGCCGCGGACCTTGTCGTCGGGTACGGCGGCTCGCTTTCCGGCGAACACGGAGACGGCCAGGCTCGCGCCGAGCTGCTTCCGAAGATGTTCGGCACGGAACTTATCCAGGCGTTCAACGAATTCAAGTCAACCTGGGATCCCGACTGGAAGATGAATCCCGGCAAGGTTGTCGAGCCCTATCGCATGGATGAAAACCTGCGCCACGGTCCCGACTACCATCCTTGGCAGCCGCCCACTCATTTCAAGTTCCCGCACGACCACGGCAGCATGGCGCATGCCACGCTGCGCTGCGTCGGTGTAGGGAAGTGCCGTCACCACGAAGGCGGCGTGATGTGTCCCAGCTTCCGCGTCACCCGCGAAGAAGAACACTCCACCCGCGGTCGCGCCCATCTGCTCTGGGAGATGGCCAACGGCGAAATCATTCAGGACGGTTGGCGCAGCGAAGAAGTCAAACACTCGCTCGACCTGTGTCTCGCCTGCAAAGGATGCAAGAGCGATTGTCCGGTCTCGGTTGATCTCGCTACCTACAAGGCCGAATTCCTCTCGCACTATCACGAAGGCCGCCTGCGTCCGATCAATCATTACGCATTCGGCAACATCGATTTCTGGGCGCGCCTCGCCTCAAACGCTCCGGGACTCGTGAATCTCACGACGCAGCTGCCGTTCCTTCGCGACATCGCAAAAGCCGTCGCCGGAATTCCGAAGCAGCGGAGCATTCCCGCATTCGCTCCGCAGACTTTCAAAAGCTGGTTCAGGCGCCACCAGCCGCTCCATCCCGATGGCCCGCTCGTCGTCCTCTGGCCCGACACCTTCAATAACTATTTTCTGCCGCACACCGCCACGGCCGCAGTCGACGTCCTCGAGCACGTCGGTTTCCGGGTCGAGTTGCCTCAGGGAAATCTCTGCTGCGGACGCCCGCTCTACGACTTCGGCATGCTCGATCGGGCCGAAAACCTGCTGCTTGACATCCTCGACGCGCTCGCCCTCGAAATCGAAGCCGGTATCCCGATTATCGGACTCGAGCCCAGCTGCGTGGCCGTCTTCCGCGACGAACTCGTGAACCTGTTTCCGCACGACGAACGCGCTCGCCGGCTTTCGCGTCAGACCTTCCTGCTCAGCGAATTCCTTGACAACTACAAAGACCTCATCCCGCTGCCCCGTTTCGAGCGCAAGGCGATCGTCCACGGCCACTGCCATCACAAGTCCGTCATGAAGATGAACGCCGAAGAGAGCGTCCTCCGCCGGATGGGTCTCGACGTCAAAATGCCATCTCCCGGCTGCTGCGGGATGGCCGGATCCTTCGGCTTCGAGGACGACAAGTACGACGTCTCGATCGCCATCGGCGAACTCGAACTTCTCCCAGCCGTCCGCCGGGCTCCACCCGACTGGCTCGTTATCGCCAACGGCTTCAGCTGCCGCGAACAAATCGCCCAGGAAACCGACCGCGAAGCGCTGCACCTGGCCGAGGTTCTTCAGATGGCGATCCACGACGGAGCGCTTGGCGGGCCCGAAACCTACCCCGAGAAGCACATCGTCCGGCAACGCAAGGCCGCCGTTCGCGATTCCATGCGCCAGGCCAGCCTGGCCCTCGTTGGGGCCGCGGCGAGTGCTGCCCTCATTGCTCAATTGGCCAGAAGGCGCTGATTCTAAATAGCTTAATGATAGTTGGCTCGGGGATAACCCGTCCCTCTCGCCAAGCCTCCGGGCTTCTGGGACAATAGTCTTTGCTACTCTTAGAGCGCTTCCAGCCCTAAGGCGCTCAGCCGTATCCCCGGTCCCTGTCCTGCCAGGGTCTTGTGAAAGTCATGGAACGCGAAACGACCATCCCGGGCATCGCAGCGGACTCGGTCCAAGTCCAGACCGTACCCGTCCGCACCGCCGACGTCGGCCTTCACGGTGCCGTCCTCGTCCTGATCCAGTTCGATGTCTCTGAAGAAATCCGCCTCGACGAGCTACGCAAGATCTTTGGCGCCCGCCGGGCCGAGGCCAGCTTCAAGCACGCTGCACCAAATTATGTGCAATATCAGCGGCCCCCGGTGGTCGAGCCAATTGAACCACTGGTCCTCGACAGCGGCGAGCGTCTCGACGCGCAGATCCGCTATTACGACTACGGTGTGCTCAGCGTGGTTTTTGAACTTCCGTTCTCCGGCGACTGGGACACGCTGGTTCGCCTTTCCAGCCGCTGGGTTTGGGACACTGACTTCACCAGCCTCGCCTCGAAGATCGTCAAGAGCAAGCTCGAGCGCGCTCGTCCCGCGCTCATCAAGAGCTACGACAACTGGCTGCACGAAGACTACTTTATGTTCCACGTGCGCGAGATGGCTTCGAAGCCGACCGCGGGCGAACTGTTAACCCAGCACGGAGGCCAGATCGCGCAGATCGTTCGTGGCGAGACCGCGCCTCTATCTGAGGGCGAACGACAAGAAGTGCTGCAAGGCAGAATCTCTTACTATCCGAATGACCTCGCCGTGATCGGTTGGAACGGCGCGTTCCTCTACGACACTGCCGCCGGCGCCGAAACCGCGATTCAACTTCTCGAGTACGCCAACTCGCAGCTGCTCGAGTTTCGCCACTACGACGAGCTCCTCACCCGTGAGTTGGAAAGCGTTTACGACTTCCTCGAAACGGGCAGGACTGGCCTCTGGTCTCGCTGGCGGACCGCACGCGCTGCCTCGAAACTGCATACCGTGCTACTCGACGTAGCCGAACTCACCGAGCACGCCGACAACGCCATCAAGTTCCTCAGCGACATGTTTTCGGCTCGTCTCTACAAGTTGGCCGCGTCGAAAGTCGGTGTGCCCGACTACAAAGATCTCGTGCAGAAAAAACTCCGCACTGCCGAAGAGCTTTATAACTTCATGGTCGACCAATTCAATCAGAGCCGCGCTTTCGTCCTCGAATTAATGGTGGTCATCATCCTGATCATCGAACTGGTCATGCTCTTCCACGGAAAACCAGGATTCTGAGCTCTCCGCTTTTCTCCGTCCACCTTTAGTACTTACATTCCTAAGGCAAAACCTCACCACCGAGACACAGAGGCACAGAGGAACAACCTTGACGTGGCCGAGAAGGTTTTTGTCTTTGCGTGGGATGTTATCTCTTGCGATGAATTGGGTTCCTTTGCGTCCCTTTGCTGGTTTTCTCTGCGCACTCTGCGGATTTTCTCCGCGTCCTCTGCGGTTACGTGCTCTTTCTCAGACTTCTCTGTGCCTCTGGGTCTCCGTGGTGAGATGTTGTTTGTTCTTTGCGCCCTTTTGCGGTTAAAAGCTCTTTCGAAAAACCGCTTAACCGATAAGCACCGGCCGCACGGTCTTTCGTTGGGCGCTACTGTGGGCTTTCGCCGACGACTGACGACCGCCGACTTACTTCAGCAGTCTCGCCGCCTCTTTCGCGTAGTAGGTGAGAATAATGCTAGCGCCTGCGCGCCGAATCGAGGTCAACGACTCCATCATAACCCGTTCGCGATCGATCCAATTGTTTCGCGCCGCGGCTTCGATCATCGCGTACTCGCCCGACACCTGGTACGCCGCGATCGGCACATCGAACCGTTCCCGCGCCGCGGCAATCACATCGAGGTAGGGCATCGCGGGCTTGACCATGATCATGTCCGCGCCTTCTTCCAGGTCCGTCTCAATCTCTCTCATGGCCTCGCGGAAGTTCGCCGGATCCATCTGATACGAGCGCCGGTCCCCGAACTGCGGGGTCGAGTCCGCCGCCTCGCGGAACGGACCATAAAATCCCGACGCATACTTCGCCGCATACGAAAGAATCGGAGTGTTCGCGAATCCCGCGTCGTCCAATCCCTTGCGAATCGCCGCTACCCGGCCATCCATCATGTCCGACGGCGCAATAATGTCGATTCCCGCCTTCGCCAGCGAGGCCGACGTCCTGGCCAGCAACTCCAGCGTCGGATCATTCACGATCTCGTACTCCGCCGTCGCCGCCGGTGGGGCCGCCGCTGCACCCAGCGATTGAGGCGCCGCCTGCACAATGCCGCAGTGTCCGTGCGACATGTATTCGCACAGGCAAACATCGCCCATCAGGATGGTCTCTGGCACCTGGCGTTTGATCGCGCGCGCCGCCTGTTGCACAATCCCGTCCTCGGCCCACGCTCCGGTCGCGACCTCGTCTTTCTTCTCCGGCAAGCCGAACAGGATCACCGAGGGCACTCCCAGGTCGTGCACCTCCTGGACTTCCTTCACCGCCTCGTCCACCGACAAATTGAACACGCCCGGCATCGAGCGGACTTCTTTCCGCACGCCCTTCCCGGGACAAACGAACAGTGGATAAACGAAGTTCTCAGGACTGAGGCGGGTCTCTCGCACAATCGAGCGCAGTTGCTCGCTCTTGCGTAGACGGCGAAGGCGTGTGATGGGAAACGCCATGGCTCGATTCTAGCAAAGCTGCATCCCGCTCCCCGAACGGAAATTTGTAAGGCTCTGCCCTTCCAAAAGTCACCTTGGCGTGTGACCTAGATCACCGACGCCCGGCCAGGAGTTCCAGTTAGCTCATCCCTGGAATCGACCCTCAAATCGTTATCCGAGAGCCCAGAACCGAAAGTCGAAAGTCGAGAGCGCAACTGGCAGTACTTCGGTAATTGCAATACGCTCCGCTGTAATGTAAGAAATCCAAGCATCCCCGCATACACTTATGGGACGCATGTCCGCTTCCCGCCAACTCGCCGTCGCTGGCTTCGCGATCTTCATTCTCGCCGTCGCTGCGGTCACCTGTTTTGCGCCCCGCGGATTTGCCATCATCGCTTTCGGCGACATCCTCGGCCTCGTGTTGCTGCTCCTGGCAGCGCTGGCCATGGTGCAGAATGCCGTCGCACAACCCCGGCACCGCGCCTTCTGGGGGCTTCTGAGCGCTGGTTGTTTCCTCTGGGCGTTCAATCAGGCAGGCTGGACGTGGGTAGAGGTCATCCTCCGCGCCGATCTGCCCGACCCGTTCATCGGCGACGTGATTCTTTTCGTCCACGTCGTGCCATTCATGGCGGCCGTGGCTTTGCGTCCACACCGTCCGCTGAAAGATCGCAAAGTCGGGCTCGACGCGCTCAACTTCCTGATGCTGCTGGTGTGGTGGGTGTTCCTCTACATGTTCATCGTGTTCCCTGATGAATACGTTCAGTTGAACATTCACGTCTACAGCAAGAATTACGACCTTCTTTATCTTCTTGAGAACCTGGTTCTGGTTTTCGTGCTTGGCATGGTTGCGTCGTCCACGCCCGGCAATTGGCGCAAGGTTTACTGGAACCTGTTCATCACCTGCAGCATTTACACGCTCGGGTCGGAGATGATCAACGTCGCCATCTCCCGCAACCAGTATTACAGCGGCGGGCCATACGACGCGCTGCTGCTCGTGGCCATGGGCTGGATGCTCTGGACCGCTCTACTCGCGCGCCACATCGATCTCGCGCCCTCGCCCGACGATGAGCCCGCTAGTCGATGGATCGGTTTTGCCCCTCGTCTTACCATGGGGGCGATCCTCTCCCTTCCCGTGCTCGGCCTCTGGACTCTTTTCACCGATCACGGCCCAGCACGTCTACGCAACTTCCGCCTGCTGGTGACGCTCGCCGCCACGCTCGTGCTGGGACTGTTCGTTTTCCTGAAGCAGTTCCTACTCGATCGCCAGCTTATTGCCTTACTCGACCAATCGCGCCAGAGCTACGAGAACTTGCAGCGCTTGCAGTCTCAACTTGTGCAGAAAGAAAAGCTCGCGTCCCTCGGACAACTGATCGCCGGCGCGGCACACGAAATTAACAATCCCCTCGCCGCCATCCTCGGATACTCCGAATTACTCGCGGCCTACAAACCGGAAGGCGAGCAGGCTGCCGTCGCCGAAAAGATCGGTCAGCAGGCGCGCCGCACCCGCGATCTCGTCGCCGATCTGCTCAGCTTCTCGCAACAGAATCCGTCAGAGAAGATCTTGGTCGATCTCAGCGGACTTCTTCAGCGTGCTCTGCAGATGCATGAAACTGATGCTCACAACCGCAACATCCGCATCGAGCCCGTCTTCGCCGCCCCACTTCCAAGAATTTGGGGAAACACCAACCAGCTTCTGCAGGCCTTCATCCATCTCACCGAAAATGCGCTGGATGCTCTCAGCGAAGTAGGCGGCGGCGTCCTCCGTGTGAAAGCGGTACAGGAAAACTCCGCCTCGCTAAACTCGGGACCGGTGAAATCCGGTTCAGCCAACTCTGGTTCAGTAAATTATGGTTCGGCGAATTCTTCCCCAAAAAGCTCTTCTCCAGAGACCATCGGATTACAGAACTCCGAGATCGTTGTCGAATTTTCCGACTCTGGTCCAGGCATGGCCGATCCGCAAAAGGTCTTCGACCCCTTCTACACCACTAAGCCCATCGGCAAAGGAACTGGCCTCGGGCTCAGCGTGACCTACGGAATCGTGCAAGACCATCACGGCCAGATCACCTGCCAGAACAAACCTGAAGGCGGCGCCGTCTTCACTCTCCGCTTTCCAGTCGCCTCCCAAGCCGCCTCCGCAGTCCACGCCGGCCGCTCCTAGACTGTGTGGGTCGCGGCGCCTCGCTCGCGCGGCCTTCGCCTTTGCTTGTGTGGCGCGTAGTCTGTGCGCGAAGCCTCTTAACAGCGCACACGACCTTCCGCGGAAGCGTCGTACCATCTCCCGACATTGCAGCCTCCAAACGTCAAGCTGGAAGTTTTGGGAATTTGTAGCGCCGGCATCTTGCCGGCTGTCTCGGGGGCGTCTCGCCCCCGACGTTCGTCGTGTTCACCGTCGCAAAGAGCGCTCTGCAACCTGGCAATCTGAAGCCTGAAACTTTGCTCTCCTGTACGATATTCCTTCTGTGCCAATCGCTCACACCAGCGCTCGCGTGCTCGAATTCGAATCCCTGCGTGAGCTTCTCCGCGGATACACCTCCTCTCCGCTTGGCGCGGGCCGAGTCTCCGGACTCGTTCCCACCACCGACCGGGCCTGGATCGAGCGCCAGCACCAACTCACCACCGAGATCCGCGGATTCCGACGCGTCGGAGGCCGCTTCGAATTCTCCGGCCTTCTCGACATCACGCAGCTCGTCGACAAATCGCGTATCGCCGGCGCGGCGCTCGAAACCACTGAGATCCGCGACGTCGTCCTCGTCGTCGATCGCGCGGCTGAGTGGCGCCAGATCTCGCAATCGCCGCCGGCGGCCCTGCGCTCCACATGGGACGCTGTCACCGAGCTCTCTTCGGGCATTGCCGACTTCACCGAGTTCTTGCGCGCCTTCCGCAACAAGATCCAGCCCGACGGCACGCT
>Ga0126371_10002190_pt1 | contig 16767 bp, 13 predicted proteins | sample PanSoiMetaPlot_4_FD_110145 | JGI IMG/M metagenome (GOLD analysis project Ga0126371, IMG submission 110145) | Tropical forest soil microbial communities from Panama - MetaG Plot_4 | ecosystem: Environmental > Terrestrial > Soil > Tropical forest > Bulk soil | place: Panama | collected 2016-02-17 | reverse complement strand
TCCCCAATATGGCCTGTTGGCAAACTACAAGAACTTCAGCCCCCGCGTCGGCTTCGCGTACGACCTGACCGGCGACGGCAAGACCTCTCTCCGCGGCGGCTTTGGCATGTTCTACGATGCCCTACAGAACGGCATCTACAACAACCGCTTCGTCGACGTGACCCCGTTCAGCACACAGGTCAACCTGACTGCGCCGTCTGGGACCTTCAGCAGCCCGTACCTGGGCATTGTGAATCCATTTCCGGCTCCCTATCCTCCGCCGGCAAGCACGAAATTTCCCGCCCCCAACCAAGTCATGACCTATGACACGGCCAACGGCGGCGTCTACAGCACTCCTGTCTCCATGGACTACAACCTCACGCTCGAGCGCCAGCTTCCCGGCGACTGGATGCTGCGGGTGGCCTACGTCGGGCTCCAAGCGCGCCACCTGTTGGAATCCCAGGAACTGTCGCCTGCGGTCTACTCCGGTAGCCTTGCCAGCCCCAATAATCGCCGCCTGTTCCCGCAATACGGCAGCATCGCGCTTGCTTCCCAGGACGCCAACTCGAGCTACAACTCTCTCCAGGTGACCGCGGAAAAGCGTTTCTCCCGTAACTTCACCCTGCTCACCAATTACACCTGGTCGAAGTCCATCGACGATGTTCCTTGGGCCACCAGTCCCACCACCGTCGGCGTTCAGGCGGCCGGTGGCTCGTCTTACGTCTCACCGATTCCCTGGTACTTGCCCGGCCGTCACCAGTTCGACCGCGGCCCTTCGGAATTCGATCACACCCATCGCCTCGTCGCGTCCTTCATCTGGTATCTGCCGAAACTTGCCAATGCGCCTCGCGCCCTGCGCTACACCGCCGGAGGCTGGCAGCTGAGTGGTATGCTCTCCGGCCAGTCCGGCGGCCCCGTCACCGTAATCGCAGGAAAGGATCAATCCGGCACGGCCTTGAACGGCGACCGCGGCGTCTACGTCGGCGGTATCGATCCGTACGGCGCCAACGCCTGCGGCAGCAAAGCCCCGTGCATCAATTACCTGAATCCCGCCGCGTTCGCGCTACCGGCCCAGGGAACTTATGGCAACATGGGCAAAGGCGCTCTCCGCGGCCCCAATATGATCGATTACGATGGCGCGCTCTCCAAGGAAATCCCGTTGCGCGGCGACCGCGTCCATCTCAAGTTCCGTGCCGAATACTTCAACCTGTTCAATCGCGTCAATCTGCTGAATCCCGGCTTGCTCGCGAACGATACCAGCGGGACTGGGACCGTGCAGCACACGGCCAACCTGTCGAACGCCGGTTTTGGACAGATTACGGCCGATCTCGCCCCGCGCATCGGGCAACTCGCGTTAAAGGTAGTGTTTTAGATGTTTCGATGGCTCTTCGGATTCCTGCTCGTGCTCCCCACGCACGCGCAGGATACCCGGAGAGTCACCGAGCCCGCCTTCCCGCCGTCCTGTGCGGTCTTGCAGGCCCGCCTTACCTCGGTCGACGAGTCCCAGCCCGACACCCGGCGCATTCAACAAGCTCTGGACACCTGTGCGCCGGGCGGGGCTGTGGAGTTACGCCCGGATGGCTCCCGCGCCGCGTTTCTTTCCGGACCTCTCGACCTGCGCGCGGGCGTCACTCTCCGCGTCGGTGCGAGTGTTACCCTCTTCGCGTCGCGCAATCCTCGTGACTACGACGTGGCTCCGGGCCGCTGCGGCACCGTCGACCAAAGCGGGCGCGGCTGCCGCGCGCTGATCAATGGCGATCACGTGGCCGGCGCCGCTGTCATGGGCGAGGGTACGATCGACGGTCGCGGCGGCCTCAAACTGCTCAATCAGGACGTCACCTGGTGGGACCTTGCTGAAAAAGCGCGCGCCGGCGGAAACCAGAACTGCCCGCGACTGATCGTGCTCTCTTATTCGAGCGATTTCACTCTCTACCGCATCACCTTGAAGAACTCACCCAATTTCCACGTGTATTTCGGCAACGGCAACGGTTTTACCGCGTGGGGAGTGATCATTAATACGCCGAAGAACGCGCGCAACACCGATGGCATCGATCCCAGCGCCTCCACCAACGTCACCATCACGAACTGCTTCATCTACACCGGCGATGACAACGTCGCCGTTAAGGCGGGAGGGCCCGTCTCACACATCACCGTGGCGCACAATCATTTCTATGCCGGACACGGCATGTCGATCGGCAGCGAGACCTCCGGCGGCGCCGAGGCCATCCGCGTGACCGATCTCTCGATCGATGGCGCCGACAACGGCCTGCGCATCAAATCGAATAACACGCGCGGCGGGCTCGTGCACGATGTGGTCTACTCCGATGTCTGCATCCGCAACACCAAGAACCCGATCTTGATGGACACACACTACACCGCTTCGCGCGGCCCTGAAACCAGTCTCATCCCCTCCTTTACCAGCATCGTACTCCGGAACATCCGCATTCTGACCGGCGGCAAAATCACGCTGGACGGCTACGATGAGCGCCACCGCCTCGACCTGACCTTCGACAACGTCTATCTGGACGCCCCCGCTTCCACGCCAAGCGCCGTTTCGCACGCCGATGTGACGCGGAGCGCGGCCACCTTTCCGATCGCCTGCTCGGACAAATTCGTCCCACTCCCGTAGCGCCGGCGCTACAATGGCAGCTACATGACTCAGCATCGGCACGATCACGCGCATGGTCAGGATGTGCCTTCCGATTTTGCGCTGCGCGTGAAGGCCATGGAGTCGTTGCTGGTCGAAAAAGGGCTGGTCGATCCGGCCGCGCTCGACGCCCTGATCGACACCTATGAGCACAAAGTCGGTCCGCGCAACGGCGCGCGTGTCGTGGCGAAAGCCTGGACCGATCCGGCCTACAAGCGCCGTCTGCTGGCCGATGCCACCGCCGCCATTACCGAACTCGGTTATATGGGCCGGCAAGGCGAGCACATGGTGGTGGTCGAAAACACTCCGAAGGTGCACAACATGGTCGTGTGCACGCTGTGTTCCTGCTATCCCTGGACGGTTCTGGGCTTGCCGCCGGTCTGGTACAAATCCGCGCCGTATCGCTCGCGCGCGGTCATCGATCCGCGAGGGGTGCTGCGGGAATTCGGTCTGAACCTTCCGGAAAGTCTCGAGGTCCGCGTCTGGGATAGCACCGCCGAGATCCGCTATCTGGTCTTGCCGGAGCGCCCGGCCGGCACGGAAAACCTGTCCGAAGACCAACTGGCTGCCCTGGTCACGCGTGACGCCATGGTGGGCGTCGCAAAAGTGGGAGGCCCCGCGTGAACGGCGTCCACGACATGGGCGGCATGCACGGTATGGGCCCTATCGAATACGAAAAAAACGAGCCGGTCTTCCACGCTCCGTGGGAAGGCCGCGTCTTCGCGCTCAACGTCGCCATGGGCGCCTGGCGCAAGTGGAACATCGACGCGTCCCGCCACGGCATTGAGCAGCTTGCGCCGGCCGACTATTTGCGGATGAGCTATTACGAAAAATGGTTCACCCGCCTCGCGGCCCTGATGCTGAAACACGGTTTGATCAGCCAGCAAGAAATCGCGAGCGGCCGTCCGGCAGGGCCCAAGGTGACTCCTCCCTTTACCGCCGCCACGGTCGCCGAGACCCTCGGCAAAGGCGGTCCGTATAGCCGGGATGTCCCGGCGACTCCCCAGTTTCGCGCCGGACAGCGCGTCCGCGCCCGCAACCTGAACCCAACCGGCCACACGCGCCTGCCGCGCTATGTCCGCGGCCGCATCGGCGCCATCGATCGCGATCACGGCATCTTCGTCTTCCCCGACACGAATGCGCAGTTTCTCGGCGAGAAGCCGCAACATCTTTATTCCGTACGCTTCGCCGCCCGCGAGTTGTGGGGCGATCAGGCTTCGCCGAACGACTCCGTTTATCTGGATTTGTGGCATGACTACCTCGATCCGGCGTGATCCCAGACCACGATGGTTTAGGAGTTCCAAATAACTACTGTGTAATCAACAGCAGGCCCGAAATTCCAGACCATTTTGGTTTCGCAGGTGCCGCGGCCCGCGCTACAATCTGGCTTGCCGATCGCCCGAACCATCTCGGCACAACTCGAAAATGCGTCGTGGATCCGGCGCATGTTCGAGATCGGCATCCAGCTTCGCAAGGAGCGTGGAGCCGAGAACGTTTTCGATTTTTCCATCGGCAATCCCGATGTAGAGCCTCCCGACGCCGTCATCGCCGCGCTGCGGCGCGTGGCTGCCGAGAACCGGCCGCGCAGCCACGGCTACATGCCCAATGCCGGTTTTCCCGACGTGCGCGCCACGGTTGCCAGACGCCTGGCCGAGCGCAGCGGCATTTCATTTGCGGCGGACGACGTCCTCATGACCACCGGCGCCGCGGGGGCTATCAACATTGTTCTCAAGTCGATTCTCGATCCCGGCGACGAGGTCATCCTTCTCAATCCCTACTTCCCGGAATATCGCTTTTATGTCGAGAATCATGGCGGACGGGTGGTCCCCGTTGAGACCGATGCGAACTTCCAGCCCGACATCCCGCGCATCGCGGCTGCCATTACGGCACGCACGAAAGCGCTCATTCTCAACTCTCCGAATAACCCAACCGGAGCGGTGTACAACGCCTCGGTCCTGCAGGAATTGAACGCCCTCATCCGGGACCCGATCCTCGTCATCAGCGGCGAGCCGTATCGTCCGCTGGTCTATGACGGCCTGAAGCCGCCGGAAACCCTCGCCCTGATTCCCCGGGCCGTGCTGGCGTGGTCCTATTCCAAGGCGATGGCGATCGCCGGCGAACGCATCGGATTTCTAGCCATCCCCCCGCATCTTGCTGAGGCCGCGGCGCTACGCAACGCCTGCACCTTCGCCATCCGCATTCTCGGGTACATCAATGCCACCGCGCTGTGGCAGCTTGTCATAGCCCAGACGCCGGATGTCACCATCGATGTTTCTCAGTTTCAAGCCAAGCGCGACCTGCTTTGTAACGCGCTCAATGGCATGGGCTACGACGCCCCGCGGCCACAGGGCTCGTTTTACGTTTTCCCAAGAACGCCGATTCCTGATGACCTCGCTTTCATCCGCCTGCTTCAGGAAGAAGGCATTCTCGCCGTGCCCGGCGCCGGGTTCGGACGCGGCGGTTATATGCGACTTTCGCTCACCATCCCGCAATCCGATATTCAACGTGCGCTGCCTGGTTTTGAACGGGCCTTGCGCAAAGTGAGTTAATCTGAGCGCAATGGCAGGCTACGGCTTCACGCCTACGGAGCGCGCTGTGTTTCGGCGCCTTCGCACGCCGGAGAAGATCCAGTTTTTTCTCGATCACGAAATCGGCTACAACAAGGAGCCGGACGGCGTGACGTGTTACTCGCCGCGCCGCGTGCTCCGCGACCGCGTGGCGCACTGCATGGAAGGTGCGCTCTTCGGCGCCGCCGCGCTCCGCATGCTCGGCTTCCCGCCGCTGCTGCTCGACTTCGAAGCCGTTCGCGACGACGATCACGTGCTGGCGATCTTTCGCGTCCACGGCCACTGGGGCGCGATCGCCAAGTCCAACTACTCCGGCCTGCGCTATCGGGAGCCCGTCTACCGCACGCTGCGCGAGCTGGCGATGTCCTACTTCGAGCATTATTTCAACCTCGGCCGCGAGAAAACCCTCCGCAACTATTCGCGCCCGGTAAACCTCAAGCGTTTCGACAACATCCACTGGATGACCTCGGAGGAAGACGTCTGGGCGATTCCCGAGTACTTGTGCACCATCGCGCACACGCCGCTGCTCAAGCCGCGCCTGGCTTCGCGTCTCGGCCGCGTCGACCATCGTCTTTTCCAGGCAGGCAAGCATGGGCGAGTAGAGTAGATAGAGAGATATGAAGCGACTTTCCGTTTTGTTTTGCCTGGCAGGCCTGGCCGCCGCGCAGACCGCGAATCATTGCCCCTCGAATGCGCGGCCCATCGATCTCTCCGCTCCGGCCTGGAACGGCTGGGGCCCCGACTCCTCCAACGCCCGCTTCCAGCCCGAGAGCGCCGCCGGGATTCCCGCCGCCCAAGTGTCGCGACTGAAGCTGAAATGGGCCTTCGGGTTTCCGAACGTCAAATCGGTCATGGGTGCGCCGGTCATGGCAGGCGGCCGCGTCTTTCTCGGAGTCGATACGGGCGAGGTCTACTCACTCGATGCCGCCACCGGTTGCGAGTACTGGGTTTTCAAGGCGGATGCGGGCGTGCGCAGCGCCATCACCATTGCCCATGCCGGAAGCCGCATGGCCGCCTTTTTCGGCGACCTGAAAGCCAATGCCTATGCCGTGGACGCGATCACCGGCGCATCGTTGTGGAAATTTCGCGTCGATGATCATCCCACTGCCAGAATCACGGGCGCCATCAAGTTTTTTGAAAACCGCGTCTACATACCCGTGGCTTCAGGCGAAGAAGGCGCGGGCGTGAATCCGAAATACCCGTGCTGCACTTTTCGTGGGAGCGTGGTTGCGATGGAGGCGTCCGGTTACCGCCAGCTTTGGAAGACCTACACGATCGCTGAAGAGCCCAAACAGACGGGCAAGAATTCGAACGGCGTGCTGCGCTACGCGCCGGCCGGCGGCGGTGTCTGGAACTCTCCCACGATCGATGCCAAACGCCGCGCTCTCTACATCGGCACCGGCGACGCCTACACTGAGCCCGCGGCCAGCACCACCGATGCGTTGATGGCGTTGGATCTCGACTCCGGGAAAATTCTCTGGGTGGTCCAAGACACCGGGAATGACGCCTGGCTGGTTGGCTGCAGCGGCGCGGCACGTCCGGAAAATTGCCCGAAGGACCTCGGCCCTGATCACGATTTCGGCGCTTCGCCCATCCTGACGACCCTTCCGAGCGGCCGGACGCTCTTGATCGCCGGCCAGAAAAGCGGCAATGTTTGGGCGCACGATCCCGATCAAAAAGGCGCGGCGGTCTGGCGCACCGCGCTGGTCAACAACACCACCGAGTTTGGCGGCAAAATCGTGTGGGGCGGCGCCGCCGACGACCAGAACGCCTATTTCGGTTTGGGCCCGGGTGGAATCGCCGCCGTGCAACTCCGCGATGGCGAGCGCCAATGGTTCGCGCGTCTCGATCCCGCGCCCGCCGTGGCCCAGCATCCGGGTCACGAAGGTGCGCTCAGCGCGATCCCCGGCGTTGTGTTCTCGGGCGCCTGGGACGGCGTCCTTCGCGCGCTCGCCGCCAATGACGGCCGTGTTCTGTGGGAGTACAACACCGTGCAGGAATTCAAAACCGTCAACGGTATTGCCGCCAGGGGCGGCTCGCTCAGCGTCTCCGGCCCTACTGTCGCGGGCGGGATGTTGTTCGCAGGCTCAGGATATGTCGGTGTGCGCAACGGCATGCCCGGCAATGTGCTTCTCGCCTTTTCGCCGGAATCGCAGTGATCCCGGCGCTACCATGAACTCGTGGAGCCTCCCGCGCGCGCCTGGTTTCGCTTTTACGCCGAGTTGAACGATCACCTCCCTGCGGACAGCCAGTACCAAACGCTCGAGAAGCGGTTCTTTGTCCCTGCATCGGTCAAAGATATGATTGAAAGTTTCGGCGTGCCGCACACGGAAGTCGAACTCATCCTGGTCAACGGCGCGTCGGCCGATTTCTCGCGGCTGATCCAGGACGGCGACCGCGTTGCGGTCTATCCCGTCTTCGAGTCCATCGATGTGCAGCCCGAGCTGCGTGTGCGCGCGGAGCCTCTACGCGACCTCAAGTTCGTGCTGGACGTGCACCTGGTAAAGCTGGCCGCTTATCTGCGCATGCTCGGTTTCGACGCCGCATATTCCAATTGCGCCGCCGACCCCGAACTGGTGCGTATTGCCTCGGAGGAGCGGCGCATCCTGCTCACTCGCGACCGGGGTTTGCTCATGCATTCCGCCGTCACGCGCGGCTACTGGCTGCGGCAGACCGACAGCCGGCGCCAAACCGGCGAGATCCTCCGCCGCTTCGATCTGGCCGGTACCGTCCGTCCCTTCACCCGGTGCATGGCCTGCAACTCCATCCTGCGGGCCACAGATCGCTCGGCGGTGCTTCCTCGCATCCCGTCCCGCGCCGCCGAACTCTATGAGCAATTTCTCGAATGCTCCGCTTGCCATCGCGTGTACTGGCGCGGCTCCCACGTCCGCCGCATGGAGCGCTGGATCGAACAGTTGCTACAATTCGACCATGAAGGGTAAGCCGAAAGTTGTACATGCGTTGAATGAGGCCCTCGCCGAGGAATTGACTGCCATCAGCCAGTATTTCATTCACGCGGAAATGTGCGAGAACTGGCATTACGGCAAGCTGGGCGATTACATCCGCAAGCAGTCCATCGACGAAATGAAGCACGCTGAATCCCTGATCGAGCGAATTCTGTTTCTCGATGGCGTCCCAAAGATGAACGTGCCGATGCGTCTCAACATCGGCCAGACCGTGAAGGAGCAACTCGAGGGCGACTTGAAGCTCGAAGTGAATGCGGTCGCCATGTACAACCGTTTCGTGGCCACGTCGCGGGACGAGGGCGATAACGCCTCGCGCGAGCTGTTCGAACGGCTGCTGAAAGACGAAGAATCGCACGTGGACTGGCTCGAAGCGCAGCTTCACCAGATCAAAGAAATCGGTTACGAGCAATACCTTAGTAACCAGGTCGGCGACGAAGACGAGTAAGCTCCGATGGCCTCGAGCGCCGCACAGCCTCGCTTCGCCATCGAGCCGGGCTCCGCGCATCCTTTAGGGGCCACGCTCAGCGCCGCCGGAGTGAACTTTTCTCTCTTTTCCGGCCATGCCACCGGCGTCCAGCTCCTGTTGTTTTCCGCGCACGACGCGCTCCAGCCTTTTCAGACAATCCGTCTCGATCCGTACATCAATAAGTCGTTCCACTTCTGGCACGTGTTCGTACGCGAGCTGCCGGCCGGGACGCACTACGCCTACCGCGTGGAAGGCCCGTTCGAACCCGCGGCCGGCTATCGCTTCGACTCCGATAAAGTCCTCATCGATCCCTATGCCCGCGGCAATACCAACGAGGTTTGGAGCCGCGCCGCCGCGTGCCGTCCCGGCGACAATGTGGCTACCTCCATGCGTTCGGTGGTGATCGACACCTCCGGGTACGACTGGGAGGGCGACCAGCCGCTCCGTCGCCCGATGCAGGACACCATCATCTATGAAATGCACGTCCGCGGATTTACGCAGTCGCCCAGTTCCCGCGTGGCGAACCCGGGCACCTTCGCCGGCATCATTGAGAAGATTCCCTACCTTCAGGATCTCGGCGTGACTGCCGTCGAGATGCTGCCGGTTTTCGACTTCGATGAAACCGGCGTCTTGCGTGTGCAAGACGGCCGCCCCCTCACGAATTATTGGGGCTACAGCACCGTGGGCTTCTTCGCGCCCCAATCGAATTACTGCGTCAGCCCCGAGCACGGCAGCCACTTGCGCGAATTTCGCGATCTGGTGAAGGCGCTCCACCGCGCCGGGATCGAGGTCATTCTCGACGTGGTCTTCAATCACACCGACGAAGGCAATCAACTCGGCCCGTGCTTCTCATTCCGAGGCATCGACAACCGCACGTATTATTTCCTGGTTCCGTGGGATCTGCAGTATTACATGGATTTCGCCGGCACCGGGAACACGTTCAACTGCAACCACCCCATCGCTCAAAAACTGATTGTGGAGTGCTTGCGATACTGGGTGCGCGAAGCCCACGTCGATGGCTTCCGCTTTGATGAAGGCTCCATCCTCACCCGCGGCGAAGATGGCGCGCCGCTTCCGCACCCGCCGGTGGTCTGGCAGATCGAGCTCGACGACGACCTGGCGGACACGAAAGTGATCGCCGAGGCCTGGGACGCCGCCGGCCTCTACCAGATCGGTCATTTTCCCGGCGACCGCTGGGCCGAGTGGAACGGCCGGTTCCGCGACGATATCCGGCGCTTCGTGAAAGGCGATCCGGGCGTCATCGGCGCGGTAGCGTCGCGCCTGGCGGGAAGCGCCGATCTCTACCAGGCGAACGGCGAGTCGCCTTTGAACAGCATCAATTTCGTCACCTGCCACGACGGCTTCACGCTCAACGACCTGGTCTCGTACAATTCGAAGCACAATGAGGCCAACGGCGAAGGCAATCGCGACGGCGTCAACGACAACCTGAGCTGGAATTGCGGCGTCGAAGGCGAAACTGGCGATCCCGCCATTGAGTCCCTCCGTGTTCGCCAGGTGCGTAACGTCGCCGTACTGCTGTTGCTGGGGCGCGGCGTGCCCATGTTCGTGGCCGGCGACGAAGTCCGCCGAACCCAGGGTGGCAACAACAACGCGTACTGCCAGGACAACGAAGTGAGCTGGTTCGACTGGCGGTTGATCGACAAGAATCGCGACCTGCTCCGCTTCTGGAAACAGATGATCTCGTTCCGCCAACGCCACGCCGCCTTACGTCAGGGCTGCTTCTTCTCCGGCGCCAAGAACAGCCGCGGCCTGGCTGACGTCACCTGGCACGGAACGAAGCCGAATCAGCCGGGTTGGGACGATCCCAACGCGCGAACCCTGGCCTTCACTCTGGGCGGCTTCGATTCCGACCCCGATGTTCACGTCATGCTGAATATGTTCTGGCAGGGCGTGGAGTTTGACCTGCCCGCGGTTTCCGGGCGGCAATGGTGCAAAGCCATCGATACGAATCAGCCGACGCCGCGCGATATTGCCGAACCCGGGACCGAGATCCCAGTCACCGGCTCATCGTGTGTCGTAGAGGGCCGTAGTATCGTTGTGCTGGTGAACCGGCCGTCAGGATAGCCGGCGCCGCCATTCCGCGAGTCCGTAAGCCGCGACGCCGGCGGCCATGATCGCTACGCCCACCGCTAGCGCGCTCACCCCTGCTAACTTCTGGTCGTGGCTCCGAATGGCCGCGGTGATCAGCAGCGCCAGGGGGCCGGCGCCCAAAAGCATCGCCGCCGCCTGGCCGCCGGGAACTACAAAGGGCCTGTGCAATTTGGGCTCAAGGACCCGCAGCCGAGCCAGTGCGATGAATTCAAGGACCAGGCTGGCGCCATACAACAGGATGTCCAGGATCAGCAGACGGTCGAAGTTCAACGGCAATACTGCAACCCATCCGACCCCGCACGTGAGAATCGCGGCCCAAGGCACGCCGTTGGAAAAGGTGCGCGCCAGGAATCGCGGCGCGTAACCATCCTCCGCCATCACCATCGGCAAGCGCGACAATGTCAGCGTCAGGGCGTTAAAGCTGCCGAGCGTGCTGATCATGGCGCCGAGCAGCGTCGCGAACCCCAGCCATTGTCCCGCCGCCAAGGACGCGAAGCGGACCCAGCTGCCAGTGGCCCAGTCGCCCGGCGGAATCCCCATCTTCCATACCGCAGTAATCGGAATGACATACGAAACCACGGTAGCGGCCAGCGCGAGCAGCATGACGCGGGGATAGGTCCGCTGCGGATTCTCCACCTCACCAGCGATGGTCGAGGCGTTGTCCCAGCCCATGTAGTTCCACATCGCAACCAGGATCCCGCCGGCCCAATCGGGACGCGCCGGCGGCCCGGCCGAGCCTCCGCCGGTGCGGTGGACCAACGCGAAAACCACCATCAACACAAACGGAGCCAGCAACAAAATGCCGATGATCTCGGACCCTTCGCCCACGGCGCGCGCGCCAAACAGATTCCACACCACGCAGACGAGAACGAACGCCGCGCCAATCAGAAATCCATTCGATCCTTGCGTCGCCGGAGCCCAGATCTTCCCCAACGACAACACGAACACGGTAGGATAGACCGCCATGTCGAAGATGCTGGCCGTGAGCGACAGCCAGGCTTCCTGGAACCCCCAAAACGGGCCCATGGCGCGCCGGACCCAGACGTAGAAACCGCCCTCCACCGGAATCGCTGCCGCCAACTCGCCGACCATCAGCCCGACCGGCAGGCTCCACAGCAGGGGAATCACAAAGAGCAGGGCCAGCGCCAGCAGGTAACCGCAGTTCTGGACCAGTTCTTCAATGCCATACGGTCCGCCGGACACCATCAGGTAGGTGGCGGCGGCGAACTGCAGGAGAGTCACCTTGCGCATGGTCGTGGGGGACCGATGCATTTAACGCGCCCGGTGCTCGGCCCAGGCTTTCCAGCCTTCCCGGAACGTCGGCAGCAGCGAGATGAAAATGATCAGCAGCACAACCGCGTCGAAATGCCGTCTCACAAAGGAAACGCTGCCCAATTCGTAGCCGGCCATAGTCATGAAGAAAACCCAGCCCAGGCTGCCGAACACGCTGAAGGAAAGGAACCGGCGATAGCCCATTTGCGAAACGCCCGCCATGAAGGGCGCAAACGTGCGAATTACCGGGACGAACCGCGCGAAGATTATCGTCTTGCCGCCGTACCGGTCATAAAATTGTTTGGTACGTGTCACGTACTCCTGTTTGAAGAACAGCGAATCGTGGCGCGTAAAGATGCGCGGACCGGTGTGGCGTCCGAGCCAGAACCCGGTTGAGTCCCCGATCATCGCCGAGCCCATCAGCAGAATGTTGATCAGAGCAATATTGAGCTGGCCGGCGCCCGACACGACTCCGACCGTGAACAACAGGGAATCGCCGGGAAGAAAGAAACCCAGCAGCAACCCGGTCTCGGCGAAAACCACACCGCACAGCGCCGTGTATCCAAGCCAGCCCGCCAGCAGCGTGCTGAGCAGGTGAATGAGGCGTTCCGGATCGGTCAGCGACCGGAGAAACTCCAGGACGCTCGAAATCATCCCCTGTTGTTGTTCACGTAATCGGCGACCAACCGGTTGATGACGTCCTGGTAAATCTTGATCTTCTTTTCCTTTACGAGCGCGTCGCGGATGCCGGCTTCGAAAAGCATATTGCGGTCACGAGCCCGCTGCGACTTGATGTCGTCGACGAGGCTTCCCCGTTGTTCGGCCATCTTGGAGGCGTCGGGCGCAATGTGCTGCACCACCTTGCCAACCATAGTGCCGTCGCCCGCGGGGTAGGGCCCGAACAGGGCGCCGTCCGGCTGCCGGAATGCGTCGGCGTAAACGCTCACCGATCCGAGGCCGTCGATCGTATCCGTGGAGCTAACCGCGTCTGATGTCTTGGCCTCCAGCCCCATCGCCTTGGCCGCCTTTTCCAAATCGCCGCCCATTTCCTTCGCCTTGTTGAGCAGTTCCTGTGCATGCTTCTGCACGGCGGTTTGGCCCCGGGCCTGCGTTATCGTCGTTTTGATCTGCGCCTGCACTTCTTCGAACGAAGACGGCTGAGGCGGAATGATGTCGGTCACCACGGCCAATGCGAGCTTGCTATTTTGCAGCGCCACCGGCTGGGAAACGTCGCCTTTCTTCAACCCAATCAGAGACTGGTCGAAATCAGGGCTGGCTCCAATTCCCGGCACATCCTTACCGGGTTGGACACCATCTGCCTTGATCAGCTGCATATTGAATGCAGCCGCCACTTTCTCGGGGTGGGCCGGATCTTTTCGCAATTAAGTCTGCACTCGGTCCGCGATCTGCTGCATTTGATCGCTTGCCCGTTGCTTCTTCAGATTAGCCGCAATCTCACTCTTCACTTCCTCGAACGGACGCAGTCGCGCATCCTCGTGCTTCTCCACCTGGAGGATATGGTATCCGTACGTCGTCTTCACCGGATCGCTGATCTGCCCTGGTTTCAGGCTGAAAGCTGCCTGTTCGAATTCAGGCACCATCTGTCCGCGCGTGACACCCTTGTATTCGCCGCCGGTCTGCGCCGCGCCCGGATCTTCGGAGTACTTCTTTGCCAGTTCGGCGAAATTCGCTCCCGCTTTCAATTGCTTCTCGATATCCTCCGCCTTCGCCTTGATCTTCGGCTCTTCCGTCGCCGGTTTGTCGGTGGTTTTCAGAAGGATGTGCCGCACGTCCACCCGCTCGGGCACCCGGAATGAGTCCTTGTTCTGGTCGTAAAAACGCTGCAGGTCCGCGTCGGTGACAGCGATGGCCTGCTCGAGTTTGCTTTGATCGGCCACCAGCAGATCCAGATTCTTCCGCTCCGGCTTCTGAAAGGCCATCTTGTTGGCGTTATAGTAAGCCTGCTCCTCCGCAACCGTCGGATCGAGCTCTTTCTTGTATTTGTCGCTGGTGAGCTTGACGTACTGGATCTTGATCTTCTCGTTCTTCTGCTTAAACGTTTTTTCAATCTCCGCCGGACTCACGATCATCCCTTCGAGCGCAATGTCGCGCAGGCGGGTGATCATGATCTGCCGCCGCATATCGGCTTCAAAGTCCTGGATACTCAGGTCTCGCTGGGCCAACATAGCCGCGTAGGCCTCTTTGCCCACGAAGTTGCCGTCCGGGAACAAGGATGGGATCGAATTCCGGATCGATTCCCGCAGCTCCGCGTCGGTTACCTGGAACCCCAGCCGCTCGGCTTCATATTGCAGCGCATATTCCGTGACTAGATCCTGCACCATCTGCGGGATCAAGTTGGGCACGATCTCGGCAGGGAGTTGACGGCTACGCAGATTATTCTGAATCAGTTTTTGGATATCCGTCAGAGTGATCTGCTGTCTGCCGACTTCGGCAACGATCTGGCCCGTTCCCGTGCCGCCCCCGGTGTCGTAGGTCGGAATCAAATACGTGAGCATGGAGAGAGCCACTAAAAGAAGCAGCGCCCCCAGCAGGATACGGACCGCCTTGTCGCGGCTACGAAACAGATCAAACATGCGTGTGAAAGCTCCTGTCTGCGAAGGGAGTACTTTGATTATATCGCGCCCGGCGGACGCCTCCCCTCGCGCCGCGGATTCCCTGCTGGTATAGTGCGCGTATGTGTTCTGTGAGCCGCATCCTCGCGGTGGGTGTGTGCCTGGCGGTGCTGGTTGGCGCCAAGCCGGCCGTCACCCACGAAGACGTCTGGTTGATGAAGCAGGCCGGCGCTCCCGTTCCCAGCCCCGATGGCAAGTGGGTCGTTTTCCCGCTCAATGAGCCCGCGTATGACGAGGTCCGGCAGGTCTCGGATCTCTGGATCGTCCCCGCCGATGGCAGCGCCGCTCCGCGGCGCCTGACCAATACGAAAGGCACCGAAGCTGGTGTGCAATGGAGTCCCGACAGCCGCCGCATCGCCTTCTCGGCGCGACGGGAAGGCGACGAAGCTCCTCAAATCTACATTCTCGACATCGCATCCGGCGGCGAGGCGATCCGCGTCACCTCGCTTTCCAGCGGCGCCGCTTCTCCGCGCTGGCGTCCCGACGGCCAGGCCCTCGCCTTCACCAGCCTCGTCTATCCCGGCGCCGCCGATGATGCCGCCAACCAGAAAGCCGCCGCCGACCGCAAAGGCCGCAAGTATCATGCCCGCGTCTTCGAGACCTTTCCGGTGCGCTATTGGGATCACTGGCTCGATGAGCGCCAGATCCATTTATTTGTGCAAGACCTCCGCACCGGGGCGGCGCCCCGCGACCTGTTCGCCGGCACCAGGCTGGTTGCCAACCGTGGTTATGGCGGCACCGAGACGAACTCCGGAGAGGAGTTGGTGGCCGCCTGGGCACCCGACGGCCAGTCGCTGGTCTTCGCCGCCACCGTCAACCGCACCGACGCTGCTTTCGCCAACGTGGTCTTCCGCATCTATCAGGTCCCCGCCGCCGGCGGAGAACCGAAACCGCTGACTCCCGCCGACGCCAGCTATCGGCGCCCGGCTTTCCGGCCCGATGGCCAAGCGCTCTACGCACTTGTCTCCAACGAGGGAAATAAGGTCTACTACGCGAGTCGCATCGCGATGACGCCCTGGCCTGCCGGCGGCGACTGGACTACGGTCACCGCTTCCTCCGACCGCACCGTAACGTCCTTCGCCTTCACGCCGGACAGCCGCACCGTGTATTTCCTGGCCGAGGATGCCGGCCTCGAGCGCCTGTACCAGGTTGCCGCCGTGGGCGGAGCCGTACGCGAAGCCTTCCCGCAGGAACTGGGCTGTTATACGAATCTCGCGATCCCGGCTAAGGCGGCGGCCCCTCTGCTGGTCGCGGACTGGGAAAGCGCGACGAATCCGGCCGAGATCGTGCGCATCGACGCGGCCGCCGGGCGCCCCCGGCCGCTCACTTCGTTCAATACCGAGCGCGCTGCCCAGATCGACTGGCTTCCGTTGCGCCATTTTTGGATTACGAGCAGCCGCGGCAAACGGATCCACAGCATGATCGCGCTGCCGCCCGATTTCGACGAGCATAAGAAATACCCGCTGCTTGTGCTGATCCACGGCGGCGCAGCCAACATGTGGCGCGACCAATTCTTCACGCGCTGGAACTACCACCTGCTGGCGTCGCCGGGTTATGTCGTGCTGATGACGAACTACACCGGCTCGACCGGCTTCGGTGAAAAATTCGCGCAAGAGATCCAGTTCGATCCGTTAAAAGGTCCCGCCGACGAAATCAATGAGGCCGCCGATGCGGCGATCCGGCAGTTCCCGTTCATCGATGGCACGCGCCAGGCGGCCGCGGGCGCCAGCTATGGCGGACACCTCGTCAACTGGATGCAGGCCACGACGACTCGCTACAAGGCCCTGATCGCTCATGCCGGACTGATCAACCTCGAATCGCAATGGGGATCGAGCGACGGCATCTATCATCGCGAAGTCGAGGCGGGCGGCCCATTCTGGGAAGACGGCAAAGTCTGGAAGGAGCAAAACCCGATTCACTACGCCAAGAACTTCCGAACGCCGATCCTGCTGAGCGTCGGCGAGCACGATTTCCGCGTACCCATGAACCAGACGCTCGAAAACTGGAGTGTGCTGCAGCGTATGCGCGTCCCCAGCAACTTGATCTTGTGGGAAGACGAGAACCACTGGATCTCGAAAGGCGAAGACACCCGCTTCTTCTACCGCTAAGCTCTGGCCTTGCTGGC
>Ga0126371_10002189_pt1 | contig 16769 bp, 13 predicted proteins | sample PanSoiMetaPlot_4_FD_110145 | JGI IMG/M metagenome (GOLD analysis project Ga0126371, IMG submission 110145) | Tropical forest soil microbial communities from Panama - MetaG Plot_4 | ecosystem: Environmental > Terrestrial > Soil > Tropical forest > Bulk soil | place: Panama | collected 2016-02-17 | reverse complement strand
GCAGGCCAAACGCCGCATGTCAAATACCGGGAAGGCGTCTTTGTCGGCTATCGCTACTACACCAGCATGAACAAACAGCCGCTCTTCCCCTTCGGATTCGGCCTGTCCTACACCACGTTCTCGTTCAGCAATCTTGAAGTCTCACCGAAGGCGGCAACCAGCGATGGCAATATCACTGTGTCCTTCGACGTAACCAATACCGGCCAGCGCGCGGGGGCCGACGTTGCCCAGCTCTACGTCGGCGATCCGTCGGCAAAGATCAAGCGGCCGGTAAAAGAGCTGAAGGGTTTCGATAAAGTCCGATTAGAGCCGGGCGAGAAAAAGCACGTATCGCTCACGCTGGACCGCCGGGCGCTTGCTTACTGGGATGTGAAGGCCAACGACTGGCGCGTCGATCCGGGACAGTTCAAAGTTTATGTTGGCGACTCCTCTGAGAACACGCCACTGGAAGAAGACTTCACCGTGTCGCAATAGGAAATATTTCACGAATAACCATAATTTGAGTGCTACACCTTATGAGAAAGGGTGGGAGCGCGCGAGCGTCGACGCCGGAGCCTTCGCTGGACAACCGATCCGGCAAAAGAATTTTCGTCGCTGACGCGTGACGGTATGTCGCCTGCCATGGCCATTCAAAGCGCAACCCTGCAGGCGGCAAATCTTATGCACATGGATGACGAAGTGGGCGCCATCGAGCCGGGTAAACTGGCTGGACATTTGTAGCCGTACCCGGCAACCCGCTTGATCAGATTTCGCTGATGGAGAAAGTCGACTTCGTCATGAAGGATGGGGTCGTTTGTCGCGGGCCGCAGACAAAATAAAAAACCGGGGAGGTTCAGTTCCCCAGCTCAAGAAGCTAAAGCGTCAATCTCAGGCAAGCGCCAGCGCGGCACTAATTCCAGCTTTGATTCCCTGCTCGGCAGCTTCCGTTCCCCGCGCCTGATTCTCTGCGTAAACAAACTGCACGTTCTTCAAGCCGATGAAGCCAAGTACTGTGCGAAGATATGGCTCCTGCTGGTCGAGAAACGCATACGGCGATTCACCGCTGTAGGCGCCGCCCCGCGCTACAATCACAACTACCTTCTTGTTCTCGTCCAAAAGCCCCTGCGGCCCCTGTGCTGTGTAGCTGAAGGTGCGTCCTACGCGGACGACTTGATCAATCCACGCCTTGAGCTGCGCGGAAACACCGAAGTTGTGCATCGGCACAGCGAGCACTACCGCGTCGGCTGCCTCTAACTCATCGATCAGCGTCTCAGATACAGCCAGAATCTGCTTTTGTTCCTTAGTGCGGTTTTCTACGGGTGTGTAGGCTGCGGCGATCCACTGCTCGGTGACAAACGGAGCCGGACTCGTAGCGACATTTCTGCGGACCACCTTGCCCGTGGGATGTTTGCGCTGCCACTCGGTTACATATTCCTTTGCTACTGAGCCCGAGACGGATGCAGAACGCGGGCTCGATTCGATGACCAGAAGATTTGCCATGACGGCCTCCCTTTTCTTCCAATACCTGTTGCAACGACCATATTATTCGTTGCAACGAATATTATTCAAGACGACAAGGAAGGATTCAGCTATTTTTGCGGTTATTTATCCTGCTGATTTTTCAGAATTTGTTCTACCGCCCGGAGGTCCTCTTCCGTATCTACGCCAATGCTGTCGAAGGGAGTAGAGGTCACATAGATGTCGATACCATTTTCGAGAAAGCGCAACTGCTCCAGCCGCTCAACTGCTTCCAATTTGCGCGAAGGAAGGTTGGGGAACCGGTCAAGCGCCGACTTGCGATACGCGTAAACGCCTAGATGTTTTTGATACTGGACATTACCCGCCTCGTCGCGATCGAACGGAATCGTCGAGCGAGAGAAGTACAACGCCCGCCCGTTTGCAGCAGTCACCACCTTTACCGCGTTCGGATTGTTGACCAGTTCTGGAACGCATGGAGTCGAGATGGTGGCCACTTCGACTTCAGGACGCTTCATCGGCTCAAGCAGCGCGTCGAGATGCTCCGGTCGAAGCAGCGGCTCATCGCCCTGAATGTTGACGTAAACATCCGCCTCGATGGATTGCGCGACCGCGTAGACGCGGTCGGATCCGCTGGCGCAATCAGCCGCCGTAAAGACAGCCGGGAAGCTTCGTGAGCGAGCAAAACCCATTACCTCTTCCGCGTCGGTGGCGATCAGCACCTGGTCTAGTCGCGCGCAAGCGCGAGCCGCGCGATACACCCAGGCCAGCATAGGCTCGCCGGCAATCTCACGAAGAACTTTGCGCGGCAAACGGGTCGATGCGAGCCGCGCAGGAATGACGCCCAATATGTGCAATGGATGCTCCTGATGCATCCAGTCTAATCAATCGCGCGAGATAAAAGGCAAGCCCAGCAACACAATCAGCAGCGCGAGATCGAGCCATGCAAACCAGTTGCCGAAGCGTGAGTAGATAGTCGCATCGTGACGGACTGGAACTGTAGCCACCACGGTTGCAAATGGAGCATTGAGGGTATCGCGTTCCGCAAGCACACGGCCGCGATCATCAGTAACCGTCAATATGCCCAGCTTGGCCGAACGCGCAATGCTGAATCCGCTTTCGACGCCACGCAGGACGGCCATCCGTCCATGCAACCAGCCGTCCTGCACGAAATCCCAGGCGGGCACCAACAGCAGCCCGATACCATCCTGAGAATATTGCCGGCTCAGGCGCGGGAAATCCATGTCTTTGCAAATTTCCATACCCCATTTACCGGAAGGCTCTGCTATGACCGTTCGCTCTGTGCCGGGAGTTTCATTCTCAAGATGGGGTAGCAGGTGATGCTTGTTGTAAGAAGCAACGAACGATCCGTTCGACGAATAAAGGCGCTCCTGGTTCCAGGTAGCATTCGTGGTGCTTCGATCAATTCCAACAGCAACATAAGCGCCAGCCTGTTTTGCCATCTGTCCCAGAAACGCGTCGAACTGCGGCTGTGAAAGGTCGGTTACAGGCCCGCTGTGTTCGGGCAGAACAAAGACCTGAACACCCTGCTCGACTAAAAACTTCATCTGTTCCGCGTATCTCTGAAAAACTGCCTGGGCCTGTGCGGGCGTATCGGCATGAACATTCTCCGCTTCATCCGAAGCAATGAGAGCCACCTTCACTTTTGGCGAGTCTTTAGGGGTTGCAGCAAGACGCCAGATCCCGAACCCGAAGACGCACACAAGAACAATAGCGACAGCAATCGACAACGGAACTTTGGCTGAACCAGGACCGCTGCTACAGACTGCGGCAACCGTAGCGGCAAAGAGAAAGAGGCAAAAGCTGATGCCCCAGATGCCAGTGACCGAGGCAATCTGCACAATAGGCAGAAAATTCATTTGCGAATAACTGATATTGCCGAAAGTCCCATGAACGGAAACAATCGCAACAATATATTCGGCTGCTACCCAGAATGCTGGAGCAATGAGTGCGGCCTGCCACAGCTTTCCTCGAAGAACGCGGCTGCGGAAAAGCAGAACCGCAATACCGAAGACACATGCGGTACTAAGAAGGATAAACGCCACGAGCCATGTTGGCAGCACTGTGCGTGTGTAACTCCATTCGTTCAGTCCGCCCAATGCATAGGCGGCGGCAGCAATGAAAAATGCTTCCGCTGCGGACACGCGCGACGAAACATAGAGCACAGGCATGGCAGCCAGCCAGGTGAGTATCCACACAGGTGCAAGTCCGGTCCCCAGGAAAAACAGCGCGGCGGACAACGCGAGACAAAAAGCGACGACGGCGGAACTGCTAAGCTTTGAGGCCATGAATCAATCTCCTGAATGAACGGCGCACAAGCGCTCGGAACTGCGTTTCTGAAAGGTGGAAGCGGCCTCCGCGGTAAAGCATGACGTATCCGTGAGCGTGCGCCCACAACTCCAGCGCAATCTCCCAGATGTCATCGCGTTTCAAGTATCCCGACTCCATCGCCTGCGCCACCAGATCGGCAATGGGGTTGAGCGTAGGAGAGCGGCGGGCGCGAAAATCATCTGGATAGCGGCGGGCATTTGGACGCGGCTGGGAAAATACATAGTCAAAGATGCGAGGCCGATCAAAGGCGTAACTGATATAAGAGTCCATGCTGCCCAGCAGCCGCGATTCAACAGACCCGCGCTGTGGCCGCGCCAGCATGTGTTCCAGGAATTTTTCGAATTCACGATCAACGATGAAATTGAGCAGGGCTTCGCGGTTCGGAAAGTGGTGATAGATGGCCATCGGCGTAATGCCGACTGCCTGAGCAACGCGCCGCATGCTCACGGCGTCCGCGCCCTCGCGTTCCAGAATTTTGAGCGCCTCTACCGCAATGCGTTCCGAGGTCGTTTCCGTCTTCATGTCTATACACTGTATATCATTCTGCTATACGGTGTATAGCAATGTCCTGGTATCCATCCACTAGCGTCTTAGATAATCGCGTAAGATGATCAAATGCAGGACACGAAATACGTTTCTACGGGTCTCCGGACCGGGTGATAAGCGCGGCCACTCTGCATGTGATGTTTGTCGTGTTTGTCGCCACGCTCCTGCGGTCGGCTTTTGGATTTGGCGAGGCGCTGGTCGCCGTTCCGCTGCTCGCATTCTTTATCCCAATCGAAATTGCCGCGCCGCTTGCCGTCCTCATCTCCATCACTATCGCCGGAATCGTGGTCATTCAGGACTGGCGGAAGTTTCATCTGTACAGCACTGGATGGCTTGTGCTCTCCACGCTCTTCGGCATTCCGCTGGGCGTATTGCTGCTTACCGCTGTTCGTCCGAGCATTGTTAAATTGGCGCTGGCAGCCGTCATCATTGCGTTCTCTGCCTATTCGTTACTGGTCAAAGATCCTCCGGAACTGCGCAGCGACAGGAGAATATGGCTGCTGAGCTGCGGATTCTGCGCAGGAGTGCTGGGCGGCGCTTATGGAATGAATGGTCCACCCCTTGCGATTTACGGATCGATGCGCCGCTGGTCGGCACAGCACTTTCGCGCAACTTTGCAAGGCTATTTTCTGCCCGCAAGCATTATCGGCATGTGCGGATACTGGGCAACGGGCTTGTGGGTTCCGGCTGTCACTCATTATTACCTGGCCTCTTTGCCGGCCGCGCTCCCGGCAATATGGCTGGGAAGGGTTATAAATCACAGGCTGGAAGGCGAAGCATTCCTGAAATATGTGTACGCCGGACTGGCAATCATCGGGATACTGTTATTGATTCAATCATTCAAATAGCGCCGCTGACACGAGCCGTAATGAATGGTTTTGTTTGACCGCCTCGTTCCGTATTCGTATGATGGAAGCTGCAGTAATTCAACATTTTCCCACCTGAAATTGGCGGCGTAGCTCAGATGGTTAGAGCGTGGGATTCATAACCCCAAGGTCGGTAGTTCGATCCTACCCGCCGCCACCATGTAAGACTTCCCGGCAAAACCCTCCTTGCTGGAGTATCATTTTTCTAACAGCTCCCGGCTGCATGAGTAGGTGTATGTCCAAAGGTTTTAAGCGCGCAATCCTCGGTATTTCCATCCTTTTGGTTATTGTTGTCTTCCTTGGGGGATTCGGCCTGAATGGCGTGCGCGCCGGTACACAGGATGACGGCGCCTATCGGCAGATGGGCGTATATGAAGAAGTCCTGCACAAGATCCAGAGCGACTATGTCGTCGAACCCAGCATCCCGAAGGTGACAAATGGCGCGCTGCACGGCCTGCTGGAATCGCTTGATTCCGACTCCAGCTATCTGACCCCGGCAGAATATACAGCCTACAAAGCCCATGCCAGTGAAGGCACTGCCCAGGTCGGCCTGAACGTCTCCAAGCGCTTTGGATACGCGACTGTCGTCTCCGTCATGCCGGGCAGCCCCGCGGAGCGCGAACAGATCCAGGATGGCGACATCATCGAAGCCATCGGCGGACAGACGACCCGCGAAATGTCTCTGGCTATGATCCGGTTCCTGCTTGAGGGCAAGCCGGGGACCGATGTGACCTTCGCTCTCGTCCGCCCCAACCGCGGCAAGTCTGAGCCGGACAAGATCACGCTGACGCGCACCAACATCGTTGCCCCATCCATGGGCGAGCAGGAGTACGAAAACTCGAGCATCCTGTATCTCAAGCCGATTGTTCTCACCAAAGAACGTGTCGACGACATCGAGAGCCGCCTAAAAGCCATGACGAAAGACGGCAACAAGAAGGTACTGCTCGATCTGCGCGACGTGACCCGGGGGGATGAGGCCCAGGCAGTGCGGCTAGCCAATGCCTTCCTGCAGGGCGGCACCATTGCTTCGCTGGAAGGACAGAAAGTGCCCAGGCAGACGTTCACCGCCGATCCGAGCAAGTTCATCACTTCAGCGCCGCTTGCTGTTCTTGTAAATCACGGAACCTCCGGCCCCGGCGAGCTGGTCGCCGCTGCCATCCTCGACAACAAGCGTGGCGACGTAGTTGGCGACCGCACTTTCGGCGAAGGCACGGTGCAGAAGACGATTGAGATGCCCGACGGCTCTGCCTTGATTCTCTCCGTCGCAAAATACGAATCGCCTTCCGGCAAAAAGATTCAGGACGAAGCGGTAACACCGAATGTGCTTGTCGCTCCCAACCTCGACCAGTATCTGGCAGCCGAGCAGGGGCCGGAAGGACCGACCGCGCAGAAGCCGGAAACACATACGGACGACCAATTGAACAAAGCGCTCGACCTGCTGAAACAAAAAGCGGCTTGAAGCCAATTCTTGCCTGACAGTTCCGAGCAACGGACACAAGGTTGAACCAGCGCGCTCCAATCACCAACGGAGGCTTTCGCCCGGGCGCGGGACGGCGCAAAGTGGCTGGCGGCGTCGCGCTGGCAGTGCTGTTGCTGCTGGCCGTTGCAGTTGGCTCACTCACCGGATTGATGCTCGTCTACTCAGTCAATCTTCCACAGATTGACGACCTGACGCGCTATCGCCCCGACACGACAACTGAGCTATATGACATCCACGGTCGCATCTTCGGCTCTTTTGCCCTGCAGCGCCGTGTTCTGGTTAATTACACCGACCTCTCGCCGCTTCTCCGCCAGGCTGTCATCTCGATAGAAGACAAGAATTTCGAGAGCCACTGGGGCGTGAATTTCTTCCGCGTACTGGGAGCGGCCTATCACGACCTTACCTCGAAGAGCCGTGCGCAGGGTGCTTCGACGCTGACCATGCAACTGGCGCGCAATCTTTTCCTGTCGAATGAGCGCACGTTCGGGCGCAAACTGCAGGAAGTGCTGCTCTCGATCCAGATCGAGCACACGTTCACCAAGCAGCAGATATTCACGCTCTACGCCAACCAGATTTACCTCGGACACGGCGTCTACGGCTTCGAGGCCGGATCGGAGTATTACTTCAGCAAGCACGCCAAAGACCTCACACTGCCTGAAGCAGCGTTGCTGGCCGGGCTGCCTAAGGGGCCATCGGAATATGACCCGGTGGTCAACCCTGACAAGGCATTTCGTCGCCGCAACATGGTCGTGAACGCCATGCTTGAAGACGGCAAGATCACCGCAGCGCAGGCCAACGGGGCGCGATCGGCCCCGCTAGGGCTGCACATTCAACCGCCTCCCAACAGCGCAGCCCCGTGGTTCGTCGAAGAGGTGCGGCGCGAGCTTGAACGGAAACTCGGCCCCGATCAGGTCCACGAAGCTGGGCTGAAGGTCTACACCACGCTCGATCTCGATCTGCAGCAGGCCGCGAACCGCGCCGTGCTGGATGGGCTGACCGCTTACGAACGTCGGCATGGGTGGCGGGGGCATCTGCTCAATGTCATCGCCGGTGGCATTGGCATGGAGGGGTTCAAGCATCCGGACTGGATCGTTCCGCCGCAGCCGGGAGCGTATGTGCATGCGCTGGTGACCGGTGTGCTGCCGTACCAGGCGACGGCGCGGATTGGCAATGAACAACTGGTACTGACGCCGGACGACTGGGCCTGGACCGGCTTCAAAACGGCAGACGGCTTCCTGAAGACGGGCGATATCATTTACGTCCATCTGCGCGAGCAGGACGGCAACATCCTGCGCGGAACGCTCGAAGAAGACACCGGCGTTCAGGGATCGCTCATGGCGATGGACAATGTCACCGGCGACGTGCTGGCTATGGTCGGCGGACGTGACTTCAACCTGTCGCAGTTCAACCGTGCGACGCAGGCCGAGCGGCAGACTGGATCGTCGTTCAAACCCTACGTCTACACGGCGGCGATTGAAGACGGCGCGACTCCCGAAGAGAAGATTCTGGACACCCCGGTTTCGTTCGGCAACTATACGCCACATGATTACGAGGGCAACTACCTGGGCAGCATCACGCTGCTCAAGGCATTTGCCGATTCCCGCAACATTCCGGCGCTCAGGCTGGCCGAGCGCGTCGGCATGAAGAAGGTCATCGACGTGGCGCACCAGTTCGGAATCACGGCGAACATCCCGGCCTATTTGCCGGTCGCGCTCGGCTCGGTCGAGGTGACGCTGGAGCAGCAGATGGCTGCCTATGCCGCCTTTCCCAATGACGGCATCCGCATTGCGCCGCGGCTTATCCGTCGCGTGACGACAGCGGATGGCGCTCCGCTGATGGAAGACACGCCAGAGGTCACGGAGGCCACCAGCGCCAGGACGGCCCGCACCATGATGGTCCTGCTGCGTGAGGTGACACGCAGTGGAACGGCCAAGGATGCGGCGGTTCTGAACCATCCCATCGGCGGCAAGACGGGCACGACCAGCGACTTTACCGACGCGTGGTTTATCGGCTTCTCGCCTTCGACGACCTGCGGCGTCTGGGTCGGGTACGACAACCGCGAGTCGCTGGGCGATAAGGAAACCGGCGCGAAGACCGCGCTGCCCATCTGGATCGACTTCATGCGCGCAGCCATTGCCGGCAAGGATGACGAAACATTTCCCGGCGACCAGAAATCAAGCCCGATGCGGCTGGCGCAGGCTGCCGTCAAGCTGCCGGCACACGCAATTCATTGAAGCCTGCACATAAAGCGCTGCATCTATCAGATATGCCGCAGAAACGTGTCATTCTCTACAGCCAGCCGGGATGCCCTCCCTGCTTTGCTGCCAAACATTTTTTCAACTCACGCGAGATCCCCTTTGAATACAAGGACGTGACCGCCGATCCCAAGGCCCTGCAGGAGCTTATGGAGCTGAACAGCCAGTCAACGCCGACGATTGTCGTCGATAACGAAGTTATGATCGGCTTCGATATGGATCGCCTGGAACGGCTGCTCGGTTAACCCCTCCCCCTGTTTTCGCTAAATTACTACAAATACATGGCTTAGGAAACTTCCAAGGGAAGTCTTCTTTTCAATTCGGGTATCTGGTGACAGGAGATGTCAGTTAACTCTTGTTCCCCAAATTTGCTTTCTCCTTGGCCGAGAACCCACCCCCTGTTTTCGGCTAAGTTCCTCATTAACAAGCCAGTTAGCAGTATTGTAGCGGCAAATTCCCTTAAGTTATTGCATTTATGGGGGTTAGCTGGCCGCGGGTTCTCATCCAAAATAAAAGAGGCATGGATTCTAGTCCATGCCTCTTCTTTCTCATTATAGCAAATTCAGCCATAATTCCCTGCGTGCTGTGCTGCTTCGTAAGCTATTGTGATTGAGTGTGTTGCCGGATTTCTGCGGGCGAAGGGACTTGACAAGACTTGCGCGTGCTTCTGGAACGGACGGTTGTGGTAATGGTGGCGGTTCTGGCTGTCGTTTACGCCGGAGACTGGCTTGTTTATCACTATCGTGCTGCGCATGGGACTGCGTTCGATTCGGTCAAGGTGAACCAGTTTATAGCTGTTCCGCTCAAGAATGGAAAGGAAGAGTACGACTATACCGGCTCCCGGCAGGTGCAGTGTGTTCGGGCCTTGTTTCCGTGGACTGGAGATGAGCCTTGCTGGTGGGTTCGGCGGCATGCGGAGGAGAAGGTGAAGGTTTGAGGTTCTGGAGGCGCTTCACATTTTTGGTTCCGCTCCGGCCTACGGCAGTAAGGTAGGGCCTTCGACCCGTCTATTCGGTGGGCTGAAGCCCACCGCTTCTACCCTGACTATTTGCGCGCGCTTCGCGCGGACTGGCTAGACCCACCCGAGCTCCTCGAACTGAGGGATGGACCTAGGATGGGGCACCCGGTCTTTGAGGGCTTCGGCCTGCTTTTGTTTGGTGGGTTGAAGAGGCTGCTGAAAACCATCGGAGAGAAATTATTACCTCAGCGGCCAAAGCCGCAGCAGTTCTGCATCACTTACGGCACGGCTAAAAGCCGTGCCCTTACGAAACAACTACTTTTCCGGAGTCTGTTTTGCGTATCGTTTCTGCCGTTAACGCGCGGTATCATCTTCGATCCAGTATTCGCTTCTTGCTCTTACTTCCAAGTGGGGACGGTCTTTCAGCTCGACGTGCAATGCGTGGAGGCCGGGGGATGTATCGGTGGGGCGGAAGCTGAGGACATAGTAGTTGGGCACGTCATTTGAGACGGGGATGAGGCGGCGCTGGAGGTCGCGAGCGTCGTGGAAGTGGGCGAACTCGCCTCCGGTGAGCTGCGCGATGGATTCGGCCGTATTAGTGCGCAGAGCATTGCGCGCGGCAAGAAAGGCCATGGTGGCCAGGCGGATCGGCGGGGCCAGATCGCTTATGCAGTCGAGCACCTGCCGGCTGTAGTGTTCCTTGTACTCGGCGTCGGCGCCGTCGCGACTGAAGCACCCGTGTGCTGGGCCGGGCACGTCGGGCCGGTTGAACTTTGACGCCTCGTGTGAGACCTGCGAGCGCGTGCTGGAAAACGCGAAGCTATACATGGTGGTGTTGGTGTCGCTGATGAGGCGCAGAGCGTCAGTGAGCGTGGTGGTGCTGCCCTGGTCAAGGGTTTCACTGAGCAGCAGGATGGCGCGGCGGTAGCTCGCGGGCTGTGTCCGCAGCTGCGCTACGGCAAAGGCCACCGCGTCGAGAACCGCAGCTCCCTGATCGCCCGCCTGCAGGTTTGCCAACTGATGCGCGGCCACGGCTGTGTCGGGCGTAAAGGGCACGAGCAGATGCGGAGTGCTGTCAAAGCCGATGACGGCGACGCGGTGGTCGATGCTGCCGATGAGCGCGTCGAGGATGGGGTCCAGGTGGTAGTAGTCGGCGAGGTGATGCGCTCCGTCGCCGCCGGTTTCGACGACGATGGCCAATGCGAGCGGCTGGAAATCGGTGTCGGGGTCGATGGTGACGCGCTGGGGAACTCCGTTGTCAGTGACGATGAAATCGTCAGCTGTAAGCGCGAAGACGTTCTCGCCGGACTTCGTCTTGACCTGAACAGGCACCTGCACGAGCGTGGAGCGCACGGTGAGGACCGGAGTCTGCTCCTGTGCGGTTGCGGCAACAGCGGTGAGGCAGAGCAAGAGCGCGAGGGCAGAGGCGGAACGGAGCATTCAGTCTTCATTGTATGCGGGTGGGTGAGACTCATCCCCCTGCGTTGTATGAGCCGGCTATTGTGCGCGTGGACAGCAGAAAAGCGGATAAAGAGTTGATTCCCATGTCTCAAAATCGAGACATGGGGCACCCAGCACCCAGCTGTCACGTGTTAATGATTGCTCCCGCCTGACAGATACGGTATACATTTTTCGCAATGCAAATTTTCCCTCGGGTTGCGGTTCCATCCTGCCTTCTCCTGCTTCTATCCGCCTACGCTACCGCATTCGCTCAGCCCCGTTCGTCCGAGTATTCGCAGTTGCAGGAGCGGCTGGCTCGCGGATGGAACACATGGGACACACACAGCGTCATGACGCAGGTTCTGTTGCCTGAAGGCCTCGCGGTGCGAGTGGGGATCAAGCATCAAGACACAGTGGGCTCGGACAGCTTTCTTCCGGCTGCACTGATTGGCCGCCAAGGCAAGGATGAGGAGCGGGTTGTTCCGGGTCCTCACTCGTATGACGGAAACTATACGGATTTGAAGCTACAGTGGCGCGGCCATGAAATCCGCATTCAAAGCGCGCACGATGGAGACGACCTTGTACTGCTGGCAACCCCGCTTTCGCAAGCTGGCAGCGCTCACCTTCCTCCGGAAATTGTGCTTTCCGCAGGAATGCTCTGGAACCGGCCCGGAACGGTTTTAAAGGAAGGAAGCCGGCTGGAAGCTCGACTTCCGAATCGAACGGTCTCAATCTATTTGTCCGGCAAAGATACGGACGACGTGAGCGTGCCCGTTTCCGGCAGTTACTTTTCCGCGGAGTTGAAAGCTCCTGTGGGCCTGAGCACGGGCAGGCCACGAACAATTGCAGAAATTCAGCAGGCCTTAGAACGAGCAAGGCAGGCCTATGAGCAATCGATCGCAGGGTTCGGCGAACGCGCTCCGGTTGCCGACGCGATTCAAACGGTAATCGGCTGGGACACAATCTACGAGCCGCAGGGCCGCCACGTGATCTCGCCTGTGAGCCGCATCTGGAGCGTGGGATGGGGCGGGTATGTCTTGTTTGACTGGGACACGTTTTTCGCCGCCACCCTGGCTGCGGTTGGCGACCGCGATCTGGCGTATGCCAATGCCATTGAGATATGCCGCGCGGCTACGCCCCAGGGATTCATCCCGAATTACGCGCGGGGCGGAGGCTGGAAGAGCGAGGACCGCTCTGAGCCGCCAGTCGGGGCGATTACGCTGCTGGGGCTGTATGAGAAGTTTCATGATCGCTGGCTGCTCGCGGATACATTTCCAGCCTTGCTGAAATGGAACCGGTGGTGGGCGGAACATCGCGACCGGCAGGGATACCTGGTGTGGGGCAGCGATGGCGAAAATGAGCCTGCAAATCTTGATGACGCGAGCCGCGGGACTCGTGAGGGGGCGATCCTTGAATCGGGACTCGACAACAGCCCGATGTACGACGATGCCGCCTACGATGAGAAGACACATCAGCTGATGTTTGCCGATGTTGGCCTGATGGGGATGTATATCTCCGACTGCGATGCGCTGGCGAAGATCGCGGATGTTTTGGGCAAAATCGCAGAAGCAACGGAACTGCGCGGGCGGGCCGCTAAGTATCGCGCTTCTCTGGCGACTCTGTGGGACAACAGCAGCGGCATATTCCTGAATAAGGACCTGCATGCCGGCCAGTTCAGCCATAGGCTTTCGCCGACTAATTTTTATCCAATGCTTGCCCAAGCCGCTACACCTGAGCAGGCCAGGCGCATGGTGGACGAACATCTGCTGAACCCGGAAGAGTTCTGGGGCCAGTGGGTGATTCCATCGATTGCGAGGAACGATCCCGGCTTCAAGGACCAGAATTACTGGCGAGGGCGCATCTGGGGGCCGATGAATTATCTGGTCTATCTTGGTTTGCGAAATTATCATCAGCCAGATGTTGATCGTGCCCGGCGGGAACTCGCGCAAAAGTCGCTCGATCTGTTTTTGAGCGACTGGCGGGCGAATGGGCACGTGCATGAAAACTACAATGGAGCGACCGGAAGCGGCGACGACGTGAGCAACAGCGACCGTTTCTATCACTGGGGTGCGCTTCTCGGAGTCATCGACCTTGAAGAGATGAGTCCGGTGAAATGACTAAGCCGTATGAACGATGAGGCCCAATTACAGTCGAAATGAAACTGGATAGATCTAACCATAGCCCTCTATTTTCCCGGCCCCTTATCTGGAACGTAGACATCTCGTTGTTGACCTGCTGTCTTGTTATTGTCCTTTCCGGTTGCGGCACGAGTGCGCCAAACTCAAATGGAAACCAGAACAGCACCACACACCAAGTAGATCTCAGCTGGGACGCTCCGACCAGTTCTCCGATAGAGGTCGTTGGCTACAATGTCTACCGTTCGCCACAAAGCAGTTCTTCGTATCAGCGGATAAATTCGTCGACGGAGACCGAAACGGTTTACGTGGATACGATGGTTCAGAGCGGTGCGTCGTACAACTATTTTGTAACCAGCGTCGATGGCTCGGGAGTGGAAAGCACACCATCCAACACGGTCGCCGCGACAATCCCGTAGTCTCGGCTGCAGGGTCCCACGTGTGTCGCTGCGAGCATGGTAGGCTTAGTGCGTTTGCAAAACATCCCCTGCTTATGAAAATGCGACTTGCGAGCACACTCGGCCTTTTTGTTCTCAGCTTCGTTCCAGTCCTTGCGCAAAAATCTGCGTATCCGTTTAATGACCCAACTCTTCCCGCAGAGAAGAGGATCGATAACCTTCTCTCGCTGATGACCATTGACGAGAAGATCCATTGTCTGGGGACAAATACCGCGGTGCCACGGCTCGGCGTGCCGAATTTCGGCGCTTCGGAAGGCATCCACGGAGTGGTCCAGCGCGGCGGCGGAAGGGCCAATCGCGCAGCCATCACTACGACGCAGTTTCCGCAGCCGCCGGGCATGGGCGAGTCGTGGGACCCGGCGCTGGTGCGCGAAGCTGGCGGCGTCGAGGGTTATGAGGCGCGCTTTATCACGCAAACGGAAAAGTACGATCGCCAGATTCTAATGCTCTGGGGACCGCAGTCTGACCTGGCGCGCGATCCGCGCTGGGGCCGCAGCGAAGAGGTGTATGGAGAAGACCCATTCTTCAATGGAACCATGGCGGTTGCTTTCATCAAAGGACTGCAGGGCGACGATCCAAAGTATTGGCAGGCGGCCGCACTGCTCAAGCATTTTCTGGCGAACAGTAATGAAGACTACCGCACAAGCTCGTCTTCCAACTTCGATCAGCGCCTGTTCTGGGAGTACTATTCAGTTCCTTTCCGCATGGGCTTCGTTGACGGCGGAGCGAAGGGGGTAATGGCCTCGTATAACGCCTGGAATGGCACGCCCATGGCCATCAATCCGATTCTGAAGAGCATCGTGCAAAAGCAGTGGGGCGTGGATGTACTTTCGAGCGATGGCGGAGCGGTCAGGCTTCTTGTCACGGCGCACAAGCGCTTTGCAAATAAAAAAGAGGCCGTGGTTGCCTGTCTCACAGCCGGCATCAATCAGTTTCTCGATACGTATCAGGATGAAACGAAGGCTGCGCTGAAAGACGGCTCGGTCACCGAGGCGGAAATTGACGACCTGCTCCGGCCCAAGTTCCGCATCACTCTGCGGCTTGGCTTGCTGGACCCGCCGGAGATGGTTCCCTATTCGAAGATCAAAGACTCGCCGGAGCCATGGAACACGGAAAAGGACCGGGCGGTATCGAAGCAAATGGCGCTTGAATCGGTGGTGCTGCTGAAGAATGCGGATTCGCTTCTGCCATTGAACAAAGATTCGATCAAGTCGATTGCCGTTATCGGGCCGCTTGCCGATTCGGTTCACTGGGACTGGTACGGCGGCACGCCGCCTTACGCCATCACGCCGCTGCAAGGCATCAAGGATGAAGTTGGACCCGGCGTGAAGGTCAACTATGCCGCCGATGAGATAGGAGATGCTGCGTACAACGCGGCGAAATCTTCGGATGTAGCAGTGGTCGTGGTAGGCAATGATCCGACCTGCGGGCCGGATATGGCGCACGACTGGCACAGCACTGACTACGACGGAGGCGGCACGCTTCCCTGCACCGTGCCCAGCGACGGGCGCGAAGGGCGCGACCGCGAGAGCATCGACCTTGCACAGGAGCAACTGGTGAAGCAGGTATATGCCGCAAACTCGAAGACCATCGTCATTCTGGTCTCCAGTTTCCCGTTTGCCATCAACTGGTCGCAGGCCCATGTTCCCGCAATCCTGCACATGGCCCATTCCTCGCAGGACGAAGGAACCGCTCTGGCGAAAGTCCTGTTCGGTGATTACAACCCCGCTGGTCGTCTGGTGACGACGTGGCCGCGATCGCTCGATCAGTTGCCGCCCATGATGGATTACGATATTCGCCACGGCCGCACTTACATGTATTTCAAAGGCGATCCGCTTTATCCGTTCGGTTACGGGTTAAGCTATACGACCTTCCGCTACTCCAACCTGCGAACCAGTTCGGCACAGATGGCTAAAGACGGAACCATGACGGTCAGCGTGGATGTGACGAACACGGGAAGCCGCGCGGGCGATGAGGTGGTCCAGCTCTATGTGAAGCACCTGCAATCGAAGGTCGAGCGTCCGCGTGAAGAATTGAAAGGCTTCCAGCGTGTGACGCTCCAGCCAAATGAGACGAAGACTGTGCAGATCCCGCTGAAGGCCTCCGCTCTTGCCTACTGGGACGAGACGCTGCCCGGCTTCAGGGTCGAAACTGAACCGGTGAGTGTCATGATCGGAAGCTCGTCATCCGACATCAAGCTGACGAGTACGATCCGCGTGCAGTAGGCAGAGTGTCAGATCAATGAGCAGCGGCTGTATCGGGAAGTTTCCAGGCAAACAATACGCTGCCGCCGCTGGTCAGAAGGTACTGATGGCCATCGAGTTCGTAGGTAATGGGAGAGCTGGAGATGCCGCCTCCTGCGCCAGCATGCCATAATGTTTTTCCGGTGGCAGTATCCAGCGCCAGGAAGTTGCCGTGAGCGTCGCCGGTAAAGGTCAGCCCCGAGTCTGTCGTCATCACGCCGGCACCTGACCCTTCGGGGCCGAGTTCATGGCTCCAGCGAATTTTCCCTGTCTGATAATCGATGGCCTCGATGACTCCTTTGCCCCACACGCCATAATCAGCGCCAGCCCATCCGTATTGGCCATCGGCTGCTTTGGAGAAGTAAATGCTCCAGCTGGGGTGGGCATCGACGATGAACAGGCCAGTCTTCGGATCAAAGCTGGGCGAACGGAAATTCGTCAGTCCGCCTTCGTCGGGCGCGATAATCCGGCCATCGGGAGCGGGTTCCTTTGCCGGATTGGGAATCGGACGGCCCTCTTTATCGACGCCGAGGGTCCAGTTCACCGGGCCGAAGGGCACAGTCAGCAGGCTCTTTCCGTTG
>Ga0126371_10002188_pt1 | contig 16769 bp, 30 predicted proteins | sample PanSoiMetaPlot_4_FD_110145 | JGI IMG/M metagenome (GOLD analysis project Ga0126371, IMG submission 110145) | Tropical forest soil microbial communities from Panama - MetaG Plot_4 | ecosystem: Environmental > Terrestrial > Soil > Tropical forest > Bulk soil | place: Panama | collected 2016-02-17 | reverse complement strand
TTATGTGAAGGTTGGCGCGAGTGGCATTCACTGGAGTTGCACGGGCCCCAAGGGCGCGAGCAACGATTCATGTGAGCCCTATGATCCGAGCACCAACAAAGTGTTGGGCCCTGGCGTGCCCGCGGGGCAAGCAAACTGAGAGGTGAGGCAATGTTGCGCAAACTTGGGTGGGGGCTCTTAATCTGGGGCGGCGTTGGCATCGTGAATCAAGTTTTGCTGATTCAATCGCTCAACTCGGGGCAAGCCCCGAGCGTGCCACTCATCGGTGATGTTGACCCCGCGGCGGTGCTCAAGATTGCCAACCCCCAGGGCGCGGGGTTTACGAGTCCTGGCATGCTCACCAACGTTGCGATTACGGGCGCGGGTTGGTGGTTGGCAAAGGCATGATGCGTTATTTGTGGCGCACCCTTTGGTGGCGGCGGTGGTTGCCGCGGCGTTGGGTGATTGCAGTGATGAGAGGTTGAAATGGGACAGTTGCCAGTTTCTAAAACGGCACCGCACGGCATCCAGAATTTGAACGGGGGAAAAACTTTCCCCAAGAGCGGGCGGCTCGCAACGGGCGCATATTTCCGCGGCACCGACCAAAGCAACTCAGATCAAATCCGCGGCAATGTGTTCGGGCCCAACACTGCACCACTCGCAACGCGCAAAACCACCACGGGCCCGCGGGCATTCGGCTCGCGCTCGAATGCGGGCAACGGCACGAGCCCGTTTGATTCTCGGTTAACCCTGGGCGCGGATTCATCGCACCCCAACACGGGGTTTCACAACGTTGCAAAGCAAAACACGGTGATGGCGATCAGCACCAACACGGGCGGGCGTGTGGAGAGCCCATTCGGGCCCAACCCCGTAGTGCAACCGCACGAGCGCAACCGTTTGATTCACAAAAAAGCACGCACCACGCATCACGCGGCGGCGGGCGGCGGCAATTCGGTTTTGCCGAGTGACACTGCATTTCAACGCAGACCACCCCAGGAGTTGCAACGCAACCCGCGCATCCCACAGCAAAACGTTTTGCGTTTGCAGTTTCACAACACGGGGTTGCCGCGCACCTCAGTGGGTGCGGTGCCGTTCTCGCGTCACGAGAAAGAGTTTGTCCCGAGTTTCGTTTCGCACAATCAATTGTGGACCGACCCCAACAACTCATTTTTGCAAGGGCACCACAATCCCCTGGGGCAAGGTGTGGGCAAAGGGCGGTGGGCGACAGTGAAACGGAGCGCGGCGTTTGGTGGGCGGTGAAAAAACTATAGCTTTGAGGTTTCCCAGGGCGGCGCCGGCGAGCTGACCAGGTTGGAGGCCTCGGGGCACCAAACCCGCATGAATAGCGGGTGAAAAAATCTTAGCTTGGAGTGATAGAAATGGCGGTTTTCAAACGATACAACCCGCGCACGGTGGGCATGAAACTCCACAAGGGCGGCTCGGGTGTGTTGTTGCAAGCGCACCCCAACGTGCAACCGATGCCGTGGATACCGCTAAAAACCACCACGCGAGTTGATGACCAGTGGGGCGGGCGCACCCGCGTGCATCGAGTGCAACCGAATGAGCGCAGCAAATCATGGGCCCCCACTAAGGCGGGCTCGTGGACAAATCAGAGCACGTTTGTGGATACCACCAACCCCGCAACGGGCAAGAGCAACGCGGCAATTCCCATCACGCCCGCGGGCGGCTCAGTGACGGGTGGTGCAAGCCCTGGCATGGGCGGCGGTGGGTGCGGTTGTGGGTGTGGCGGCGGTGGTGGACAAAAAGCAGCACGTTACGCGGGCACTGGCAATAGATGAGAAAACAGGGCCCCTAGCAAGCCCGTAGAGCGACGAACGCAACGCGGGTGATGGTACAGGGTAGGGAAATTTGAGAGTGCGAGCGCACGCACCCGAGGGTGCAAATGCTTTTGAACGCTCGCACATTTCCGCAACGGTTGCCCCGCGCGTTTCAGTGCATGACGCGGTTGGAGTTTCAAGTAAAGGGCGCGAACACAATCACGATTGCGCGTGAGCAAGGTGAGGCGCAAGCCCTGGCGCAAGGTGATGGGGTGCAACTGACGCAAGCAAACACATCACCGCCCTGGGGCGAGTGGTGGAAGGGTGAATTGTGGTATGCGTCCAACGTGGACAACTCGCCCTTTGTGGTTTTGATAATCGGCACCGCGGATTGAGTTATGGAACCTCTCGAAATTCTTTTAGTGCTCGGGCTCGTGTACGTGCTTTACAAGGGCGGCACGCTCGCAAGCATTGGCATCGCACCACCCCCGCCCCCAGGTGTTGCAATCGCCGCGGCCGCGCCCACGTATCTCACCCCCCCGCCCTCTTTCGGCACGGGCATGCCCGTGGTGCCCGCGCAAGAGGTGCCATCGAATGTTGCAAGCACGGCGGTGGGTGTGGGCTCGGCAATTGCGGCGGCACCGAAAGTGCTCGGGGCAATCGGCGTTGCTGCAAACGCGGTGCCCATCGTGGGGCAAGTGGTGAGCGCGGTTGCTTCGATTGCGCAAGCACTGCTCGGTGCTCACAATGCCCGCATAAAACAAGCACGCGACGAAAACAGCGCAATGAACCTCGGGGTGCAGGGCGTTGATAAAGAAATGGCGGTAATCAATAACGCATACAACGCGGGGCAAATCTCCGCGCAAGATGCGATCAACTTGCTCTCACAAACGATGCCCCACTATTGGGAGCTCGTTGCCCCGCACATCCAACCAGGGCGCAACGGATGTAACGCAACTCAGGGTGGTGCGGCGGCGTGCCCCCCCTGGCCCGCGAGCGGCAATGGGTGCAGTGGATCAATCGGGGCGGCGTGTTGTGTCGGTTGCTATGACCTAGAGGGCGGGCCCTCAACCGCGGTGCTCTCTGCATTCGATGGCGGCGACGGGCGCACCCCGTTTTATTTCGGCGTGCAAGGGGCAATCGTTGTGTTGATGCACGGTGGGCACATGCAAACGTGCATGCAGGGTGTTGTTGCTAGCAAATACGGCGGTGCCAATCGCAACGGGTATCGGCTCAACTGGCAACAAGTGGGCTCGTAAATTTTGGAGGGTGTGAACATGGCAAAAATTTGTGGCAAACATGATGTGGTGGGTGATGAGTGCTGGTGTTGTGAAGAGGAAAAACTCAACGCAACCCCAGGTGCCCGCGAGAAAGCATACAAAGACGCGGCGTTTCTTAAAAAGCGCGGCGGGCTCGATGCTAGCGCGGCGATTCACGCACAAGTGCTCGGGAAACTTGCGCAACTCACGCCCGAGCAAATTGATTCGTTGTTGCGCATGGCGGGTGCTTCAACTCCACCACCGCCCGCGGCGGCACGCCCTGGGCGGCGAGTGATTGCCTAGCACAAACGGCGGGTGGTGGGTGTGAGAGTGACAGAAATAAAAATTTGCGGAGAGGTGCATATTGTGGCTAACATCACTGGCAATTTCACCGTTGTTGTAAATCCTGGCGGGGGGCAACCTCTCGCCATGAATCCTCAGGGCGGCAACTTGCCAGCACTGACGCAGGGCGTAGATGCGAGCGGCACGCCCGTTTGCGTTGTGAGTGGCGGCGTTGCCCCTTACTCGATGGCGGTGAGCGCGGGCTCATTGCCCCCAGGTTTGCAACTTGTGTCTGATGTAAATCCAGATTCGAGCGAAACGATTTCCCTTGAGGGCGCACCCACGCAATCGGGTGCATTTTCGTTTGCGCTCACCGTGACCGATAGCGCGGGTGCATCGAGCACGGTAAAAGTGGGCGGGTAAAACTGCTCATCTGGGCCCGAGGTGAGGCAACAAAACTGAGTGCGCTCTCAGTGGGGCTCTCACCTCGGGTGATTTCCAGAATGGCGCGGTGCTTGCGAGAACGCCCGCGACATTGCTAGCAAAATACCACCGTTTTGCCGCTAGGACTACTGCAAGCCCCACGGTAAACCACAGGGCGCGAGCGCACGAGCGCCAACATGCGCCAAAGATGAATCGCACAAAAATTGAGTGGTTTGCAATCGGGTGGGGCTCGGTGCTCTTGCTCAAATACGTTGTGTTTGGGCTCGATGCGTGGAATGCGTTTTTACATCCTGGGCTCGTGCCCGCCCCGAATCAACAAGCGTTTCGCAAACCTCTCCTCGGGGTGCTCGGATGAAAAAGATTTTACAAAGTTTACTTCTCTTACTCGCCGCGGTGCCCGCCCTGGCGCAACAAGATATCAACATCGTTGGGGGCACCTCACCGTATATCGTGATCGGGCGCGGGCTCAATTGGTCGGGCTCGGGTTTCGGAAATATTCAAAACAATTTCATTTTCACGCCCACGGGCCCCGATGTTGGATTTTGCTTATTCCTGGCAAACAACAACCCATCGAGCTCTCACAGTGTCACGGTTGCGGTTTCGCAAAACGGAGATCCCGCGCTCAAAAGTTTCAACGGGTTTCAAGGGCGTTGGAACACAGTACCCACGAGCTCAACATTTCCGATTACGGTTGCGGCAAACTCGGTTTCTGGAATCAATTACAAAACGAGTGCCAGTGCAAATATCGTTGTGACGTTTTCGGGCACGAGTGCGCAAGCGGGCTCACCCGATACGGTTGATGTTTTCGCGGTGCAAACCACTCAATCGAGTTGCGGTGCGCTCGCGTCCAACTCGGTGCAAGGTGTTTACACCAACAATGCAAACGTCACGAACGCGCAAAACTTCCCCGTTTTGATTGGTGGGTACGCATCCCCTGGCACCACGGGCGCGGCTCTCGGCATGCACCTCGGCACCACGGGGCAAGGATTGTTGATTGATGGCGGCAATTGCTGCCAGTCCTGGGCGAGTGGATTTCAGAGCAACCCCGCAACGAACCTCTCTAACTACAAATGCGCACCTGGGGCGAGCACCGAGCTCGAATGCGTCATAGACAGTTTCAACCTCGGGTTTTTCGGTGCAAAGGGCGTTGCCGCGGGATACACGAAAAACAACATGCTGGAAATTGCCACAGATCAGTTTTGGCAAACGGCTAGCAATACGCCCGCGTGGGTTGTCCTGGGCAAACTCACCAACCCCGCAACGGGCGCAACGTTGCTCTCTCATTTCAGCACCACCGCCAACGCAACAAATTTTGCGATGCGCAATCTTGTGCTCTCGTGCTCCGCGGCGTGCGAGCTCTTAGTTGCTCGCATTAGTGCTCGGGGCACCACATGCACCACGCTCACCCCGCAAAATTTGCAATTCGGAAACAACAACACGCAACTCGCGCCCAACGCGGGTGACATATCAGAGAACGGTTGCACGGGCACCCCAACCGCGGGCACGAGCATGTTTGATTTGAACCTCGCCGCGGGTGTGCCCATCACGCTCGATATGAGTGGATTTACAAACTTTCACAACGCGGGCGGCGGCTCTGGTTATTTCGTGCAAGTGGTAACAGGCATCACGGGCGTTGCCACTGCGAGCGAAACATGGGTTGAGCAATAGGGAAGGGAACCAACAAAGGCACTCTCGCGCCCATCACCCGAGAGAAGAGAATTTAGCAGCATCGCAAAAAGCAGCGAGCCCCGAGAGTGCGTGACTCTCAGGGCTCAGAAACTCCGCGATGCCTTTGCCGGGTCAACGAGGGCGTTTCGTGATTAGTAGAGCAAAAGACGATAGAAAGTGCAAGCGTGATCGGCGTTACAATTGTGAGCCCCCAGGGTGCGGTAATCCAGAGCTCGGCAACGGTGGCCGTGATGGGCCCTTCCGCCCGAGCGACTTACACGCATGCCGTGCCCTGGGGCTCTCCCACCTCTCTCTATCCTTTATATGTATTGCTAGCAAAAGAACCAAGACAGTAAACACCGCCCCAGGTGTTGCCGTTGCCCTTGAGCCCATGCGGTTAGGAGGAAAAGGGCCCATCTCGGGGGTGTGGGGGCAGACAGCCCCCACGGTTTTGCCCTGTTTACTTGTTCTGGCAGATAAGTGTTTCGAGCGCACCCCACTGTGGCCCCACGGTGGGGTTTTGTTTTTGGGGGTGCGTCATGTTTGAGCGGTTGATAAACGGTGCGCGTAGATGGCAGGACCGCGTGGGCGTGTTGGAGTGCTACCACGTCCGCGACAGCAACGGAAAAACGCTCTCAATTGTGGCAACGGTCCACCACGACCAAGAGCCCGAGGTGTATGCCGAAAATCTGCGGGCGGCATCACGTTGGTTTGACCACATCGCAGAGGAAAGCAGAAAAACAGATGAGCGCAGCAATCGGCATGAATTGGAAAAACGCGATTGCGGTTGAGGCATGGGAGCAAAACCGAAAACAAAATTTTCAATTGGAGCACGAGCGCGATTGCCCCGATTGTGATTGCTATAGATGCGTCAAAAGTAAACAGCAAGCAACCGCACGCGGGCTCACCTCGGATGAGTGGGCAAAAAAGCAGTGTGAGCGAATTTTTGCGTGTGATGGTTCCTATGAAATCGGGCCCGATTACGAGAGCCTGTTAGATCGGGCGCACCGTGATGAGGGTTTTGCCCGCAAACAAAAACCGCAACCCAAGGGCCCGAAATTTCTCGTGCCCGCAATGATGGAAAGAACATGCGCGGGTGAAATTGCCGAGCCCGAGTGGGTGTTGCACCCGATGTTGAAACGCCAGAGCGCGGGCATCCTGGCGAAATCAAAAGAGCTCTACATGGGCGGGCTGACCGCAAAAGCAGAGCGGCAATGCGCATGCGGCATCGTGGGGGGCAAGGTGATTTGCGAAACGGGGCACGAGTTTTATGAGGCATACGAGTGCGAGTTGCGCTATTGCCCCAGGTGCGGGCCCCGTCTAGCAAACGCCCTGATTAAGAAACACGAGAAACGGTTGCTCTTTGTTGCGCAGTCGCTCATGTTGTGCGGCACTGAGAATTGCAGCGAGTGCGAGCGTGCAATCAAAGATAAAGATTTGCCCCATTGGCCCCCCCCAACGGGTGCGAAACCTCGTATCGTTTGCGCGAAACTCGATTTCACTGTGAGAAGTGATGCGAGCACGATGCCCGCGCCCGAGCGCATGCGCATGCTCAATCGCTGCATCAAAAAATTCTGTAGGGCGATTGAGAAACAGTTTCACATCGGGCGCAACACTTACGGGCTTGCGTATTGTGATGAGCTGGGGGGCAACAACAACAACCCCCACGCGCACGGCATCTATGTGGGCCCGTGGTTGCCAAACACGAAAAAAGAGCTCGCCGCGCTCTGGGAGAAAGTGACCGAGAAAGATTTTCCGGGCACGTTCATCATCTCGATTAAGTACGCCCGCAATTTCGGTGAAGCTCTCTACCATGCGTGCAAATATCCAGCGAAATTCGCAGAGCGATCGAGCCCGCAACGGTTGGCAGAGCTCGAAATAATTTTCCATCGAGTGCGGCGTTTTCATACCCTGGCGCGTTTCTACAATCCCGATGCACCCGAGGAAACGAAAGAGCCCCGCGAGTGCCCTATGTGCTTGCGTGAGGGTTTCCACGTCAAACTCTCAACGTGGGTCACACTAGAGGGCGTGCTAGAGCTCAAAGCGCGTGGGTTGCGTGATCTTGATGAGGTGACGCGGCAAACCCGTGATGCCCTGGCAAACGCCCCGCCTATAAAACACGATTAAGTGTGCGGCGTTCTATCGGGGTGCAAAACGTGCTCCACTCCCGAAAACAGAACACGCACCGCCAAAACCGAAACTCACCGAGCACGATTGAGCGCAAATAGTGACGCGCCCGCCCTGGGCAACAAATGAAAAACTCGGGGCTCGGGGCGGTGTGTGTCACACGCGCCATTTCTCAGTTTTCCACGCTCGCCGCGCAGTACCGCGCAAAATTCGGTAAAGGTTGGGCTCGTGTTCCACCTCGGGCAAAAACGGCATTTCGGAAAACGGCACATCGCGCACGCAACTCAACCGCCCCACAACATCACGAGTGATTGCGCCATAGTCAAACGCTCGCATGCTCATGCCCTGGGGTGGGTCGGTGTATTTGAGCGTGATGGGCTCTTGTGGGTAATGCACTTTGCGGGGCTCTTTCGGGTGCGGGTGCTCCACTCGTTTCACGCGGGGGTGTGGTGGGAGTGGGCGCGGGCGCACGGGAAAACCTTGCAAAACTGTTTTGCAAATCGCACCGCGGTTGCGGTTGTTGTTGCACCACACGAGCTCTTTGCCGAGCCCCTTAGTGCCCTGATACTCGCGGGCCCACCGCGGCAATCGGTGCGGTGTGCTCATCTCCACCACCAACCAGGGGCGAGCGGCATTTCAAAAAACGCCCATTCGCTCTCGGTGCCCTTCCAGATATCGGGCGGGGGGTTGTGCGCGAGCCACTCAAGCACCCGCGCATCGGTGCCGAATTTCGCGCACCACTTTTGCATGCGCTCGTGCAATTCGGCTCTCGATTCAAACAAACTCATACAACGTTCTCATAGAGCTCAAGGGTTTCACGCACGCAGTATTTGAGCTCGCGCAACATTTTGATTTTCTCGGCATGCGGCATGCACAGTGCGAACCAAAGCACGCACGCATCATCGTGAACATCAGCAACGAACATGCACCCGAATGCAAACCCGTGGTTGCGCAAGTCCTGGCGCAACTCGTTTAACTTGTTTTCGAGCTCGGGCGGCATCGTGCGTAAATCGTGAATCATCGGTGAGCCCCCTTGGGCGGTGTGCGTTTTGCTAGCAATTCATCGCGGAGTTTTTCTGCAATCTCGCATGCGTGGATGATGGCGGCGGCAAATTCGCGGGCGTTGGTGGTGGTGACAAGGTGCAAGGGCGCAAACGGGTGATCGGTGAGCGCGGCGATTACTTCCGCGTGCTCGCCGTTTGCCATTCCGCGCAACTCGATGCGCACGGGCGTTGCGTGCTCATCGCCGTGCTTTTTGAGCCAGAGGTTAATAGATTCCATTTCCTTTTTTCTCCCAAAAAACCCGCGGGGCGCGATGGGGTGTGGTACAGAGCCCCGCGGGTGCGCAGCATGTTTTAAAATGGGATATCCTCATCGGTGATAGCAACACCGTGGATATTCTCAGAGGGCGTGCCCTTCGACAGCACCGAAAAAATTTTCATCGGTGTGTTGTTGGGCCCGCCCCTTACGTTTTCATCATCCCCGAGATACTTAATGCGCAACTGGCACCCGATGAGAGCTCGGGTTACTTTTTGCGCAAGATCATAGGGCATGAGCGATTGAATCCGGCGAGAGCCGAATTGCAAAAGCATGCGGGGCACTTTTTTGCCGTCAATCGTGACCGCGCCCACGTTCAAGAGCACGCCCGCGATTGTTTCCCCGCGTTTGTCCCATTTGTGCATCTCGGGTGCGTTGACAGGTTCCCACCCTTGCTCAACCTCTAGTGGTTTTTCGAGCGGCAATGTTTATTTCTCCCTTCTCTGTTTTGCCCACCGTTTGCGTTGTGCCGCGGCAATGCGGGCGCGGGCATCGGGTGAGAGTGTGCGGCGTTTGCGGGGCTTATGGCCGTTCATGCCGAGCACATCATCAAGTGCATCGGCTTTGCGGCGAAAATCCGCGCTCATCTGGGCGAGTGCCTTACGTTCTTGCGTTGAAAACATGCGCTAGTGTTCTCCGTTGTTGAGCTCTCGAATCGAGTTTCTGATGATTGAGAGGATGTGGTTGCGCGTTGCACGCGAGAGGGCGTGCCCCGCACAACGTTTGCAGATGTAAAGAGTGACGGCGTGAGAGCGGCGGCGGGGCGATTCGTGCAATGATGTGCCCGCAACCGTTATGCTCGTGTGACCTTGACGCCCACACGGGCAAACTTGAGAAGAAACAGCGGTGCGCATTCGTAGTGTGAACCTCACATAATAGGAACGCAGTCCGAGCGGCAACGAGCGGCTTTTGCAAATCGCAAGTAACTAACATCCACCACAAACCGCCAGCGCAGACGGTTGTAACTGCTAGCTTGTGCAAACATAGACCGAATGCGGGCAAAATTCAACCAACGCAAAAAGAAAACGCTAGAGTACTTCGCCACTCGCGGTTGGACGTATGCACCGCGGGCGGCGGTTGACCTGGGCGTGTACCCAACACGCGCAGAGGCGAGTTACTTACTCAGATTGCATCGGTGGGGGTTACTGTACCGTGCGCGTGATCGGCGTGGGCGTGTGATCTATCGGCTCTCACCCCGCGGTGCGCGGTGGTTGTTGAGAAGGGTGGGGCGGGTGTAGAGTGTGGGGCATCCCACCCGCGAGCGCACGCGGCAATTTTCGGAGTGCGCTCACATGCGTAAAACTATTCCAGCGAAAAAACCTAGCACTAGTGTGCCCGAGCCCGAGCCCGCGCCCGCACCGAGATTCACGCCCCGCGGCAACAACAAATCGCGGTTGCTCATCGCGGTTGCTGATGACCGCATAGATTTTCAGAACATGAGCGCGGAGAGTGGCAAGCGGCTCAACGAGCTCATGCACACGCCCGAGGTGCAAAAGCAATTCGGCATCGGAGTGCTCACCGATAGATTCAACCCCGAGCATTGCAAACGGGTGTGGCAAGGTATCGGGCACATCCTGGCGGGCATGGGTGGTTTCGTTTTCAAGTGGCCCGCGAGCGCATGCGAGAAAATGTATTTCACTGAGAGCGAGAAAGAGGAGCTCGCAGAACCAACCGCCCGTGCTCTCGATGAGATTGCGCCCGCGTGGTTGAAAGAGAATCAAGCGGTTGCCGCGTTGCTCGTGGTTTCGGGTGCGATCATTCAAAACAAAATGCGAGAGGCGGCAATGGAAACTCGCCGCGTGCTCTTAGAGCGGCAACAAATGGTAAATGCCGCGGCGGGCGTGCCCCCAGATGCGGGCCCCGTTGTTGTCATGCACCGCCAACCCGCGGGCCCCGAGCCCGCGCCCGAGCCCCGCGCACCTGGGCGTGTTGTGATCCCAACCGCGGCGAGTGGGATTACACCCCCGCCAAAACCGCCCAACGGTGAGGGCCCAACCCTGGGCGGGGCGAGTGGTAAGGTTGGCGCATGATTATTCGCAACTTGCCCGAGCTTAAAAAGTTTTTCGAGAGCACCGATTGCCCGCAATGCAAAGCAGAGGCAAAAGAGCTCTATGACGAAATGCACAAACCTGGGGTGGGGTTGGTGAAACTCCATTTCGATACAGATTGCGAACATGCGGGCACCTGACCTCACGAGCGTGCTAGTTGCGGGCGGCATCGGTGCCGTTGTGTTGTTGCTCGTGGCAAGTTTCCAGAGCGACAACAAACTCAGTGTGGGTGATGCGATGCAATTCGGTTTTCTCACTGGCGTTGGTGTGCAAATCGGCGTGCGCATCCTGGGGGTGAGTTGAGTTGCCGCGCATTGCGAGCGTTGCGCGTTGGGGGGCATGAAATGGTTTCGCTCACGAAAGTGCCTTTGATTCTCGGCAGCAAAGAGCCCATGTTTGCGTGCGGCATGAAACGAGAGCGCGGCGTGATTGTGTATCTCGATTGCGATGGGGTATGGGCGTGCTGCAATTTCAAACCGATTGCAAATTTTCGCCCTTGCACGTTATGCGGCAATCACTGCATCACGTTTGCCGTAGATGAGCGCGGTGATTGCACATGCAGTGCGTGCGGCAAATTTCCGCGTGAGCTCTTGCAATCATGAGTGAAGCAATCGAGGTGCGCAACAAACTCGAAATCCCTGGCGGCGGCTCGGGCATGCAAAACCGTTTCGTTGCCGTTGCGGGGCGCAAGGGCTCGGGCAAATCGAGTGTGACCCGAGCGATTCTGCAATGCACTAACCGCATGTTTCTCTTTGACACTATGGGCGAGCACTTTTGGGTGCCCGAGCAATTCACCGACCTGGGAGAAGCATGCGTTTTTTTGTGGGAGAGCTCGCAAGCCCGTGAGGGTTTCCAAGCTAGTTACATTTCTGAGAGCTCACAGGCACAAGCACTCGAAACTGATTTCTCAGAAATCTCGATTGCCGTCTATGAGGCGGGCAACATGACGTTTGCAATCGAAGAAATCCCGATGCTAACAAAACCACAGTGGGAACCCGAGCCCTTTGACCGCATCGTGAGACTCGGGCGGCATCGGGCAATCAATATGCTTTACACTGCGCAACGGTTGAGCGAATGCCCGCGGCGGCTCACCGCGGCAACCGATGTGTTTGTGCTCTTTCGCCACACTGAGCCCCGCGATCTTGACGCAATCGCAGAGCGGTGCGGGCCCGAGGTTGCCCGCGTGGTGCCCGTCCTGGGCGAGCACGAGTTTGTTGTTTTCGATGTGGCAACGGGGCAACTCGTGAAAGTTGACCCCGAGTGGTATGATTCCGTGCTAACGTGCCAAGTTGAGCACCACGAGCCCGCGGATTCTCGGCACGGGCGCATGCTGTGGAGCATTGCAGATGAGTGATGACAAGTGGACCCCAGATAAACCGATGCCCGATAAAAAAGACGAGGATGAGTGCCAGCGCGAAGCAATGGCACGGGCGCGAGTGAAGCACCTGACGGAGAATTACACGCCAGCACCCGCACCCGAGCCCAAGCGCAAAGGCATTTTCTCAGGACGCGACTAACTCTAGCCCCGCACCCCAGAATGCGGGCGTTGTAACCCCAACCTAGCAGCAAGCCCCAAACAAAAGCGCAACGGTAGCAGTGTGAGCGCACACGCATGCTCAATCGAGAAAAACTCGGAGAGGGTGACGCTATGGGCTCACTGATTTCACAGGCAACGGGGCGCGATTTGTTGGTGCTTTTCATCGTGGGTGTGGTTGGGGGTTTCATCTACAAAGTGGTTGATACCCAAGCACTCTCGAAATTAGAAAACGCCATCGGTGTGCCCTCGGGCGTGATTGCGTAAATGCTCCACCGCCAGTTACTAGGCCCCAAAAAAAAGCGCAATCAATTTCCAGAGGGTGACGCAATGGAACCGATGCACATTTTGAAACTCGCGCTCGGTGTTGGTGTGTTCTTCACAGGATTGCAACTCGGTATGGATATCGCAACCAAAGTGTTGAGCATGAGCACCACGCAAACGCCCGCGGCTAGTTAGCGGGCAATTTTGTTTTTGAGTGTGCGAGCGCACGCGCATGCTACATCGCCAGAGTTTAGAGCCCCGCAAAAAGCGCACGCGAGCTCGGCAACGAGCCCGCAAGAAAACTTTTTGCGAGAGGTGCGCTCACATGCTCAACCGCCAGCAACTATCGGACATCTACCGCCCCGTTGGACCGAAAACGGTATTGCTCAACATCGCGTGGGCATCGGGCGGCTCAACCACTCTCACCCAAGCAATTGATTTGAGTTTGCCCATTCGCGGGTTTCGGCTCACGTTCAAAGGGCGCGTTGTGATCGGCACCGCGGGTTTCACCACGCCCGCGCCCGAGGGGTTTCTCAACCTCATCTCAAGCATCATCATTCAAGGCACCAACGCCAGACAGCAAGGCAACCTCACGCTCTGGAATTGTGACCTTGCAACGTTGTTTGTGCTGCAAAACTTTTTTGCCTTCCGCGGTGCCGCATATTATTCGATTAACTCTGGCACGGGCGAAGTTTTGCTAGCACCACCAACAACCCCGATGCCCGCCACTTACAACCCCGTGGGCGCAACGGGCACTTATGATTTCCGCATCATCGTGGATATCCCATTTCACCCGTTCCAGAGCAACGCATTCGGCAAAGAACCTCTCACGATTCCGCAATTCCTCGTGCGCAACGAAGAGTGGAAGGATTCAATACAGGTGGTGCTCGGATACGGTGCGCAAGCGGGCGGCGGTGCAACTGGCGTGCTCGGTGTGAGCGCGGCGGGCACAACCATCACTTACTCAAGTTATGGCTCGGGCTCGGGCACGCCCACGATTGATCTTGAGAGTTTGCCTGTGTTGATGGGCACCAACCTCAAAGACTCGATTCTCCCTGGCGTGATTTCCCGAGTTACAACGCCCATCACAACCACAATGACCAACGCGGGCACCAACGTGCCGTTGCTCAACATGCAGAAGCAACCAACCCCCAGGGTGATGTTTAAACAGGGCACGAGCACGGTGAGCCCCGCATTTCAAACGCTCACCGATACCAACGTTTCGCAACTCGGAGTGCAACTCGGGCAAAACCGCAATATTCGCAACTTGCTCGATATCTTCAAACACAAATTGCAAAACGCGGATATTTACTCTCGTGACCCGATACAGGGATACGTGCTTTTCGATTTCATGGAAAACGGAAACCCTGATTCGAGTTACCCAGGGCAGGACGTTGGCGACGGTGCAACCCTGCAAGTGACCGCAACGCTCGCGGGTGCTGCAAACGCGCTCGGGCTCTTGCTGCAGGAGCAAGTATTGCAGCAACCGGGCGGGCAACTGATGAATTTCTGAGAGAGAGCATGAGCACGGGTGACGTTGGTGATTTCTACAGTTTCGATGATTCACTAACATCACCCGCGCTCGATTCAGGAGTGGGCACCGTGGCAACCTCAACGGTTGATTTATCAAGTTTGCAAGGTATCAATTTTGGCGGTGGGCAAACGGGTTTCTATGATCCCACCTCGGGCACTTACTTTGATTCGGGCGGCAACGCTCTAAGTGCGAGTGACCTTGCGCAATATGGCGCGTTTACTGTGGGCACGGGGTTAGCACCGCCCCCAGGTACAAGCCCTGGCGGCGGCGGTGCGCCCACGCCCGCGAGCGGTGCGGGCTCGGGCGGCATGCTCTCGGGGCTCGGTGGGATTTTCTCATCGGTCACAACCACGATTGCCAACGCCACACGCCCGCAAACCTTGCCGAGCTCGCAAGGTACGCTCGTTTATAACCCGCAAACGGGTGGATACACGCCCGCGCAAGCACTCACAGCACAAAGCATGATGAGCCCGATTTTGTTGCTCGGGCTCGCGGGGCTCGTTGTTTATTTCCTGATGCGCAAAGGGTGACGCAATGCTAGCAATGCAGGGCATGAAAACAAACGGCGGCGGCGGCGGTGGTACTCTCGCACGCCCGATTGCCCCGCGCCCAACCGCACCCGTTAAAGGCACCGCGATCCCAACGCGCTCACCTGGGGGCATGCGTGCAACGCCCGTTGTGACAAAAACAAACGGCGGCACCGTGACAACCCGCAACCCGTTTGCAGGGAATCCGATTGCGGGCCCACTCGCCGCAAAAGTGATTGCGCAAGCAACGGCATCGCAACAAAGACTCGGCACGCCCCAGGTGACAACCCGCGCACCCCTGGGCAATCAAACGGGCACCACAGGGCCCGCGAGAATTTGCCCCGCGTGGGGTTGTGGTGGTGCGCCCGTGATGCGCAAACCCGCGAGCCCCGTTTCACCTATCAGCACGCCCCCCGCGGCGGGCCCGCCCTCGGGTGGTGCTCTCATCACCAACAACCCGATTGCGCCCGCACCGACCACGGGCGGCAATGTGAGTGAGCATGTTGCGATTCAAACCCCGAGCTCTCTCGGGCTCGCAACAATTCCACCCGCGGGCACGCCCCCAAGTATGACCGTGGGCAACGCGGCACCACCGTTGCCCGATACGGGCTCGATATCTTTTGGCGGGCCCTTGTTCACACTCTCAGGTTTTCAAATGAACTCAACCACAATGTTGCTCATCTTGGGCGGTGGTTTAGTTTTGTTTTTCTTGATGGCATCGAAATGAGCGCATTGCTAGCAATCATCGCGTTGGTGGGTGTTGGGTACATTCTTTTGCTCGCATTTCCTGGCGGGCTCAACACGGGTGCCGATGACCGCGTGCAAAAACTCGCGCAAGCAATTGCGGGTGCCGAGGGTTTCTATAACCAGGGCTCGCGGGCGCAACGCAACAACAACCCAGGTGACATGACGCAAGATTTAATCGGCAAAGCAACGGGGCACGATGGGCCCTTTGTGGTTTACGCAACGCCCGATGACGGGTGGGCGAATTTGTATGCGCAAATCAACTTGTGGTTTTCGGGCGCGAGTAATCGTGCCGATGGTTCGAGCACGATTGCAGATATTTCGAGTTTCTACACAACTGATGTGCCCGCGGGCGCACAAGCTAATTGGGCAAGCAACGTTGCGGGTGCCCTGGGGGTGAGTGTTGATACACCCATTGCACAAATTGCATGAGCTCACCGCAACAACTCACCGCGGGGTTTCATGTGTTGGTGAATCCTATGGCTAGCAATCCTGTTTGTGGTGCATGCAAATTCGTTGCGATGTTACCTGGGAGTGGGCAAACCGTGTGCAAGAGATTCCCACCCGCGGCGGCGGCGTATGCCGTGCCCCCAGGTGCGGGCGCGTCGGTGTGGCCCCCCGTGGGGCTCGATGATTGGTGCGGCGAGTTTCAACCCGCGCCAGTGGCGGCGAAAAAACCATGAGCAAAGAATTGCAACCCACGAGTTTGCTTTTAATCGTCCTGGCGGTGCTTTTCGTTGTTGGTAAATACGTCTATGACAAGGGCACGAGCGCACCGCCCGCCACAGGGGGCACAAGTATATGAACTGGAAAAAAATTGCGGGAGTTGCACTCATCGGTGTTGGTGGTGCTGACCTGATGTTAGGCACCACGCAAACGCCCTTGCCCATCATCGGTGATTACCTAACACAGCAACTCGATATGGTTCTAATTGCGGGCGGGCTCGTGCTCTTGTTCTATTTGTGAGGTGTAGTGATGGCGGACGCACTAGAGGCAATCGAGCAAGGGGAAACGCTAGCAATCCTGGCAATCATCGGGGTTGGTGCGTATCTCATTTACACCAACTTGAGTGATTTACAAGATTGGCTCGGCAACTTATTCGGTGCGAGCCCCGAAAATTCTTACAGCAACGCGGCGGGGCAAACGCTCGCCCACCCGATTCAAACAATGGGCTCGATTCTAGGTTTCGGCATGGGCGCGAGCGGCGGGCAAAGTGAGTTGCCCTCGGATATTTCGAGCGTTGGTTATGTGAAGGTTGGCGCGA
>Ga0126371_10002187_pt1 | contig 16771 bp, 14 predicted proteins | sample PanSoiMetaPlot_4_FD_110145 | JGI IMG/M metagenome (GOLD analysis project Ga0126371, IMG submission 110145) | Tropical forest soil microbial communities from Panama - MetaG Plot_4 | ecosystem: Environmental > Terrestrial > Soil > Tropical forest > Bulk soil | place: Panama | collected 2016-02-17 | reverse complement strand
TCGCTACATGTACGACCTGAGCGATGCTCTGGGGACATCCCCGATCACCAAGGTCTACTCGCTCGGCAGCACCTACGTGCCGCCACCGGTGTACGCGGGCGGCCTGCGGCATCACAGTGCCGGGCCGCTAGCCAGCGCCATGCACGCGGATGGCACATTGGAACCGATGGACGTCGACCAGCTCACTTCGTTCCGGGCCGGCATGCTCTTCTGTGAAAGCGAGGGCATTCTGCCCGCTCCTGAATCTGCTCATGCGGTGGCCGGGATGATCGATGTCGTGTCGAAGCACCCGCGCAAGGACGACCCACTGGTCGTCCTGGTGAACATCAGCGGGCACGGGTTGCTTGATCTGGGTGCCTATAGCCGTTTCGCCGCCGAAGAGATCGAACCGGTGCAAGTGGACGAGGCCAGTCTGTCGAAGAGCCTGAGCGCTCTCGAAGAGTTCAACCAATCCATCATGGAACCTGCCGCGACAAAATGAGCGCGGAGCAAGTCAGTCCTGAGCCGCGGCGCTACCTGTTGGTCCACTGTCGGGATTTCCCGGGCGTGGGAGTGGCATAGCCGCTGGTGACGCGTCCCGCTGTGACTCGATCAAGCCGAGGCGCGCAACGTCGGTTGTATGCCAGAAGTTCCAATGTGCGGGACTTCTCAAGATGGCGGCGCTCACCTCGGCTACGCAGCGCTGGAATGCCGTCGCGGTTGTCCCCTCGAGTGATACTGGCGCTGAGATCTCCCATACCTGGTGGTGGTAATCGGCCCCGCGGTACAGGAAGCCCATGAGCACCGGCGCACCAGTCAGTTGGGCAAGAGGCACGACCCCTGGCATCAACTGAGCTCTGCGGCCGAGAAACGGAACATCGATGGCGCGAGCCCGCTCGTTGTCCAGCGGCGGCGCGTCGATCGAGATCGACACCACCTCGTTGGCGCGGAGTGCGGCCGCTGCCAGCATCGCAACTTGAGGTCGGCCAGGCCATGGCTCGATGTTCGGCCGCTGCCGATGGCGCAGCAGGGGCCTGGCGTAAACCACGTTCCAGAACCACCGCTTGGCAGATGAGAGGCCGGCCGTATAGCTGTGGAATGAATACTTGTAATTGTGGTCCCAGCGGCCGATGTGGGTGATGGGGAAGCCGCTGGCGTGCAGCACCGACAACCCGCTGGCGTGAGAGCCGAAGTGGGCGGAGCACAGAATGGCTCCTTTGCCCGCCGCCAGCGCCTTCTCCAGGTGTTCCCGCCCGCGGATCTCAACCAGTGACTGCAGGGGCCGCGCCCCTCGCCGTAGCCGTTTCACGTCAACGGGACTGCACGAGGCGAGCCGGAACCAGTCCCGGATTATCCGCTGCGCCGCGGCTGGGGTGAACTCGTCCCCGAGTACTAGCCGCACGTTATGTGCGAGCTCGGCGCGCTTCCCGGGCTGGCACCGACAGAGCAGGTCACCACGCCAGCACGCGATGCGATAACCCAATGCGGCTGGCAAGCGGGCTAGGACCGGCGCGACTGCCGCCCAGTAGGCGACGCCCTCTACGCTGCGTAGCAACTTCTCTGCTGGGCTTTCACCCATGGGTGGGCTCCTGCTTTCCGAGCGCACGGCCACCAAGCGCTGATCGACGTTCAGTGCGAAACCCACGGCGACTCTGCCGCAAGTCTGGCCCCCCACCAGTCATGACACCCGGAGCCGAGCATAGTCGCCGCCCCAGGAACCGGCTGCTCACAGGTCGCCAGTCAGCAGTGCGCGAACTGCATTACGCGCTCATACAGCGACTCCGCCATGAGCCGGAGCGGTTTGTTGCGTTCGTCAAGGTATTCGGCCCGGCGCGCATCCTTCGCGCGTCGACGCTGCTCGCTTGGCAGGGCGACGCCCAGACCGTAATCCTGCCCCGTCATGACCGAGTCCCGCTGCCCCATCCACTCGACCGTCTGCCGAACCGAGTTCAGCGCGTCCTCGGTGGGCACAAACTCCTTAAAGGACGTTCTATAGCGTGTATTTACCATTCGGATGGTGTCCGCGAAATCTGATATGACTGTCTCAAAAGGTGCGACCACAGTCTTATCGAGGTAAGGAACAACGGCGGAATAGAAGCGTATATAGCTGTGAAGAGCCCACCGAATGGAGGCATTCGGGTCCCTCACCATCAAGGACAGAATTGCTTCAGATGGCTCGCGTATCAACACGATCGCCGGAACATTAAGACGAGCCGCGCGTTTGATCTGAGCGGCGGCATGTAGATGATGAGCGATCTCGATCTTGCGCCCCTGTGCCTGCCGGAATGCTACGACCGCGAACGTGTTTCCCGAGCGCGGATAGCCCTCTATCACGATGTCGGTTGTGCGGCTGACCCATGGGTGTGGGTCTTCAGGTTCCCGCAGGGCCGGACGGAATCTGACGGTTGATAGGAAGACCGGAGTAACAGAGACCCAGTCCTGGAGATACAGCCAGGCGAGGTGAACCATCGCGGGCTTCAGCACGGTCGCCTTCTAGACGGTAGCCCGTTCATTTCTAGAGGCGCCAGTTAACGATGTGTTGCGTCAGGGCGTGACGGGTCATCGAGAGATTGATGCCAGGGCAGATGGCCAGATGCCACATCGTGACCCTCGTTCCTTCGCCGGCTGCGAGCATTCTGCCGCACCATTTCGTTAACGTACCCTGCAACTGCCGACGAGATTCCGAGGCACAGGACGACGAGGCGCATCATCGAATCTCTGCCGCCCGGTCGAAGAACCCCATTTAGTTCACGGCGCATAGCCCGGATGATGGTGTGACTAACGTAGCTCCGCTCCGAACTCAGTGCAGCTGAAGGTCCAGAGAGCCGTGACACCCGTGCCTTCGAGCTTCCCTCTGCGTGGCATCGGCTAAGAAAGTAACGCAGCGTCGCACGAGACTGATCTACATGATGATGAACTACGGCCCGCGGTTCATAGAGGATGCGGGCACCCGGCGAAAGCGCGCGTAGCCGGATGCTGAACTCGGTTTCTTCGCAACCGAGCGGACGGGATGACGCTATGGTGCGCCCTACCGAGGAATCGAAAAGGCCAGCTTGATCGAAAGATGATCGCCGAAATGACATATTCGCACCGATCGGGTTGCGAACCTCAGCTTTGACCTCGGGCTGGCCACGGTAGCTGCAGCCGACAACCCAGAGAAACTCGTCGGGCAACCATGCAGGCTTGCCGGGCGCACTCCAGTCAGCAAGAACCAGGCCGCCCACACCCAGAACCGATGCGTCGTCGTAGGAAGCCAGCAGGGTCTCCAGCCATTCGGGCTGGGCACGTGCGTCATCGTCCAGGAAAACGACGACATCGCCTAGGGCACGCTCAATACCTGTGTTGCGGGCACCGGAGAGGCCCTTCTCGAATTTGTTGGGAATCACCTCGTGCTGCGGATACTCGGCCGCGAGGCGATCACACAGGGCCGAGTTGTGGTCGGCTACAACAATCACCTCACATGGCTGGATCGTCTGGCCGGCGAGGCTGTCTAGTGCCGCACGGATGAGCGACAGCCGATTCTCGGTGTAAACGCACACCACGACAGACGCCCTGATGCCCTGACGAGACTCAGGCATTGTTTGATTCCTCAGCGTTTGATTCCGCAGCGTTTGATTCCGCAGCGTTTGATTCCTCAGCACCGGACCAGAAATGAAGCTCCGTCGGTGGACACTTGTGGCTGGAGCATCATGATGATCTCCCGCGAGACATTTGGGCAGTGAGGAAGCCAGCCCCTTACGGGCCATTGCGCTGACGATCCTACGCCGGTATCCACGGCGACGACCGTTCCGGACCGTGGAACGAAGTACGCGCCCGTCCGGACCGTCGAACGAAGTACGCGACCGTAGTGTCTCCACGAGTGCCGGACCGAAAGCCGACCCGGACCGGTACCTGTCGTGCCAGGGACGAAATCTGTAACGCCGGCAACCCACGCGGCCGAAGATGTGGCTCAGCCTGAGTGGCAAAATGGAGTAATCAGGTGAGGAGGACGGGTGAAAACAGCTGTACTCACGACCAGCTGGGATGACGGTCACAGGTGTGATGTGAGGCTGGGTCAGATGCTCAAAGAGCATGGGCTCAGGGGGACATTCTATGTGTCTCCTGAGAATCACGAGTTTGCAAACCAGGATCTGCTAACTTTGCCGGCCATCAAAGATCTGAGCCAGGATTTCGAAATCGGCGCGCATTCGATGACGCATCGTCGGCTGCCAACCATCTCTGATCAGGAAGCAGCGACGGAGATCTTTCAGTCTAAGGCATTGCTAGAAGGTGTAATCGGCAAGGAGATCAGGGTTTTTTGTTATCCAGGTGGCGCCTATACCAAATCGCATGTGCAGCTCGTCAAGGACGCCGGGTACCGATATGCGCGGACAGTGGCTAGGTACAGATTTACAGCGGGTGATCCCTATGAGGCTGGAACTTCTTTGCACGTCTATAACCATCGGTTCGGGTTCGACCTATTGCGGATCGCACGTTTTGTCAACTTCCGGCCAGTGAAATTCCTGCGCTGCCTCGAATGGGATGAGTTGGCAAAAGCTATGTTTGATCGGGTCATAAAGGAAGGCGGAATATACCATATTTGGGGTCATAGCTGGGAAATTGATGAGCATAACGACTGGGAGCGCCTCGAAAGCGTGTTTCGCTACATCAGCGCAAACCCGAAAGTCAGCTACGTAACTAACGGGGACCTGGCGGCTTACTCATAGAAGACGGTGGGCGCCTGCGGCTCCCTTCTCCCAGCCGAGGGCAATCGGGTCGTAGGCCTGTTCGACGTAGATCTGGTGCCAGAGCGAGAAGACGATGAGCACCCAGATGTGGCGCTCGTTCACGGCCGACTGGCCCGCCCTAAATGCCTGCAGCAGGTCCAGCGCCGCGTCGCGGTTCACCCATTGGCCAGTCTGTGCGTCGCGCAGCAGGCGCTTGGCGAATTCGTAGGCCTCGCCTTTCAGCCACTGGCCGATCGGGACCGGGAAACCTAGCTTTGTGCGGTTCGCGGCGGCCTTTGGGAGCACCTGGCTCATGGCTTCGCGCAGCGCGCGCTTGGTGGTCCCGACGTAGAGGCCACCAAGTCCGCGGCCCGGGCCGATTTTCTCCTCCCGCGCCAAGCGGGCCGCGACTGCCATCACCTCCCGGTCGAGGAAGGGAACCCGCAGTTCAAGGCTGTGCGCCATGGTCATGCGGTCGGCCTTGAGCAAGATGTCGCCCGGCAGCCAGAAGTTGATATCTACGAGCTGCATTGTCGAGACATCGTCCAGCTCGGCCACCCCGGCCTGATGGTACACCGGGTCGGTCAGGTCATAAGCCCTGGCTGGACCGGGCCGGCCCGGTCCTGTGATCAGGTCGCCATGACGAGGATTGCCGATATAGCGGCGGCGCAGCGGGGTGGACATACGCTCCAGCAGGCTCTTTCCCTTGACACCTGGTGGGATGAGCGCCACGGCCTGCTGCAGCAGGCCCATTGTCCAGCCAGGCAGGTTCTCGGAGGCTCGCACAACACCGGGCTGATGGTAGATGGCGTAGCCGCCGAATAGCTCGTCCGAGCCCTCCCCGGACAGCACTACTTTGACCTGCTTGCTGGCTTCGCGGGCGAGGAACCACAGCGGCACCGCCGCCGGGTCCGCCATGGGGTCGTCGAGGTGCCAAATGATCCGCGGCAGGTTATGGAAAAACTCTTCGGGGCTAATCACGTACGGCACCGATTCCACCCCGATGGCGGCGGCGGTCTCCTGGGCCAGGTCGATTTCGCTGTATCCCTCGCGCTCGAAGCCGACCGTGAAGGTCAGCAGATCAGGGCGGTGCTCGGCGGCAAGGGCACAGATCGCGGCAGAGTCGATGCCGCCGGATAGGAAGGCACCGAGCGGGGCGTCGCTGCGGAGGTGAACGGTGACCGAATCGCGCAACGCATCGAGGATGGCTTTCGAGGTGCCGCGGCTGGGCGCGCGGGCAGGACAAAGGTTGGCGCGCCAGTAGCGGTAGACCTCAGGTGCATTGCCAGGCCGGGCGATCATGGCGTGCCCGGGCGGCAGCACCTGTACCGGCGGGGTCAAGGTTGCAGGCGGCGGGACGTACTGGAAGGCCAGGTAGCGGCGAAGCGCGTCGGGGTCAAGATCGCGTATTTCGCCCGGCTCGGCTAGGGCCTTGCGCTCGGATGCGAACCGGAGAATCCGCTCGGGCGCTGGCGCTGCCTCCTGTCCGCTGCCTCCGGCTTTCAGCCAACGCGGCCGCCCATTGTCGATGCTGTAGTAGAAGGGCTTAATCCCGAACTGGTCCCGTGCGCAGAACAACTCTCGCGCCAAACTGTCCCAGATGGCAAACGCGTACATGCCGCGGAGCCGGTGGACGACATCCTTGCCGACCCGAGCATATGTCTCGAGCAGGACCTCGGAGTCGCTGGTCGACCTGAGCGTGACGCCCTGCTCGCGTAGTTCGGCGCCAAGCTCGATGTAGTTGTAGATCTCGCCATTGAAGACCATCCAGTACCGGCCGTCGGCGGAACTCATCGGCTGATGGCCACCATGCGACAGGTCGATGATGGCCAGCCGCTTGTAGCCCAGAGCGACATCGTCGTCGGAGTAAAAGCCCTCGTCATCAGGGCCACGATGTGCGATTCGCTCAGTCGCGCTCAACACCCAGGCCTGATCAGGATCGGCGTCGATGGCAACCGCCAGACAGCCGACTAGTCCGCACATTCACGTCCCCCGACCGAGTGCGCATCTCTGTGGGCTCTGATCCTACGATGGCGCCGGTTCCGGCTCATGTGCGCGGTTGCCAACGGTGCGTTGCCGCGAACGGCGGGTAGTACGCGCTAACGGCCCGCTGGCATCCGTTGGCTAGGGCGTTGGTATATCAGCGTTGCGTAACCGGCAGCCAGGGTAGAAAACCAGCCGAGTCGAGCTGATCCAGTCATGGACGGCGACAGTAAAGGCGACTGTGGAGGTGGCGCAGATGTCGTTGGCAAGCAACGAGGCGCGCCGCCGTCGGACATCTCCCGAAATCTCAAAATCCGGGAATCAAGTAGCCGGCCGGCCACCATCCCAGCCGTCACCAGAAGTTCCCGCCTCGGGTGCCGGTGCGAGTGATGGGGAAGCAGCATCCAACCTGATGCAGCAGCAACTCGAGGCGCACCGGGACGGCCTGCCATCGGACGCTCCAATGGGGATCTCGCTCGTGTCCCCAGGGTTCCCGCCACAACTCGGTGGCGTCGAAGTGGTTGTCGGATACTTGGCCAACGAGTTGCAAGGGCAGGGCCATCACGTGATGGTCTACGCACAACGACCCCGTGGCTCCACGTTTCCGTCTTTGGGCGACTACCAGGTACAGCGGTTTGCCGATTGGACTGGCTCCAGTCAGTTTCCTGTCGCGCCGGGGCTCGCTCGTGCGCTGTGGCGAGACAGAAAGCTGTTTGACATCATCCACGCGCACAGCTTCCATGCGGTGCCTGCGATGATGGCCGCCACCATCCCGCGCGTGCCGCTGGTCTTCACCCCGCATTTTCACGCCGTCGGTCACACCAGGGTCGCATCGGCCCTGCATAGGGCGTACGACCCGTTGGCGGCGCTCTTGTTTCGCCGGGCCGACAAGGTGACCTGCGTTTCGACAGCAGAGTCCGAGTTGCTGCTGCGGTGTTATCCGTCCGTGGAACCTCGGCTATCGATCATTCCGCTCGGCGTGGATATCCAGGCCCTCCTGGCGGCCGAACCGTTCGAGACCGATCGTCCTACCGTCCTCGTCGCTGGCCGCCTGGAATCGTACAAACGCATCGATACGGCCGTTCGGGCATTCGCGTCCATGCGTGCGGACGCTCAACTCGTTGTCTGTGGAGCAGGTTCCGAGCGGCCGGCGCTCGAGCGTCTTGCCTGCGAACTGGGGATCGCGAGCAGGACCTCCTTTCGCGGTCAGGTCAGCGACGAAGAGCTGCGGCGCTGGCAGCGCACTGCCGCCGCAACGATGAGCATGTCGGCACATGAGGCTTTTGGGCTAGTACTCCTCGAGGCGGCCGTGGCAGGTAGCCGGGTAGTTGCATCTGATATCCCGGCCCATGCCGAGCTGGCGCGCCGGCTGGGGGGTGCACGTGTCGCTGTCGTCGGGCCGGATGTGGCTGCCGTAGCAGCCGCGCTCGACCATCAACTCGAGATGGGACGCGTGACTACTCTGCCGGATCAAGACTTTGGCTGGTCCACGATGGCTCGCCAATACGAGGCTGTCTACCGGTCGCTGAGGTAATGCGATGCGGTTGATCGAGTTGACCGACATGTACCAGCCCGTGATCGGCGGTCTAGAGCGCTTCGTCGCCCTGTTGTCCGAAGAACTTGCCTGCCGCGGTCACGAAGTGCATGTAGTGACGAGCGCAATCCCTGGCGCAGAGGCAGTAGATCTCTCTGGCAGTGTGAACGTTCACCGGTTGCCTTTGAGTTATCAGAAGCTGGCACGAGGGCTGAGCCAAGATGCGTCCCGGCCATTTCACCCGCCGGCTCCCGACCCGCTGTTCCGGCGGATGCTGGCGGAAGTCGTCCGGGAGGTAAAGCCGGACGTCATTCATGCCCACGCATGGAGCGTCTTCTCCTGCCTGGCCCGCACCTTCCCGGCGACGCCGGTTATGGTGACCGCTCACGACTACAGCCTGGCGTGTGCGAGAAAGTCGCTCGTACACAAGTCGGGTAACTCCTGTCCTGGGCCGTCCTGGCGGCGATGCGGGCCATGCGCCAGCTCAATGTATGGCGCGGCGAAGGGCAATGTGCTGGCGGCCGCGAGCCTGACCAGTCTCAGGCTGCTCAAGAACGTGGCTACATTCACGGCGGTCAGCGACTACGTCGCGAACCGGCTGGCGCCCATCATCTGCCGGGTCGCCGGCCAGCCAGTCCAGACTCTGCATTCCTTCGTGCCAGATGGTCTCTACGAAAGCGGCTGGGAGGCGGAGCGGCCGGACTTCCTGCCTGCCGAAGACGGGTATCTCCTCTACGTCGGGCAGCTATCTCGATTCAAAGGCGTTGACGTTCTGATCGATGCGTACCGACGACTTGCATCACCACCGCCGCTAGTGATGCTCGGAACGCCGCACCCGACATCCCCAGCTCCGGATTCCCTCCCGACCGGCGTCACGATGCGGACCAGCGTCGCGCACCGGAGCGTCATCGCCGCCATGGTGCGGGCTGCCGGCGTTGTAGTTCCGTCCGTTGGTCCCGACTCGCTGCCGATGACAGTCAGCGAAGCGCAAAACTGCGGCGTCCCAGTGATCGCGTCGGCGGTCGGCGGGATACCCGAGCAGGTCCTCGACGGGCAGACCGGCTGGCTAGTCCCACCGGCCAACGAACGGGCTCTCGCAGACCGACTCGCTGAGTTGCTCGCTAGCCGCGACCGGGCTCAGGCCATGGGTCAGGCTGGGCGTCTGCACGGGAGGCGGTTCACAACTGCCTACGCTACCGGCGCGTTCGAGGAGGCATTGGAGAGAACAGCACACCCGGCCAGTTAGAAAGGCTCTTTGCGAACGGCACGATAATGTTCCTGAAGTTACCGATTAGGTTGGCCATGAGAAACGATCCATTCGGGATTAGCAATTTCGCAAGACGATTCGCGGCCATGGTAGTACTTCGGCTTCCGCGCGGTTACGAGATACTTACTCCTCAGTTGCGGTATATCCTGCTCTACTGGATGCGAAGACCTCATGAACGTGATTTTCGGGCGCTGACCCAGCTGGAGTTTGGCAATTTTCCGGTGCTAGTCGATGTCGGCGCAAATATAGGACAGTCAGTACTGTCGCTTTACACACTTTTTCCAGCTGCTACGGTCGTGAGCTTCGAGCCGAACCCCGCTGTATTCCCCAAGCTTCAGCGACTGACCAGGAAATTTCCGCGGCTAACTGTCGTGCCCACCGGACTCTCAGACGAAACAGCCGAAGCGGAATTGTTTATTCCATCATACAACGGTAACGCACTCACCGGCCTGGCATCATTCGACTACGAGAGCGCCAAGAACTGGCTCAGATCAGATCGGGTATTGGGGTTCGATCCGAATAAGCTCCGAGTATCATCGACGCGGCTATCCCTTGTTCGTCTGGATGACTGCGCTTTGCGGCCGGATTTTATCAAGATCGATGTTCAGGGCCTGGAACATCGAGTAATTGCCGGAGGGCTGGAGACAATCCGAGCGTATCGGCCAGTCATAATGGCTGAGACAATCGCATGCGGGAGCCAAGCTCATAAGATCGTAGAACCGCTTGACTACCGTCTTGTGGAATTCGATGGTTGCCGTTTTGCAGAGGTAGGAGGCGCGCCTCTGAGACTGAACCAGTTTCTGATCCCTGCGGAACGCCTGCGCGATCCACCGTTATTGCTAATTTTGCGATTGCACTACCCGGTCATTTGCTCGGCCACCCTCAGTGGTCTTCAAGATCGTGTCCGTTGCGGACGGACGACAACCGGTGTCGTGAGCCGGCCAGATGTTTCAGAACCTGTCATCGCGCGGCGCAAGAGCAAGCCGAAGGCGACTACTGATCCGGCGCAGATAGCCAGGCGGACGGCGAGCCACACGGGTGAGGCTGGCAGTGCGCCTATCGCGAGCGTCACAACCACGGCACCACCTATGAGAGGGCGAAGAAGCTTGGAGGTACCTGGGACCTGCAGACCGGTTCTCGCGGACGGCCGGGTCAGGCGCGCAAGCAGGGCATAAGACAGTACCGTCGCGATCGCCGAACCGGTGATGCCAAGGGACGGAACCATTACGAGGTTCAGGCCTATGTTTACTGCCGCTGCGATCACCGTCGCTACCGCCGCCCTGGTAGTCCTCCCTTCGCTCATCAGGGCTCGAAGATTGGCGACGAACTGCGCGAAGGGAAAAGTACAAACAGCAATGATTGCGACAATCAGCGTCAGCCCAGCTGGATGGAACGATCTTGGAACCCACACGGCCAGCACTACTGGAGCCGCTGCAGCCAAGCCACAGACCACAGGGATCAACAGCAGGTTCATCATGTCGCGGCTCGCGGCCAGGAGCTGAGATCGTGCCACTCGGTCTGTCACGGCGTAGATGCGCGGCATCCACGCCTGAGTGACCAAAACGAGAAGGATGAAGCCAAGACTGCCGACGTTATAAGACACGGAATAGCGCCCGACGGCTGCAGACCCGAGGACATGGCGAACGACGACTCGGTCGCCGACGCCCAGAATGAAGCCACTGAGTTGCTGTGGCACCATGGGCAGGCCGAAAAGGAATATCGCGCCGTAACGGCGGATCGCGGCCAGCGCCGACCAGTCCGGCTTCAGGGCTAGCAAGCCGGAAAGGGCAGCCGCGCCTTGGCCGATAGTCAGGCCCCAGAGATAACTCGTGACCGTAGGCGCCCACCAGTAGAGGAAAGCGAGGCCGACCGCTTGCGCGCCCACCGACTGCAGAGCCGCGACGAAAATCGCCATCCGCAGTTTGTCTCTGGAGCGGATAACGGCGAGTGATGTCAACGTCAACGCGAAGCAGCCGGCCCACAACGCGGCCAAGCGGGCGTTTAGGACCCGGTCCAGACCCAAGGCGGGGGCCCACGCCGGTGCAGCGATGATGACGACAAGCGTCGCGGCCACTGTAAGGACGGCGGAGATGGCGAGTACCCCGAGGGCGCGACGATCGCCGTCCTCCTCCGCGAATACCTTCTGTGCCGAGAAGGGGAGTCCGAGGCTGAATGTCACCGCCAGGAGTTGCGCCACGACGATGGCGAGGGCCAATTGCCCGAATCCGCCTGCACCCAAGCGCCTGGTCAGGATGGGCGTCACCAACGCGGCGAGGACAACTTGTAGAGCAGTTACCCCGAGGTAGATGAAGTCCCGGGTAAACATGGCACGCAGAGCATTAATCGCTCCTGGCGGGTCGCCCTGCGCCATCGGCATGACATTGTCGTGAGCGTCGGGTCCGCTGTGTGGATGACCAGGGCGTACCTGTCTGCGGAGACCTCGGACTCGGGCCCAACCGCGAGAACCTTGCCGTCCGCTAGGCGTCACAGCAGGACGTCACCCCTGCTCACTGGGACTAGCATCGCTCCGGCCCAGCTCGTCGTCGCCGAGCCGTCCTGCATGGTTTTGTCCGTGCAGTTCGGCGTCCATTTCGCGCCAGTAGGAGCAGGCCAGAAGAAGGCCTGTGACTCCACCCAGTAGCAAACCGAGTGAGAAGGGGCCGAGGCGAATGCCTGTGATGTCCAGAATCAGCGACGCACAGACTACTAGCACGATTGAGACTGGCACCGCCACGGAGATAGACCGCGGGCCGGCAGCTTTACCGAGCAGCCGCAGGAATGCATAGCCCGGAGCCAGCAACAGTGCAGGCAGTACAACCAGCCGAGAGAGCCCCGGGAAGACCGGGGCGCACATGAGCAGGACGGCTCCAGCGAACGCCAAGAGTCGGGGGTCTAGCCCCATGCGCATGCCAGTGCGCCGGTCCTGCGGCACGTCAACGGCCCTCGGCCTGGGAAGCATACAAAGAGAAGTACAAGTTGTAATCAATCTTGTATAGGCGGTAATGCTGTGACGAGTAGATGAGTCGCAGCCACGGGAAATGCGCTAGGCGGGTGATGTTCCGCATCGGCACGCGGTTTGGTTCGCCCAGGTAGAACAAGGGGGGTCCGCCTACGTCGGAGTGTTGCGCGTCGCGAACATCGACGGCCAGGTAGTTATCTCCCTGCTGGTCCAATGCGGCCATGAGAGCCGGCCCAGGTGGACGGGGACCATACCAGATTGTCCCAATTGACAGACCGGGCCTCACCAGCGGGGTTACGGCTGAGGCGTGAATTGTCAATGCCAGAGCGGTGAAACGATCTGTCACTACATGCGCCCCCGGGCCTAGATTCTCCTGAACCCAGTGCGCAAACCTAAGCGTCTCTGGAGTGACGCTGCGAGTGTCAGAGCCGAACTGATAAGGCCCAGGGAATCGAACGTCGGGTGGTGAGTCCACGGCGACATTCCCCACGAAAACGACTGCGAGAACGGCTGCGCCTGCCACTGCCGCAGCACGCTTTAGCCGCGGCCTGAGCTCTTCCCACCCGAACAAGATGACCAGAGCCGCCGGCAGAAGTGCGACCCCGACGAACGTCGAGGCCCAACTTCGGTGCGCGGGTTGAGCGCCAGCGCTTGTCAGGGTCAGTGGAAGGCTCAGCAAGTAGGCCGCGGTGAGCACGAACGACCACAGGAAGTTAGAACGAAGGGCCGGCCTCCGCAGCCAGCGAATTCCGGCCAAGCCGAGCGCGACCGCGATCAAGATAGGTGCGGCGAGTGCAGCGACTCGTTCATAGATGGGAGCGCTCGAATGGCTAAAGATCGTCCGCGCTCCACTACTGGCGCCGGAGCCAGTGACTAGGGCGATTATCTGTGATGCCGTGCCTGAGACGTGCGGGAAGAGGTAGCTCACCGTTGCAGGCGCGACGAAGGCGACCCAGAACCCGAAGCACGTCGCGAGGGTCAACACAGGAAGCCACCTGACGAACAGGCGACGCCAACCACCCTTGCGGTCGATGAAACCGCTCATGGGCTTGAGAGTGAGCGCGCCTGCCAGTAGCAGGCCGATGCCGGTCAGGGCGGTCAGGTGGTGTGTCACAACAAGACCGAACGACATGACGGCGATCAGCATTGACGTCGATAGGCTCTGTGTCCACGTGGGGCTGCTAGATCGCTCGGCCGCCAAGGCTTCCACGTAGAGGCGGACGATCGTCAGCATGAGCAGTAGCGCGACGGATTCGTAAGAGAACTGAGCGTCGAAGAAGATGAAGCTTGGGTTTGCGGCGTAGACCAGGCCGGCCGCCGCCGCCCACTTTTGGGGAACTGATAGGGCTCGCGCTATGTAGTAGACCTGTACCGGGAGCAGGCAATGCACCACGGCGATCAGGGTCAACGCCGAGTCCCATTCGGGAAGGCCGGTCAGCGAATGGATAGCGGCCGCGGCGCTCTGCAACCCAGGGTAGAAGGTCCCGATTGGCAGCAACGGCGTGTGTTGGAAGAGCCGACCTGACGAAATGACGTTCCGCAGCAAGGCGAACTGAGCAGTCTCGTCGAACCCGTTGGGACCACCTGCGCTCAACCAGAACGCGGGCAACAGAGTGAAGACCCCGAGCAACCCAAGCCAAATGACCGCGCGGCGTCCGGACATCGCCCGCCAGGCAACAGCCAGGTAGGCGAGCAGCATTCCCACCCAAAAGATCGGAACAGAAGACTGGATCCCGGCGGTCGGCGCTATCAAGTACGCCCAGACCACCAAAGCGGCGCCGACCGCAACGAGGCCAACGGCTGATAGCTCAGGCCGAAGGCCCCTCTGGATCAGAGAGTCCCCTGAGGGAACGTCGGCAGGCCGGTCTTCCCGGAGAAGCACAGAATCCGGACTTCGGGTCTGCCGCATCGGTGAGCCAACTTACGAGGTAGCGCTGATCGGGTGGCCGATCCTCTTGGGGGACAGCGGGTCCCGCCTCATGGTCGTCGCAGGTCCCTCGAGGATCGATTTCGGCGAAGTTCCTACCCGCCAGACGGGCGTCAAGACTCTGGCTCCTACCCCAAGCTGCGGGAATCAGTCGACTTCGTGGTCAACTGGCGACCGCCAGCCCAGACCCTAAGCGGGGCGGGGAATCCTGCTTAGCGAGTTATCCGTCGACCTGAAAAGTGGCTTGGGGCCCACGATTCCGTCATGTCCACTCCGGCCTGTGGTGGCGCCGGCAACCCGATCCTCTACAGAGTGACCCTGCATGCGCGCCGCCACCACAGGCCGGTAATCAGCCAGATGGCCGACTTCAGGAGCCGGCCAGGCTCCAGATGCGCAGATCGCTGACCTTGAGGGTCGACGGCACGCCCGGCTGATCGCCCCAATTCCCCTGGTAGGCCGTCAGGATGACGTTCATGGGATCGTTGACAACGACACCCGTGATGGTGCTGACCAGCTTGCCGTCGTAGTACGTGTCCCACTCACCGGCCTTCCACACGCCCGTGATGGTGTGCCAGCCCGGAGTGGATGTTATGGCCTTCGGGCTCGTCCATTTGTGCGTGCCGTTGACCCCGTAGTGATAGGTGACTTCCAGGTCGCCGCTGATGCCCTCGGCGAGGTCCATCTCACCGCCGTCGGGCCAGCTGACAGCGCCAGACCACGCGGAGCTGAGCCAGAATGCGGGCCAGTCGGCGATCTTGCCGGAGCTGTCACCGGGAAAGTAGATGCGGGCTTCGAAGATGCCGCTTGTGTATGTTTGCGGACTGATGATCGAGTAGCCGTTGCCGTTGGCGCCGGATGTCGAAAGGCTGAGCACTCCGTTCGAGTGCGTCATCGTACCGCCTGTGCCACGCTGTTGCCTCGGCCAACTGGCCAGGTTGTCGCCGGTGTCATTCACCAAGAGCTTGCCAACCTGGGAAGCAGGTACGCCCGTCGGCATGACCGAGCCGCTGCCAGATGAGGTCGGAGACGGATTAGGCGTAGGGCTGCTTGTCGTTGGCGGCGTTGAGGACGGGCTGGAAGGTGGCGTAACTGGGGTAGTGGTCGAGCTGGGTGACGGGCTGGGGCTCCAGTGGTGATGTCTCCAATGCGCCGCGAGGTGCTGGTCCAGCGCGACAGTGCTCGCACCCTTGGGGGCAGTGGACTGCGTTGCGAGGAGGGTCAGCGCGGCGATGACGCCGAACACACCGGTAAACATTGCGACGAGGCGGACAGCCCGCGGTGCAGCGGGCGGCTTATGGCGGGGCAGTGGCTTATGGCGGGGCATAGGCAATCCCTTCGATCTACGAACCACAACGAAACAGACGAACATATCGTTGATGGCGTATAACCCTACAGATATTCCGTCAACGGGCTATAAGGTTCCAGATATTCGTCGGTGATCGGAGGAAGGTGGGACTCTGATGTGCCGACAATTTGCCGGCCCGTCGCGCAGGATTCTCGGGGTAACGGAACGCTGCGACCAGGGAACAGGCGATCAGAGTCCTGCCATGGACGGCCGCCTTGGGAGGCCGAGAGCGTCCCGCCTACTCGGGCAAGGTTGTGCGGCAGTTCACAGGGAGTAATAGCTCGGTTACCGTGTTGCTCGTGGGGTAACTGAGGGCGGCCTTATGGGCTAGGACGTGGGAGCTCGGCGCACTGGGCTCGCGGCAGCCTTATCTTCGTCGAAATTCGGGAGCTTTGTTCCTCTTTGGTACGCGAGATGACCACGAAAAGGCGTGCCGGCCGGTGTTGGCGTGCTTGTGCGGGTAGCAGGAAGCAATGACGCACGTGTGGCTAGGGCGATGACGGGCCGGAGGGCGGCGGCTGGCGCCGTGACGGTGCTGGTCGTCGGCGGCGGGATGCTCCTGGGTGTGGCTGCCGCGGCACAGCAGCACGCCAGAATGCCCGGCGCGGGTCAGGCCGGTTCCTCTCGCCCAGCCGCCACGGCCCCAGCGCGCAGCCCATCCGCCAACATCCCAGCCGGGTCACGGGAGCGCGGGCAGGGGGGCAAAGGAGCTCATGACCCGGTCAAGCCGGCGGGCGTGCCTGCTTCCGCGGTTGGCAAGCTCCTAGTAAACGACACCGGCAACGACCTGGCTAGCTGGCCGAGACAGGCGCGCGGCGGCGAATCCGGCTCGATCTCGCACTCGCATGGCGTCCTGTACTTGTCAACGACGGGCGCGAACGGCAACGGCTATTCGATCATCAGCCCGCACACGTACACGAGCGGCATCTTCGAAGCACGCATCTACTTCCCAGGCGCACGCGATGGCAAAGTCGCTGACTGGCCGGCCTTCTGGCTCAGTTCTGCCTGGTCTGGCGCCGTCGGCTGGCCCGATGGCGGTGAGATGGACCTTGCCGAGGGCTTGAGCGGAGT
>Ga0126371_10002186_pt1 | contig 16782 bp, 12 predicted proteins | sample PanSoiMetaPlot_4_FD_110145 | JGI IMG/M metagenome (GOLD analysis project Ga0126371, IMG submission 110145) | Tropical forest soil microbial communities from Panama - MetaG Plot_4 | ecosystem: Environmental > Terrestrial > Soil > Tropical forest > Bulk soil | place: Panama | collected 2016-02-17 | reverse complement strand
TGCGATGAAGCTGAAGCAGGTGTTCATGAACCTGATCGGCAATGCAATAAAATTCACGCCCGCGGGCGGTCGCGTGACGGTATCGGGTGAGACCGGTACCGGCGTGCTGCGTGTGCGTATTCGGGACACCGGGATCGGGATCAGCGCGCAAGACATCCCCCTCGTTCAGCAGCCGTTCTACCGCGTCAACTCGGTCCTCGATGCCCAGCATCAAGGGGCTGGTCTGGGTTTGCCGTTTGCTAAATCGGTTATCGAGCTGCATGGCGGAACGCTCGAGATCGAGAGCGAACTCGGGTCCGGGACCACAGTCACCGTCACCTTGCCTCTCCTGCCTCTGGCGGTTGAGACTGCCGCATAATTGCCTCCGGGCCCGGGGCGGCGTGACCGGGCGAGAGCCGCCCCGACGCCTCATCTATTCCTTAACACCGAGCGAACCCAACAAATACCCGAACGAACTGCTCGGACTTCTACCGCATTCGTTACATCAACGCCGAATGATCGCGCTCCGGGGGCATGACCGCCCCTACTCGCCCGTATGCGCGAAAGCGTGCCCCGGCCATGAGAAGCGTTGCTTTGCAGTCCCCCTGGCTTAAAGCCATTTCATCCGAATGAGGGACGCTATCAGCTTTTCATTTTCGCGCAGGAGACGGTGGCTTGCCGCGCCTAACACGTGGTCGATAGCGGCGCCGTCCTCGGAAAGCGGAAACAGGCCACTCCGATATAGGACTCCACGCCCGCGAAGCGTCGTCCGTCCCTCGATCATTAGGCAACGACGCTCGCATATGACCTGTGGTAGGTGCGACAGGAGCACACCTGCCAGAGTATCGTTGGGGCAGTTGGCAAACGATAGGTTTTCTCCAGTGGCGACGATATATGAGTGCTCGACTGGCGATCGCACTGCGAACACGAGACAATTTGCCCAGTCCGCGCCCAGAATAGAAGGGCCGATTTGATTGCGCCTCGGAAACCGTCCCCCCTGCGCCCTTTCAATCCAAAGGCGCAGCACCCGATCGACAAGCCTCCGTTTAAACACGATCTTTATTGTATCTGAGACTATGGTCCCTAATGTATCTGTTTCAGGTAACATTGTATCCTCAACAAACAATGAGTTGCTCGATTAACTATACCAGGGGCTGGCATTGCTCACCGGAATTTGTGCAGCCTTGGGCGTAATTTTCCGTTACTGTTAAATTTGGCTTGTTAAGCCCGTCGTGCTAATGATGCTGCCCCGACCACTTCATGTCATCTCAAACGCTGTCGTCGGGCCGGCGAAATACCGTGGCTGCGGCGGCTTGAATCAACGTCGCCCGAAACACAGTAAAAATATCGCACAGTCCTTAGCAGGTGCGGCGGTATAGCGCCGTCCTTGGAAAACCAACTTGTAGAAGGTTTTGTTGCGCCCAGGAGAGCGCAAAGTCGGCGATTTGCTGCCACCCAGATTGTACAATGATCAGATGTGAATACCCTGGAAATTCTTTAAATCTCGTGATCGCGTTTGAGCGCCAATACTTACGGAAATTGGCTTTAACCACGGAAGACGCAGTGATGTGATCCTCGGTGCCGGCGATCAATAGCAGCGGCGCGCGCCTATCATTCGCGTAATCTACAGTTGTTGCGGACCATGGGCTCAAGTTAGCGAATGCGGACTCGAATACCGCGCGTCCCGGAGCGGGTATCGTGTACCTCATAAATGTCGCTCGCGCATCGTGCTCACTCATCGTATTGGCAAAGGCATAGCGAAACTGACGATAGCTCAACGACACTGTCTGCCAATAGCTTAGTGGGTTTAACACGACCGGGAGCAACGCCCTGATCTGCGACAACGGCGGCAACTGCCATACCCCCTTAGGCGGCGCAGAGTCTATTGCGATACCGGCTGCTCCGAGACCACGATCAAGCAGTATCTGTACAACCAAACCGCCGAGAGAATGCCCAATGAGAATCGGCGCCTCGTCGAGCAAACGAATGGCCTTCTCGTAATGAGCGACGATTTCGGTGAGGCCAAGACCGGCGAGCTCTGTGGGACCCTGCCGTATATCCTCGACTTCACCACGAAGCCGTGGCCAAGGTGGCGCGAGGACCCTATATCGGCGTTCCTCATAATACCGGCGGAAGAGCTCCCAACTGCGTGGGGTCATCCATAGGCCATGAATGAGGACGACCGTCTTTGGCCCAGGCCGCGGCACCTTTGCGGGCGAACGTAGATCGTCCCGTTGGTCGGCACGCCGCGAATCGGCGAGAGCAAGAGCCGGGTATGGCGGCAAAAAGGCGTCCGTCACAGTGGGCCTGCAATTCGTCGCATCGGATCACCCACCGGCAACGCACGAGCTCTTTGTCCATGATACCGGCTTCTTAAGCCCTGACCGAGCCCGAACATCCCGCTGACCATAGGAGTCATCCGATGGCATGGGTTCGCCGACTTTGCTACGCTCCTTTCCGCGGATCCTTTCCCGAGATCGCATTGGGGTCGCTGAGCATGTAAAGGTGCGCGGGATTTTCCTATTGCATTGTCTGAATAAATTGCGATGGAATAACTCATAGTTTGACAATACTTAAAGTTGTGGCCAATCAGCGTGCGCCAGAAGAAAACCATTGTTCGCCTTCCTGCGGTAGTATCATAACCTCCCGAAATTGGCAATTAAATAATATGTGAAAATCGCAAATCATGCCGAACTTGATGCTCGGAGTCGAGTAAAATCTGCTATTCACATAGATGCGGTAGTCGGGGCAGCCCATGGTAGCGAGGTTACTGGGAGTGGTGGCTGTCGCTCACGACGATGGTGTATATAAAGGGATCGATAAATTGCCCGGCGCGCGGCGCTACTATTCGCCAACAAAACCCCATTTCTACCTAAAATCGCTCGACAAAACCCAACACCCGCCGCGCGACTTCAACAAGAATTGGCCGTGGGCGATTCCCCCCAGGTGCCGCACCACTTTCGGCAATTTCATCGCGCCTGGAAGACTGCGGCAACCAGACCAATGCCGCCATCAGTGGCGGCCGGGCGATGTTGTCATGTGAGAAAATCGCCCACTGCTGCACACGACAGATCGTGATTCCGACATGAGCCAGTCGCGCGATCTTTACCGGAGTGATTCGAGAAGTCGACGTGACTGGTGTAAGAAAAGGTTAACCCTTTATTTACAATTTTAGCTAAAACCGCTGGCAACCGGCGCCTCTCCACAGTATCCCGGGCGGGACTACATCCAAGGGGCGTGGGTATTCGGAAACGGACCAATGACTGTGGATAGAGCAAACTCGGCGCTCGACAAGACAAACGCTGTGGAGCGTCGATTTGCTTGGCCTCGCTTGCCGTACATCAGTCTGACGACGAGGCTAATCATCCTCGTGCTGATCGCGGTTTGTCCGGCTCTCGTGATCCAGGCCTACAACGAATACGAATTGCGCAAATCGCGTGAGGCAGATATTCGTCAACAAGTCATTCAGATCACGAAGCAGTTCGGCGAAGAGATTGGAGAGCTGCGTGAGGGGGCCCGCCAGTTCCTGCTGGCGCTGGCGCAACTGGACCCTGTCAAACTACAGGACGGCGACGCGTGCAGCGCACTCTTTGCCACGCTGGCGCCTCAATACTCCAATTACGGCCTGCTTGCAGCCGCTGACAGCAACGGCCGAATATTTTGCTCGAGTGTGCCCGTAAGCTACCCCTCTGTAGCCGATCAGCCGTTTTTCAGACGCGCAATGGCGCAGGACGGGCTCGCCGTTGGGAATTACTGGGCCGATCCGTTGACCGGTCAACGAATGATTCATTTCGCGCTGAAATTCGGAAACGGGGCTGGTCGGATGCCGGGAGCGGTGTTCGCCGGTCTCGATCTGGCATGGCTCTCAGATCATTTGAAGGAGAGAGGGCTGTCGCCCACTGCCTCGATCCTCATCGCCGATCGCGAGGGAAACATTGTCGCGCGCCTGCCGAACCCCAAGAAACTCGTCGGCAAAAATATGCGTAAAAGCCATGAAGACATCATGGACGGCAATACTACCGGCTGGGAGGAAGCACGCGGCGTCGATGGCGTCACGCGAATTTTCGGTTATGTGCCGCCAGCGCTGCCGCCAAAGGATTTCTTTTTGAGCGCGGGGCAATCGAAGGCAGAGGCGTTTGCGGCAATAGGCGATGCCACCGCGCGCGGCATCGGACTGATCGTCCTTGGCCTTGTTGCTGCGACGGTTGCGGCGGTTGTCGGCAGCCGGCATTTTTTGCGGGAACCGATCAACGGTCTGCTGCATTTCGCTACCGAGTGGCGGCACGGGAATTACGCAGCCCGCGTCCAGGTAAAGCACCTCAATTCGGAAATCGGTCATTTGGGCATGACGTTCAACGTCATGGCCGACGCCCTCGACGCGCGCTACACCGCACAAACGCAGCTGGAGAAAGAACTGCGCGAGTTCAACACGACACTGGAGCGCCGGGTCCAAGAGAGGACGATCGAACTGGCCAATGCCAATCGCGCAAAATCGCTGTTCCTCGCCAACATGAGCCACGAGCTGCGGACTCCCCTCAACGCGATCATCGGTTTCGGCGAAATAATGCACGGTGAGATCATGGGACCCATGGGGGTGCCGGCCTACAAGGAATATGCGCAGCACATTCACGAGAGTGGCATGCGGCTTCTTTCCCTTGTCGAAGAGATGCTCGACCTGGCGAAGGTCGAGGCCGGCAAACTGCAGATCGACCGGCAGCCGACGCAACCGGGCGCACTTCTGGCCGAAAACCTCGTGATGCTGCAGCTAGAGGCGGAAGCCGCAAAAATCGAGCTGGTCGTCGACGGGGATCCGTCGCAGTGGCCGGTACTCGACGGCGATGCGGTGAAGCTGAAGCAGGTGTTCATGAACCTAATCGGCAATGCAATAAAATTCACGCCCGCGGGCGGTCGCGTGACGGTATCGGGTGAGACCGGTACCGGCGTGCTGCGTGTCCGTATTCGGGACACCGGGATCGGAATCGGCGCCGAAGACATTCCGCGGGTTCAGCAGCCGTTCTACCGCGTCAACTCGGTCCTCGATGCCCAACACCAAGGGGCCGGTCTAGGTTTGCCGTTTGCCAAATCGGCTCTCGAGCTGCATGGCGGAACACTCGAGATCGAGAGCGAGCTCGGGTCCGGGACCACAGTCACCATTACCTTGCCCCTCCTCCCTCTCGCGGTTGAGACTGCCGCATAATCGCCTCGGACGTTGGGGTGGGACAAACGATTTGGTTAACCGCTAAAGCAGTGCCGGCAACGATGGCCGAGACCGCCAAAACGAGGTTGAAACCGCCGAGATAAGTGGCCTGGCCGCCGATCAGGGAGCCAAGCGAAATCCCGAGAAAGAGGGCGCTATTGTTCCAAGCCAGGACGCTCGCGCGGGCGTTTGGAAAATACTGTGCGAGCCGCATTTGCTGAGCCGGAAAGAAGAGCTGGGCGAATAAAGAAAGAAGCCCAAAGGCACCACCGACGGGCGCACCAGCATCGAGCAGGAGACGCAGCAGGAAAAAGCCGCAGCAAAGACCGCTCAGCCCGATCGCACTCGTCAGTTCGGCCCCGAGCCGATCCGTCAGCCGGCCGCCGAGCAGGACGCCGCAAATGGCCCCACATCCATAAAAAACCATGACGCCAGAGAGCGCCCCGGTCGAGTAGCCAAATGACGTGAGCCCGGCGCCGAGATAGGTATATGTGGCATAGACCGCGGTGCTCCAAACCACCGTCGGGGCGAGTCGCGGGACAACCGCCGGTAAACTCAATCGCCCCGGCGTCACGGCGGGGTTCGCGGCAGCGCCAAAGCCTTCCCAGACACGCTGGTTCGCCCAAACAAGCAGCAGGCTCAGCGCTGCGATACCGGCAAAAACAATCCGCCAGCCCAGCGCAGCGCCAATCAGGGCGCCTGCCGATGCGCCCACGGAAAGCGACATCAGCAAGCCGGAGACGGCGATTGATAGCCACGTGGCGCGCCGATCAGGCGGCGCCCTGCCGCCTATCAGCGCGTAGACGGCGGGGGACACGCCAGACGTAGCTGCCCCCGCACATAATCTCGCCGCGATCAGCCAGCATAGACTTCCTGCCATCGCCGCAAGGATGTTGGCGCCGGCAAATGCGAAGAGGCACCAGATCAGCATTCGCTCGCGCCCAGCCCTGTCGGCGCCGTGGCCGAGCATTGGAGCGCTCAGCATATAGCTAAGTGCAAAGGAAGTGACGCTGAGCCCGGCGAGGGCAGCTGAACATCCGTAATCAGCCGCGATCAGCGGCAGCAGCGGTGAAACCACGAACAGGTCACTGCCGATCACGAACATCGTCAGCCAGCCTACCGTCAGTTCGTCTGGCGGTCTGCGCGTCGGGAGGTGTTTGCGTTTCGGTCTGGTCATCTATTTCCAGGATCTCGGTCGATCAGCGATACTGAGAACTCCGGATAAATGAGCGATTAATGCGTTATGACCCGAACACGCCGAAGTTGACTTTGGGCTCGACGCTGCGGCGCTGATCGAGGCTGCTCAGCAACTCGCACGCATCTCAGAGAACCGCTGGTCGAGCTGGAGCACTGTACTGTCGGCGATTTGCGTGCCGTCTTATGGATGGCGCGAGGTTGGCGTCAATATCGTGAGGGTGCTCGATGTCGTCTGCGCCACGCAGCTCAATGACCACCTGTTCATGCGCGGGCTAGGGGCGCTTCTGCGAGCCGATATGTCCTGGCAGCATCTCGAACTCGGCGATGCGGCGGTGATCCAGTTTTATATCGCTCTCGATGCGTCGTTTCAGATGGTATTGCGGCTCCTACGCGAGCGAGGTGTGGCGAACCCCAGCGCGCTGGACGCTGGGGCCTTAATCGACGAGGTGTTCAACTCAGCGATTGATACCGGTAGCTATTTCGAGGACTTTTACTGAGATCGGGTCAAGACCATGCACCCATCGAGCCGGTTCGGGGTGTTCCCATTCCCGCCGCTTCAAGCTGACGACTACTTGTTCCTGTGTCACGGGATGGTGGAGGTCTATCATTGGCCCATCACCAAGCAGAAGCTCAAGCCAGCATCAGGTGAGGCCTCCTACGCTAACGAGGACGTAGCCGCTCTATCTCCGGCACGCTGAACAGCGCCCGTTCGCATCGGGGAACGTCACAATCCAGACGAGTAGCCGTCCCGATCCTCGACCCACCTGCCCGCAACCCCCCGCTCCTGTCGGCACCCTAAGCGACACCCTTCGTAAGACTTGTCCCCGATATTGACCGAACGCAGTCGGGGTCGAGCGGTATCAGGGCTCGACCTCACCCTCCCAATGCTCGATCGCAACTGGAGAACCATCGTGGGTCGACGCGGCATAAGCCGCTGTCCATGTCCCGGGGGCCAAGATAAGGCTGATAGTTTGATGGGGCTGCCCGCTACGCGAAGCGACCAGCGCGCCGCAGCCCGTCACGTCGAGCCGATCGGCTACGACAAAAATTTCACCGTCGCTCGACTGATCGGTTTTGATGCACCAGTAATCTACGCTGTGGCGGCCGGCCCCTCGATCAGGGCGATTTCTGCGGTAGATTAGCTCGGACATGAGGGAATGCTGTGCGAGAGTGGTTGACAGGTCGAAAAAATAGCGCCCCAGGAGTTGCGCGGTCGGTTTTCAATCAGCGTCGCATCCGTACCCTAGGGGCGTTAACTAATAGTTAATTGTTTCCTCCTCTCCGCGATAAATCCATAGTGCTGGACGAGGCGGAGGACCGGCTATTGCGGACCGGAGGCGTCGACGGCGTTCAAGCCTTTCGGCTTTCTGCCCGCAACGAGATAGGGAGAACACAAATGAAATTGCAATTCCAAGCTCATCAGTTGGTCCTCGCTCTCGTGCTGGTATGCGGCCTGCCGCCGCCTTCGGCACAGGCGCAGTTCTTCCAACAGGCCTCAAACTGATCGGCACAGGGGCCTTGGGCGCTGCGAGCCAAGGCTCCTCCACGTCGCTCTCCGGCGACGGGGACACCACGGTCATCGGCGCGCTCGATGACCACGGCAGTGTCGGCGCCGCGTGGGCGTACGTGCGGGGTGGAGTGTGGAGTCAACAGGCGAAGCTGGTCGCCGCCGCCACCGGCACCGGCGTTTGCAACACTCCCTGTCCGCCGGGAGAGCAAGGCTGTTCTGTTGCACTTTCCGGTGACGGGAGTACCCCCATCGTGGGCAGCTTTCACGACGAAATTGGCCTAGCGGTGGCGTTCGTATTCACTCGCTCGAGCGGAGTGTGGACCCAGCAAGCCGAACTTGCCGCTACAGGCCAAGGCGAATTCGTCACATCCCTAGGCTGGTCTGTCGCACTCTCTGGAGACGGGAGCACGGCGATTGTGGGCAACCCTAACGTACGTATTTCTTCATCGGGGGTTTTTTACGCGGCGGCGCGTGGGTGTTTACGCGACCAAACGGGGTTTGGAGCCAGCAAGCGGAGCTAGTCGAGACAAATGTTCCACCAGACGGATTACAAGGCTATTCTGTATCTCTTTCCAGGGACGGGAATACGGCGATCGTCGGCGCGCCTAATGCCGGGCCTTTTGGCGAGCTTGTGAATGGCTTTCCGGTATTTGAGCAGTCTCCAGCACCCGGCGCGGCGTTGGTGTACACGCGGTCAGGCGGGGTGTGGATCCAGCAGGGCTCTAAACTGGCCGGCACAGGGGCCGTAGGCCAGTCGGCGCAAGGCTCTTCGGCCTCGCTCTCCGAGGATGGGAGCACCGCGATCATCGGTGGGGCTGATGACAATGGTGGTGCCGGCGCTGCGTGGGTGTTTGCTCCGTTCGCAGGGACGCCTGGGGCGGCAAGTTGCTTCGGCCAGAGCGTCTCGATGCTGGCCCGAGAGTTCGAGGATCTCGGGGAGGAGCGCCGACAGCATCGATTTTTCCGAGCGGAGGCGGCGTCATCTAGCTAGGCCGTCGGGAAATGCGCACGCGCCGCGCCTCAATGGCGCCGTAATCGCGCTCGACAGCGACAAACCCGACGCGATCGCTCGCGAGCAAGCGTCTCTGTACGTGCGCCGCGACGATGACGGGCGGATGAACGTGGTGTAGATAAGATAGATGTGGCCGCGGTGATAGATCCCCGGCATTTGCCGGTGTTGCCGATGCGTATCTCCCCGAATACGGAAAATTGCGTCCCTCAATGCCCTTTGGGCCGCTTTGGGCGCGCCATAAATTGATGTCGAGTGTGCAAAAAATGCACGCCGTATCAGTAGTTTATGCTTTGCTCGGGTTTGCTAAGTAAGAAGGTACCAAAAGGTTGTTTAAGCTAATGAGCGATTAATCCGGCCCGCTGGCTGGTCATAACTCAAAGTTTACAGATCGCCTCTAGGCTCTGAGCTCGGTGCCGCCGAGCTTTGCAGCACCCACAGCCCTGAAGTCCCGGCGACAAACGGAGAACATTGCAGTGAACAATCCGGTAGAGCCGTCAGTCCCGAGGCGGAACCTGCCGCAGCCGGAGACGGTCGAGGATTTCCCCAATATGATGGCCGCGCTGCTGGACAAACATCAGCCGTCATGCATGCCATTCTTTCGTCGACTGGCGACAATGCCGGCCGCAATGGTGAGTGATCCGCTGCTCCTTGGCCAAATACACCTCATCTATCAGTCAGCCATGCACGCGACTCGGGCTGCGGTATATTATCTGCCTCACCTCGACAGTCCAGCACTGCGAAAACGCAAGCTGCAGATATTCATCGACGATGACGGACTGCCGGGTGGCGACACCCATCACTACCAGCTGACCAGAGCCTTCCTCAGCATTGGTGCAAAATGCCTGCTCGACGAGGAGGAGTTCGGGGAACCAAGTCAACTCTGCCATTATCTCGAAGCCGAGACGGCGCACTTTGTGCAGCTCGCGCCAAAGCTCTATTCGAGATCGCTCGGCCCCTGGTGCGCCATCGAGATCTTGTCGGTTGATTGGATGCAGGCCCTGGCTGAGGCCCTGTCCGTGCATTTTCCGCATTTCAAGCGAGAGCCGTATTTCGCGGATTGCTTTTCGCAACAGGTCGAGGAGCGGCACGCCGCGGAGGCGCTGGAAATTACCCAGATGATTCTGAGAGCGCGCCCGGAGTTGCTGCACGAAACGCTGCGCGACGCCGAGATGATGGCTGAAGCGCTGGATGGGGTGTGGACCCACTTGGACAGGATTGTGCGTGATGCGGAAGCGCAGCGTGCGCCGAGGATCGCGATTGCGGCCGAACGCCATCGGGCCCGGATTGCCGAGCGGCGGACGGGCGAACGCACACTATCGGCCCCTCTGGCCATTACCGAAATCAACCGCATCCGCTGACGCCGAGCCGTCTACAGCCGAGCGATCACCTGTTCGTGGAACCGGCGCATCTCGGCCATGGAAGTCTCGGTATCACGGCGCTCGAAATCGATATCAACGGCCGCGACGCCGAGATCTCGCAGTGCGGTCAAATCCCGCACGAGGTCCGCGGTGCTGCCCGAGAATAACCGCCGCTCGCCGTCCGATGCTTTATCAGACACCGTCTCGCCGTAGCGCTTGACGCGATAGGTCAGCGCGACGCTCGCCGGGTCGCGCCCTGCCTCCGCCGTCAACTGGTGCAATCGCGCGATCCTCGCGCGATAGCGCGGCATCGTGTCGAGCGGGTGTTTGTTGTTGCTGCCGATCGGGTACCAGGCGTCGCCGAACCGGGCGGCGCGCCGCAGGGACGGCCGGCTTTCGCCGCCGACCCAGATCGGCGGATGCGGCTTCTGGACCGGCTTGGGCTCGAAGTAGATCCCGTCGAACTTGACCCAGGTGCCGTCGAGCGCCGGCGCCGCCTCGGTCCATAGCGTCCGCAGCGCCATTAGATATTCGTCGGTCACCCGCCCGCGCGCGCTAAACGGCGTCGGCACGATCGCATCGAACTCGCTCCGAAGCCAGCCGGCGCCGATCCCGACTACCAGCCTTCCGCCCGATAAAATATCGATTGTCGAAAGCATTTTGGCGGCGAGTACAGCGGGCCGGTGCGGTACGACCATCACTGCCAAGACCAGCCGGATCCGGCTTGTCTGCGCAGCGATAAAAGCCGCGGCACTCAGCTGCTCATGGCGCCGTTCCGGGTCCTCGCCGAAAAATTCGCCGCTCTCCGAATATGGATAACCTGGCACCCCCAGGTTTGGCAGCACGACATGATCTGTCAGTGTCAGATAGTCGTAGCCTAGCGCTTCGCCCTGGCGGGCAATCCGGATGAGGGTCTCGGGCGACGACAGCGGGCCACTGATCGGCAGGTTGAACCCTATCTTCATCTCGCACTCCGGGTGCGGCTCCCGGCGCTACAATAGCCGAGAGCCGCGCCGGCCCGCCATATCGCGCCCGGGACTATTTTCCGGCCCCGGCGAGGTCATAAGCCTCCCAATCGTGCACCGCCCAGTCATGATTGTGCACGAGGCCCTCGTCATACCCCTTGCGCTGTCGGGCCGGAGCCTCGCTTTCGCGGAACTGGGCGATCTCGGTGCTGCCGGCGAGCGCCGTTGTAGAGGAATTGCCGCCCGAGATCGCCATCGCGACCGCGTCGAAATAGCCAACGCCGACCTCGCGCTGATGCCGGGTCGCGGTGTACCCCTCGGCCTCGGCGGCGAACTCCGCCTGTTGCAGTTCCGAATAGGCGGCCATGCCGCGCTCGCGGTACTCGCGCGCGAGCTTGAACATCGAGAGATTGAGGCTGTGAAAGCCGGCTAGTGTGACGAATTGGAAGCGGTAGCCCATCTGCGCGATATCGCGTTGAAAGCCCTCAATATTCTCCGGAGCCAGCGCCTTGCGCCAATTGAAGCTCGGCGAGCAGTTGTACGCCAATAGTTTGCCCGGAAATTCGCGGTGGATCGCGTCGGCGAAGCGCTCCGCCTCGGCGAGGTCGGGCTCACTCGTCTCCCACCACAAGAGGTCGGCATAGGGCGCATAGGCGAGGCTGCGGGCAATCGCGTATTCCAAACCCACTCCAGGGCGGATGCGATAGAAGCCCTCGGGCGTCCGCTCGCCGCTGATAAAGGGACGGTCGCGCTCGTCGATGTCGCTGGTCAAGAGATGCGCCGAATAAGCATCGGTGCGGCAGAAGAGAACCGTCGGCACATCCTCGACATCGGCGGCGAGCCGTGCGGCGTTTAACGTGCGGATATGCTGGCTAACCGGTACGAGCACCTTGCCGCCGAGATGGCCGCATTTCTTTTCGGATGCCAATTGATCCTCGAAGTGCACGCCCGCAGCGCCGGCCTCGATCATTGCCTTCATCAGTTCATAAGCGTTGAGCGCGCCGCCGAACCCGGCTTCCGCATCGGCGACAATCGGCGCCATCCAGTAGGCGCAGTCGTCACCTTCGGAGTGCGCTATCTGGTCGGCCCGGCGCAGCGCATTGTTGATGCGGCGCACCACGCTGGGGACTGAATCCACCGGGTAGAGCGACTGGTCCGGGTACATCTCCCCCGCTGTGTTCGCGTCGGCAGCGACTTGCCAGCCCGAGAGATAGATTGCCTTGAGGCCGGCCTTGACCTGTTGCACTGCCTGATTGCCGGTTAGCGCGCCGAGCGTTGCGACGAAGGGCTCGGTCTTAAAAAGGTGCCATAGCCGATTGGCGCCCATTTCTGCGAGCGTGTGGCGAACTCTAAACGACCCCGCGAGCCGTTCGACGTCTGCCCGCCGGAAATCTCGCCGGATACCGGCAAAGCGATCGGGATCTTTCGAGGTAGGAGTGAAAGGCATCTTGCTTCCCTGGTTGCGTTGGGTGTTGTAAATAATTGACAATTGGCGCTGTAAATCGAGCGCGATTGCATTGAAACGCTTGGAATTCTGTAGGCAGGTTCACAGGCGGCAATGCAAATTTGTAAAGTCTGTAAAGATGGCGCGAATTAGAATTGGCAGGACAGTGCGCAGGCTGCGCATCGAGCGGGAGCTGTCGCAGCAGTCGTTGGCGAGCCGGCTCGGCATTTCGGCGAGCTATCTCAATTTGATCGAGCACGATCAGCGCGCGATCAGCGGTTCGCTTTTGATAAAACTCGCCGAGGTGCTGCAGCTCGATCTTGCGACACTGTCGGGGGCCGAAGAGCGCAAGCTCGAAGTCGGTCTGCAAGAGGTCTTTTCCGATCCGCTGCTCGGCGCCGACTCAGTCCCCGAGCCGGAGATTGCTGCGCTCGCGGGCTCCAGCCCAAATGCCGCGCGCGCGGTGCTCGCGCTGTATCGCGCCTGGCGCGTCGCGCGCGAGGATGCCGGAGGGCTCGCGCTTCCATCGGGGCGCCGCATTTTGTTGCCGAACGAGGAGGCCCGCGATTTTTTCGATGACCGAGCGAACCATTTCCCATCGCTCGAGGCCGCTGCCGATGCCATCGGCGTAGAACTCGGCGCCACTCCTGCCGAGATGAACCACGCGATTGCCGAGAGGCTGCGTCAAGCACACGGCCTGACCGTAACCGTGCAGCCCCTGGAGGGTGCACTCCGTCGGTTCGATCCGGCGGCTCGTCATCTCGCGCTCGCCGAGGCGCTGCCGCGCGAGAGCCGGGGCTTTCAGATGGCCTTCCAACTCGCGCTGCTCGAAGCGCGCGAGGCGGTGGAAACCGTCTTGGCGAACGCCGCACCATCCTCGCCCGAAGCGGCAATGCTGATGCGTATCGGGCTGTTCAATTACGTGGCGGGAGCGATGCTGATGCCCTATGCCGCCTTTCTGGCCGCCTCGCGGGCTCTGCGCCATGACGTCGAAGGGATCGCCGCGCGCTTCGGTGTTTCCTACGAGCAGGCCTGCCATCGCCTGTCGACGCTGCAGCGCTGCAGCGCGCGCGGCGTGCCGTTCTTCTTTCTGCGTGTCGATCCCGCGGGCAATGTATCGAAGCGTTTCTCCGCGGCGGGCTTTCCGTTCGTGCGCTATGGCGGCTCGTGTCCGCGCTGGGTCGTGCACACTGCGTTCACCCTGCCGGGCCGCGTTCAGGTGCAGGTCGCCGAATTGCCCGACGGCGCGGCTTACCTCTGCTTCGCGCGCACCGTCGTGCGCCGGACCGCCCGTTGGGGCGAGCCGCCGCCGGTTTATGTCGTCGCCATGGGGTGCAGCCTCGCGCACGCTCAGGAGGTGGCCTACGCCGACGGACTCGACCTCGAACGCGCCAGGGTCGGGATTGGCCTTTCTTGCCGGCTTTGTGACCGATCCGATTGCCGCAGCCGCGCCTTTCCACCGCTCGAGCACCGCCTTGCCCTCGACCCGTTGACCGCGAGCGCCACACCCTATCGCTTCGAGACGCGCGAAAGGGCATAGTGGCCGCGATGTGGCAGAGCGGACGGATAGAGCAGGACCTCGTCCTCCTCGGCGGCGGCCATGCGCATGTCCATGTGCTGAAGCGCTTCGGCATGCGCCCGATGCCGCGTGTGCGCTTGACGCTCGTCTCGCGCGATGTCGAGACGCCCTATTCCGGCATGCTTCCCGGCTACGTGGCGGGACACTACACGTTCGAGGAGTGCCACATCGATCTGGGGCGGCTCGCGCGTTTTGCCGGCGCAAGGCTGATCCGCGACGAGGCGGTTGGCCTCGATCGCGCAGGGCAGAATGTGCTGTGCCGCGCGCACCCGCCGATCCGTTACGACATCCTGTCGATCGATATCGGCGCGACGCCGCGCGCGGATGTGCCCGGGGCCGCTGAGAATACGATAGCCGTCAAACCGATCGATCGTTTCGCTGAACGCTGGGAGGCTCTGCTCGCCCGTGCGCACGAAATGCCAAGACTGCGACTCGCCCTGGTCGGCGGCGGCGCGGCCGGCGTCGAGCTTGCGCTATCGGCGCAGCGCCGGCTTGGCCCGGTCGTCGGCGAGGGACTAGAGATAACGCTCGTTACGCGCGAGGTCCTGCTTCCGTCGCACAATGCCCGCGTCCGCCGCCGCTTCGAAGGAATTCTCGCGGACCGCGGGATCGAAGCGCTGACCGCGCGTGAGATCATTCGGGTCGAACCCGGCGCCTTGATCTGCGCCGATGGAACGCGCATCGCATTTGACGAAGCCTTCTGGGTCACCGAAGCAGGCGCAGCCCCCTGGTTGCCGGACACCGGGGTGCCGCTCACCTCCGACGGTTTCATCGAGGTCGACAACAGGCTGCGCTCGACCGGCGATCCGAGGATCTTCGCAGCTGGTGATGTAGCGGCGATGCTCGGGCACCCGCGCGAGAAGGCCGGCGTATATGCGGTTCGCCACGGCCCGCCCCTTGCTGCGAATTTGCGCCGGGCGCTCGCCGGAAGGCGCCTGCGGCGTGCCGTTCCGCAACGGCGCGCGCTGGCGCTGATCGGCACCGGCGACGAGCATGCGGTCGTCTCACGCGGGCCTTTCGCCGCCTATGGTCCCCGATGGTGGCAGCTGAAAGACTGGATCGATCGGCGCTGGATGCGGCGCTACACCGAACTGCCCGAAATGGGCGCCGAGGCGGATGAGGAACCCATGCGCTGCGGCGGCTGCGCTGCGAAAGTCCCGGCCGCCGTGCTCGACCAGGTCATGCAACGGCTCCAGCCGGCCACCAATGGCACCGTCATGATCGGGCTCGATAGCCCCGACGATGCGGCCTTGGTGGCATTTCCCGGCGCGCCGCCGCTGCTGCAGACCGTAGATTTCTTCCGCGCAATGGTCGACGACCCCTACGTTTTCGGCCGCATCGCGGCGACCCATGCGCTCGGCGACATCTATGCGATGGGCGGAAATCCCGAAAGCGCATTGGCGATTGCGGCGCTGCCGCCGGCGCGCCCGGCGATCGTCGAGCACGACCTCTTCCATATGCTGCGCGGCGGGCTCGATGTGCTCGAGCCGGCGGGGGCCGTGCTCGTCGGTGGGCATACCGCCGAGGGTGCCGAGCTCGCTCTCGGCTTTGCGATTACAGGTCGCCCGCGCCCGGGAAAGCTCTTGCGCAAGGCCGGGTTGCGGCCCGGCGACCGGCTCGTTCTGACAAAGCCTCTCGGCACCGGCATCATCTTGGCGGCCGCAGCGCGCGGGCTGGTCTCATCGCGCTTCGTTGAGGAGGCGATCGGGATCATGCTGCAATCGGCGGCTTCCGCCAGCTCTTGCCTGCTGAATTGCAGAGCGACCGCCTGTACGGACGTAACCGGGTTTGGACTTCTCGGCCATCTCCTCGAAATGCTCCACGCCTCAAGTGTGGACGCCGTTCTCGACCCGGAGAGGGTACCGGCGCTTGAAGGCGCGCTGCCGCTGCTTGCGCGCGGCATTACGAGCTCGCTGCACGCCGACAACATCGCCGCGCTCTCGGCTCTCGACGCCGCGGCACAAACGCAGGAAATAGCGCCGCTGTTGATCGATCCGCAGACCGCCGGCGGTCTGCTCGCCGGCATCCCCGCAGAGCGCGCTGCAGAGTGTGTCGCACAACTGCGCGCGCAGGGCTACCAAGCAGCGTTGCTCGGCGGGGTAGTTGGGCCGAGCGATGGCGCGCCGCGCGTCCGTCTCGAGAAAGGCGCCGCGGAGCTGCTTGCCGAAGCGCTGGCCGCGAAGTGACCACCGTCCAACAAGAGGAACGATCGCGGCTGCCGGCCGTCGATCTCGTCCTTCGATCCGAAGGGGCGCGCGCGTTGATTGCCCGCTATGGGCGTCAGCTCGTCGTCGATGCGGTCAGGGCGGCATTGGCCGAGCGGCGCCGCTGCGGTCAGGCCGGTTCTGTAGCCTCGATCACCGCGGCGAGCGCAGAGTCGCTCGCGTGCGCGGTGCAGCCGTCGCAGCGCCGGGTATTCAACCTTACCGGCACCGTGCTGCACACGAATCTCGGGCGGGCGCCGCTGCCGGAGGAGGCGATTGCGGCGGCGGCTGAAGCGATGCGCGACCCGACGACACTCGAATACGACGTCGAGAGCGG
>Ga0126371_10002184_pt1 | contig 16788 bp, 16 predicted proteins | sample PanSoiMetaPlot_4_FD_110145 | JGI IMG/M metagenome (GOLD analysis project Ga0126371, IMG submission 110145) | Tropical forest soil microbial communities from Panama - MetaG Plot_4 | ecosystem: Environmental > Terrestrial > Soil > Tropical forest > Bulk soil | place: Panama | collected 2016-02-17 | reverse complement strand
CGTGATCAGCCATGGGGATCTCCAGATGGACGGTCTCGGCGCGGGCTTAGCGCAATTGGGGCGGCAGGGCAACGCCGGCGTGCCCTTTCGCCGACCACCATCGATCGCAGAGAACCTAAGGGGCGCCGAGGCCGACCTTGGCGAGCGCCGCCTTCTGCCGCGTGCCGACCTTGGCGACCGAGAACTCCTCGATCGCCTCGTTGAACAGGCGATAGTAGTTGAGCTTGGCGGCGAGATGGAGAAACACGCCGCCGAGGCCGATCGCGGCGCGGTCCATGAACACGAACTCGCGCGGCACCTTGACGGGCCCCTTCTCCTTGAGCGCGCGGTGCACCGTGAAGGCCTCGCGGCGGCCGTATTCGGACGGCTTGATGCTGTCCGCGATGGTGCGCTCGCGATCGTCGAGCAGCGGGCCGTAGATGAAGTTCGCCCAGATATTGAGCACGTCGATCAGCTCGCGCGACAGCCCGCGGAAGCCCCAGGTCTCGTAGGCATGCACGACGAGGTCGCGGTCGCCCTTGAGCAGCCCGTTGTAGAGGTCGACCACGCCGCCGACGAATCTTTCCGGGAAGATGCGGATGCAGCCGTAGTCGAGCAGGTTGATGCCGCCGGGCTCGCCGTCCTCGCTGAAGGCCGTGTAGTTGCCGAGATGCGGATCGCCGTGGATCACGCCGTGGCGGCTGAACGGATGCCACCAGGCCTTGAACATGGCGACCGCGAGACGGTTGCGCACCGCGAGCGGGTGCTCCTTGAACGCCAGCAGCCTCTCGCCCTCGAGCCAGTCGAGCGTGAGCAGCCGGCGGGTCGAGAGCTCGGGCCACACCTTTGGCACGCGCACCTCGGACGTCTTCGCCAGCATGATGCGGTAGAGCCCGACGTTCTTCGCTTCGTGCGCGTAGTCGAGCTCCTCGCGCATGCGCGCCGCGATCTCCTTGCCGATCTCGCTCGTGTCGATTGCCGGATCCATGCGGCGGTGGATCGCAAAAATCCAGTCGAGTTGGCGCAGGTCGGCGGCGACCGCGGACTGCATGTCGGGATATTGCAGCTTGCAGGCCAACTCGGCGCCGTCATGCGAATGGGCGCGGTGGACCTGGCCGAGCGAGGCGGCGGCGGCCGGCTTGTGCTCGAAGTCGCCGAACTTTTTCTGCCAGTCGGCGCCGAGCTCGGCGACCATGCGCCGCTTGACGAAGGCCCAGCCCATCGGCGGCGCCTCGCTCTGCAGCTTGGTGAGCTCGGCGGCGTATTCGGGCGGCAGCGCGTCCGGAATGGTCGCCAGCAACTGGGCGACCTTCATGATCGGTCCCTTGAGGCCGCCGAGCGCCGCCGCGAGCTCGATCGCGTTCTTGCCGCGATCGAGGCCGAGCCCGAAGAAGCGCGTCGCCGCGATCTTCGCCGCGATGCCGCCCACGTTGGTGCCGACCCGCGCGTAGCGGGCGGCGCGGGCCGAAAAGCGGTTCTTTTCTCGGTCTGTCATTTGGGAATGAGGCGTCTTGTCTCCCCCACACATAGGACGCGCGACAGCGAACGCCAACCGCGCCTCGGTCGACAAGCTAACGGTTGTTCTCGGGCCTCCTTCCTATATCACTCGTTGGCCGGACTGTGCGGACCTTGCGGCAAATGCCTGGAATGGCTGAACCCACACGATGAGCACGACTCTCCCGCCCTCCGGAAATTCCCGCCGCGTCGCGGCGGGGCTCGTCTGGGGCGGATGGGTGGCGCTCGTGGTGATCACCGCGCTCGGCTTCACGGCGCAGTGGATCCCCGCGGCCGACCTGATCAACGACCTCCGCCCGCTGGCCGCGCTCGTGGCGCTCGCGCTGTTCGTTGTTGCCGTCGGTCTGCGCGACTGGCGGCTGATCCGTCCGACGGCGGCGCTCGCGCTGCTGCACGCCGGAATGCTGCTGCTGCCCTGGGCGCGCGCCGCCGACCGGGCGAGCGTCCCGCCGGCATTGCGCCTCGTTACCGTCGATCTCGGCACCGACAGCCAGCGCTTCGACGAGGTCGCCGATTTCATTCTCGGTGCCGGCGCCGACATCGTGCTGCTGCAACAGGTGAGCTGCAGCGCGGCCGAGCGGCTGATCCCGAAGCTCAAGCCGACCTTTGCCAACGCGTTCGTCTCGGCCGACGGCTGCGCCGGCCAGGCGCTGCTCGCCAAGCGGCCGTGGAGCGCGGTCGGTCAGACGATCACTGCGGCGCGCAAGCCGTTGCTCATCTCGGCGAGCTTTCAATGGGGCAACGCGGCCTTCACGCTCACCGGCGCGAGCCTGTCGGGCGCGCTCTCGCCCAACGCGCAGGCCGACGAGTTTGCGCGGCTGCGCGCGCAACTCGCCAGCCAAGGTCCTGCCCAGATCGTCGCCGGCGCGTTCAACCTCACGCCGTTCGCCTGGAGGCTCGCGCAGCTGCAGAATGCCGGCTTCGGCCAGCACGCCACCTATCTGGCGACCTGGCCGGCGCGGTGGCCGCTGCTGCTGCTCGACAACGTGCTGTCGACCGAAGGCATCGCGAGCGTGCGCGTCGCGATCGGACCGCCGCTCGGCACCGAGCATCGGCCGCTGATCGCCGACATTGCATTCGTGAAGTAGCGCGGCCCTCAGGCTTTCGGGAGATTGTGGGCAATCCAGCGCGCGAGACCGTCCTCGCCGACCTCGCCGGCGGCGAGCGCAAGAATGATCGCGGTCGCCTGCGCCTGATCGGGCGCAAAGCGGATGCCATTCTTGCGCAGGAAGACCATCATGGCCATGAACGCGATCCGTTTGTTCCCGTCGACGAACGCGTGGTTCTTGGCGAGACCGAACGCGTCGGCGGCCGCGAGCTCGACCAGCCCGGCCTGCTCGTAGCGCCACTTGTTTACCGGCCGCTCGAGCGCGGAATGCAGCATGCCCTCGTCGCGCAGTCCGGGGGCGCCACCGAATCGGCGCAGCTGACGGCTATGGATCGCGATGGCCTGGTCGTAGGTCAGCCATGCGGGCCCCTCGGGCTCGCTCATTTGGCGAGTGTGGCCAGCGTATCGCGATACTCATCCATGATCTCGTCGGCGATCTGGACGGTCTTCTCGAAATCGGGATCGTAGGGCAGCAATTGCAGCCCGCCGCCGGGCAGCTCGGTCACGTGCAATTGCTGGCCGCGCTTGAGGTCGAGCCGCTGCATCAGCTCGCGCGGCAAGATGAGACCATCGGAATTGCCGATTTTCTTGATTTCGATCTTCATGGCCGGGCCCTTGGGGCGTTGTACGTTTGTATAACATTGTTTTACGCCGTGTACAACACTGCGAAAGTCGCGTCGACGGCCGCTCAAGCCATGGCGCGGCCTCAATTTAGGGGAACCCATACTCACGTACGGGCGGCGGCCGTTGAGGCTTAACAGCACATTAAGCCGTTATCGGCCACAGTGCCCCAATGCGAGACAGTGGCGTGAGCGTCAGCGTACGGAGTGCGTGATGGCGGAGCGAGTCCTGATCGTCGACGACGACCCGGTCGCGCGCCGCCTGGTCGAGAACATGGTGAGCCGCGCCGGCTACGAGCCGGTGACCGCGGACGGGGGCGATGTTGCGCTCGCCATGTTGGCCGAGGGCGCGGCGATCGATTGCGTGATCCTCGACCTCGTCATGCCCGACCTCGACGGGCTCGGCGTGCTTGCCAAGATGCGCGCGGCCGGCATCGGCGTGCCGGTGATCGTGCAGACCGCGCACGGCGGCATCGACAACGTGATCTCGGCGATGCGGGCCGGCGCGGTCGACTTCGTCGTCAAGCCGGTCGGCGCCGAGCGCCTCACGGTGTCGCTGCGCAACGCGCTCGCGACCCGGGCGCTCGAAGGCGAGCTCAACCGCATCAAGCGCAGCCAGTCCGGCACGCTGACGTTCAAGGATATCGTGACCCGTAGCGCGCGCATGCTCGGGGTGCTGCGCACCGCCGAGAAGGCGGCGGCGTCCTCCATCGCGGTGCTGATCGAGGGCGAGTCGGGCGTCGGCAAGGAGCTGATCGCGCGCGCGGTCCACGGCTCCGGCGAGCGCCGGGCAAAACCCTTCGTCGCGGTCAACTGCGGCGCGATCCCGGAGAACCTCGTCGAGTCGACCCTGTTCGGTCACGAGAAGGGCGCCTTCACGGGCGCGGCCGAGCGCCATGCCGGCAAGTTCGTCGAGGCCTCGGGCGGCACGCTCTTCCTCGACGAGGTCGGCGAGCTGCCGCTCGCCACGCAGGTCACGCTGCTGCGCGCGCTGCAGGAGGGCGAGATCGACCCGGTCGGCGGCAAGAAGCCCGTGAAGGTGGATGTGCGGGTCATCTCGGCCACCAATCGTGATCTGATCGCCGAAGTGCGGGCCGGACGCTTCCGCGAAGACCTCTACTACCGTCTGTGCGTCTTTCCGATCTCGGTCCCGCCCTTGCGCGAGCGCCCCGAGGACATCGCGCACCTGATCCGCCACTTCCTGCTGCGCTTCGCGGCCGAGGAGGGCAAGCGGGTGCGCGGCGTGAGCGCCGAGGCGCTCGCGCTGCTCAGCGGTTTTTTCTGGCCCGGCAATGTGCGCCAGCTCGAGAATGCGATCTTCCGCGCCGTGGTGCTCGCCGAAGGCGACGAGATCGGCATCGCCGAATTTCCCCAGATCGCGGCGGCGGCCGCCATTCCGGCCGCAAGCGAGACGCCGCTCGTCCCGCATCAGGACGCCGGCGCGCGGCCGCCCGCAGGCATCGTGCAGCCGCTTATCCTCGACACCGTTGCGCCCGCAAACCCGCACGCAAACCTGCCGCCCGGAGCGACGCTGCCGCTGCTCGATGGCGGCGGCGACGTGCTCCCGCTCGAGGCGATCGAGGCCGCGGCGATCCGCTTTGCGATCGCCCATTACCGCGGACAGATGTCGGAAGTCGCCCGAAAACTGCGGATCGGCCGATCCACGCTTTACCGTAAGCTCGACCAACTCGGTCTTGCCGCAGGTGCCGGCAAAGCCGACGTGGCCGATGGGTGACACACCGACAAAAATACGTGAACGCCATCAATAAGGATGACAGGAATTGCGGCGCCTGCGGTAAGTTGCGTTCGCGCGGTACGCGGTGAACCTCGGCGCCGTTCTGGCTGACCTAATGTCAAACGCGACGCTCGTCGCCACGTCGGAAGGGAAACTTGTCAATGCGCGGACTTCGTCTCGGGATTCTGCTCGCCGGCACCGCCGTCGCCGCCGTCCTCGCCGCCCCCCGCATGCCCGCTCTCGCGGCTGCCGATTCGGATAAGGCGCTCGAGTCGCTGGTCCCGGTCCCCGACACGAGCTTCGTCCCGCCACCGACCGCCACCGATGTCGCGCCGAAGTCCAGCCAGCCCGCCACGACCGGCACCGTCCCGGCCGCGCCGCCGACCACGACCACCGCAACGCCGCCCGCGCCTGCCGCCCAGCCGAGCACGACCACGGCGGCACCCACCGCGCCGGCACCGCAGCCGGCTGCCGCGAACGCTCCGGCGCTCTCGCCGGCCGACCAGCAGGTCGCCGACAAGCTGCGCGAGGTGCTCACCGGCAAGGCCGACCGCATCATCGACCACAAGAACAAGCCGGGGGTCGACGCCTTCTACGCGGCGCGCGGCTACGCGCCGCTCTTCGTCGACAACGGCAATGCCGGGGAGCGCGCCAAGGCGATCGCGATGTTCCTGGCGAACGTGGACGTCGACGGCCTCGAACCGGCGGACTATCCGATCCCCGAGATCAGGGCGGGCGCCGATGCGGCCGCGCTCGCCGACGCCGAGCTCAAATACACTGAGACCGTGCTCACCTATGCGCGGCACGCCCAGATCGGGCGCGTGCACTACTCGCGCATCAGCGGCGACATTTCCTTCAATCTGGTCGCGCCGGAAGCGGGCGACGTGCTCGGCGGGATCGTCGATACCAGCGACATTGCCGGCGCGCTCGAGCGGTTCGAGCCGCCGCATGCGGGCTACAAGGCGCTCAAGGCGAAGCTCGCCGAGGTTCGCGCCGCCAAGGGCGCGCCGACCGGAACGCGCATCGGCGCCGGGCCGGTGCTCAAGCTCGCCAAGACGCCGATGCAGGATCCGCGCGTGCCAATGCTGCGCGAGCGCCTCGGCGTTGCCGGCGAGGTCGACGATACGACCTACACCAAGACGCTCGCGGACGCCGTGAAGGCGTTCCAGGAGAGTCACAAGCTCGCCGCGACCGGCCAGCTCAACACCGCGACGATCGAGGCGATCAACGGTCCCCGCCACGACCGCGACGCCGACCTCATCATTGCCAACATGGAGCGCTGGCGGTGGCTGCCGCGCGACCTCGGCAAGTCCTACGTGATGGTCAACATCCCGGACTACACGCTGAAGGTCGTGCACGACGGCGTGCAGGTGTGGAAGACGAAGATCGTGAGCGGCGCGCCGGGCAACAAGGCGACGCCGCTGCTCAGCGAGACGATGAAGTACATCACGGTCAATCCGACCTGGAACGTCCCGCCCTCGATCATCAACAACGAGTACCTGCCGGCGCTCGCGCAGGATCCGACGGTGCTCGACCGCATGGGCCTCAAGCTCGAGCATAACCGCGACGGCACGGTGCACATCTACCAGCCGCCCGGCGAGCGCAACGCGCTGGGCCGCATCCGCTTCAACTTCCCCAACAAGTTCCTGGTCTATCAGCACGACACGCCGGACAAGAACCTCTTTTCGCGTGCCGTGCGCGACTACAGCCACGGCTGCATGCGGGTCGAGAACCCGGACAAGTATGCCGAGGTGCTGCTGTCGCTTGCCAATCCCGGCGAGGGCTACTCGGTCGACCGCATCCATCGCATGTACGGCACCGGCGAGGTCGACATCCACCTGAAGTCCCCGATCCCGGTCCACATCACGTATCAGACCGCCTACGTGGACGACGCCGGCAAGCTCGTCATTCGCGACGACGTCTACGGCCGCGACGCGCGCTACTTCGCCCTGATGAAGAGCGACGAGCGCAGGGTCGCCGACATCCCGACCGAGAACCGCGAGGGCTTTGGCGCCGTCGCGCGTCCGGCCCGCCTGCCCGACAACTATCCGAGCTATGCCAACAACAACGGCGGCATCTTCGGCTGGCTGTTCGGCGGCCCCAACCAGGGCTCGAACGAGCGGGTGATCTACCCGCCGCCGCGGCGGACCTGGGCACGCTAATCTGCTCGCGCCGCCCTCCAATGCCCGCCGGCCTTGTGGATAGACCGGCGGCCCGTCCTTCCGGGCTCTCGTTAACCCTTTCCTTGGCCACGGCTTTTTGCCGATTTGCCGGGACCTCGGCGCCGCCCCCGAAGGCCGCGCCGAGCACGTTTTTGCCATACTTGCCCGCTAGTTAGCACCCTGAGGGGGACGGGGGCGCTAATCTCGCGTTAACCGATCCCAGTAACAGTCCGTTCACCATGCGCGCCGCCGAGGGGGTGCCGCGCATCAGGAGCTGTTGGGCGTCGGGATGCGGGATTGCACGTGCGGATACGAGTCGCGCGCCAGGCATTGACCCGCGCAGGCTCGTCGCGAGCGGGGCGCTGTATCGGCCTCGCCGCGCTGGCTCTGCTGCTGGGCAGCAAGGGACTGCAGAACGCCGTCGCCGAAGGCGACACGCGCACGATATCGCTGCACCACATCCACACCGGCGAAGACCTCACCATCACGTACAAGCGCGACGGGCGCTACGACGAAGGGGCGCTCAAGCAGGTCAATCACCTGCTGCGCGACTGGCGCAAGAACGAAGAGATCCGCATGGATCCGCGCCTGCTCGACATCGTGTGGGAAGTCTACCGCGACGTCGACGCCAAGGGCCCGATCCAGATCGTGTGCGGCTATCGCTCGCCCGCCACCAACGCGATGCTGCGCCGGCGCAGCCGCGGCGTCGCCGAATACAGCCAGCACATGCTCGGCCACGCCATGGATTTCTTCATCCCCGGCGTCCCGCTCGAGAAGCAGCGCGAGGCCGGGCTGCGCCTGCAGCGCGGCGGCGTCGGCTACTATCCGACCTCCGGCGCGCCCTTCGTGCACATGGACGTCGGCAGCGTGCGCATGTGGCCGCGCATGAGCCACGACCAGCTCGCGCACGTCTTCCCGGACGGTCGCACCGTGTACGTCCCGTCCGACGGCAAGCCGCTCTCCGGCTACGCGCTCGCGGCCGCCGACATCGAGAAGCGCGGCTCGAGCGCGCCCTCGCAGATGTCGCTCGACGCCGCGCGCGCCGCCGGCGTCGACGCCCCCACGTCGGCGAAGCCGCAGCGCAACCTTTTCGCGGCGCTCTTCAAGAGCAAGGACGAGGTGGAGGATGAGGCCGCCGCGTCGGCGCCGGCCGCAGCCGTCAAGCCCGCTCCGGCGAAATCGACCGACGCCAAGACGCCGAAGACCGCCGATGCGCGGCGCGCGCCGACGCCGGCATCGCCGCCGATAGCGCGCGTTGCGGCCAATCCGGCGCTCGCCGCCGCACCCGCGCGCGCATTCAACCTCGCGTCGGCCGAGAGCCGGCCCGTCACGCTGACGGCGCCGCGCGTCGCGGACGCAGCGCCGGCCGCCAACGACGTGATCGTCGCCCGCGGCTATTGGCCGGATCCGACGCCGACACCGCAGGCGCGGGCCCTGCGCGACGCCGCGATGCTGGCGCAGCGCGAGGCGGAGCGCCCCGCCCCCGAGACCACCGGCGCGGTCACGCCCTGGCCGGTGAAGACCGCGGACGCGGCCGACCATGTTCCTGCCGATGTTGCCTTGGCCTATGCGGCGCAGGCCCACGCCACGCCGCCGGCCGCACCGCTCACCCGCGGCATCACGCTCGGCGCCGTCATGCCGCGCAACGCCGCGACCGTCGCGCCGCCGCCGGCTGCCGCAAAGCCGGCGCCGCCGGTCGTGTCGGCGGTCGTCCTCAAGCCCGGCACGCCGCTCGAAGACCCCTGGCTGCGCGCGCTCGTGCTCGCGCCCAACCTGCAGAACTACATGACCGCCCTGCCGCTGGTGCCGCCCGACCCACGCGAGCTGCGCACGCTCATGGACAAGCCCGATGCGGTCGTGACCATGGCGTTCGGCGACGACCCGCAGCCCGGGCTCACGACCGACCGCTTCAGCGGCAAAGCGGTGGTGTTCGTCTCCACCGTCGGATTCGCGAAACGCACCGCGGCGCTGCAGTAAGCCCCACGCGGGCGCAAGCGGCGCCACTTTCATTCGCGACCAGCGATCTCGGGTTTACCCGAGATCGGCACTCTTAGATGCGCAAGTCGAGCAGGCTCGACTTGCGGTGTTCGAGACGCGCCGCTATGCGGCGCGCCTCACCATGACGCATCGCGTGTTGCCGTAGCCGATCAAATCAGCCCGAGCGCGTGCATGTAGGTCTCGAGCACCGCCTCGTATTCGGCGCGCTCGTCCTTGTCCTGCTTGCGCAGGCGCACGACCGCACGCATCGCCTTCACGTCGTAGCCGTTGCCCTTGGCCTCGGCGTAGACGTCGCGGATATCGTCGGCGATCGCCTTCTTCTCCTCCTCGAGCCGCTCGATGCGCTCGACGAAGGCCTTGAGCTGATCCTTGGCAAAACGGGTGGCGGCTTTCGCGCTCTCGGTCGCGGCGGCGGTGGCGGTCGACATGGGCACTCCTCGCATTGCGAAAAATCTCCCCTCTGGTTTCGGGGGCGATCGTCACAAGGTCAAGGCGCGCGGCGCGTCATCCACATCTTCCACAAGCAGGTAAAATCAGTGCTTGTGCGTCTTCTCGAATGCGGCTTTCTGGTCGGCGTTGGCTTCCCGTTGGTGCTTCGCCTTCCATTCCTCGTACGGCATGCCGTAGACCGCCTCGCGGCTCTCGTCCTTGCCGAGCGCGACGCCGGACTTGTCGGCTTCCTCCTTCATCCAGTTGGAGAGACAGTTGCGGCAGAAGCCGGCAAGATTCATCAGGTCGATGTTCTGCACGTCGGTGCGCTTGCGCAGGTGGTCGACGAGGCGCCGAAAAACCGCCGCTTCGAGCTCGGTGCGGGTCTTGTCGTCGAGAGCCATGGGTTGCGTCTCCTGAGCCAGCATCCAAGATAAGCGGGCCTGCCGGCGGTTTCCAGGGAGCTGCCGGAGCTGCGCACCGGGCGGGTGGTCTCGCGGCCGGCTTTTCGATATCAATCGCGTTCCCATGGACGCGCGCACCTTCCTGCAAGATCTGTTTCGCACGGCGGTCGCCGCCGCGCATCCGTCGACCTGTCTCGCGCCGCATCTGCCGCCGCCGCCGGACGCCGGCCGGCTCATCGTGCTCGCTGCCGGCAAGGCGGCCGGATCGATGACCGAGGTCGCGGAACGCCACTATCTCGACACGCTCGGCCTGCCCCCGGCCCGCCTCGCCGGGCTCGCCGTGACGCGCCATGGCTACGCCCGCCCGACGCGTCTCCTGCCCGTGATCGAAGCCGGCCATCCGGTACCCGATCAGGCGAGCCTCGACGGGGCGGCGAAAACGCTGGCGCTCGCCGACGCGGCGCGCGACGGCGACCTCGTGCTTGTTCTGATGTCGGGCGGCGCCTCGGCAAACTGGATCGCGCCGGCGCCCGGCTTGGCGCTCGCCGAAAAGCAGGCGGTGACGCGCGCCCTGCTCCGGTCGGGCGCGGCGATCGGTGAGATGAACACGGTGCGCAAGCATCTCTCGCGCATCAAGGGCGGCCGGCTCGCCGCGCATGCGCATCCGGCGCGCGTGGTGACGCTCGCGATTTCCGACGTGCCGGGCGACGATCCGGCCGTGATCGGCTCGGGCCCGACGGTGCCCGATCCCTCGACGCTCGCCGATGCGCGCGCGATCATCGCGCGGCGCGGCATCGATCTGCCGGAGGCCGCGGTGCGTGCGCTCGCCGATCCCGCCAACGAGAGCCCCAAGCCGGGCGATCCGGTGTTCGCGGGCGGCGAATTCCGGCTCGTGGCGCGGCCCGCGGATGTTTTTCGCGCCGTGCAGGAGCAGGTCGCGGCCGGCGGATGGGAGCCGATCTTTCTCGGCGACCGGGTCGAGGGCGAGGCGCGCGAGGTCGCAGCCGCGCATGCGCGGCTCGCGCGCGACGTACAGACGCAGGGCCGCCGCGCCGTGATCCTCTCGGGCGGCGAGCTCACCGTGACGCTGCGCGGCCGCGGACGCGGCGGGCCCAACCAGGAATATGCGCTTGCCCTCGCCGCGGCGCTCGACGGCGCGCCCGGCATCGCGGCGCTCGCCGGCGACACCGATGGAACCGACGGCGGGCGCGGGCAGGCCGACGATCCGGCCGGCGCCCTGATCGACGCGACCACGGTCGCGCGCGCGCGCGCGCGCGGCCTCGATCCTGCCGCGTTTCTTGCCGACAACGACTCGACCGGGTTCTTTTCCGCGCTCGGCGACCTGCTGACGCCCGGTCCCACCGCCACCAACGTCAATGATTTCCGCGCCATCGTCGTTGACAGGCCGTGATCGCTTGCGAGGATTGATTCGCCAGGGGATGAGCAACCGATCGACCATCGCGACGTGGCGGCGCGCCACGCGAGGGATCTGCGCGCCGGCGCTCGCCGGGGCGCTCGTGGCCCTGCCCGGCCCCGCGGCGGCCGATTTCCGCGTCTGCAACAACACGTCGAGCCGGGTCGGCGTCGCGATCGGCTACAAGGACAAGGAGGGCTGGGCCACCGAGGGCTGGTGGAACCTGCCCGGCCGCAGCGGCTGCGAGGTGCTGCTGAGGGGTGCACTCGCGTCACGCTATTACTACATCTATGCGGTCGATTACGATCACGGCGGCGAATGGTCGGGCCAGGCGTTCATGTGCACGCGCGACAAGGAATTCATCATTCGCGAGACGCGCGACTGCCTCGCGCACGGCTACGACCGCACTGGTTTCTTCGAGGTCGATACCGGCGACCAGGCGGATTGGACCGTGCAGCTCACCGAATCGAGCGAGAGCAGGCCGGGCGCCTCGACCGCGCCCGCCATGCAGGCGCCGCCCGGCCGCCAGGGTCCGACGCAGCCCTCTGCGCCGTCGCCGCCCGCAACCATGCCGGCGCCGCGATGAGACGTGAGCGCCGCACCAAGATCGTCGCAACGCTCGGTCCGGCCTCGTCGGAGCCGGCGCAGATCGCGCAACTCTTTGCCGCCGGCGCCGACGTCTTTCGCATCAACATGAGCCACACGCCGCCCGAGCGGATGCGGACGCTGGTGCGCGCGATCCGCGACGTCGAGCGCGAGCACGGCCGGCCGATCTCGATCCTGGTCGACCTGCAGGGGCCGAAGCTGCGCATCGGCGCGTTCGCGTCCGATGCCGTGATGCTCGCCAAGGGCGCGACCTTCGTGCTCGATGCCGACGCGAAGCCGGGCGGTCAAGGCCGCGTGCACCTGCCGCATCCGGAGATTCTTGCGGCGCTCGAGCCCGGTCATACGCTCCTGCTCGACGACGGCAAGATCCGCCTCACCGCCGTCGAGACCGACGCGAAGCGCGCCGTCACCCGCGTCGAGGTCGGCGGCAAGCTCTCGGCGCGCAAGGGCGTGAGCCTGCCGGACACCACCATTCCGGCCTCGGCGCTCACCCCCAAGGACCGCACCGATCTCGAGGCGGCGCTCGACGCCGGAATCGACTGGGTCGGGCTCTCCTTCATCCAGCGTCCCGAGGACGTCGCCGAGGCGAAGAAGATCGCGCGCGGCCGCGCCGCCGTCATGTCGAAGATCGAGAAGCCGCAGGCCGTGCACCGCCTCGCCGACATCATGGACATCACCGACGCGCTGATGGTCGCGCGCGGCGATCTCGGCGTCGAGATGCCGCTCGAGAAGGTGCCGGGCGTGCAGAAGCAGATCACGCGGGCGGCGCGCGCATCGGGCAAGCCGGTGGTGGTCGCGACGCAGATGCTCGAGTCGATGATCGCGAGCCCGGTGCCCACGCGCGCCGAGGTGTCGGACGTCGCCACCGCGGTCTTCGAGGGCGCCGACGCTATCATGCTGTCGGCTGAATCGGCCGCCGGCCAGTATCCGGTCGAGGCGGTCGCCACCATGAACCGCATCGCCGAGGAGGTCGAGCGCGACCCGACCTACCGCACCATCATCCACGCCCAGCGCACCGATCCGGAGGCAACCGGCGCCGACGCGATCGCGGCGGCCTCGCGCGGCATCGCCGAGACGCTCGACCTCTCGGCGATCATTTGCTGGACCTCCTCGGGCGCGACCGCGCTGCGGGTCGCGCGCGAGCGGCCGGCGCCGGCGATCGTCGCGATCTCGCCCAACGTGGCGACCGGGCGCCGCCTTGCGGCCGTCTGGGGCGTGCACTGCGTCGTCGCCGAGGATGCGCAGAGCCAGGACGACATGGTCGACCGCGCCTGCCGCATCGCGTTCCGCGAAGGGTTCGCCAAGGCGGGCGAGCGGGTGATCATCGTCGCCGGCGTCCCGCTCGGCACGCCCGGCGCCACCAACATGGTGCGCATCGCCTATGTGGGCCAGGAGGCGATCGAGGAGTAGGGCGAACGGCGAGTGGCGAATGGTCACCCCCCTGTTCGCTACTCGCTGTTCGCGGCTATCTCCTCGATCTCCTTCGCGATCGCTTCCGCGGCCGCATGCGGCACCATGTGGCCGACGCCTTCGAGCACCACGAGCTTGGCATTCGGGATCAGTGCCGCGGCTGCGCGTGCGTGGATTCGCGGTGAGACTGTACCGTCGCGGTCTCCGGTGATGATCACGGTCGGCGCGGCGATCTCGCGATAGCGCGGCACCTGCGCGGCGACGAACGCCTTGAGCGCCGTCAAATCCTGGGCATTGGCGACGAACTCGGGCGGGCGCAGGACGAGGCGCCCGGCGGCGCGCCGGGCGTAATCCTGCGGCACCGTTTGCGGCGCAAAGGTGCTCGCGGCGGCACGGGCGAACATGGCGAGGCCGAGCGGCAGCACGAGCGTGTAGGCAAAGAGGCGGCCGACCAGCGGCGCGGCGGCGAGCTTGTTGTACCAGGCGACCCCGCCCTTCCATGGATGGGTCACGGGCGCGAGCAGCACGAGCGCGGCAACGCGCGCCGGGAAATCGAGCGCATAGGCGGCCGCGACGGCGCCGGAAAGCGAAAAGCCGGCCATGACGGCGCGGCCGACGCCGAGCCGCGCGAGCGCCTCGGCGATGAGCGCGGCCTGCCGCCCGGGCGAGGCGTCGGCAAGGCCGCCCGGGCGATCACTGAACCCGTGGCCGGGCCGGTCGACCAGGATGACACGATGCGCGCGCGCGAGCTGCGCGCCGAGGGCGAGCCGCAGGTCCTCGAGATTGGCGCTCGCGCCGTGCAGCAGCACGACCGGCGGCGCATCGCCGGCGCCCGCCGACGCAAGCTCGACCACATGCAGCCGGCCGCCGCTGACCGGCACGAACACGCCGGCCGGCGGATGCGCGCGCTCGATATGCGCCACGCCGACCGCCGTGATTGCGGCGCCGGCGAGGAGGATGGCGAGGATGGCGAGGAGAACGTCGAGAAGCATTCAACTCTCACGCTTGCTCCGTTCTCACGCTTGCTCCGTCATGCCCGGCGCACCCGCCTACGCTCGCTTCGCGAGCTACGGCGCGGTTAAAGTCGCGCCGAAGCGCAACGCGCGAAGGCGGAAGCGAGGCATCCAGTATGCCGTGTCGTGCGTGGAGCGCCCGGAGCATGGCCGAGACGACGGTGGCTGCTGGATTGTCCGCTTGCGCGGGCAATGACGCCTGGCGGCGATCAAATATCCCGGCCCTCGACCTTCTCGGTGAGTGTCTTGATCTTGTCGTCGATGCCCTTGAGGTGGGGATCGATCTCCTGCGCGCGGCGATAGGCGGCGAGCGCATGCTTGTCCTCGCCGATGTCCTGCATGATCGCGCCGAGCCCGGTCAGCGCGCCAAAATGCCTCGGCTCGCGCTTCAGCACCTGGCGGATGTCGGCGAGCGCGCGCGCATAGTCCTTCTTCAGGAAGAACACCGTCGCGCGCCGGTTCCAGGCCTCGACGTAGCTCGGCCTGATCTCGATGATCGCGTCGAGCAGCTTCAGCGCGAGGTCGTATTTCTCGGCGTCGACCGCCTCTTTGACGCGGTTCATCAGAAGATTGCAGGTATCGCTGCCGGAGGCGAGCCACAGCGCCCAGATGCGATCCTCGATGTTCTTGGCGCTCGTCTCGTCGGGCGCGACCTTGAGCGCGCCGAACAGGAAATCGAGATTGTGGGTGCGGTCGCCGCGCCGGATTTTTGGCGGCTTGGCGGGCGGCTCGACCAGGTCCTTCTTGCCCGGAAGATCGCGCGGCGCCTGCGCGGGCGCCGATTGCATGCCGGCCGCGCCGAGCCCGGCGGCAAGCGCAGCCACGATGGTAAAACGGCGAAGACTCATGCGGACGAGTGTAGGGCCGCAGCGTGGCGCCGAAAAGGCGGAAAAACCGCAGAAAGATCAAACGGGCGTGTATCGATCGTGGCGGCGCGCAGGCGCGCGTCGCCCGAGTACGGCGCGATCGACGGACGGCTCAGCCCTGGCGGGCCTTGAAGCGGCGCTGCGTCTTGTTGATGACATAGACCCGGCCCTTGCGGCGCACGATGCGGTTGTCGCGATGACGGCCGCGCAGCGACTTCAATGAATTGCGGACTTTCATGGGTCGACCTCGGGCCGCGCGGCGCGCGGCAATATTTGCGAAAAAGTCGCGCGGACCATAGGGGCCGAGGGCCGCCCCGTCAACCTTGCCCGGCCGCGCCGGCGGAGCCATTGCGGAATCGCTATTTGCAAGAAGCATCATGCACTTAGTGGCAACCGCCCGCCCCTCAGCGCGGAGACTGCGTCTTGCGCTCGGGGATCTGGATCAGCGCGTCGAGCTGGGCGGGTGCGAGCGGCGCCGGGATGTATTTGAAGGCGACCGCGTCCGCCATCACGTCGTCCAGTCCCGCGATGCGATCGGGATCGACCGCCGATTTCGGCAAGAATTCGGCGAGCGCACGCCGTGCGGTCGCCTCCGAAAGGCTCGCCCAGGCCGCATAGGCGCGCAGCCCCTCGGGCGTCGCATAGACCCAGTCGAGCGCCTCGCGATAGGCGCGCATGAAGCGCACGAACGCGTCGGGACGCTGCGTCAGCTCGGTCGCGTTGGCGGCGATCAGGCGGATCGTCTGGCGGTCGAGCGCCGGATCGTCGGACGCCTTGAAGATCACGCGCGCTTTGCCGGCCTCGACCATGTCGACGCCGAACGGGGCGCCCGCCCAGCCGACATCGATCTGGCCGCTCATCACCTGCGTCAGCGTCGCGGGCGCGGCGCCGGTCGCAGTCGGCTTGAATGCGACGCCGGTCGACTTCTGCAGGGCGAGCACCGCCGTGTGGGTCGAGGAGCCGTTGGTCGAGTACGCGACGGTCTTGCCGGCGGTATCCTTGACGCTCGTGATCGGGGAATCCGCCGGCACGTACCAGAAGAGCTGGCTGCCGCCCGTGAACGTCGCGCCGATGATGCGCAGCGGCGCACCCTTGGCATAGGCGCCGAGCACGCCGAGAAATCCGGTGGCGACGCCGATCTGCACGCTGTCGGAGATCACCGCCTGCTGGGTCTCGCCGCCGCCTTGCGTGTAGACGATGTCGAGCGCGAGCCCGTGCTTCTTGAAGATGCCGGCGTTCTGACCGAGCTCGGCCACGAAGGTCTCGCCGACGCCGCGCGCGCCGACCGCGACTTTCAGGGCGTCTTCGGCGGATGCGGCCGTCGCGCACAGGAACGTCAGACAGGCGCATAGAACCTTCGCACCGCGCACGGCGTCCTCCTATGATCGCTGCTCATTCGGATTTACCCACCCGGTCGCCGCGCGCGCAAGCGACCGCTGACAGCCCGGCGTTTTCCGACTAGCCTTTGCGCAACACACGGGAGGATACGCATGCTCGGCCGGCACGAACTTCTGCTCGCCGTGGTGGCG
>Ga0126371_10002183_pt1 | contig 16788 bp, 17 predicted proteins | sample PanSoiMetaPlot_4_FD_110145 | JGI IMG/M metagenome (GOLD analysis project Ga0126371, IMG submission 110145) | Tropical forest soil microbial communities from Panama - MetaG Plot_4 | ecosystem: Environmental > Terrestrial > Soil > Tropical forest > Bulk soil | place: Panama | collected 2016-02-17 | reverse complement strand
CTCGATGGCGCCGTCCGGGTCCGGCCACACGACGTCGCGCCGGGGCGGGCCGTCGATCCAGTTCAGCACGTGGCTACCGGGAACGACCTTCAGGTTGCCGCGGCCGGGCTCGGAGACGTCGGAAAGCCAGTACGCCAGCTTGACCGACAGCCGCGGCCGAGGTGTCGTCTCGACCTCGCGGTTTTGCCGGCCGCCGTCTTGGTGCCACTCAAACCGAAACGGTGCGCGTTCTCTGACTGGCGGATGAACATCGAGGTGAGAGTGGTGGATGTGGACGTTCCAGCCAAGGACCGACCACACGTACCGAAAGGTGGCTGCGTGGTCGATCAACCCGACGACCTCTGGGCAGTTCCTGACCGCGCTGAGCAGGTGCATCGAGCCGCCCGGCCCCAGCGAGCCGGCTCTGGCCGCGCTCGCGTACACCCGGTCGAGCGCGATACGCGCGGCCGCGACCTCATCCGGGCCCAGTGCAGCGCGGATGATCAGGTAACCATCACGCTCGAACCTGGCTCGCTCCGCCGATGTCATCGGCTCGGCTGGAGCGGCGATCACCGCTGACGTCTGTGTCATTGAGTCTGTCACCTGTGGACCGGGATCCCTGACGGGGTGAGATGGGCTGCAGGCTGACCGGACCTGCTGCTGCACAAGAGGGCAGCAGCGTTCCCGAGGACCGCCAGCCTGATGTGACCGGGGAAGTAGCCGATACTCAGCCGGGTCCCTGATGGCATGGCTGCGCCGTTGATCACCATCTCGGCCGAGCCGTCAGGCAGAGTCGATGGGTGCACGAACTGACCAAAACCGTCCGCCAGCGGGCCGACCGCCGGTCGGCAGAAGGTGCCGACAGTGACGAGGGCCGGTATCCCGTGCTGAGCCAGGACCTGACGCAGCGCGCTGGGGTCCAGCGGAGCGTACTGCGGGCCTTTGTGAAGGATCAGCGTGGTGGCTGTGCCGGGGCCGCTGGTCACCGAGAACGCGGCCAGCGTCGCGGAAGTGGAGCTTGGTCGCGGCGAGTTGCCGGGATGGGCCGGAGCAGTCAGTATCAGGGCCGCCGCTACGCCCGCCGCCCCGGCGGCCGCGCCGGCCATCCCTGTGAGGCGGCGGCGGCGACGTGCGCGGCTTCGGGCGAGGACGTTCTCCACCGGCGTATCCATGCGCAGCCCGGCGAATGACTCTCGCACCTGGCACATGACATCGGCATGCTCATTCATCGGTAGACCTCTCGTGCGTTCGCGTCGGTGCTCGCAGCCGGGAGATCCCGGCGCAGCGCCGTGACGGCGCGAGACAGGTGCGCCGTTACCGTGCCCGGCGCAATCCGCAGCACCTGCGCTGTGCTCTCGGTGTCCAGATCGAGGAAAATGCGCAGCGCGAGAACCTCGCGCTGGCGCGTCGGCAGCCTTCGCAGCGCCGCGATCAGGACGGGGTCGACACCACTCACGTCGGCCGGAGCGGCGCCATCATGATCGGCCAGGGGCACTTCCCGCCGTCGCCGCCACCAGGACACGCCGATGTTCAGTGCGGTCCGCACCACCCATGCCTGCGATGCGGGATGCCGGCGCACCTTCTCCCATGATGTCCAGGCCCGCGCGAAAGCTTCGGCGACCAGTTCCTCGGCCAGCAGGCGATCACCGACGACCGCCGTCACCGCTTTCAGGCAGGAATCCCTGCTGGACCCGTAGAAGTCCGCGAACTCGTCCTGCGCGTGCCCCATACCGAGCTAACGCGTCAGCCAGGCGATCGACTTACTGCTTGCGACCGAATTCTGGGCGTGAACCCCCATCACCAGCCGCGCAGGTCGATCGGCCAGATATCGACGACCTCGTCGCCGGAGAACAGGTACACGCGCTCGTGATAGGCCATTGTCGGGTCGATGTGCGCGGGCATGAGCCAGAGCCGGTCACCGACCGGCCGCCGCGGCGTGACCGTGACGTGCTCGTCCGAGCAGAACAGGACCTTTCCGTCCGCCAGCTCAGGGTTCCCGTGATCCATCCCGAAGGCCTTCAGGCCGGCATCGCCGACCGACCAGCCCGGCGAGCTGGAAATGACCGTCGCCAGGACGAACGCGGCCTGCTCGAACGGCAGTCCCAGCCTGCCGTAGGCCGTATCCATGAGCGCGTAGGAGCCGGCCTGGATCTCGTTGGCCCAGGTGTTGAGCGCGTACGTGCCAGTGCCGCCCGCCGACACCAGCTCACCGCCTACATCCGCATGCGCGGAAAGCAGCAACTGCATCGCGGCCTCGCAGAGCTCGGCCCGTTCGCTGGCGTCAACCAGTCCGACGGCGTGACCTTCGTAACCCATCACGCCGCGAACCTCCAGCCCGTGATGCCGGGCGAGGTCCGCCAGCTTTCCGGCGTCCGCCGGGGCGCAGCCGCAGCGTGGCAGCCCGACGTTCACATCGATGACCACCTCACGCACGCGCGCGTCGGCAGCCGCGATGATGGTGTCGGCCGAGTCCACCGCCAGGGTCACCCTGACCCCGGTCGCGATCAGGCCGGCGAGACGCCGCGCATCGAGCACCTCGTTGGCCAGCAGCAAGTCGTGACCAAGACCAGCGGCGGCCATGCCCTCGCACTCTCGGATCGTCGCGCACGTGAATCGCAGGTGACCGGCCGCTGCCTGGTGACGCGCCAGCGAGGTGCATTTGTGGGCCTTGACGTGCGGCCGCAACCGGTCGCCCGGCAGCGACTGCGCCATCGCGGCGATGTTCCGGTCGAGCGCGTCGGCGTCCACGAGCAGGGCCGGGGTCTCGATCTCGGCGACGAGCACGCGCCGTCAGCCCTGTGCGCCTGCGCCGCGGCTCACGGAGAACCAGGCCGTCACAGAACGTCCCTGGCGATCATGCCGGCGATGCCCCCGCCTGCCAGGTTGGCGCCGAAGCCGCCGCCGTGGTGTTCGCGGCGCTCGTCATGGATGGCCTCGATGGCCAGCACGAGGGCGAGCAGGAATGCCTGGTTCTCGCCGTCGGCGACGTCGATGGCGAACTTCTCCCGCAGCGAGAACTTGCGCACCATCCGGGCAACCGGCACGCCATCGCGGCTGACCGTGTAGTCGCCGCCGTCGAACCGGCCGCGCGCAGTGAGGTAACCGAACGCAGACTCAATGTCGTACTTGTCGCCGAAGATGCCGGCGTGCCGCACCTGCGCTGCACGCTGCCCACCGACGTAGACCTCGTGGGTATCGGTCAGCAGGTGCTTGCGGATGTCGGCGACTTCCTGCCCCTGGCTGTCGTGCAGGGTGATGCTGGAGCCGAGGTGCCCGCGCGCCTCGAACTGCGGCGTGCCAGCCGCGTCGGTGATCTCGAAGCGCTCCATCAGCGACCAGCGGCTCGCCATCACATATTCCATGACTGGAGCCTGGCCCACCCGGCGAAGCCGCCGCAACAGGCATGACCAAATCCATATGGCCGACTGTCTGCGCTGTCGGCTGCTGTTTCCCGTCAGCTCTGGGTCGTCCTGGTCCAGCCGCGCCTGGTCCAGGTCAGCACCTTGAACGGCAGCGCCTCCAGGAGGGCCCGGTAGTCGTCGTAGGTCTGCCCCGCGGCGTCTGGCCCGTCCAGGTAGCTGTAATCCAGCAGCCGGTCGACGTGGGCCAGTTCAAGCCACTCTGCAGCCTGGCCCAGCAACCAGGTCGCAAGCTTGCGCCGCCGGAACCGCTCGTCGACGTGCAGGTTGCCGACGTCCGCCCAGCCTGACTGCCGGGCGAGCCGTTCGCCCTCGGCGCGGATCTCCACCTCGATGTAGCCGATGACCTCGCCAGCGAGAACGGCGGACAGCCGAGTGCCGTTGAGCCCGACCGTCCGGCGCAGTTGGAGCCCGGCGACCGGAGAGCTAGGCAGCCGCGGCAGGTCGGCGACGCGGGCCAGGTAGACCACCTCGGTGTGGCCGTTGTGCACGAACCCTGCCCGCTCGTACAGCGCGCTGACGTGCGGCCACTGTTCGGGAACGCCGTAGACACCTGGCACCGGCAGCTCGCCGCCGGCGCTCTGGCTGGTGACGTGCCACTGATCGAACTGTGCGATGCACGCCGCGATCAACTCGCTGGCGGCTTGCGTTCCGGCTGTCCACCACGGGTTGCCGCGCACGGGTCCCTCGGGCCAGAACAACAACCAGCGAATCTCCCCGCCGCCGCGATACGCGACGCCGACGTCCTCGCCGTCGCCGTAGCGGAGCAGGTGAGCCGCGGCGGCTATCCGGTTGTTCTGCTCCGCCACCAGGGTCGCGCGGTCGGTGACCCAGGGGTCGACGATGAACTCGCCTGGCTCACGCTCCAGATGGCTGAGCATCGCGGCGACGGAAAGGCTCTGGCCCGGTACCACCGCCGCGGCGTGGGCGTTGACAAGGTCGGTGAGCTGATCGCGGTCGCGGCGGTGGAATGGCCGCACGTGGATGGGCGACATGGCAGGACTCCTCGATAGGCACGCAGAGAACGCAGCCGCTACCCGTGCGGTACAGGAGCACTCTAGCCCTGCCTCGTCCCGTGCACGTCTTGCAGTCCGGCGCACCGGGTTGACCCTGACATCGTGGGAGGGTCTAGGAATGGAGAACTCGCCGACATCGGCGGGCTGACAGCAAGGAGAGCCAATGAACCTCGAGCCGGAGATCACCCACCGGGCGGCCGAGCCGTACGTGGGGATCTCGTCGTGGGTGACCATGGCGGACGTCGGCTCGGTGGCCGACCGTCTTCCCGAGATCTTCGGCTGGCTCGGCGCTCGTGGCATCGCGCCGGCCGGACCGCCCTTCTTCCGCTACCACGTGATCGACATGGAGCGGCAGCTTCTTGTTGAAGCCGGTGTGCCGGTGGTGTCCGCTATCGATGATGCCGGCGATATCCGAGCCGGGAGATTGCCAGCAGGCCGGTTTGCGGTCATGACCCACACCGGCGCACCGGACACTCTCATGGCCGCCACTGCCGCGCTCCTCGAGTGGGCCGAGGCGCAGGGACTGGCCTGGGACGTCGCGCAGACTGACGAAGGAGAGAAGTGGGGCTGCCGCGTCGAGTTCTACCTGACCGACCCGGCGGCGCAGCCGGACATGACCCGGTGGCAGACGCAGCTAGCGTTCCGGCTCGCTGACTAGATGTCGGGCAGGTCAGCTGGGTACGTGACCTGAACCTCGGCAATGCTGCGCGGGAAGTCGCGCTGATTGTTGGTGATGAAACGGTCAGCCCCGAGGTTGACGGCCGTCGCGAGGTGTGTGGCATCTGCGGCGCGCAGCCGGTACTTGGCCCCCAATACCGTGGCGAGTTCGGCGATGACTAGGTCTACCGGCCTCAGGTCGATGCGAGCCAGCAGGCTTTCCAGGGCGGGCAGCTTAGGCGATCCCTCGCGGCGCGGCTTGCTCAAGACTTCGGGAAGCAACAAGACCGAGCCGGAACCGATGAGCGTGCCGCTGGCCTGCTGAAAGAGGCCGAGCACGCGACGGCCCTCTGGATGGCCGGGCACAGCCGCGTAGATGAGAGCGTCCGCATCGAAGGTGTCCATCTAGCGGCTGTCACGTCCGGCCCGGATCTCCCTGATGAGTTCCTCCGCCTCCTCCGGGGTCAAGCCGGGGTCAATAGAAAGTTCCTCATCGCGAGCGGCCATGAGTCTTTCGTGCAGTCGTGCGGCCTCCTCGATCACGACTGCGGCCCGAGGGCGCAGGACGTCCGGACGGACGAGGACCGCTACCGCGCGGCCGTGCCGGGTGATGGTGAACTCTTCGCCCTGCTCGACACGCGTGAGCAGTTCAGGTAGCGAGGCGCGGGCTTCTGACACCGTCATGATGGCCATGGCTCAACTGTACGGCTGTGTACGTCGTCGTACAAATATATTTGCGTGCCTAGCGGAGCCGCTTCGCGCCATCGGACGGTACAGCCGCCGAGACCGCAGGCTGTCGCCAGCTGCGCCGGACGTAGGCGTCGGCGACGGCAGCCTCGACCGGGTGGCGCTGGTCTTCCGAAACCAGCGCGAGCACAGAACCACCAAAGCCGCCGCCCATCATCCGCGCCCCGAGCGCCCCCGCGGCGGTGGCGGCATCGACCGCGACGTCGGCTTCCGGCCACGAGACCTCGAAGTCGTCGCGCAGGGACGCGTGCGACTGCGTCAGCAGCGGCCCTACCTCGGCGAGCGCGCCGCGGCGCATGAGGGCGACTGCGTCGAGGACGCGCTGGTTCTCGGTGACGACATGCCGCGCCCGCCGTCGCAACCTCGCGTCAGCGAGCAGATCCACGTCCGCTGGCCGGTCCATCACGTCGCGCAGCGAGCGGACACCAAGCAGCCGCGCGGCCTCCTCACAGGACCGGCGCCGCTCGCCATACCCGCTGTCCGAATGCGCGTGCCGAGCACCGGTGTCGATGACCAGCAGCGTCAGCCCGGCCACCCCGGGGTCCAGCGGCACCGCTTCCGTCGCGCCGCTCCGGCAGTCCAGCAGCAGCGCGTGGCCGGCCTCGCACAGCAGGGCGGCGGACTGATCCATGATCCCCGTCGGCGCACCGGCAAAGTCGTTCTCGGCGCGGCTCGCCAGCGAGACCAGCTCATGCCGCGGCACCCGCAGATCGTGCAGTTCGCACAGCGCGAGGCCGGTGGCGCACTCCAGGGCGGCCGACGACGACAAGCCGGCGCCCATGGCCAGGTCCGCGTCGACAGCCACGCGGGCGCCACCCAGCTGGTGGCCGGCTTCGCGTAGCGCCCACGCCACCCCGAGCGGGTAAGCCGCCCAGCCGTTCGTTATCCCCGGCGTCAGTGCATCGATGCTGACCGTGACCGGCTCGGTGTCTTCCTGACGCGAGCACACGGTGAGCCCCTGGCCGGCTACCCGGCTGGCGGCCACTGCAACCCCGGAGCCGAGCGCGAACGGCAGCACGAATCCGCCGTTGTAGTCGGTGTGCTCACCAATGAGGTTGACCCGGCCGGGCGCGAACCAGACCCCGTCCGGCTCGGTGCCGTAGTGCGCGCGGTAGCGCGCGGCCGCGCGGTCAGCGAGCGCAGGGACAGTCACCGGGTTCCGCCCGGGCGACCGCGTCCGACGCACGGCCGCGGATCGGCAGCACCCCGTTCCCTCATCAGCGCAGCCCTCGCAACCGGTCAGCCGTGCGCTCAGGCAGCCCGTCGCTGGTCAAGGCGTCCATTCCTGACTCCGCGCCGGCCAGGTATTTCATCTTGTCGTCGGCGCGCCGCAGCGTGAACAGCTCCAGATGCAGTGCGAAATCCTGCCGCCCGGTGCGCACCGGCGCCTGGTGCCATGCGGAGATGTACGGAGCGGGCGTCGCGAACAGCCGGGCGAACCGGCCGAGCAGGTCGATCTGGAAGTCGGCGAGCTCGTCAAGCTCGGCCGGCCGCAGGCTCGCCAGATCGGGCACCCGCCGCGCTGGATACAGGTGTACCTCGTACGGCCACCGCGCGGCGTGCGGAACGAAGGCCACCCAGTGGCGGCCGTCGCGGACGATCCGGGTCCCGGCGGCGCGCTCGGCAGCGAGGATGTCGTCGAACAGGTTGCGCCCGGTTCGCCGCTCATGAGCCCTGACGGAGCTCAGCATGCGGCTCGTGCGCGGGGTCACGAACGGGCACGCGTAGATCTGGCCGTGCGGATGCGGCTGCGTCACCCCGATCTCGCGGCCGCGGTTCTCGAAGCAGTACACCTGCTCGACACCGGAAAGCTTGCCCAGTTCGCCGGTCCGGTCGATGAGCGCCTCGGTGACCAGGCGGACGCGGCTCGGGTTCAGGTCGGCCAGCGACGCGTCATGGTCGCTGGTAAAGCAGATCACCTCGCAGCGCCCGGCGCCCGGCCGGGCGGCCAGCAGCTGGCCCGCCGGTCCACTGCGCTCTGACCCCTGGGCCAGCGCGGGGAACCTGTTCTCGAAGGCGACGACTTCGTAGTCGCTGGCCGGGATCTCCGTCTGCCTGGCCCCGGTCGACGGGCACAGCGGACAGTCCGAGGTTGACGGCAGGTAACTGCGGTCCTGGCGGTGCGCCGCGTACATGACCCACGTTTGCTGCAGCGGATCGAAACGGAGCTCGCAGTCGGGCCGGGCGGGCGCGAGCCCGCGCCGGTCGACGGCGTCGCGGCCAGGCTGCACGTCGGTGTCGAAGTAGATCAGCTCCCGCCCGTCCGACAGCCGGATCGCGGTCTTACGCACGGCCACAAGCCAGCATCATGCCTCGCGGCGTACGATCGCCACTCCCTGCTGGTCGATTTCCAGCGTGCCGTCCACCAGGCGATCCCCGATCAGGTCGTGACCGGGCGCGTCGAGCTGAATCTTGCGCTCCCCGTCCGCGTGATTGATGAGGAACTCATACTCACGGCCTGACGAGCGGCGGGTCACGCGCTCCACGCCGTTGGCCAGGTCCGCATCACCGCCGGCAAGTCCGCCCTGCAGGGCCGGAATCAGGTCGTAGACGCGTTGCAGCCCGTCGGCATCGAGCCTCGTGCCGATGTAATAGGCCCAGCCCTCACCGCGACGGGTACGCACCACCGCCGGGGATCCCGCCCACGGACCGCTGGCAATGGTGGCGAGGACCTCCCCGTCGCGCGGGACGGCGATGTCCACCCAGTAGCTCGCGGTCGTCCGCCCGCCGTCAGCCCACTCCACCTCGACGACATCGGCGCTGGCAAGCGGGGCCACCTCGACAACGTCGCAACCCAGCAGCGGGCGCAGCGGTCCGCCGTACGGTCCGAGGTAGACCCGGTCGTGTTCGTCAACGATGCCCGACCAGTAGGTCAGGACGAGCGTCCCGCCGCGCTCGACGTAGCCGACCAGGTTGGCCGCCTCGTCTGCGGTGACGAGGTAGAGGCTCGGCACGACCAGGGCCTCGTAGCGCTCGAGCGACTCCCCCGGCTGGCAGAAGTCCAGCGTCACGCAGCGCTGGTACAGCGGGAGATACATCCAGGCAAGGTGATCTTGCATACTGAAGTCGTGCGCCGGGGCTGCCGGACTCTCCACGGCCCACCAGTTAGGCCAGGAGAACACCATGCCCGCACGCGCCGAGACCGCTGCCTCGGTTTCGATTTCGGCCCGGCCGAGTTCCTGGCCGAGCGCAGCGACCTCGCGCCAGACCGGTGACGCCTGACCGGAATGGGACACCATCGCCGAGTGGAACTTCTCGGCGCCCGCTCGTGACGCCCGCCACTGAAAGAACAGCACCCCGCTGGCTCCCCGGCCGACGGCCTGGTAGCTGAGTGCCCGCATCTGGCCGGGAACCTTCGGCACGTTGCGCTCTCGCCAGTTGACCCGGGAGGTGGTCTGCTCCATGACGATCCAGGGCACCGTCTTGTTGAGCGAGCGGATGAGGTCGTAGTGCATGGCGGACAGTGCCGGACTATCCGGGTTAGCGGGATCGGGATAGTTGTCGGTCGAGACGACATCCATCTCGCGGGCCCAGCTGAAGTAGTCGAGCGGCTTGTGAAAGCCCATGAAATTCGTCGTGACCGGGAGCTCAGGCCGGGCCGCGGTGAGCCGCTCCCGTTCCATCCGGAATTCGTCCAGGAAGACCGCGCTGGTGAACCGTTTGTAATCGAGCAGCTGGCTCGGGTTCGCCAGCGCCGGAGTCCGCCTCGGGGGCACTACCTCGGCAAAGTCGTTGTACCGCTGGCTCCAGAAGGCGGTGCCCCAGGCGTCGTTGAGCGAGTCCGCAGAGCCGTACCGGCGCTCAAGCCAGGAACGGAACGAGCTGGCGTGGTGGTCGCAGTAACAGTAAGGGACATGGCAGGCGTACTCGTTGTGCACATGCCACATCTGGACGGCCGGGTGATCGCCGAGTTCCTCCGTCAGGCGCTGCACGATGCGGTCGGCCAGGCGCCGGTAGGTCGGATTGCAGATACAGAAGTGCTGTCGGCTTCCGTGGCTGTACCGAGATCCCCGCTCGTCCACCGGCAGCACGTCGGGATAGCGCGTCGTTAGCCAGGGTGGCGGCGCAGCCGTCGGCGTGGCGAGGTCCACCCCGATGCCGGCATCACCCATCAGGTCGAGCACCTCCCTCAGCCAGCCGAAGTCGAACTCTCCCTCCGTCGGTTCGAGGTAAGCCCAGGACCAGATTCCGACGGTGACGAGGTTGACGCCCGCCTCCTGCATGAGGCGCACGTCCTCGCGCCAGACCTCTCTCGGCCACTGCTCGGGGTTGTAATCACCGCCGTAGAGCACCTGGCCGGAGAACGGCCCGGAGGCTGCCTCGGCGGGACGGGCATTGTCGGGATCTGTCACGACCTCGCGGTCCATGGTCTTAGACACCTCAGGTTCACTCGCCGACGATTGCGCCGAACGTCAGCCCGCGCGCGATGTACTTCTGCAGGAAGGGGAACAGGATCAGCATGGGCAGCACGGAAATCAGCGAACCGAGGATCACCTCCGGGTACAGCGGCTGGCCGGCGCCGGGCGAGTTGAGCTCGCTTGCCCAGGCAGTCAGGCCCACCGTCAGCGGGAATTTTGTCGTCGTGCCGAGGAGCACCAGCGGCAGGAAGTAGTTGTTCCACGTGCCGATGAACGACAGCAGGAAGAGGGTCACCATGCCGGGCATGAGCGACGGACGGCTTACCTTCCAGAAGACCTTGAACTCCCCGGCACCGTCGATCCTGGCGGCGTCCAGCAGCGCGCCCGGCACTGCATCGGCCGAGAACAGCCACATGAAGTAGACGCCGAACGGATAGACGAGCAACGGCAGGATCACGCCCTGATAGCTGTTGATCAGGTGAATGTCGTGCTCGAGCAGGAAGAGCGGCACCACCAGAGCTGTCGTCGGCACCAGCAGCGAGCCCACGACAAAGGCGAAGACAATCCGGCGCCCGCGGAAGCTGTACTTGGCCAGCCCGTAACCGCAGAGCGTCGACACAGCCGTGGCCAGCGTGGCGGTCACCAGCGCATAGATGGCCGAGTTCAGAATCCAGAAGCCGAAGTAGCCGCCGTCCACGGTGAACAGCAACCGGAAGTTTTCGCCCCAGGACAGGTGGGAGGGCGGCAGGAAGGTCGAGGTCGAGAACAACTGGGGCGTGTTCTTCGCCGACGCCATGACAAGCCAGTAGATCGGGACGAGAACGTAAACGGCGGCGATGACCGCCAGGGTCGTTCCTGCAGCGGTCTTCGCGCGCCGCGCTGCCCGCGCCCGCCTGGCGTCCCTGCCGGGAGCGCTAGCCGTCACGCGCCGCGTCTGCGCGGACCCGGCGACCGAGCCGGCGGCCGTCATCGCGCTGCTCCGCGGACGGTGCCAGCCAGGCCGAAGCGCTGGCGCACGATCCGGTAGAAGACAGCGGTCGCCACCACGGTAATCAGTGCCAGGATGATCGACTGCGCGGCCGCCAGCTGCTCGTTCCCGAACGAGAACGCGGTGTTGTAGATGATCTGGTTCGGGGAGTAGCTGCTGCCCATGCTGGCGATGTCGTTGAGAACCACCGGCTCGTTGAAGAGCTGAAGCGTTCCGATGATCGAGATGATGGTGATGAAGGCGATCGTCCGACGGATCATGGGCAGCTTGATCCGCCACGCGATGGACAGCTCGGAGGCGCCATCGATCTTCCCCGACTCCAGGACTTCCCTGGGAACGCTGGTCAGGCTGGTGAGCAAGATCGTCATGTTGTACCCGGTCCACTCCCACGTGACAATCAGCATCATGGCGTAGAGGACGAAGCCGTAGCTCAGCGGATTGAGCGGGCCGGATGCCAGCCCGAGCAAGTGCGGGACCTTCAGGGCGTTGTCCAGGTCTGGCTGCAGCAAGAACGCCCACATCATGGCGGCGATGACGCCAGGTACCGCATAGGGCAGGAAGTAGATCAGCGCGAACGCCTTCCTGCGCAGACAGTACGGACTGTCCAGGAAGAGGGCCAGCACGACCGCCAGCACGATCATCACCGTGACCTGGATGGCTCCGAAGTACGCCATCCGAATCACCGCGCTCCAGAACAGCCCGTTCCCTACGGCGTTCCGGTAGTTGAACAGACCGACGAAGGCGCCGGTTTGCGGAGAGCGCAGGCTGAGGACTATCGAGTACAGGAACGGCGCCAGGAAGAACAACGCATACAGGATCATGAACGGCAGGGTCATCGTGAGCCCGGCCCGGCCTCCGAGACCGCCAGCAGCCGTGCCGCCGGGCGCTGTCCTACCGCCGGGCTCCGACTTGCGGCGACGACCGCGCTTCGCGGCCGTTGCGCCCGGCGCCAGGGCGCCATCCGGCGTGGCTACCGCCGGTTGCCACGAAGTTCGCATGGGTCTCCTGTTCTGCCGAGGGGGCGCTGCTGTGGCGATGCGGCGGTTCCGCCCCGGGGCAGCGCCCCGGGGCGGAACCGCACTGGAGTCACTGCGAGATTGTGTAACCAGCCGACTTGGCGTATGCCACCAGCTGATTCTGCGTATTCACGAGTACCTGAGACCAGGATTCCTTGCCGGCCGCTGCCTTGCCCATCTCTGCGGTCAGGAAGGTCCCGAGTTCGGTGTCCCACGGACTCCACTGGAACTTCACCGGCACGTTGGCGGCGTACTGGGAGAACTGAGCGTTGATGTTGCCGGTGAAGTGCGGGACGGGAGCAGCGAATTCAGGCACGCTGCCCCGGGCCAGCGACGCGGGGAACAGGCCGCGGCCGCCACCCGTTGGCGTGGCCGGCTTCTCGTCAACGGACAGCGCGCTCTTGGCTGTGTTGATGTAGGAGGCGAACGTCGCCGCGTCCTTCACCAGGTTCGACGGGCAGTCCTTCGTCACGGCGTTGGTCGACCCGCCCCAGTTGGCCGCCGCGTGGGCGCCGGCCGTCCACTGCGGCATCTCCGTAATCGCCCACTGCTGGGTCGAGTTGGCCGGCAAGTAAGCGTCGACCATGTACGTCGGGGACCATCCTGCGCCGATCATGGCGACGTAGTTGTCCTGTGCGACGTGGTGTGTCCAGTCGGCCTGGAAGTCCTGGTCGACCTTGACGGCGCCCTGGGTGACCAGGTTGCCCCAGTACTGCATGACCTTCTGCTCGAGCGGCCCGGCCACGTTGACCTTCCAGCTACCGTCGGACTGCACCTGATAGGGGAACGCGCCTGCTTGCCACCACAGCGCCTCCATCTGGTCGCCGTCGTTGGGCGCGAAGTAGGTGAGGTACTGGCTGGGGTCGGCCCTGTGCAGCGCGACTGCGTCCGAGGCAAACTGTGCCCAGGTCGTGGGCACGGGCAGGTTGTACTTGGTCAGCACCGAGGGCTGGTACATCAACGCCATCGGGCCGATGTCCTCGGGCATCGCGTAGACCTGCCCGTTCTGCGATACCTGGTTCCACACCCAGCTGGGGAAGTCGCTCTTGTACTGCGACACGTACTGGGTGATCGGCAGCAGGTCGTGCTGGGCGAGGAACTGCGGCAGGTGGTCGAACTCGACCTGGGTGACGCACGGCGCGGACCCGCCCTGGAGGGCCGTGGTGAGCTTGGAGTAGAAGGTGCCGCCGGAGCCGTAGCTGGGGGGAACCGTGATCTTGATGTTCGGGTAGGCCTTCTCAAAGTTGGCGATCACAGACTTGGGGTTGGTCGTCCAGCTCCACCAGCTGATAGTCACCTTGCCGGATGCCGATGGCGCTGCGGTGCTCGAGCAAGCCGCCGCACCGGCGCCAAGCATGGCGACGGCGCCGACAATGCTTGCGAGCTTTATACTCTTATGAGGTGTTCTCTTGGGACTGGCCGATCTCATTGTTCCTCCGGAAGCCAACTCGCGGCATCGCCTGGGTGGGTCGAAAGGCCCTGCGGTCTTGGGAGCGCTCCCAAGAATTGCCCGAACAGTAGCAAAGCCCAAGGCACTGTGGAAGACCCAGAAAGTTGCGATTTAGTAGCCCCGACCTGGCGACACCCCGCCGCGTCGCACGACCGCTGGGCCGGTGTCGACTTCCGCTCGTCAGCCCGGCATACTCATCGCATCCCTCCAGCATCTGGAGGCTCAGGCCGACGTACCAGATCGTTACATGAGGCAATCGCAGTTGCTCGCCAAGCGCCCCACGATCGAGGATGTCGCTCGCGCGGCGGGCGTGTCCCGGAGCACGGTCTCCCGTGTCCTCAACGGCGGTCTCCATGTGCGCGCAGAAGCAATCTCGCGCGTCAACACAGCGATGGGCGCCCTCGGTTACACGGTGAATCAGGCCGCCCGCAACCTTGCGTCGGGCCGGACGGGCTCGGTTGCCTTCGTCCTCTCCGAGGAGCAAGAGCATCTGTTCGGGGACCCCAACTACGGCGTTCTGATCCGGATCTGCTCCCGCGAGTTGCGCACCCTCGGGCGGCATCTGCTGGTGACCACGGCACAGGACTACGGCGAGGAGGAATTCCTGGCCGACTACCTCACTGCCGGTCACGTGGATGGCGCGCTCTTCGCCTTGCCGCACGAGGGCGAGACGCTGCTGGCGCGCGTGGCCCGGAGCGGACTCCCGCTTGTCGTGCAGGGCCAGCCGTTGGGCTTTGAGGACGAGCTGTCCTGGGTAGCCGCCGATGAAGAGGCGGCCGCATCTGAAGCAACCGGCTACCTGCTCAGCCGGGGGCGCTCCCGCATCGGGACGATCACCGGACCGCTCAACACGAGTAGTGGCCGCCGCCGCCTGGCGGGCTACCGCAAGGCGGTAGGGCCGGATTCACCACCGAGCCTGGTCGTACCCGGTGACTGGTCCCCGTCCAGCGCTCGGCTGGGAGCCCGCCGGCTGCTTGATCTCCATCCCGAGATGGACGGGCTCTTCGTGGCCTCTGACCTCATGGCGGTGGAGGCAATGGCGGTCCTCACCGAGTCCGGCCGGCGCATCCCTGCTGACGTCGCCGTCGTGGGCTTCGATGACTCTGCGGCAGCTGTTCTGGCGGATCCGCCCCTCACCACCGTCCACCAGTCGTTCGAGCAGTCGGCAGTCGAGGCCGTCCGGATCCTGAACGAGCTGATCGCCGGCAGCACCTCCGGTCCGCAGCATGTCGTGATGCCCACCAGTCTGGTGCGCCGGGAGTCCGCCTGACTTCGACCGCGGGCAGCCCGTCCATCTCGGCCGCACGAGTTCGTCGTGAGGGCAGGTAACACTCATGTGGGAGGACTGACCGTGACAGACGACATCCACGCTCCAGCCGACCGGCTACTGCTCACTTTCCTCGACGCCCAGCGCCGGAGCGTGCTCGCGATCGTCGAAGGCCTCAGCGACGACGATCTGCGGAAGCCGGTGGTGCCATCCGGCTGGACACCGCTTGGCCTCATCGAGCACCTGGCAGGCGCCGAGTACTACTGGTTCCACATCATCGCCGCCGGAGCGCAAGACGAGTCCTCCAGGCCCGAGGAGACCGACGAGGGCGCAGAAGATGGCTACGGGCCGTTCACGACCACGGACTCGAAGGAGGCGGTGTTCGGCCTCTATCGCGAGCAGTGCGAGCAGGCAAACGACCTGCTGGCCGCGACTCCGCTGTCCACTCCTCCTCGCGGCCGCGTCCACCCTGGCACCGAGACGGAGGTCTTCGACCTGCGCGGCATCGTCCTTCACCTGATCGAGGAGACGGCCCGGCACGCCGGGCACCTCGACATCGCGCGCGAGCTGATCGACGGCAAGACCGGCCTCGGCCCGAGGTGAGCCCGTAACCGGACCCTGAGCCGCTCAGCGGGATAAGGCCGGGTCGGCGATCGAGGCGAGCAGTTCCGTCCTGGCCTGGTCGACGGCCGCCAGGATGGCGCCGCGCAGGACCGGCGCGCCGTCGACGGCGGTCGGGACGACGTCCGGCCGGGCCGGGCTGATCCGGCCGACCTCGGTGGCCACCCGGCGGGCCAGCTCCGTCCCGCCCGCGAGCCCGACCGCGCCGCCGAGCACCACGAGGCCGGGGTCCAGCACGACCGAGACCGCGGCCACGCCAGTGGCCACTCGCCCCGCGAGCTCGGTGAGAAAGCCGTCGGCCTGCCCATGACCATTGCCTGCGGCGCGCACCGCCGCGGCCACGCTTTGCGCGGCCGTCGGCTCGCCGAACCCGTACCGCGCCGCCAACGGCAGCACCGCCTGGGCGCCGACGAGACCCTGGAAGGCCCCGGTTGCCGGGTGGGTAACGTCCTGCGGAAGCGGCACGCCGGGCACCGGCAGGTAGCCGATCTCACCGGCCGCGCCACCCGCGCCGCGGTGCAGCCTGCCGCCCAGCACGGTCGCAAGGCCGAGCCCGATTCCGAGCCAGACGAGCACGAAGTCAGCCACTCCCGACGCGGCACCGACGGCCCGCTCAGCCATCGCGGCCAGGTTCACGTCGTTTTCCAGTGTCACCGGCCTGCCAAGGTCGGTTCGCAGCGCGTCGAGCACGCCTTCGTGCCAGGCCGGCAGGTTGACCGCGAGTCGAGGGTCGCCAGTGCGGGGGTCGAGGACCCCCGGCGTGCCGATGACAAATGCCCGCAGTGATTCGGGCGGGACGCCAGCCTGGTGACACGCGGCCTGGACAGCGCCGCGGACCGCGGCGACCGGATCGGCCGCGGCCGACGGATTGACCGCGATCCGGGTGACCACGTTCCCCGTAATGTCAGCGACGCCGGCACTGATCTCGTCCTGCTCGACATGCAACCCGGCCACGTAGGCGGTCGACGGCACGACCGCATACAGCGCTGCATTCGGCCCCCTGCCCCCGGCCAGCTCGCCAGCCACGGCGACGATGCCGCGCTCCTCGAGCCGCGACAGCAGCTGGGATGCGGTGACCTTCGACAAGCCGGTGTGCACACCGAGCTGTGCCCTGGTCATAGGCCCGCCGGTGAGCAGAAGCTCGAGGGCCGACCGGTCGTTCAGCTCCCGCAACAAGCTCGGCGTCCCCGGCCGTCGCTGCATGCCCCACCTCTCACTGACAGTGACAAACCTGACTGTACGGCGCGACCCGGTCTTGTGACGTGGCATG
>Ga0126371_10002182_pt1 | contig 16796 bp, 12 predicted proteins | sample PanSoiMetaPlot_4_FD_110145 | JGI IMG/M metagenome (GOLD analysis project Ga0126371, IMG submission 110145) | Tropical forest soil microbial communities from Panama - MetaG Plot_4 | ecosystem: Environmental > Terrestrial > Soil > Tropical forest > Bulk soil | place: Panama | collected 2016-02-17 | reverse complement strand
GCAACTGGCGCGATGTATTCCAGGCTGCAGTGACTTGCGAGAGGTAGCACCAGGACGATTCACGGCTGTGCTGAGCAGCGAAGTCTCATTCATGAAGCTGAATTTCCAAGTTGTTGTGGAGGTTGTGAAAATCGATCCTCCGCATACAATCGAAGCCCGAATCATAGGCAGGCCTCTGGGGATTTCGGGCCAGTTGGTGGGAAAGGCCGAATTGGAGCTAGCAGATGTCGGTCAGGGCCGGACGATCATTCGGCACTGCTCCGATATTGGGTTAACCGGAAAACTCGGCAGTCTGGGGCAGCCGGTGTTCCGCGCTAAGAACACGGAAATGGCAACTAAGTTCGCTGAGAACCTGAAAGCGGCTCTTGAACAAGGCACCGGCAGGAAGCAAATCACGGGAAATCGGGCATGAAGCCGTTTGAGTTACTGGAACCCAAAACATTAGACGAAGCTATCGCACTGCTCGATCCCGCAGACAGCAGCGTGCGAGCGTTGGCCGGCGGAACGGCTCTCATGCTCATGATGAAGGCTCGATTGTTTCAGCCGACTCGGCTGGTGAGCCTTCACCGGCTGAATGACAGTCTCCGCGGAGTACGCCCTAGCGCTGATGGCGGTTTGAGCATCGGAGCTCTGACCTCTTTGCGCGATCTGGAGCGTTCCTCGGCCATCGCGACTTCTACTCCGGTCATTACCCGCACTCTCACAACGCTCGCTAACGTTCGAATTCGCAATGTTGCCACGATTGGCGGTCATCTTGCTCACGGCGACCCGCATATGGATTTGCCGCCGATTTTGCTGACGATGCAAGCTCGCATTCGCGCCGTTAGCTCGCGCGGAGAACGCTGGATCGATATGTCCGACCTCTTCGTCGGCTATTATCGGACGACGCTGGCGAAAGACGAGCTGATTGCCGAGCTAGTTATTCCTCCTCAACCCAAGGATGTTTGCAACGCCTATGCAAAGTGCACCGCCTTGAGCGCCGATGACTGGCCAGCTGTCGGCGTGGCGGTCTCGTACCGGCTCCAGGAGGGACTAGTTACCGACGCCCGAATTGCCATCAGTGCCGCGACGGAACGTCCGATGCGTAGTTTTGCAGCCGAAGCCGCCCTCGCCGGTTCCACCGCTGAACCAGCTGCCTTCGCCCGCGCTGCCGATGCCGCGGCACAACAGGTGGAAACATTTGCCGATATCCGGGGCAGCGCTTCTTACAAAAGAGAGATGGTACGAGTTTACGTTCGCCGCGCGCTCGAGCGCGCTTGGCACTCACGTTCGGACGCACAATGAGATGACAAAAGTCCAAGAAAAACCTCCATACACGAATGTTTTTCTGACGACCACGGTATACCCTCCTGCGGAACGCGAGAAAGAGGCGCCCGTCAGGCGTCAGATCCAGCGATCGGTCCGGCGGCTGGAGAGCCGCGCGAAAGTCGATGGCAGCGCCGAGTACATCTACAATCTGCGACTTCCCGGGATGCTCTACGGGAAAATCTTCCGGAGCTCAGTCGCTCACGGTCGGATCCTGAATATTGATATCAGTGCGGCCTTGGCTGTGGAAGGCGTGGAAGCTGTCATCATAGGCAAGGACGTTTGCACGTTAATTCCCGATCCTTATTACGGCCCGGCATTTGCCGATCAACCGATTCTCGCGCTAGAAAAAGTGCGGCACATCGGAGAGCCGGTGGCTGTAGTGCTGGCAAAGGATCCGCATGTCGCGGAGGAAGCTGCCGAACTAATTGTCGCCGAATACGATCCGCTCGATGCGGTCTTCGATGAAGTCGAGGCAGCCCAACCAGGGGCGCCCGTTATCCATGACCGCCTGAGACCCGCGGCTTTCTTCGCTGACCTAAAGCACTTGAAAAGCCGTTCCGGATCCAATGTGGCTTTAGATTCGCATCTTCATCATGGAGACGTGGAGAGAGGTTTTGCGAGTGCTGATCGCATCTTCGAGCACACTTTTCATACTGGCAAGGTTACTCACTTGCCGTTTGAGCCGATGGTGGCCGTGGCGGAACCTACCGGCATTGACACGTTGACGATTCACACCTCGACGCAAAGCCCTTCCTTCGTGCGAGCCGAACTGAGTCGCCTGCTGGGTTGGCCCGAGAACAAGGTACGCGTTCGTACCGCGTATGTGGGCGGAGGATTTGGCGCAAAGCTGTACATCAAGCTCGAGGCACTCGTCGCGGTGTGCGCGCTGCTACTGCGTAAGCCCGTCAGGATCGCGCTGACCACGGAGGAGCAGTTTTATACAATCACCAGACATTCCGCCACCGTGCGGATGAAGACGGGCGTAAGGAGCGATGGCCGCATGGTGGCCCGCGAAGCGGAGGTCTGGTGGAATGGCGGCGCTTATGCCGACATTGGCCCTCGAGTATCGCAGAAATCCGGCTTCACGGCGGCGGGTCCATACGACATTGAGAACGTCAAGCTAGATAATTACGCCGTCTACACGAATGAGCCGCCGGCTGGAGCATTGCGCGGTTTTGGGATTCCACAACTCGTATGGGCATACGAGAGTCAGAGCGATGTGATCGCGCACGAGTTGGGCATTGATCCGCTGGAGTTCAGGCGCCGCAATTTGCTCCGCGACGGACGGCCACATGCAACAGGCACGGTCATGTACAACGCCCAGCTCGACGCTGTATTGGATCGGCTTGCCGAGCGCCTCGACTGGAACGGCCAATTTGAGCACGGCTCGGGCACGATCCGACGCGGCCGCGGAATCGCAATAGGCCTGAAGGCATGCATTTCGCCGTCCACCTCGGTAGCGATCGTGAATATCTGCGGTGATGGCAGCTGCACGGTCTATTGTGGCACCGTCGATATGGGGCAAGCTTCCGATACAGCAATGGCCCAAATCACGGGAGAAGTTTTGGGACTTGATGCGGAAGCAATCCGCGTGGTGCACTCCGATACGGACGTTACTCCGTCGGACATGGCAACTTTAGGATCACGATCCACTTTTCACATGGGCAATGCCGTACGGTTCGCAGCCGAGCACGCGCGTGAACAGTTGATGGCCGTTGCTGCGGCGAGTCTCGGCGCAAAGGCGCGGAATCTGGAACTTCGCAACGGGAAGGCTGTGTCTGGTGTTGGAGACCAGATCACGTTGCGCGAAATCATGGTGGCACGTTTCGGTATGCAGGCCGGAAACATCATCGGTATCGGATCGTACACGCCTAACTACAACAAGCCGGATCCACAGACCGGCCAGTCCGCTAATGTGACGCCGTTCTGGATGGTGGGCGGCACCGGGGCAGAAATTGAAGTGGATACGGAAACGGGTCACATCCGCGTCACGAAGCTAGTAAATGCAGGCGATGTCGGCTGTGCCATTAACCCGGAAATTGTGAAACGACAGTTGAACGGCGCGGGAACGATGCAGCTCGGATTCACCCTTTTCGAGCAAATGCTGCTCGACAGCGGGCAGGTAATTAATGCAAGTTTAGCAGATTGCAAGGTTCCTGGCTTCCTGGATATGCCGGATGAAATCACCGCGGAGCTCATCGAAGTCCCACACGAGCGGGGACCTTTCGGCGCGAAAGGCATGGGGGAGACCGGCACGTTTGCGGTCTCACCCGCGATCGGGAATGCGCTCTACGATGCCGTAGGAGTGCGGATTCTAGAAATGCCCCTCACTCCGGAGAGGGTTGTGCGCGCGATTCGCGAGCGTGAGCATCGGCCGCTGGGCAATGAATGAAATGAGCGACAGCCATCGACGCACGATCCGATTTACCTTGAATCACCGCAAGGTAAGCGCCAATATCGCCGTCCACGAGAATCTCGTCGAGATGTTGCAACGCGAGTTTAGCCTCTACGGCGCTCGGGAAAGCTGCGGGCAAGGCTTGTGCGGATGCTGCACGGTGTTAGTGAACGGCATGGCAGTCTCTGGCTGCCTCTTTCTGGCAGCGCTGGTCGATGGCGCAGAGATTTTGACAATCGAGGGTCTGAACCAAGGTGGTGAGCTCGATCCACTCCAGCAGGCCTTTGTTGCTAACGGCGCATTTCAGTGCGGTTTCTGCACTCCGGGGATGATCCTGACAAGCAAAGAGTTATTGGATACTAACGCGATTCCCAGCGAAGAGCAGATTCGGCATCATCTGTCCGGAAATCTCTGTCGTTGCGGTGCGTATCCCGACATCGTCCGTGCGGTAAAAGAGGCGGCCGTGCTGCCCAGAGCCGCTAAGACATCCGTTACTTGATTCGGACTATGGAATCCATCCGCACGCATACGCTCGGGGTTGCCGCCGACCTCTGCTCTCCGTGGTACAGCAGTCTTAGCCGTCATCAATGGCATACTCTGCTGGCGGCGAACCTCGGTTGGCTCTTCGACGGATACGAGTCCTATGCTTTGCTTTTGACCATGGGTATGGCGTTCCGCCAACTCCTGCCGCCATCCAACTATCCGACAATCCCTTTTTATGCTGGATTGACTCTCGGCGTCACACTGCTCGGGTGGGGATTGGGTGGAGTCGTCGGCGGAATCGTGGCGGACTATCTTGGCCGGAAGCGTACGATGATCTATGCCATCCTGGCCTACTCGATTGTGACCGGGTTCACGGCGTTTGCCTGGTCCTGGCAATCGTTCGTGCTGCTGCGTTTCGTCGTTGGGCTGGCGCTAGGATCAGAATGGGGAACGGGAACCGCGATGGTGGCGGAACTGTGGCCCGGAAAGCATCGTGGCAAGGGAGCCGGCCTGATGCAATGCGGGTTGGGTATCGGCTTTTTTCTTGCTTCCGCCGTTTGGTATGTTGTCAATACGTCGGGCCCTTCGGCATGGCGGTGGATGTTTATCATCGGCGTGCTGCCCGCGCTGGCGACGCTTTGGATCCGCCGCGGCATTGAAGAACCAAAGAGGTGGTCAACCTCAAACGACTTGCGACAGGCGGCGATCGCGGCCAGCCGTAGTGGCCAGCATCTTGATGAAAAGAGCCGAAGTTATGCGCGCTTCACGCTCGTCGATCTTTTTGCCGATGCACACACGCGTCGGATCACCATCGCGGCGCTCCTGATGTCCTGCACAACGACGCTCACCTGGTGGGGCATCTCAGGATGGGTGCCATCATATGTGGCCTCTTTGGCAGCCCAGCAGGGCCTGGCTGAAGGGCGATGGGCCAGTTTTGCCGGCATGGCCTACAACGTAGGCGCCATCGCCGGATATGTGGGCTTCGGCTTCTGCGCGGACGCCTGGGGACGCAAGTCTGTTGCCATCGCGTGGTTCGCTGTTTCATGGCTGCTTACGCCTGTCCTCTTCCTATGGACGCATCAACTCTATCTGATTCTTGTTGTGTGTGCGCTTAACGCCATCTTCTCGCTTGGGCAGTACACGTGGTGCTCGACATGGCTCCCGGAGGCCTACCCTACGCGAATCCGCGCGACTGCAGCCTCGTTTGTCTTTAACGCTCCGAGATTTCTGGCTTGCTTCGGCCCGCTTGCGGCCGGGGCACTGATTACCTACTTCCACGGCTATGGCAAAGCTGCGGTCATCTTGAGCACGATTTATCTGCTCGGTATCTGCGCCGCGCCTTTCTTCCCCGAAACTCTTGGCAAACCGCTGGCGGAATAGGTCTGCTCGTGCGGCGCACGAATGTCGGAATTGCGAGCGTTCTGTAGCACCGAGGAGGATTCTGATGGTGGTCGACGCCAGCGGAAGCCTAGCAAATTCAACTGCCGTGGCCCAGGCCTTCGACTTTCGTCTCTGGATCGAAAAAGTCCGGGGGATTGGGCAATTAAGAGAAGTGGAAAACGCCGATCCTCGATTGGAGCTCGGGGCCATCACGGAGCTGAATGCGAAGAGGCGTGGCCCGACGCTTCTCTTCGGGAAATTCCCGGGTTATCCGCCGGGATTTCGAGTGTTGAGCGGCTCCATGCTCAACGCGAGAACGCTCGGCTTGACCATGGGCATAGAAGAGGAGCTCGATACCATGGCTCTCACCGACAGAATCGCCGCTAAGCTACGCCAGATCGAACCGAAAGCAGCGGATTATCCGGTCGAATATGTGACCAATGGGCCTGTGATGGAAAACAAAATCACCGGCGACGATGTCGATCTCACGATCTTCCCAGCACCCCTCTGGCATGAATTGGATGGCGGCCCCTACATCGGAACCGGCTGTGTGCATATTTACAGGCATCCGGAAACGGGTTGGCTCAACTTGGGGGCCTATCGCGTTCAATCGCAGAGCAAGAATACCGTCGGCACGTTCATTTCCCCGGGACACCACGGCAATATCATCCGACAGAAGTATTGGGAGAGAAATGAGCCCTGTCCCGTGGTAATTGTCTTCGGGTCTCATCCCTTGTTCTTGCTGATGGGCGGACTAGAGGTGCCTGCCGGAGTGGACGAACTCACCTGGATTGGTGCGATTGCAGGTCAGCGCGTACCCGTGCTTCGCGGGCCAGTCACTGGACTGCCGATTCCTGCTCATGCCGAGATCGCTGTGGAAGGGTTTGTTTCCAAGGGCGATCTCCAAGAGGAAGGTCCGTTCGGCGAGTTCACCGGATATTACGCCGGCGGGAGAAAGCCCGACACGCTCGTGCGCGTCAAGGCGCTTTACTATCGCGATGATCCGATCCTGCTCGGCGCACCTCCGTGCCGACCGCTGCACGACTATTCCTATTTTTCGAGCGTCCTGCGCTCCGCCATCGTCAAAGGCGCGCTGCAAAAAGCAGGGATCCCCGGCGTAAAAGGCGTGTGGGTATCTGAGGCAGGGGCCAGTCGGATGTGGGTCGTCACGAGCATTCAACAACAGTACGCAGGCCATGCTGTACAAGCCGCCGCTGTGGCTGTGCAGTGTCAGGCGGGCGGGCTCATGAATCGCTATTCCATCGTTGTTGACGACGATATCGACCCGTCAAACAGTGAGGATGTCATCTGGGCCATAAGTACTCGCTCAGATCCGGCGAAGGATATCGATATTCTGCGGCAGTGCTGGAGCAATCCGCTCGATCCGATGATCTCATCCGCTGACAAGGACAGAAAGCAGCTATGGAACAGCCGGGCCATCATTAATGCTTGCAGGCCGTGGGACCGGATGCAGGCTAATGATTTTCCGCCCGTCGCGGAAGCAACTCCCGCTTTGCTCCAAGCCACAAAAAAGAAATGGGCTTGGCTTTTCGAATAGGTCCAGTTTGTCGGAGGGTTTCCCCACCGTTCAACGGGTCCGAGCACGAGAGCGCCAAGTATTCGCTCTCTTCGGCCTGTCATGGCAATTTGGTCAAGCGCTGTGTCCCCGCACCCCGCATTGCTCTGGTGCATTTTCGGTGCTAATTTTTTGGCCATTTATGGCGGATTGTGTTGCAGGTCCAGTTGTGGCCAGTCAGGGCATCGACACCATCGATCCCCGGCACAGCGCGCTAGTCCGCGTCGCGAAAACAAGAAATCACTACGACACCGGCAGAGCATTTGCTGATTTGTCGCGCCTGATCACCATCATGGTTTGATCATCTGATTGTGTCGTGTCCGATGAAAAACGGCGAACGTCGTTTAGGCACATAGCCGTAAATTGTTGCAACGATTGGCTACGGCACTTATGGGCGAAATGTGCGATGCTTTCAATACCGTATTCGTTTCCATTTCGGTCACGCGCTTCTGAAATGCCATCCGTGTAAAGCAGCAGGCTGTCCCCTGGCTGTAGCTCGATTCGCTCGGCAGTGTAGTGGCTCGTAGAAAACATTCCTAACGGCAACCCTGTTGCACGCACTTGTTTGACGCCATCAGTTGAAACAACCAAGGCGGGGCAATGGCCGGCACTCGCGATTTGCAGTTCGCCGTCGCGCCCCGCAGATCCGCAGATCAGTGTGGCGAATTGTCCCGCCATGGTGCTTTCGCAGAAAAGCCGGTTAGCGGCCTCAAGAAGCTTGTTCACATCTAAACTGGCCGTCGATAAGCTCCGAAAAGTCGCACGTAAGTAGGACATTAGCAACGAGGCCGCGACTCCCTTCCCTGACACATCTCCAATCAAAAAAGTGAGTTCGCCATTCGAATCGGAGGGCAAAATTACATCGCAGTAATCGCCACTGACCAAACCAGCTGGCTTGTATTCATATTCCATCTGCCAGTCAAGCAATTGCAAGTTGGTCGGGGGAAGCAGGCTCCGTTGTATTCCGGCAGCTAATTCTAGATCGCCCTCCAGAGCGCGACGCTCTTCGCTGCTCAGATGATCAAGGCAGAGCCGAATCAGAGGGTCTTCGATCAGCCGGTCGCGCTCGATCGGGTCGTTACACACTTCGCAAATTCCGTAGTTGCCCGCATCCATCCTCTTCAAGGCGGAGTCCACTTCCGAGAGAAGTTCATGAAACCGAATTGTCACAGCAGGAGCGGGCGCCGAGGCAATCGCGGTTGTAAGTCGCTCGCGCCTCATCTCCAGTTGTTCGCGAATGTAACGATCGGTAATTCCCACCATGGATCGTGCCTCCATCTCAGAGGTTCTCGCCTTCGGCACGGTTGCGCTATCCGATTCCGGCATAGGAATTCTCTCTTCAGAACTTGGATTCACATGCACATGGCTCCGACTCAGGGCTTGATTAGATGCCGACCAACGAATTTGTGACCAGGAAATTTCGCTTCCGCCCTCAGTTGGAATGGCATAATCCGCTAATTTCTACCCTTCAGGGTAAGCTGAAGGCAAGCAACCGGTCCGACAGTCGACCGCCACCGCATCCGAGGGCGCCGCCTACGAAATAGACGTACTGTTCTGCCGTTGCTGTACCGAAGCTGTGCCTTCCAGTGGGCAGCGCGGCGATCTTAGACCACAGGTTCGTTTTCGGATCGTAGGCTTCGGCTTTGATCCGGTGAAGGACATCGATATTCTGCGGCAGTGCTGGAGCAACCCGCTCGATCCGATAATTTCTTCCGCTGACAAAGACAGAAGCAGCTATGGAACAGCAGCCGGACCATCATTAATGCTTGCAGGCCATGGCATCGGATGCAGGCAAGCCAATCAGTTCTTCCCTGTCAAAAAGCCGACGATTTCGGCGTCTCGAGCGGACTTGCCTGCTCCCGCTTGTTTAGTTTTCGAGACTCGACAAACCGCTCATACTTCGCCCGATCGAACGCATGATCCCACTTTGCGATCGCAAGTACAGACACGGCATTTCCGATCATATTCGTCACAGAGCTCCCGGTAGCCATGAATCGGTCGATACCTAGGAGCGGTCCAAGCCCACCGAGCGGCAGCGTCCGCATTGACTCCAACGTTGCCGCAAGCTTGATGAATGCGCCACCCGCGACAGTCGTTCCGCCCTTTGATGTGAACAACATCACCGCAAACAGAGCGAGCTGTTGCGAGAACGGGAAGGGCGTGTCGGTGGCCTGCGCTATGAAAACGGCCGATAGCGCCATTTGAATCCCCGAGCCATCTAGATTGAAGCTGTAACCGGCCGGCAGCACGAATCCCACCGTCGCTTCGTCACATCCTGCTTTCTCCAGTTTTTCGATTAGCAGTGGAAAAGCCACGTCTCCGCTGGCACAACTGAATACGAGCAAAATCTCTTCCTTGATGAGGCTCAGAATCTCGAAAAGCGAAAATCCTGAAAGCATCGTGACCGATCCAAAGACGATGAACACGAGAAACACACAGCAGGCGTAGTAAAGGAGGATCAATCTGCCGAGGTAAACCAGTGTCGTGCCTCCAGAAGCGCCCACGGCCGCCGCCATCGCTCCAAAGGCGCCGAGCGGCGCAAGATACATAATGAAATTGAGAATCTTGAAGAGGATCGTCTGCAGTTCTGCGATTCCTGCCACAAGGATCGATCCCTGTTTCAACGTCAGACTCAGCGCCACGCCAAATAACAAAGAGATAAAGAGCACCTGGAGAATGTTCCCTTTGGCGAATGCATCGATCGGCGTTACCGGAATGATGCTCAGCAGGAAGTTCGCGACGGTAAGCTTTCCTGCCGTCCTTGGAATCCCCAGGCCATGCGAATCAAATTTTCCATGGAGCCCAACTCCCGGATGAAAGAGATTCGCGGCCACAGCGCCAATGACAATCCCCAGTGTGCTGAGTACTTCAAAATAAATTAGCGACTTCGTGGCCAGCCGACCCAGCTTGCGCATGTCTTGAACCTGCGAAAGGCCATGAACCACCGTGCAGAAAACAATCGGTCCCAAAAGCATCCGCAGCAGCGCAATGAATCCATCTCCCAGAGGTTCGCATCGGATCGCAAGCGAAGGAGCGGTGAGACCAACGACAGTGGCAAGTGCCAGGGCGATCAGCACCTGGATGTACAGTGGTTTCAGAAGGTGCATGTTTCGGTTCTAGTTTCGCAATACCGCCTAGCGCGCATCGAAGAATCTCCCGCGGCCTGACGATCGAGAAAGCCTCTCACTGAAAGTCGATTTGCCGGTACGCGATTTTGCCGTCCAGAACCGTCATCTGTGGAATCAGCCAATCATCGAGAGTTACTTGATCACCGTGCTCGTCCTTGACTGTCACAGGATGTCTTTTCGCGCGGCGGAATATCGCAATGTCCGCCAGCGCTCCCGGCGCCAGAGTGCCCAGCTCACCTCGCTTGCCCAATTGTCGAGCGGGAACAGCCGTGCATGCAGCCAAAACTGTTTCAAAGTCCATTCCCAACTTCATGAATTTCATCAGGGTGAGAGGCAGGCTGAAAACGAAATCGCCGAAAAGCGTTTTCCGCGTAACGTCGCTGCTGATGATGTCCGGCGCAAACCCACCCTCCAGCGCCGCTTGCGCCACCTTAAAGGAAAAGTTTTTCCTCCCGTTCGCTGTGTCAAAAAGCACTCCCGCACGTCTTGCCTCGAAAAGTTTCGGGCACACGCGTCCGTCGCCCCCGATGATCGTGTCACCCGTTCCCTGGTAAACGTGGCAATACACATCACCTGGGCGCAGCATCGCAGCAATCTCACCCGGGGGAATCGGCGGGTTTGTGGTGTGCACCACCACCCGACATTGGATCCGTTCGGCAATCTCCAAGGTTCGCTCCAAAGGTTTTGCGCCCAGATCACCCACAATTTCCTTGGAAAGTCGAATCTTCAGCCCGAGACACTGGCCGCGATAACGATGAAAAAGATCCCTGATTCGAGGCTCATCGTAATATTTCGGATCGAGTTCCTCTCCAAAACGCGTCGCGATAAGCCCAGCCGGAGCGATATTTACAAAACTGAACAGGCGAAGCTGGCTCGTCGCCACGACCGTCCGCAGAAAGGCTTCATAGTTGGCCGAGCCGCAACTGCCCGCATCGACCGCCGTCGTGATCGCCATGGGCAGAAGCGCCGAATCCGCATGTACGCCGGATTCCGTTCCGCCGCCATAGAGATGCGCATGGAAATCGATCAAGCCTGGAAGCACCAAGCAGCCGGTCGCATCAATGGTCGTCTCCGCTTCGACCGTTTCGCCCGGCTCGGCTGCAACAATCCTGTTGTCGCGCACCAGGATTTCGCCCAATGAGTTTATTCGGCGCTCCGGGTCAACGATCGTTCCACCCGTGATTCGCAACGAAGCTTTCATGCTGTGTCCTACACGCCGTGATGTCCCAGCCACAGCCTGCTTCAAGGATTCAATATCTCCGGCTGCAACGATTCTGGCAGGCCAATCTCGAATGTCAGGAGAGTGATCGATACAAAGGTGTAGTAGCCTATAACTCCGACGAGCTCGGCCAACTCCTGTTCCCCAAGAGCCTGTACACCTCTTTCATAAAGGTCCGCTGGGACCTGTCGCGTCTTAAGCACCGAGTTCGCGATATCGTAGACCACGCGTTCTGCTTCGCTCGCGAATTCGGGGTTACGTTGCGATGCAATCGCCTCCACGATTTCGCTGCTCACACCGTGTTTCACTGCTTCCTTCTTGTGGATCCGCCATTCGTGATGTGCCACCCAATACCGGGCCACCACGAGCACGGCCAGCTCTCTCAGATTCGACGGTAAGCTGAGGTGAAACCGCACGTACTCGCCAAACTTTTGAGCCCGTCTTGAAAATTCCGCATTTAGAATCCATGCCGCCATCGGAGCGGGAGCATGGCCCCGAGGACCGGCCGCGGCTTCATCATAAGCGGCTCTCTGCTCCGGCGACATGTCTGCTATGGGTCGAAACCGAATGCGAGCCAATGGGCCCCCTAAGATTGAAGTCTTACGCACGCACGACATCTGGCCCAGCAAATTATCAGGGCCGCGCCGCGGAGATGCCACCGTCTACGATCAATTCCGTACCGGTGATATACCGTGCCTCGTCGGAAACCAGGAACAACGCGGCATTCGCCACATCCCAGGCATCGCCCATGTGTCCCATCGGAATGCTCGCGTTGCGTTTGGCGACGAGCGCCTCCACATCGCCACCCGCGATTTGGTGAACAACCCGCGCTTCCACAAGCGGCGTGTGCATCGTGCCAACCACCAGGGTATTCGATCGTATCCCTTTCTTCACGTAGGCCATCGCTGTGGCTTTGCTTAAAGCGATCATTCCCGATTTTGCCGCGCTGTAGGCCACATAAGTACGCCCCGCAATATGATGTCGCAGCCCAGCGATGGAAGCGATGTTCAAAATCACGCCCGATCCCTGCTTTTCCATAATCGGCAGTGTGTACTTGCATGCCAAGAAAGCACTTTTAAGATTCAAATCTATTTGTGCATCCCACATCTCCTCGCTCATCGACACCACATCTCCCGGCGCCGAGCCCCCCACATTGTTCACTAGAATATCGAAGCGGCCGAAACGTTCGACGCACGCGTCTATAGCCGATCGAACGTCGCCGGCAACCATCATATCGGCCCGGTACGCTTCAAACGTTCCGCCTTCTTTCGCGATGATCTGCCTGGTTATGGCTGCCGCCTCGGGCTTGATGTCCGTTCCGAAAACTTTTGCGCCCTGCCGTGCGAACAGCACTGCCATCGCCTTGCCGTTTCCCCATCCCGGTCCAGTCGAGCCTGCTCCCGAGACGAGTGCGACTTTCCCAGTCAGATCAAGCACCGTTTCTCCTCTTGGCAGGCCCGGATAGATTGTGCAGTGCCGCATTCTCTGAATTTAGGGCAAAGGACGATGATTATAATACGCTCGGGATGAAAATGCGGCGACCTGTACCGGAGTTGCTCAACATCTTGAATCATCCGAGAAGTCACGGAACGAGCCAGAATTGTGAAGACACAAAGCATAACTTGGCGCTTCCGCCAATTCATCGGATGGAGCTAGCCGCGGCGCCACAACCGGGAGTTGTTGGTCGCCAATAGTGTGGCCACCGGAGCGCCGGAGCCAGGAGACGAATGTCGGAACTTATTTCCCAGAAGCAAGGCTATAAGAAGCGGAGTGCTCGGGAGTTTCTGCTCTCTCGTTAAAGTAAGTAGCAAAAATAGGCGCAGTATATTTCCGTAAAAACGCCGTGTGCCACGCTGATGAAAGCTCTGAGCCGAGGAGAATATTGTGAATCTAGACGAAGGAGATTACATGGATTCTAACCTCGGACTCCGTAAAAATAAGATTGCGCTGTTTTTCTTGCTGTGTGTTGGTGTTTGCATTGTTGCATTTCACGCTCCGGCCCAGTCCGGTAAACACGCACGCGATTGGCCGGCCTACGGCGGTGATCCCGGGGGCATGAAATATTCTTCGCTTGATCAAATCAACAAGTCAAACGTGGACAAGCTGCAGGTTGCGTGGAAATGGCTTCCGAACGAGAAGCCAAACCCGGAAAAGGGAATCAAAGTGGCGGAGTTTGAGGCCGTTCCGATCAAGATGAAGGACGATGTTCTCTATCTCCCGACCGCCTACAACCGCGTGGTGGCACTCGATGCAACGACCGGGCGACAGATCTGGAATTACGATCCGCATTCCTATGAAGACAATGGGTCCTTCGCCTTTACGCCCGGACTGCGCCACCGGGGAGTCGCAGCGTGGAGCAACGGCAAGGACCAGCGCATTTTCATCAATACGCGTTGGCGACTGGTTGCACTTGACGCTGCCACGGGAGAACCTGTTTCTGGTTTTGGTAACGACGGTGTTGTCGACATGGCCGAGGCGGTCGGCTATAACGGCAACAAGTACGACTGGGACAACACGTCACCCGGAGCAGTCTACAAGGACCTTGTCATCTTCGGCAACCGCGTGCCGGATCATTCCGAATATCACAATCCGCCACCGGGAGACGTTCTCGCATTCGACGTGAAAGCGGGGAAATTAGCCTGGCGATTTCGAACGATTCCCATCGAAGGTGAAGCCGGTCACGATACGTGGAAAGGCGACGGCTGGCAGTGGATGAGCCACGCGAACGTCTGGCCTGCATTTTCCCTGGACGAGAAGCGAGGACTGGTTTATCTCGGTGTGACCACACCGGGCAACGACTTTTATGGAGCGGATCGCAAAGGCAATGACCTTTTTGGGGACTCGTTGGTTTGCCTCGATGCCAACACCGGGAAACTCGTTTGGTATTTTCAGAACGTGCATCACGGTCTGTTTGACTACGACGGCGTGATGACGCCCAGCTTGGTGACGATTCACAAGGATGGCCGTGCAATCGACATCGTAGCGGCGGTCTCGAAGACAGGTTTTACCTACGTATTCGACCGAGTGACCGGAAAACCAATCTGGCCGATCGAAGAACACCCTGTGCCGCAAACCGATATCCCGGGAGAAGAGACTTCACCAACTCAGCCATTTCCCACAAAGCCGCCGGCATTTGCGAAGCAGGGATTAACTATCGATGACTTGGTGGATTTCACTCCGGAACTTAGGGCCAGAGCGATCGAAAAAGTGAAAGCGTATCGCATGGGCCCAATCTTCACGCCCCCGGCCGAACGGGGCACGCTGATGATGCCGAGTTCCGGAGGAGGCGCCAACTGGGGAGGTGCATCCGTCGATCCCGAAACAGGAATTCTGTACGTGAGGGCGACGAACGAACCCAGCTTGACGCAATTTCAAACGGTCACCGAGCATGGCGAAACTCTCAAGGTTGGACGCACGTCGAGAGCTACCATCGATGGAATTCCCATCAGCAAGCCGCCCTACAGCACGATGACCGCGATCAATCTGAATACCGGCGATCAGTTGTGGCAGCGACCCATTGGCGATGCCCCCGAGGTCCGCAACAATCCTTTGCTAAAAGGTGTGAAACTGCCCGATGAGCTGGGAGCGTTCGGCAACTCTGGCGCGCTCGTCACGCGCGGTGGGCTCGTAGCAATTGCTCCGGGGGATGATTTTCTGTATTTCCTCGATAAGAAAACTGGAAGAACCTTATCGAAAATCGACCTCGGGATCAGGATTCAAGGCTCGCCAATGACGTACGAAAGTCGCGACGGACGGCAGTACATTGTGATTGCGGCCGGCGGCGGACCTGATGCGACACTGGTGGCAATTTCCCTGCCCTCCGGATCACCAGTTCAAAGTACACACTAGGTTCCAGCTCTTCCGCAGAGTGAAGCCGATTGCAGCTTGCAATTCCACCTTGCACTCATCCACAGCTGCGCAAATTGAAACAGCGGACCAATAGTGTTCGGAGTCCGGGGCTAGACGAGGCGTTCCGGGTGGAGTGTTCGGGATTTAGTTCGATCGGGATTCTACTTTGCGCAAGACCGGACATTCGACTATCCATGCCGTCGTTCAGAACCGTCCCAAGAAGGAAGAAGTCTCGTGCATCTGTGGGATGTGCCGCGGCGACCTACAAAGAAGAAGGTCCTGTATAACGTCCAGCGACTACTCTCGCGTCAGCAAAGAGAACCCGCTGATTAGTTCTTCCCCAAAGATGGACCCGAATTGTTCTGCCAAGATCCCCGCAGGGTGACACTGTTGATATCGTCGGCGCCGGTTCAGACTGGCCCTGCAAAATCTTTTCACTTGTTTGAGCGGCCCAAATTAGAGTACATAGGCACTACTTATCGGGAAGAACCAGCACCTTTCTGCTGGCTTGATAGTAGTGGGTGGTTCAAGAGGTCAAAGCCCGCAAGGGAGCTTTATCCATATGGGCGAAGGAATTAGCAGGCGAGAATTCGTAAAGAAGACCGTAGCTGTAACCACGCTTGTTGTTGGTGCGCCAGCTGTGTCTTTGGCGGACGTCGTGAATGACCCCGTCACTCTCGGTAAGCAAGTCGTGGGAGCGTTGGGAGCCGTGTTTATTCCCTCAGCGTCTGGTGACCCTGGATATAGAGAGCTGGAATCGCATGGCATCACAGACTACGTCTTGGAGAAGCTACCTATCGATACAGCCGGCTTGTTCAACTCGGTGGCCCAGCAATTCTTCGCGGGAAAGTCCTTCTTGGAGTTGAATGACGAGCAACGAGCGGAGTTCGTTGGCATGATTGTGGATGGGAGCAAAGTTGCCGACGACGCGCAGCGAACAAAATTGCAGGCGTTCTACCGAAGTGCACGGACCAGAATTCTTTCCGTCTTCTATAAGAACTATCCTGAACACGCCGCTAAGCGCGATGGCGACGGGATACCCATCCTCAAACCTGGTGACACGCACCAATACACAAACCCGAACACCAAGGAACTGGTCACCGGATGGGACATCGCCGGTTTTAAAGGACCACCGGATTGGAACGAGGAAGAGCAGATGCGGGCGAGGGCGAAAAAGCAACTGCCCTATTGGTACGAAGGTGATTTGGTCAAGCTTAGTGATTCCAGGCCCCCTGCTTCTGCAGCTATCAAGACCAGCGATGGGTACGATTATTACGACGTGATCGTAATCGGGGGGGGAACCGCTGGCTGCATTGTCGCCGGTCGTTTGGCCGAACAGGGCATGAATCCGAAGACGGGTGACCGGTTACGCGTCGCCCTCATTGAAGGTGGAGACGACTGGACCATTCGCGACCCCGGCTTGAGGCCTGGATACGGTTATCCCATTCGCCGCCAAAT
>Ga0126371_10002181_pt1 | contig 16816 bp, 17 predicted proteins | sample PanSoiMetaPlot_4_FD_110145 | JGI IMG/M metagenome (GOLD analysis project Ga0126371, IMG submission 110145) | Tropical forest soil microbial communities from Panama - MetaG Plot_4 | ecosystem: Environmental > Terrestrial > Soil > Tropical forest > Bulk soil | place: Panama | collected 2016-02-17 | reverse complement strand
TCGGGTCACCGGAAATTGCACTACTCCCAGTGCAGTTCTAGCAGAGAAAAATTAGCGAGTTCTCAGTCCGTTCGCCCGTGGGAAGGATCTGGAGTGGTCGCCGTACTCAGATCAACGTGGAGTCCCTGAGCGACAGACGTTCCCGGTGGATAGCAATTCCCGTCGCTGCTGTAGTTTGTGCAACGCCCGCCGGCATCTTTCCGCTGCGGAGACTGCGCAAACTGCCAAACCTCAGCAAAATCCACGCCGCTCTGCGCCGGGCTTGGTGGATTCTTCGGAAACGTGCACCCCGGCGACGGAGGACATCCATCGTTGATCGCCCAGTAGGTGATCTGCCGAGACCCAGCGCTCTCGCGAATGTCTTCCGCAGTGACGACATGTTGCTCGTCAGGTGACCGCGTACCAGAGCAATAAATGCCGGCGCCGAATCCGGCGGCGGTAATTCCGTCAACCCAGCCAAAGATGTACGCCTTCTGCGCGGGGAGCATGCGTCCCCCCTGCTCCACATCAAGAAAGATGATGCTGGTCTTGGAAAAGCCTTCACGCCGTGCAGATACAGCGGCAGCGCGCGCATCGGATCGTCCAAGCCGCTTCGCGTTCGTCTCCGATTTCAGCTCCGCATAGAGCCGTCCATTGAACAACACCAGAAATCCGAAGCCCGCTGACTCCACGGCAGCCCGGTGTCCGACCCACGAATTCGATTTCATCCCCGGAGGATTGTTGAGCCAGTACCCGGCGTAAGCAAAGGTTTGTTTCAGGGTCTTCAGGTTGGCGTCGCCGGGGTATTCGTTGCGGTCGAAACCAAGGTAGGTTGCATTCTGAGCCCGAGCGGCGAGAAACAGTGTGCAGACCAAGGCACCAGCAGCCAACCAACGAACGAAGATGAAAAGATCTCTGCGCACTCTGCGACCTCAGCGCTGAATGGGTTTCAAACGGACTCTACGGGATCGTTATCCACCGATATGCACCATTGTTCTTGATGCTGGCACGAAGTCGGGCTCGCCGATGTGGTGCCGCTCTTCCTTCTTCGCCACCACACCGCGGATGAATTCTTCCAACTCTGCATCGCTCGCACCCCGCTCCATCTGCGCGTGCAAATCATGATCCCACACAGAAAACAGGCAGGTGCGGATCTTGCCGTCGCTGGTGATGCGAATGCGGCTACAGTGCCCGCAGAACGGATGCGATACCGGCGCGATAATCCCGATCTCTCCGATGCCATCTTCGAAGCGATAGCGACGCGCGGTCTCGGAGCGTGCATGCGGAATCTCAACCAGCGGTCGGTACTCTGCCATGCGCGCCAGAATCTCTTCAAGCGGCACAACAGTGGAAGGCGACCAGACTCGATCTTCCTCGAGTGGCATGAACTCGATGAAGCGCACGGTCACCCCCTCTTCGCGGGCAAACATCCCGAAGGGGATGACCTGATCTTCATTGAAGCCGCGCATCAAAACGCAGTTTACCTTCAAGGGCCACAGGCCAACGCGGCGCGCAGCACGAATCCCGGCGAGCACGTGATCGTATCCTCCAGGCACGCGCGTGATGCGGGCAAAGCGGTCGGGATCCACGGCATCCATGGAAACCGTGACGCGAGTCAAGCCAGCATCCTTAAGAGGTTTCGCCAGATCGGCGAGCAGATGGCCGTTCGTGGTTAGCGCTATATCGAGCAGATCGGAGTTCATGGAGCGGCGGACGTCCTCGTCCGCCCTATCCCGGAAGGGAGCGGCCGGGGCTCCATAAGAACGGCGCTGCAGTTGCGCCAGCTCGCGTACGAAGGCGACCACTCCCTTCCTCAACAGAGGCTCACCGCCGGTCAGACGAACCTTAGTGATCCCCATGCCGACGAGCACGCGCGCCATCCGCAGATAGACCGCAAACGGCAGATCGCCGTAGAGCGCGCCCTCATTCCCCGTCCGGCAATAGACACACTTGTAGTTGCAGCGGTCGGTAATGGAGATCCGCAGGTCGGTGATCGCGCGTCCGAATTTATCCTGAAGAGCAGCCATTAGCACTTAGCATTTAGCTCGAACGACCCTGAGATGGCTAAACGCCAACTGCTAATCGCTAATTGCTGGAGAGGAAACAGGCAGGCGGGGAAAGTCCCGGCCGGTCGTTTCCTTTCCAATGCGCTCTCAACAAGCGCGGGAGGTGCCAGCGTTTCCACCAGCACCCTCGGGAAGTGTGGGACGGACAGTCCTGTCCGTCGGACGCCTTCCCTCGCCGCCAAAGCCTAGGGTGATCCCGTAGGCGCTGGCGATCGGAAACTCACATTCAATTATAGTAGCTGATGATCAAAGCGGCGACGCCTCGGCGGCATTGTCATTCCGCAGCGGCGAAGCCGCGAGGAATCTGCCTTTCGCAAGTTGCGGATAATCCGCCGGCGACAGCACATTCCTCCCTTCGATCGGAATGACAAGCGTTGGCAAGATGCAGACTACTTCAGCGCCTTCTCAATCCCCGCCTCGGCCAGCGGTGCGACGATCTTGTACCCCGCAGCATTCGGATGCAGCCCGTCGTCGGCCAGTTCTTTCTTCATCATGCCCTTGTCATCGACGAGAGCAGAAAAGTAATCGACGTATACAAGATCGTTCTTGGCAGCGTAATCCTTGATCCAGTCGTTGAGTGCAAGAATCCGCGATTGCGGCCGTTGCGCAAAAAAATCTTTCGCGCGCTCGGTGTAGTTGTGCACCGGCATGATCGAGCACAGCACGACGTGGATGCCGTGCACACGCGCCAACTCCGCCATCGACGCCAGGTTCCCTTCGATGTCTTCACTACGCATCGGCCCGGTGTTGCCGGCAATGTCGTTGGTACCTGCAAGAATGATGACGACTTTGGGCTGAAGATTGATCACATCCTGTCGAAACCGAACTAGCATCTGCGGCGTGGTCTGCCCGCCAATGCCGCGATTGACGTATGGTTTGCCAAAGAAGGAGTCCTCCAGCTTCCACATATCGGTGATGGAATCACCGAAAAAGACGACACGGTTCTCTCCCGCGGCCGGCGGTCCGAGCGTCGCATTGGCATCCCGATAACGCGCCAACTGGCCGAAGTCGTCGGTAAATACAGCAATGCGCGATGCCCGGTATTGATCGAGCCCCGCGAAGCCGGTGGTGGGAATGGCTGGAGCAGGCGCCGCCTGCTGCGCCGCCGCCAAAAGCGTTACCGAGAACACGAACGCAAGCGCATTCACCCGAAGAAGTGTTTTCATACTAAAGATCCTTTTGGCTATCGCCAACTCGTAATCGCCCGAGATTGCCTTCTCAGATGTCGGAGCCATGATTTTGTACCCGGCATCGTTCGGATGCAATCCATCCTCAGAAAACTCATGCTTTGCGATTTCTTTGTCATCCATCAGTCCGAGGTTATGGTTGATCCGCAAAAATCCGTGACGATCCGTGGCAAAAGACTTCAGAAGTGTGGCTCAGATGAGGGCATGCGACTTTCGCGCGGTTAGCGCCGTCACATCCCGTCGTAGTTCGGGCCGCCCCCGCCCTCCGGAGGCACCCACGTAATGATCTGGTACGGATCAGCGATGTCGCAGGTCTTGCAGTGTACACAATTCGACGGATTCAGGCTGATACGTTTGCCGTTCGGTTGCGTCGGGTCGTCCACCATCTCGTACACATTCGCCGGACAGAAATTCTGGCAGGGGCTGCCATATTCCTTCACGCAGCGCTCGTTGCAGACCTTTGTATCGTGGATGACCAAGTGGGCCGGCTGATCCTCTTCGTGCTTGGTACCCGAGTGATACAAGTCGGTCAGCTTGTCGAAGGTCAACTTGCCATCACCCTTAGCCGGCCCGAGCAGGCGCGCCTCGGCACCCCCGTCCGAAGGCAGCTCCGACAACTTCTTCATGCGTTGATAGCCGGCGACCGCCGGATAACGATTCCGCAGGCCGCGTCCGCCGGTAATCATCTGCAGTCCGGTGTGGAGCATTCCGGCAAACATTCCGTGCTCGAATCCCTGATGCAGGTTGCGGACTTTCCAGAGCTCTTCTTTAATCCAGCTCGACTCGACCTTCTTCTGAAATTCGCCCAGCGTAGCGGCGGAAGAGTCATCCTTGTGTAATGCTTCGAAGGCAGTCTCAGCCGACAGCATTCCGCTCTTGATGGCAAGGTGAATTCCCTTGAGCCGTGCCGAGTTGAGGAAGCCAGCCGAGTCGCCGAGAATCATCCATCCGTTGCCCGCGACCGGAGGAATCGCCCACCATCCACCATACGGCATCGACTTCGCGCCGTAGCGGATCATCTTGCCGCCCTCAAGCAGCTTCGTTACAAACGGATGCCGTTTAAACTGCTGCAACACGCGTTGCGGATCGAGCCGCGGATCGGCATAGTCGAGCCCGGTCACAAACCCAAGCGACACGACATTGTCTTTCGACCCGTAAATCCACGCGCCGCCGTATTCATGCGTCGTCAGCGGCCAGCCCATTGTATAGATCACTTGGCCGGGCGCGATTCTTCCTGAAGGAACTTCCCAGAGTTCCTTGACGCCCACACCGTAGGTTTGCGGATTCGCATTCTTGGCGAGATCGAACTTCTCGACGAGTTGTTTGGTCAGCGATCCTCGGGGCCCTTCGGCCAGGATCACCACCTTCGCCTGCAAGTCATATCCCGGCTCGAAATTCGACTTGTGGTGGCCTTCCTTGTCGACGCCCTTATCATCCGTCCGTACGCCGATCACCCGGTCGCCGTCATAAAGAAGTTCCGAACCGGCGAAACCGGTAAACACGGTAATCCCGGTCTCTTCGACCTTGCCGCCCATCCACTTTACAAAACGATTGAGCGAGATGACGTAGTTCCCATGATCGCGCAGGAATGGAGGAGTAACGGGAAACTTGAACTTCGACTTCTCAGTGAAAAAGTAGACTGCTTCTTTGGTGACCGGCGCATCGAGCGGCGCTTGGTTTTCAAAGCCGGGGAGCAATTCCTGCATCGACCGCGGATCGAGCAACGCACCAGACAGGCAATGTTGCCCGACCTCGCGCGCCTTCTCGAGCACGTAGATGTTCTCTTTGCTGAGCTGCGAATCAGGATGCGCCGCGTTGTGTGCGTCGATCAACTGCGAAAGCCGCAGCGCACAAGCCATTCCCGCAGGCCCGCCGCCGACGATCACCACATCGGCGGGCATCTGCGGGCGCTCAAGCCCTTCAATCGGTTTGCGGAAGATCAGCATTCAGTTTCGAGTTTCAGGTTTCGAGTTTCGAGCAACACCTAATCGCCTGCGGCAGCACGAAAGCGGATCGATTCGATAAGACGGTTATGCACTTTGCGAACTTCTGATGACTGTTCCTTCAGCCTCTGGAAGTCGTCCTCTCCGAGGTCATACAAATCAACAGCGATCGACAATTGTGTCTCCAGTTCAAACAGCGATCCTCTCGCCTGACCGAGAAGATGGCTGAACTCGCCTTTGGTCAACCGGCCTTGACCTTCTGCGATATTCGAAGCAACAGAAACCGCTGCCCGACGAAGTTGCGAAGTTAAGCCGTAAATCTCGGCCCGTGGAAATGGCTCCGTAGCACGATAAATCTCTGCTGCAAGGGCTTTCCGCTTTTGCAAGGCGATTAGATCCTCGTACTTACAACTCAAGGCCGACTCCCGCCCAAACTCGAAACTTGAAACCCGGAACTAGAAACTAGCTCCTCGCCTTCTTCACTTCTTCAATCAGTGGCGGAACGATGTCAAACAGGTTGCCGACAACCGCATAATCGGCGATTTCGAAGATCGGTGCCTCGGAGTCTTTATTCACCGCGATGATTGCGCGCGAGCCCTTCATCCCAACGATGTGCTGAATCGCGCCGCTGATGCCCAACGCTAGATACAGCCTGGGAGCCACCGTCTGACCGGACGACCCGATCTGACGATCCATTGGAAGCCATCCCGAATCGCAGATCGGACGCGACGCGGCCAAGTCTCCGCCGAGCGCATCCGCCAATTGTTTCGCGATTTCGATATTCTTCTGCTCTTTGATCCCGCGGCCCACAGCGACAATGATTTCCGCCTGAGTCAGATCGACAGCCTGCTTCGCCTCTTTGAAAACTTCCTGAGGCTTGTTTCTGACGACCTCATCGGCGATGTCAACATTCACGGTTTCAACCGGCGCTGCGCGCGCACCGGCCTCCGCTTTGTCGCCGCGAAACGCACCGTTCTGAAACGTCGCGAACCACGGAGCGTCGCTGGTAAAGCTCACATCGGTCGCGAGCTTGCCCTGAAACATCTGCCGCGTGAACACCAGCTTGCCACCTTCATGCTTGAATCCGATGCAGTCGCTGATCACGCAGCGCCCCATGCTGGTCGCGAGCTTCGGAACGAAGTCGCGTACCTGATAGGTGTGCGGCATCAGCACAAGCTTCGGCTGCCTGGTCTCAAGGAACTGCTTTAAGCCAGCCGCGAACGCATCGGGAGTGTAGGGCTCCAGCTTCGGCGATTCAATCGCGTACACCTTAGCCAGCTTCTTCCCTGCGATCTCAGAAGCGATCGAAGCTGCGGCGGCGCCAACCACTGCAGCTTCGAGTGTCCATCCGGTTGCAGCGGACACGGCCTGCCCGGCCATGATCGTTTCTAACGAAACGCGATTCAGCTTCCCTTCGCGCTGCTCAACAACCACAAGAATCGTATCGGCCATAAAAAAGTCCGTTCTTCGCTATGAACTCCTAGCACAAGTCCACGCGGGCACCACCTCCAACCGTTGTCATTCCGAGTGGCAAAGCCACGAGGAATCTGCTCTCTGCCTGCAGCGGTACTGCTGTCGCATCACGCATCCCTTGTGCTCCCTCTGTGCCCCGTGTGGTGAGCCTCGAGACCGAACCACAGAGGACACAGAGGCACACAGGGCGCACACCTCTACAGCACCCGCAACTCGTTCCGCAGCTTATCCACCAACTTCTTCGCAATCTCTCCCGGGGCCCCTTCAATGTGCTCCGTCTTCTTCGTCTTCTGCGGCACATACAGCTTCTCAATCTTCTGCAAATTGGCCCCGATCGCCGACTGCACTTCTGCCAAGCCAACTTTCCGCAGAGGCTTGTTCTTCGCCTGCTTGATGCCGATCAGCGTTGCGTAGCGCAACTTGTTAATACCGGACTGAATCGTGAGCACCGCGGGCGTCGGCATATCGACAAACTGGAAGTATCCGGCTTCGAGCTCGCGCTTCACGCGAATCCCCGAGTCGGTCTTCTCGATCTGCATAATGATGGTCGCGTGCGGCCAGCCGAGCAACTCCGCCAGAATCACTCCGGTCTGGGCGTATCCATAGTCATCCGACTGCAGCCCAGTAAAGATCAGATCAAATTGCTCATCCTTGATCGCTGCGGCGAACGCCTTGGCGGTGTTGAAAGCATCAAGGCCAACGAACTTGTCGTCTTCGAGGTGAATCGCGCGATCCGCTCCCTTGGCCAGCGCCTCGCGCAGCACCTGTTGGGCCCGAGCAGGACCGCTGGTGATCACCACCACTTCGCCTTTGTGCTTCTCACGTTGACGAAGCGCCTCTTCGAGCGCATACGCATCCGGCTCATTTACTTCATACGAAACATCTTCGCGGATCCACGTGCCGCTTTCATTGAGCTTCAGAGGTGCATCTTTCTGCGGCACCTGCTTCATGCAAACCAGGATTTTCACGGAATTCTCCCAACACGGCAGCGGCCTCAAACGACCACGGCAAAACTTGTCAGTATAAATGACCTACAACCTGTGCGGGAATGTGATGCACACATCCCGCGTTCTTGTGATTCCAGTCACAGAGGCTTCACTTGCTCAGGTCAGCATGACCAAGACACTTTTATGCCCAACGACACGCTTTCCGCCATGCGAAACAGCATCATCGATGGCGCTCCTGATACTGCTGCGACGCTCGCCCATAGCATCGAGAAGTTGGTAATCGATGCGGAAGCTATCTCAGCGCAGTGCCTGATCGAAGGCATTCAACCGCGGACGGATTCCCTCGCCACTGCGATGTTCGCGCAGACGGGCCTGCAGGAAGACTTCCTGAAGCTGAAGGAAACGCGCGAGCTGTTCCGCAAAGAACAGCACTTCCCTTCCGCCGTCATTGATCGCGGCCTGCCATCTATCGACGACACCAGCTCGGGCATCCTGCAGCGCGCTCGCCATCGGGTTGAAGAGCTACTCTCGAGATACCTGCGCCATCCACTGCCGAATGAAGTAGAGCGGGAGTTGATCGACTTCGCGCAGCACGAAGCAAAGCCAACTGGCCTCGAGGGATTGCCGGGCATCCTTTGCCCTGAATTTGCCCCTGAACCAAATCTCGCAAAATAGAGCTAAAGGCAAGACCAGAGGGGTGTGTCTCGCTTTGAAAGGGCGCGGCTTCCACCCTCGCCGTAAAGCCGTCAGAACCTACCGGGCTTAAACCCTTTGGGGGCATGCCCTAATCCATGATCACCGTCGACTGCCCCGAAATCTCAAACCGCTTGCGGCAGCGCATGTTCTTGCAGGCCATCATGTCGTCTTTCCGCACCATATAAGAACGGAACTTGGCGAAGCGCGCGCGGTCACGCTCGTCGGCGCGTCCGGAAATCTGGCGCTTCTTGGTGCGGACCACCCAGGTAACTTCATACTCCGCCGACTGGTGGCAATGTGGACAGTTCAGCGAAGCTGCTTTCTTCTCCTGCCGCTCATCAAAAAAATCTCTCTCTTCCATACATGCGGAGCGCCAACCTGGCGGCGCTCGATCAGTGTCAAATTATTGCACATTTGTAAGTTGCTGATTTTGTGATGTCGAAGAAGCGAACCCGCAAGCTAAACTCAGACTGGACCTCTCAGGGGCCGCAACCATGGCAAGAAAGAAGAAGGCGAAGCCGTTTCGCGCGGTGACCGCAGTAAAGGAACTCGCCCGCGAGCGCATCGGCCGCCCTCCGTCAGGGAAGGTCGTGGTAGAGAAGACCAAGAAACCGGAGAAGCACAAAGCTCCGCTGAGAAAAATTCTCAGCGAAACTGAATCTGAACTCTAGTTAAAGGTCGCCGTTACCGTTCTGTTAGCTGTCAGTGTTACCGAGCACGGGTTCACGCTTGTGCCTGTATCGCAGTTCGACCATCCTCCAAAACTCGAAGTGCCCGTGGGCGTAGCCGTCAGAGTTACCGTTGTCCCACTCGCAAATTGAGCCGCGCATGCGCTGGCGCAGCCTAGTCCAGAAGGATTGCTTGTGACGGTCCCGCTGCCATTTCCTGAAAAGGCTAAACTCAGAATCGGAGCTGCACCACCGCCGCCCCCTCCTCCGCCTCCTGTACCGGTGAAACAGGTCACGTTTCCGGTCATGAATCCGGTGACGAGAGCGCCGGAGGAAGAAATTCCTCCCGCACTCATGTTCGTCGTGACCGTCGCTGATACAAGCGTTGCTCCGCATGCCAGCCCCGTCACTGTAATAACACCTGAGGAATTGACGGTCATCATCTGCGGAGTATTCGATGTCCACGTCACCTGATTCGTAATGTCCTTCGTTACGGGTGGATGAATATACGAGCCCAAAGCTCTTAGCTGCAATTGCGCCCCGGCGTTGGCGATCACGGGAATATCGGATGCACCGAATGTTTCCGTTGACGGCTGGATCTGAATGGATACCAGTTGCTGCTCGCGACCGCAACTCGAGAGGCTTAGAATTACCGCGGCTATAGCCACAAGTAGCGTGATACTCAACCACTTTCGAATCATGCAAGCTCCTGAGACCGAGCGGCGGGGATGCACACTGCGGCTGGATTTGCGCCAAATGTAGTCAAAGAAACAACAAAATGCAATAGCACACCTGACCTGGTCAGGCCGTTACTGCCTCCGCCACCACGACAACAAAATCCCTTATATCTTCCTCCGTCGTGTCGAATGAGCACATCCAGCGCACAATGCATTCCTCTTCGATCCACGGATAGAAGAAGTAACGCTCCTTGATCTTTGCCATCGCGTGTCGCGGGATTTGTGCGAAAACCCCGTTTGCCTCGACTGGCCATACCACTCGTACTTGCGGAATCTTCCTTACTTCGGCCTCGAGCACGCGTGCCATCCGGTTGGCATGTTCCGCGCTACGCTTCCAAAGATCGTTGGTCAGCAGAGCCTCGAACTGCGCGGCAACAAAGCGCATCTTCGAAGCCAGTTGCATCCCCTGCTTGCGTAGAAAAAGAAAATCTTTGCTCAACGCCCGATCAAAGAAGACCACTGCTTCCCCGCCGAGGATGCCGTTCTTCGTTCCGCCGAACGAAAGCACGTCGACGCCGAGATCATGCGTCGCCTGGCGCAATGTTTGATCGAGGCTGACCGCTGCGTTGGCAATCCGTGCGCCGTCCACGTGCAGGAACATTCCGCGCTCGTGCGCGAATTCCGCCAGTGCCCGAATCTCGCCTGGCCGGTAGACCGTTCCCATCTCGGTCGATTGCGTAATGGAGATGACTCGCGCCTGCACGTGATGCTGATCGCCAATGCCATGGTAGGCGCCCCGCACCAAGTCGAGCGTAACCTTGCCATCCTGATTCGGCAGCGGAATCAGCTTGCAGCCCGTGTGCTTCTCGGGCGCGCCGCATTCGTCCATATAGATGTGCGCGTAATCGCTGCACAGCACCGCATGGTACGGACGGGTGAGCGCCTGCAGACTGAGTACATTCGCTCCCGTCCCGTTGAACGCAAAAAAGACATCGACGTCGTGGCCGAAGTGTTCCTGAAATTTCGCAATTGCCGACCGGGTATAAGGATCGTCGCCGTAGGCCACCACGTGCCCCTGATTGACGCGGGCGATGGCCTCAAGAATCTCTGGATGAACTCCGGCATTGTTATCGCTCGCAAAACTGGGCGTCGTCTTGGTTAAGACCTGTGGCATAAGCAAACAGAGTAGCAGACCGCGAAAAGCCTTCACCACAGGGGACACAAACGCTCACACGGTTCCCCGTGTGCCTCCCTGCCCTCTGTGGTGATGCCTTTGAGTTTTAACGAAGTAAGTCCGCAGGAATTACAATGCAACTCCTGGTTGCGGAGGCTTTTTTCGAATGCGCCACATCCCACTGCTTGCACTAATCCTGATAGTCCTCTCAATCCTCGCCTTCACCCAGACCCCCGAACAAAAGACGGCCCGCTATCTCGACTCGATCCGCAATCAGCCTTCACTCCTGCTCGCATTCCTCCACGATATGCCGAAGGGAGGGGACCTCCACAACCACCTCACGGGAGCGATCTACGCCGAGGACTACATTGACTTCGCGGCGGCCGACAATCTCTGCGTCGACCGCACCACCTCACGCCTGCTGGCACCGCCCTGCGATATCTGCGAGCACTACACCCCCAAGCCGGCGATCCGCTGCGCCTATGACGACCACATTCTCTATAACCAGATCATCGACGCATGGTCGATGCGCAACTGGCGTTCCGGCGAGGAATCGGGTCACGACCACTTCTTCGCCGCCTTCGACAAATTTAGTCTGACCGCGCACAACCACACCGCCGACGGGATGGCTTCGGTGGTCAATCGCGCCGCCAAAGAGCGCGTGCAGTACGTCGAGTTTATGCACACCGCCGATGGCAGCAACGCACCGCAACTCGCGATGAAGCTCGATTGGGTGGACGACTACAGCAGAATGCGCGAGAAGTTGCTTTCTGGCGGACTCAAAGAAATCGCGGCTGCGACAAGCCAGACCCTGGCAGAGGATGACGCCAAGGTCCGCAAGGTATTGAAATGCGATACGCCGAAGCCCGAACCGGGATGCAGTGTCACCGTCCGCTACATCTACCAGGTGTTGCGCGGCCTACCGCACGAAGCTGTCTTTGCCCAAATCTTGCTCGGATTCGAACTCGCCTCCTCCGACCCGCGCTTTGTCGGACTGAATCTGGTCATGCCCGAAGACTGGTACATCCCGATCCATGATTTCAACGAGCACATGGCCATGCTCGACTATTTGCATAGCGTCTATCCTAAGGTCCACATTGCATTGCATGCCGGCGAACTGGCGGGAAGCCTGGTCAAGCCCGAAGATTTGTCCTTCCACATCCGCGCCTCGGTCGAGCGCGGCCACGCCGAGCGCATCGGCCACGGAGTCGACCTCATGCTCGAAAAAGATCCGCTCCAACTGCTGAAAGAAATGGCCGAGCGCAACGTGCTGGTCGAGATCAATCTGACTTCGAACGATGTGATCCTCGGCGTCAGTGGCGACGATCACCCGCTCCCGATCTACATCAAGTACAGTGTGCCCGTCGCGCTCTCGACCGACGACGAAGGTGTTTCCCGCTCCGACATGACGCATGAGTATCTCCGCGCGGTTGAGGGATATCACCTGCCCTACGCTGAATTAAAGCGCATGACGCGCCAGAGCGTAGAGCACAGCTTCCTTCCAGGACAAAGTTTGTGGGCATCAACGACACAATCGTTTCGCCCGATAGCCGCGTGTGTTTCAGATCTAGCCGGCAAAACTTCGCACGGATGCTCGGAATTTCTGGCAGCCAACGAGCGCGCGCACGAACAAATGAAGCTCGAAGCTGCATTGGCCGAGTTCGAGAAAAAGTTCTGAGCGGCTTTGAAAAGGGCAGCTTCCAGCCGCGCCGCTCCGACGCATTCAGGACTTGGGGTTTGAACTGTGTGCTGAGAACCAAGGTTTTGCTGCTAAAGGTGGAGCATGCGCCACGAGAACGCAGCCGCGGAGCGCGAGTGGGATGTGTTAGCGGCGACTCCTCAAGAAACTTCGGCTTCCGGGCGCGATTTTTCATGAACAAAAAGCTCGCCAATCGCGTATCTCAAGGTGGCGGCGTAGCGGATTACTTTCTCTGGGGCGCCGCGTCCAAGTTACTGCCGTGACTCTGCGCGATCTCATTCTCGATGTTTTCCGCACGCTGTGGTCTCACAAGCTGAGGGCGTTCCTCACCATGTTTGGAATTGCGTGGGGGATTGTTTCAATCGTTCTGATGGTCGCCGCTGGTGAGGGCCTGCGGAAAGGTCAGGAGGAGCAGGCGAGAAATCTCGGCAAAGATGTAATGATCGTCTTCCACGGCCGTACCAGTCTACAAGCAGGAGGTACGCATGCAGGACGCGTTGTTCATTGGGAAGACGCGGATGTTCCTGTTGTTCAAGCAGAGTCGCCGGATTGCGAGTACGCGATACCCGAACTCGAACAGAATACCGTTCGAACCCACTCAAATTACAACAATGCCGCATTCACCGTAACGGGTTCGTATTCGCCATTTGGTTATATCCGCAGCCTCGATGTCGGCCAAGGACGTTTTTACGACTGGGAGGACATGCGAGAGGGGCGCCGGGTGGCGTTTCTTGGCTCGGATGCTGCCAAGCAGTTGTTTCCTGGGCGAAATCCGGTCGGCGAATCGATTTACTTGAACGACTTTCCTTACACGGTCATCGGCGTGATGGCCAAGAAGAAACAGGATTCAAGCTACGACGGCTGGGACGTGAACAAAGTCTTCTTACCCTTCTCCGCCATGCGCCGCGATTTTCCAGATAAACCCCCAGGGACAGATTCGACCTTCGATCAACTCTTAGTCACTCCCAAGTCAGTCGAGCAGCATGAGGCGTGCAAGCACGAGGTCAGGGTGGCATTGGCGCGAATGCATCGCTACGACCCCAACGACAAGGAAGCCTGTCCGATTTGGGATACGGTGCAAGAGGCGCAAGCCTTCAAGACGATGACTGACGGAATGAAGTTTTTTCTGGGAGCAGTTGGCATCATTACCCTGCTGCTCGGTGGCATCGGGGTGATGAACGTGATGCTCGTCGCTGTTCGGGAACGCACACGCGAGATTGGCGTGCGGAAAGCAATCGGTGCACCGGCGGGGACCATTCTGCGTCAGTTCTTTGTCGAAGCCTTGATCATCGCCCTGCTGAGTGGTGGAATCGGCCTCGGAGCGGCGTTTGGATTCTGTGCGCTGGTAAACACGCTTCCTATGCCGGACTTTTTCGCTGGCTTGATTCCGAGTTGGAGTTCGGGTTTGACTGCGGCGGGACTGCTGGGAGCGATCGCTGTCGGGGCGGCGTTATATCCCGCACGAAGAGCGGCATCGATCGATCCGATCGAAGCACTGCGCTATGAGGCGGGAGGGTGAGGGTGCCCACTTGCGCGCCACGAAGGATCAGCTTCTGAGCGTCTGATTGCATGTTGATGGAAATCATTCTCGAAGCCTGGATCGCGTTGAAGCGCAACATCACGCGTAGCTTTCTCACCATGCTGGGCATCGTGTGGGGAATCGCGACGGTGACCCTTCTCATTGCGTACGGGAGCAGCTTCCGCGGTGTGCTGGTCCATGGCTTCGATGCTTTTGGAAAGAGTGTTGTGATCTGCTGGCCGCAACAAACCAGCGAACAACCGGGCGGCCAGCGTGCCGGCAAGAAAGTTGTTCTCGAGCAGGCTGACTTGGAGATGGTCAAGGAGACCGCTCCGCTGGTGAAGCATGTCTGCCTGGAAACGGTGAATCGACCGGGAATTGCGTATGGGGACCGAATGGTGGGAACCGCGCCCGTCCGCGGAGTGTGCCCGGAGTATGGCGAGATGCGAAATGAAGTCCCATCCGATGGTCGTTGGATCAATGCAGAGGATGAACTGGAGCGGCGGCGGGTGATTTTTCTGGGTGGAAGGCTGAAGGAGCAACTCTTCAGCGGGCGTCCGGCAGTGGGCGAAACTGTGCTGGTTTCAGGAGTGCGCTTCACCGTGATTGGAGTGATGGCGAGAAAAATTCAACTGAGCAACTATTTTTCGAGCGATGACGACTCGTCATGGATCCCATATTCCGCGGCGGGCGATTTGTGGAACACGCGTTATGCCGCGGTGATGGTCTTCGAACCGGTCGCGCCGCAATTCGAGAAGAAGGCGATGGCTCAGGTTCTCGCGGCCGTGGCGACCCGGCAAAACTTCTCTCCGACCGATCCAAAGGCATTTCAAATGTTCGGGCGGGATGAGTTCCGTCCGGTGATCGATGCGCTGACGATTGGATTGCAGGTCTTGTTAACCTTCATTGGTACGTTGACGCTTGGCATCGGTGGTGTAGGTGTGATGAACATCATGCTGGTCTCGGTGGATGAGCGGATCCGTGAGATTGGCCTGCGACGGGCACTTGGCGCTCGCAAACGGCACATCAAGCTGCAATTTCTTGCTGAGACTCTTTTGATTATGTTGTTGGGCGGTGCAATTGGCGTGCTTCTTTCCTACATTATCGCCTGGTCTGTGGGTACACTACCCATGATGGGGCCATTATTTGAAGACGATTCAGGACAGGGTGATATCCACCTACGAATTTCAGTGATGACTGTCCTGCTTTCTACTGCCGCGCTTCTCATTGTAGGAGTGGCCAGCGGTCTGGTCCCTGCACTCCGCGCTTCGAAGCTCGATCCGGTGGAGGCGCTGCGCTACGAGTAAAAACCAAAGACGATCCGAACAGAACCTATGCGGGAATTGATTTGAGCGCAGGTTCGATTTACCTTTGCTAGTGAGCGGTTCGTGTCGAGGTGAGACATGCCGATTTCAGCGGTAGATACGATCTCGCTGGCCTTCCAGCACACCAAGCGGCAATTATTCCAGCCCTTTCGTTTCGGACAGTGGACTCGTCTGGCGGTCGTGGGTCTGCTGGCGGGTGAATTGGGCTCCGGCGGCAGTTTCCACCTGCCCTCTAACTTCAGTTCCGCGCAGCATGGTGGCCAGGGTCCTCTGAGTTTTCCGAGGATTGATCCGGTCTTGCTGGCCGGACTCATTGCGACGATCGTCGTGACCGGTCTCATTTTCATCGTCGTGATGACCTACATCAGCAGCGTCATGCGGTTCATATTGTTCGACGGAGTGCTGCGGAAGGAATGCCGCATTCGTCAAGGCTGGAACAGTCGACAAGGCCCCGGATTGAACTACTTTTTCTGGAGTCTGGCACTCGGGTTCGGAACCTTGGGCGCGGTCATTGTCTTACTTGGAATTCCTCTCGCCCTTGCTTTCTCGGCGGGATGGCTGACGCATCCTCGTGATCACGTGCTGCATTTAGTCCTCAGCGGGATTGTTGTTTTTGGATTGCTCCTGATCCTGGTTGCTGCGGTCGCTATCGTGCATGTTCTCACCAAGGACTTCGTGATTCCGCAGATGGCGCTGGAAGGAATCGGGCCGATCGAGGGATGGAAGCGGCTATGGCCGATGCTGCAAGCCGAGAAAGGTGAGTACGGCATTTACGTTTTGATGAAGATCGTGTTGGCCATGGGCGCGGCGATCGCAGTTGGCATCGCATCGGTGATCGTTGGAATCTTGTTTGCCGTTCCCGTGCTTGGAATTGCAATCGGAGCGGTGATCGCAGGAAAGACAGCTGGCTTGACTTGGAACGCGCTCACGATTACAGCGGCCGTGGTAGCGGGGTGCATTCTCCTCGCAATCTTCATGTGCCTGATCGCGATGGTTTCGGTTCCCGTCGTCGTCTTCTTTCCCGCCTACTCAATTTATTTCTTTGCTGCTCGGTATCGGCCGCTGAGCCTGGCCCTGTATCCCTCGAACGCATCCTTGGCCCCGAATCCGTTGCCACCGGATATCCCACCGGCACCAGCGCCAGCATGACCTATTACGCGAATGCAGGCCCGCAAGTGACCGTCAGTCGGTAACTCCTACGGTTTTCCGTTCGTCCATGAAAACCGGCGACCGATGATGCATTTCACCATCAAGTGATCCGTGGAACTCGTGGTCCCAATGCCAATGCCGAAATTAAATTCCCATTGCGGTCCCAAATCGAGATCGATGGTAGGGAAGAATTGTTGTTGCTGATCGCGCAACGGATCAAACCCAGATAACGGCCCGTAGGAGGCATAGTACTCAAGTCCTCCCGCTATTCTCTTGGTGAAGTCATAGCTCACTTTTACGTTTGGGGAGAATTC
>Ga0126371_10002180_pt1 | contig 16818 bp, 10 predicted proteins | sample PanSoiMetaPlot_4_FD_110145 | JGI IMG/M metagenome (GOLD analysis project Ga0126371, IMG submission 110145) | Tropical forest soil microbial communities from Panama - MetaG Plot_4 | ecosystem: Environmental > Terrestrial > Soil > Tropical forest > Bulk soil | place: Panama | collected 2016-02-17 | reverse complement strand
TGGCCCTGTTCAGCACGCCGGTAAAGCGAAAAAAGAGCCCTTGCCGCGCCATTGCATAAAAAGCGCGCGCCCCGGCAAGGATCAGCGCATTCACGCAACCAAACGTCGAAATCATGATGGCCGCGGCCATCAGCGCCGTTCCCAGTCCGGGGAAAATCGCCTGCAACGTGGCCGTGCCCACCCGATCCGCGGGCGCACGTTGAATCGAGGCGAGCGGGAGCGTCACCAGATAGGCGACGTTGGCAAGCAGATAGAGCGTTATGACAATGATCGTCCCGATCACCATCGCCCGCGTCACATTGCGCTCGGGCTGCCTTACCTCGCCCGCGGCAAAGGCGATATTGTGCCAGGAATCGGCGGAAAACAAAGATCCGCTTTGGCTCAGGCATAGCGCAACGAACAGGCCAAACGCAGTTGTCGCGTCGAGGTGCGGGGCCAGTGGCACAAATCCTCGGGCATGCCAGAAATGCCCGAAATTCTCCGCCAAGGCAGCGGCATTGCGTCCCACCAAGATCCCCGCAGCAATCAATGCCACGAGCGCCGCCGTTTTTGCAACCGTGAAAACGTTCTGAATGACCTTCCCATAGGTCAGCCCGAGCGTGTTGGCGAACGTCAACCCTAGCATGATCCCGAGCGCAAGCAGTTGCGCCGTCGAAAGCGACACCGCGTAGTGTGTCGAAATCCGGATCGGCGGAATCAGATAGTGCTCTTCGGAAATCGCCGGCCATAGCACGCCGGTGAATCGGGCAAATGCCAGTGACACCGCCGCTATGGTTCCCGTCTGGATCACAGTGAACAGCGTCCAGCCGTAAAGAAAACCCCACAACGGCGAATACGCCTCGCGCAGGTATACGTACATGCCTCCTGCCTGCGGCATCATAGCGGAGAGTTCTCCATAGCAAAGCGCGCCGCCAATGGTTAGCGCACCGGCAATGCCCCAGGCGACCAGTAACCAGCCCGGGCTGCCGATATTGCGAGCCATATCTGCCGAAACGATGAAAATGCCGGAGCCAATCATGGCCCCGATCACCAGCATGGTGGAATCAAAAAGGCCCAGCCCGCGGGAGAATTCGCGGTCGAGAGCAGCTGGTTCGGACGAGGTTGCCGTCGGCGGGATAGGCAAATGGAACCCTTGGTCTCGTTTTAGTTCATCAAGACTATTGACGTGTGGATATTGTATACATAAGATGAAGTCTTTGCGCAACGCTATTTGTGTGACTGGTTTCGAATCGTTCCAGTTGAGCACTTAAGATGTTGCACAGGCTTGGGTTGCGGTCTTTTTGTCCCATCGCCAAAGAAATTCTGCGCATGCTTCGTGATCACACCAACGCCGGCGAGAAAACGTTTTCGGCTCCGCGCCTCCGCGAGCGCATTCGTGTCATTGATTCCCATACCGGTGGCGAACCCACCCGGCTGGTAATTTCGGGCGCTCCCGACTTGGGAAATGGCTCAATCTCGGAACGGCTCGACCGCTTTCGCTCTCAATATGACTGCTTTCGCTCGGCGGTGGTCAACGAACCACGAGGTTCGGACGTAGTCGTAGGCGCGTTGCTATGCGAACCCTTGGATCGGGAGTCCGCGGCAGGAGTCATCTTTTTTAACAATGTCGGCTATCTCGGCATGTGCGGCCACGGCACCATTGGCCTGATGGTTTCGCTTGCGCACATGGGCCGCATTCAACCGGGCGAACACCAGATAGAGACGCCGGTCGGAATCGTCACCGCGACCCTCGATCAAACCGGGGAAGTAACCGTGAGCAATGTTCCGAGTTATCGCAAGGCTCGGAAAGTCTCGGTCGATGTGCCAGGATTCGGCGAGGTACGCGGCGACGTGGCCTGGGGCGGCAACTGGTTTTTTCTCGTGGAAGAGCATGGTTTCGAACTCACGCTGAAGAACGTCGAAGCTCTTACCGACTTTACCTGGGCGGTGCGCCAAGCACTCCGTCTTGCTGGAATCACCGGCGACCATGGCCACGAGATCGACCACGTCGAGTTGTTCGGTCCATCCAAAGTCCCCGGGGTGGACAGCAAAAACTTCGTGCTCTGCCCGGGCAAAGCTTATGACCGCTCGCCCTGCGGCACAGGCACCAGCGCCAAGCTCGCCTGCTTATACGCCGACGGCAAATTGCTAGAAGGCCAGGTGTGGCGGCAGGAGAGCATCGTCGGCAGCGTGTTTGAAGGCAGCGTTCAGGTGCGCGACGGAAAAGTGCATCCGCGAATCAAGGGATCAGCGTTTATCAGTGCAGAAAGTGAACTGGTGCTCGATCCACGCGATCCGTTCTGCCACGGGATACGCACATGAGCGCAGCGGCTTATGACGTCATCATCGTCGGCGCAGGAATCGTCGGCGCCGCCTGCGCGGACGAGTGCGCCCGGCACGGTATGCGGGTTCGGGTTGTCGATCAGGAGATGGTTGGCGGTGGGGCAACCGCCGCGGGCATGGGACATATCGTCGTCATGGACGATTCCGAAGCGCAGTTTGCTCTGACTCGCTACTCGCAGCGGTTATGGCAGGAATTGCGCTCGGAGCTGCCGGACGATGTCGAGTACGAGCAGTGCGGAACCATTTGGGTGGCTGCGGACGACGAAGAAATGGACGAGGTCCGTCGCAAACAGTTGTACTACAGCCTCCGCGAAGTTCCGGTCGAAGTCCTTACCGCGACCGACCTCGAATGTTTGGAGCCGAATCTGCGCTGCGCCATGGCTGGCGGGCTGCTCGTTCCCGAAGATGGCGTGCTCTATCCGCCGTGCGCGGCACGCTTCCTGATGGAGCGGGCGCGGTCGCGGGGGGCCTCACTCGATCTCGGCGTTCCGGTTGCCGAAATCGGCAAAGGTCGCGTGCGGCTTGCCAATGGGACGGAGTTTTCGGCGGGAACCATCGTCAACGCGGCGGGCGCATGGTCGCCCGCACTGACCCCGGGAATTGACGTGAAAAAGCGCAAAGGCCATCTCGTGATCACCGACCGATATCCGGGATTCGTCCGCCACCAATTAGTAGAACTCGGCTATCTGAAAAGTGCGCACTCATCCACAACCGATTCCGTCGCCTTCAACGTTCAGCCGCGGAGGACAGGACAGGTATTGATTGGATCGTCGCGGCAGTACGGGGTCGAAAGCAAAGATGTCGATCACGCCATCGTCAGCCGCATGCTCGAGCGCGCGCAGGAGTACATGCCGGCCCTGGCACATACCTCGGCGATTCGCGTGTGGACGGGTTTCCGCGCGGCCACGCCCGACAAGTTGCCGCTAATCGGCGCCTGGCCGCAGGATTCGACCTTGTACTTGGCTACCGGTCACGAAGGCCTTGGGATCACGACTTCGCTCGCAAGCGCCCGTTTGTTGGTCGATCAATTGACCGGGCGGCGTAGCGCGATTCCGAGTGAGCCTTATTTGCCGTCGCGAGCGGCGAGTATGGAGCATGCCCATGCCTGATCCGATCACGGTAACGGTCAACGGCAGAAGCGTCGCGGTTTCTGAAGGCGCTACCGTCGCGGCCGCCATGATGATCTCCGGTTCGCATTGCCGACAATCCGTCCTCGGAGAGCCGCGCAGTCCGCTTTGCGGCATGGGAATCTGCTTTGAATGTCGGGCGGTGATCGACGGCATTTCGCATCGTCGCAGCTGCCAGATTCTTTGCGCCTCGGGAATGGAAATTCGCACCGATGAGTGGTGAGCAAAAACAATTCGACGTGCTGGTGGTCGGCGCTGGTCCCGCCGGTATCGCCGCGGCGGTGACCGCGGCTGAATGCGGCGCCCGCGTCGGCGTCGTCGACGACAATCCTGCTCCCGGCGGACAAATCTGGCGCGGCGAATCCGCGAACGGCCTCGGGGAAGCCGCCCGCTGGTTGGTGAAGCTCCATCACCAAAATATTCAGCTGCTGTCGGGAACCAGAGTTTTCGATCATCCCGCGGCGAATGTGCTCCATGCCGAAACTGCGGACAGATTCCTCGAACTCAGCTATCAGAAGCTTGTCCTCGCCACCGGCGCGCGCGAGCGCTTCCTGCCGTTTCCCGGCTGGACCTTGCCCAATGTGATGGGCGCAGGTGGATTGCAGGCCCTGGTCAAGTCCGGCCTGCCCATCGAAGGAAAGAGAGTGGTGGTTGCGGGCACCGGGCCTCTGCTGCTGGCGGTGGCATCGTACCTGCGCAAGCACGGCGCAAGGATCGCAATGATCTGTGAGCAGGCGTCTCTTCGATCTCTAGGACGCTTCGGTTTGGCATTGCTTTCGCAGCCACAAAAAATCACGCAGGTGCTCGCCCTGCGCAAGGATCTTGCTGGCGTGCCGTTCGTCACCGACTCCTGGCCGATTGCTGCCGGCGGCGACCCTGTTCTAAAGGATGTTCTGATTACTCGTGGCCGCGACACCGAGAAGATTCCGTGCGATTACCTCGCCTGCGGATTCCATCTTGTTCCCAACACCGAGCTTGCGGCTCTGATTGGGTGCCGCATGCGGGATGGCTACGTCGAGGTTGACCATCTCGAGAGAACCTCTGTGCCCGATGTTTTCTGCGCCGGAGAACCCACCGGAATCGGCGGCATCGAGATGTCGCTCATCGAAGGCCAGATTGCCGGCGCGACCGCAGCGGGCCGGCCAGACCTCGCTCAGAAACACGGCCGCGCCCGAGCCAAGCTTGAACCGTTCTCCCGCGCGCTCGACCGCACTTTTCGACTTCGTCCCGAGCTCCAGAGCCTGCCCCTTCCAGAAACCATCGTTTGCCGTTGCGAAGACGTCACCTACTCGCGGCTGAAGCCGTACGGCTCCTGGCGATCGGCGAAACTCCAGACCCGCTGCGGCATGGGGCCCTGCCAGGGCCGGATCTGCGGGCCGGCAGCACAATTTTTGTTTCACTGGTCGCCCGACTCCGTGCGGCCACCGATTTTTCCCGCCGTCTTAAACAATCTTGCCGCTATGGCCTGCAGGGAAGCACAGCCCAGCGGTGCAATGCGAGGTTCCGAATGAACTGGAATGGCGTAATGCCGGCAATTACGACTTGCTTTACTACCGACCTGAAGGTTGACCGTGGGTTCATCGCCGGGCATTGCCGCTGGCTGCTCGACAACGGTTGCACCGGCGTGGTTCCGCTCGGCTCCCTTGGCGAAGGTGCCACCCTCTCGTTCGAGGAAAAGGTCCAGGTGGTTGGCACCTGCGTGAAAGCAGCCGATGGACGCGCGCCGGTCGTGGCCTCGATTTCCGCCCTGTCCACGTCGGAAGCGGTCCTGCTGGCAAAAGCCTGTGCCGATGCCGGGTGCGACGCGCTCATGGTTCTTCCGCCCTATGTTTATCAGGGCGACTGGCGTGAAATGAAGACGCATGTTGCCGCAGTGTTTCGTGCTACCCCTCTCGGTTGCATGCTGTACAACAACCCCGTCTCCTACGGCACCGACTTTCTTCCCGAGCAGGTGCAGGAACTGGCCGAGGAATACGAGAACTTTGAATCCGTCAAGGAGTCGAGCATGGACGCGCGCCGGGTCGCGGCCATTCGCGCTCTGGTTGGCGAACGTCTGGAGATATTCGTCGGGGTCGATGACGCCATCGTCGAAGGCATCGGCGTCGGGGCCACCGGGTGGATCGCAGGTCTCGCCAACGCACTTCCGCGCGAATCCGTGGAACTCTTCAACCTCGCGATAAACTGTGAGCGCGAGAAAGCGTTCGAGCTTTATCGCTGGTTCTTACCCTTGTTGCGAATGGATACCGTTCCCGAGTTCGTGCAGCTCATCAAGTTGGTGCAGGCGGAAGTTGCGATGGGCAACCCCCGCGTGCGCCCCCCGCGATTAGAATTGACGGGAGAAAAACTGAAGCAGGTGCAGAAGACCATCCACGCGGTTCTCGCAACCCGACCGCAGCTCATGAATGGGCAGGCTGTGCCGGCCAAGTGATGGGGAGTTTACTGTGAAACTAGAAGGACGATCGCTGATTGGATTTCGCGAAGGCTCAACTGCGCACGGCACCTTTCGGGCGCATAACCCGGTCACCGGCGAAGCCCTCGAACCGCCGTTCTACTCCGCGCCTTCCGAGGAAGTCGACGAAGCCGCCAAATTGGCCCATGAGGCCTTCGAGTCCTACAGCCGCCTGACGGGTCGCGAAAAAGGCAAGTTCCTGCGCACCATCGCGGCGAATATCGAATCGATCGCCGGGGAACTGATCGAACGCTGTGCTCTCGAAACCGCTTTGCCCAAAGCCCGCCTCGAAGGCGAAACCGCTCGCACCGTGAATCAATTGCGCTTGTTCGCGCAATTGGTCGAAGAAGGCTCCTGGCTCATGGCGCGCATCGACCGCGCCGATCCCGATCGCAAGCCCCTCCCCAAGCCCGACATTCGTTCGCTTCTCCGTCCGCTGGGTCCGGTGGTGGTGTTTGGCGCAAGCAATTTTCCGCTGGCATTTTCCGTGGCGGGCGGAGATACCGCTTCTGCCCTTGCTGCCGGCAATCCCGTAATCGTCAAAGGACATTCCGCCCATCCCGGCACCGGCGAGATGGTCGGCCGCGCCGTGCGGCAGGCGGTGCGCAGCTCGAATTTGCCGGAAGGAGTTTTCTCGCTGCTGTTTGGCGGTGGCAGCGAAATCGGCGCCGCCCTGATGAAACATCCCTACGTGAAAGCCGGTGGCTTTACCGGTTCACGCACGGCAGGGAAGCTTCTCATGAATATTGCCGCCTCGCGCCCCGAGCCAATTCCGTTCTACGCCGAAATGAGCAGCACCAATCCCGTCTTCATTCTTCCCGGCGCGCTCCGGCAGAACGCAGAAAAAATCGCAACCGGTTTGCACGCCTCCTTCACCCTCGGTGCCGGGCAGTTCTGCACCAAGCCAGGCATGGTCTTCGTCGAGGCGGGACCGGACGCCTCCAGGTTCGTGGCCAAGCTCGGGGAGGTCGTCACCCACTCCGCCCCCTTTCACTTGCTCACTTCCGTGATTCGCAATTCCTACGGCACGGGAATCAGAGCGCGTCGCACCAAGCCCGGCGTCAAGGTGATCGCCGAGGCTGAACCCGGCGGCGAACTCGGGGTCGGGGCGGCGCTTTTCGAAACCGATGCCGAAGCATTCCTGAGAGACTCCGACCTGGCTTCGGAGATCTTTGGACCATCCACGCTCGTGGTGCGCCATTCCGAGCGTGATCAGGTTCTCAGAATCGCCCGCGAACTCGAAGGCCATCTCACGGCGACCATTCACGGCACGGAACAAGACCTGCGTGACTGGAGCGGCCTCATCGCTATCCTCGAGGAGAAGGTTGGCAGGCTGATCTTCAACGGCTTCCCAACGGGCGTCGAGGTCTGTCACGCCATGGTGCACGGCGGGCCCTTCCCGGCAACATCCGACGGTCGCTCGACCTCGGTCGGCACGCAGGCTATTTATCGCTTCTCCCGGCCAGTCTGTTATCAGAGTTTCCCCGATTCTGCTTTGCCAGAGGAACTGAAAGACTCCAACCCGCTCGGCATCTGGCGTCTGGTCGATGGCGAAATGACGAACGAGTCCATCGCGGATAAATTGGAAGTTGCCGGTTAGTGGTTGCGACTTCTCCTCAGCCAGCTCTGCCATTCCCGGAGAACTCAACCAACTCAGGCAATGAGTTTCGATTACTTTTGGCCGCTAGGTGGGGTATCCTTTTAGCCATTTGGAGGCGAGATGTATCTGCGCCGCGGGTTCGAGTGGGTTGCGCTGTCCTGTCTTGCAATTCCCTCCGTGTATTCCCAGATTGGTGCTCCCGTCGAGTCCTCGAATCCTGTTTTCAAAACCAAAGTACCGGTTGTCATCGAAGACGTGGTGGTTACCGATGCCAAGGGCGAAGCGGTTTACGGGCTCGAGAAAAAAGACTTTCACATCTTCGAAGCAGGAGAGCCCCAGACGATTGCCTCGTTTGAGGAGCACAAGGATGTGCCTGACCAAGGTACAATGCCTCCTCTTCCGCCGAATATTTTCACCAACTATCCAGTGAAAAGACCCGCGGACTCGGTCAATGTGCTGCTACTGGACGCCCTGAATACGCCCTTGGCCGATCAAGCCAAAGTTCGCCTGCAAATGTCGAGTTTCTTGAAATCCATTCCAGCGGGATCCCACATCGCGATTTTTGTACTTTCACCCGGCCTGCGTATGGTGCAGGGATTCACGTCGGATGCTTCTGTCCTTCTGGCAGCGCTGAACAAGAACGCCGCCAGTCGCCCACAGACGTCTCCCCTGCTGGGAAGCGGGCCAGTTAACAATCTGGACTCGGACATCAACAACCAGCTCGCGGCGTCAGGCGCTGGAACCCCAGCCGAAGCAGTCGCATCCATGGGGAGAATGCAACAACTTGAAAACCAAACGCAAAACACGCAGGACCTTTTCAGAGTGACTCTCACCCTCGAAGCTCTCGAGGAGCTGGCGAACTTCCTTACAGGAGTTCCGGGGCGCAAGAATGTGATCTGGTTCTCCGATTCCTTTCCTCTCGCGATCATTCCCGGAAGAGGCGTTCAGAATTATGAACGCAGCCCGTCGGACCAACTGAAGCTTCGCAAGACCGTGAATATGCTGGCGGCGGCGCAGGTGGCGATTTATCCGATCGCACCGGAGGGCCTCAATCAGGATTTCGATGCCAGTGCATCGAAGGTAAAGTCGGTAAGTAAGAATTCGTGGCGGACCATCCAGGACCAGCAGCTTGCCGAGGTTACCGCTCCGAGTTGGGACACGGACAAGGAGTTGGGGCAACAGGACTCGCGGACGCGTGCCCGGCAAGATGCGCACCTGGCAACCATGGGCGAGATCGCCTCGGAGACGGGCGGAGAGGCTTTTTACTACACGAATGGGTTCAAAGAGGCTTTAGCCCACGTCATCCGTGACGGCGCCCACTACTACACGATTTCCTATTCCCCAACCGAACGGCGCGCAGACGGGCACTATAGGCGGATCGAGGTCAAGCTTTCCAAGGGGGGGTACAACCTGATTTACCGCCACGGCTATTTTGCCGACGAGCCCGCCGAAGCAAAGAAAAGTGCGGCTCACCCGACGGATGATCCGCTTCGACCTTTGATGATTGCGGGCACACCCGACGCGACCGGAATTGTTTACAAACTTCGCGTGTCAAGGTTGCCGGCCGTGCCCAAATCGAAGGTGCCCGACAACGGCGGCAAAACAAAGCTGAAAACCCCGCTGACTCGCTACGGGATCGACTTCGGCGTTCTGCGCGATGACCTCTCATTCAAAGCCACGGCGGAAGGACAAAAAGATGCCCGGATAGAGATAGCCGTTGTGGTCTACGATCTAAATGGAAACCCTGTGAATTCGATCGTGAAGGCCGAGGACATCTCCCTGAATCCCCAGCTCTACGCGGCATTCGCCAAAGTGGGCGTCCAGCTCCACGAGGATATTGATGTGCCGAGCGATGGCGCATACCTTCGCACCGGAATTCGCGATCTCGCAAGCGGGAAAGCCGGCACCTTCGAAATTCCTCTCCATGAGGTTTCGTCCTCCGTACTTGCCACGAAATAGAGGTGCCACACAGCCCTTCTCCAACCGCAACGCGGCTATGGCCGCGAATACAGATCCATAATCTCCTCAATCGCTTTCCGGCACACCGCACAGAACTGATCCCCGGAAATCATGATGCACTTCTGCTGCGGCCGATAATAACCCTTGGTCTCGTACAGCGCGCCTTCAAATGCTCCGACCTTGTCCGGGTAGGGCCCGCTCGACAAACAATGCTGCGCCTCCTGCCGCGCCGTCTTTCTCGCCTCTTCGATCTCATCCGCCGGCCGCTTCTCCGCGCGCAGGTTCGCAACCAGCCTGGCGGAATCGCGCAGGCTATTTTCGTAACAGTCCTTCGGCCAGGGTGTAGGCAGCGGCGTTCCCGACTCCACCAATTCCTGCCACTTCACATGATGCGGATCGAGGAGCGCCGTGATATTCGGCTGCCACGGCTCCACTCGGGTGTTGGCGGGCGAATAGGCCACGTCTGCGTTGAAGTAGTACTCGTCTCCGAGATCGGCAATGTGATGCCCGAATTCGTGTACAAAGACCGGGATGGCAGACGGATAATCGATGCTCACAGTTGCATACAGCCCAAAAATGCCGCCATTCCCGTACTGGTTCGAGTTCATCATGATTCCCATCACGTCATATGGCGCAAACGACGCCATGGTGCGAATGGCGCGATTGTCGAACGAGAGCGCATATCGGTCTTCGCCAAACACATCGAACTGAGTGCCGTACAGCGTTTTGCGATGAACCCCCGACGCCGGATGCGATACCCCCGAGTCAGGCGAGGGCGCGCAAATCCCCCAAACGTTGAAGTCGCTGCGTCGCTCCTTGAAGGGAGAGTAGGAAAACATTCCGGCCGTGAGTCGCCGCATGTCCCTCTCGCATTTCTTTTGCTCCCGTCGGGCGTAGCCCTCGCCGAGAAACAGCAGATCCACTTTCAGCGCCGGATCGCCGTTCTTCTGAATTTCGATCAAATGCCCGGGAAACGGCGGCCGCGAACGGTCGATCCATGGGTCCTTGGGATCGACGGTCGTCGTCCAAGCCTCGCGAAACTGATTTTCTCGATCGCGCTTTTTTACGACAATTTCCACCGGCGCTTGCGGTCGAGGGAAGCGTAGCGACTCGTGGAACGTGCGATACATTTTCTTGGCTTCCTCGGTGGTAATCCACTCGCCATAAATCGACGAGAAACCGCGCGAGTAGAGCAGCTGCTTGCTCTCGAGATCGCGGACTTCAAGGAAATATGTTCCGCGGTTCGATTCGTCAATCGGCCGATTCGGATTTCCCGGCCAGGGCAGCGGCTCGATCACTACCCGGTCCAGGCTGAAGATCTCCGCGGTGGCGTTGCCGGTATGGAAGTAATCCAGTCGCATGGTCGCGGGGGCGGCCCCGAATGCCATGCCGGCGGCAAGAAGGATGACCAATCCGAGCGCGGGTAATTTCCTCATCTGATCATCCCTCAATCATTGACAGCCGTACCCCGGATTCAAATCCATCGACGGACCCTCGCAACGCCGTCAGACCCTTTGGGCAAGGATCGTAGGGAACCTCAAAACTCTAGCCACACACTTGGCGCTCACTAACCTATTGACAGTTCTGGAGTGTATACAATATACATAACGCTTGCCGCGAATGCATCCGCTCCCCACTCTTGGCGCCCGCATCCCCTCCCGAACTCGTGCTCTCAGCGACGAACGCGGCCAAGAGCTTTCACGTTCGTCACCCAAGGAGAATCCAATCGTGAACCTTAGAACTGCCTGGCAGATCTTCGCACTCTGCTCCTTGTTGCCGCCCATGTCGTCTTTTGCCCAGGACAATCTCGCCGCCACCCCGCCCATGGGATGGAATAGCTGGAACCACTTCGCCGACAAGGTCGACGACAAAGTCATTCGCGAGACCGCGGACGCGCTCGTCTCCACCGGCCTTCGCGACGCCGGCTACGTCTACGTCAATATCGACGACACCTGGCAGGGAAAGCGCGATGCGAACGGGGAGATTCGTCCCAACGAGAAATTCCCGGACATGAAAGCCCTCGCCGATTACGTTCACAGCAAGGGCTTGAAACTGGGAATTTATTCCGGGCCGGGTCCCAGGACATGTGCCGGGTACGAAGGCAGCCTCGGCCACGAACAGCAGGATGCCGAAACCTACGCGCGGTGGGGCATTGACTACCTGAAATACGACTGGTGCCAGCAACCTCCGCAGAATGTCGACGAGATGAAAGCCGCCTACACCAAAATGCACGACGCGCTCGAGAAGACCGGCCGCCCCATCGTCTTTAGCCTCTGCCAATACGGCTGGCACAAAGTATGGGAGTGGGGTCCCTCGGTGGGCGGCAATTTGTGGCGTACCACCGGCGATATCAGCGATCGCTACGCGGCTATGGCTGAAATTGGCTTCAACCAGAACGGTCTCGAGAAATTTGCCGGCCCCGGCCATTGGAACGATCCCGACATGCTCGAAGTCGGCAATGGCGGCATGAATGAAGACGAGTACCGCACCCACTTCAGCTTATGGGCGATCCTGGCCGCGCCCCTCATCGCCGGAAACGATCTGAGCAAGATGACGCCGTACACAGTCGAGATTTTGACCAATCGTGAAGTGATCGCCGTCGATCAGGATCGGGCCGGCAAGCAGGGTTATCGCATCGCGCAGGAAGGCCCATTCGAAGTCTGGATGAAGCCGATGTCCGACGGCACGAAAGTCGTCGGCATGTTTAATCGCCAGCGCACCACGGAGCAGATGACCGTGAATTTTTCCGAACTGGGCATGCGCGGCGAAGCCGCCGTCCGTGACCTCTGGCTGAAAAAGGACCTGGGTGCATTTAAGGACTCATACCGCGCCTACGTCCCCGCACACGGCGTGGTGCTGGTGAGGATTCGGGCCAAGTAGCTTTATGGGCAGGAGGGTTTCTGCCGTCGAATTCCGCTTGGCTTCGTCGCCATGACAGTTTGCAATCCGGAAGTTTGGAGAAACCGATGAGATTCGGGCGTCTGTATGCGATCGTAATCGCTTGTGGCATCCTCGAAATACTTCCTGTCGCGTTCGGCCAAGGCACCCTCGCCGATTATCGGCGCGCCAAGAAATTTCTTCCTGGCAATCTGCGTCACTCGATCTACATCGCTGACGTCTCTCCCCACTGGATCGACAAGACGAATCGCTTCTGGTACCACAAGGCAAGTCCCACGGGCAGCGAGTTCATCCTGGTCGACGCCGACCACAACACCCAGTCTCCCGCTTTTGATCACCAAAAGCTCGCCGCCGCCCTGGCCCAAGCTACGCATCGCGAAATCTCCGCCAGCGAGCTGCCCTTCGAGGACATCGATTTTTCCGATGACGGGAAGTCCATCGCATTCGAGGCCGGTGGCGACCATTGGAGCTGCACCCTCGCCGATTACAACTGCCATCGCGTGCCCGCGGAAAATAGCGAAGAAGGAATTTCTCCCGACAAGAAATGGTTCGCCTATGTGAAAGACCACAATCTCTATCTTCGCGACACCTCGACCGGAGCCTCCGTGCAACTCACGACCGACGGCGTTGCCGGCTGGGATTACGCCACGCCGCTTCCCTCCCTGCGTGTTTACGTTGATCAGGGGACCGATGACGTCCACCAGCCCGCCTCGGTTTTCTGGTCACCCGATTCCACCAAGCTGATTACTTTCCGCATCGATTCGCGCAACTCCGGCCGCTTCACCAGCATTCAATTCGTGCCTCCGGGCCAGCTTCGTCCGAAGGCTTACAGCGTCATCTATCCGCTCCCGGGCGAAGTCCTGGCAACCGCCGCACCCATCATCTTCCACATTCAGCCGCAGAAGCGCATCGACGTGAAGACTTCTGCGATCGAGTTGCCGTTCCAGGACGGTCCAGGCTTTGACTGGTCTTCTGACGGCAAGACCATTCGCTACGACTATGACGAGCGTGGCTATAAGTCGAAAGAAATCCGCACCATTGATCCCGAAACCGGCGACGAGAAAGTCATCCTTCGTGAATCCGCCACGGATGGAAAATACGTCGATCCCGGAGAAGCCTTCTTCCGTTTCGACGACGCTACCGGCGAAGTTCTTCTCGCCTCCGAGCGCGACGGCTGGAATCATCTTTATCTCTACAGCAAAACCGGCCAGCTCGAGAATCAGGTCACCAGCGGCAATTGGGTGGTGCGCCAGATCGAGTACGTCGACGAAAAGAACCGGAAAGTGTATTTCCTCGGGAGCGGCCGCGAAAAAGGCGAAGACCCGTACCTCACCCATCTGTACAGCATCGGCTTCGACGGCAAAGGCCTGACCCTGCTCACGCCGGAAAACGCCAATCATTCGGTCAGCGTCTCCCCCGACGGCACCTATTTCGTCGATAACTACTCACGCGTGGATCTGCCGGCAGAATCAACCCTGCGGCGCGCCAAGGATGGGTCGGATGTCCGCGCCCTGGAAAAAACCGACATAACCGCCCTCGCAAACGCCGGCTGGAAATTTCCCCAGCCGTTTGAGGGTAAAGCCGCGGACGGCACAACCGATCTTTACGGGCTGATCTGGAAGCCTTCGAACTTCGATGCGTCGAAGAAATACCCCATCATCGAGCAGGTCTATACCGGGCCCCAGGGATTCTTCGTTCCCAAAACTTTCGGTGCCACCTTGCGCCTGCAGAATGTCGCGGAACTTGGCTTTGTCGTGGTTATGGTCGATGGCCGTGGCACGACCGGCCGCTCCCGCGCCTTTCACTGGTTCTCGTATCACAATCTCGGCGGTTCCTTCGAAGATCACGTGGCGATGATCAAGCAAATGGCCGCGAAATTCCCCTACATGGACATTGATCGCGTGGGAATCTATGGTACGTCGGCCGGCGGCTACGGCGCCGCGCACGCCATCCTCGCCTATCCCAATTTCTACAAAGTTTGCGTCTCCATCTCCGGCGACCACGACCCGCGCCTCGACAAGGCCTGGTGGAACGAAGCCTACCAGGGCTGGCCGGTTGGCGACGACTATGCCGCGCAGTCGAACGTCACCATTGCGGATCACTTGCAAGGACACTTGCTTCTGGAGCACGGGGATATTGACGACAACGTGCATCCCGTCGAAACTATGCGCTTGGCCGACGCACTCATGAGTGCCAACAAGAATTTCGACATGCTGCTGGTCCCGAACATGTATCACGGCGAAAGCGGGGTGCACGCGCCCTATCTGGTGCGCCGCCGCTGGGATTACTTCGTCGAATATCTGCTCGGCGTGACCCCGCCGGAAACTTTCGAAATCACCGAGCAGGATATGTCGTTCAGTCCCGGCCGCCGGCGTCGTCGTTGACCTCCGCACCGAGATACGGTTTTAAGGTTCGGTTATTTCGAATGTCTCAGATTCTTCGATCGAGCGAGCTCCTGGCACGGCTCGAAGCCGGGCCACGCGACTGACATCAACCATGCGCCAACGATACAACCGCCGACAAGCTTTAAAAACCTTGGCCGCCGCCTCGGGCGCAGCCCTGCTCCCCACCCGCGTGCTGGGACAAGGCCGCCCCAGAACCGAGATTCAAATCACCACCATCAGCCCGCAGACATTCCGCTTGACCATTCTCCCGCTTGAGAATGGCAAGCCGGTCCAGGTCTCGTACGATGGATCGCTGGTGCGCGCCGACTGGGGCGCGCCGAATGCAATCGTTCGCGAAATCACCGAAAAGCGAACCATCAGAAGCGGCGAATTCAACATTGCCATCGAGGCGAACCCGCTGATTTTTACGATCGCGAACTCCACTGGCAAATCCCTGCAACGGCTAACCCGCGACGAACAAACCGGAGTGCTTTCGTTCGCAACCGGTAACTCTCCGCTCCTGGGCCTCGGCGAAGGTGGACCGCAGTTCGACCGGCGGGGCTCAACGGATCCCATGCGCAGTGGGCAGGGCGGCTACAAACTCGGCACCCATGGCGGCCGCGTCCCCATCCCCTGGATCGTCAGCACCTCCGGTTGGGCCATCTTCTTTCATCACCCTTTCGGCACTTTCGATTTCACTGGACCAGAAAGCAAGTTCCAGCCAGCAACGCCAGAAAGCGCCCTCGACATCTTCTTCACCGCCTCTTCCGATCCCGCCACCATCATGTCCGAATACGCGCGCCTGACCGGCCATGCCGAACTTCCCCCGCTCTGGAGCCTCGGGTACCAGCAATCGCATCGCACCCTGGCCAGCCGGGAGGAGATTCTCGCCGAAGGGAAGACCTTCCGCGAAAAAAAATTGCCCTGCGACGCGCTCATCTATCTCGGCACGGGTTTCTGTCCCTCAGGCTGGAACACCGACAACGGTTCATTTGCTTGGAACGACAGGGTCTTCCCCGATCCCAAAAAAATGATCGCGCAACTGCACGACGATCACCTCAAGGTGGTTCTGCATGCCGTGATCCTGGCCGACAGGCTGCGCGGTACAGTCCACGACCCCTGCGCGCTCGCCCAATTCGACGAAGAGCAAGCAGGCTGCTACTGGGACACACATCGCAAAGATTTCTCCATGGGCGTCGACGGATGGTGGCCGGATGAGGGCGATCCCCTCGACATTCCATCGCGCCTGGTGCGCAACCGCATGTACTGGGAAGGCCCGCAAACCGATCGTCCCAACCAGCGTCCCTACGCGCTCCACCGCAACGGCTATGCCGGCATGCAGCGCTACGCATCCTTCTTGTGGTCCGGCGATGTCTACTCCACCTGGGAAACTCTGAAGACCCACATCCCGATCGCAATCAATACCGCCCTTACCGGCATTCCGTACTGGGGCACCGACATCGGAGGCTTTGTCCCGACCAAAGAATTCACCGCCGAACTCTACCTGCGCTGGTTTCAGTTCGGCGCTTTCTGCACTCTGTTCCGTTGCCACGGGCGCAACTGGACGTTGCGCCTGCCCTGGGGATGGAACACCGGCGATCCCGGCCCGATGGAAATCAGCCGCTACCAAGGCGCCGCCATTCCCGACGCCAGCCAATTGCATAATCCGCAAGTCGAGCCCATCTGCCGCAAATACCTCGAATTGCGCTATCGCATGCTTCCCTATATCTACAGCGCTGTGCGTGAGTGCACGAAGACCGGCCTGCCAGTCATGCGGGCGCTATGGCTCGAATATCCCGAGGATCCCGAGGCCACGATGCGGGGCGATGAATATCTCTGGGGGCCGAATGTGCTGGTCGCTCCCGTACTTGAGCAGGGCGCCACATCACGGCGCGTCTATCTTCCGAAAGGCGACTGGTTCGACTTCTGGACGGACGAGCGCATCGAAGGCGGCCGCGAGATCACGCGACCGGTCGATCTTGAAACCATCCCGCTCTACACCCGCGCCGGCTCTATTCTGCCTCTCGGCCCCGTGAAGCAATACGTAGAGGAAAAAGTCGATCAGCCGCTCACGCTCAC
>Ga0126371_10002179_pt1 | contig 16819 bp, 13 predicted proteins | sample PanSoiMetaPlot_4_FD_110145 | JGI IMG/M metagenome (GOLD analysis project Ga0126371, IMG submission 110145) | Tropical forest soil microbial communities from Panama - MetaG Plot_4 | ecosystem: Environmental > Terrestrial > Soil > Tropical forest > Bulk soil | place: Panama | collected 2016-02-17 | reverse complement strand
TTCATTACCAGATCAATCGTGCCCACGGGAACTCCTTTCGAGCAGAAATGATTGGGGATCAGGCGTCAGGTTCTGGAATCAGCAGAAACTGAACTCCGACAAGGTGTCGAAATTCGACGATTCGGAACTTTGGTTGTCAATGAATGAGCACAACAGGAGGCTGAGCGCAGGCTAGTGATAGGGGACGCATCATCAAACTCGCACATCTGAAAGGGGGTCAGGTGGTTGATCCCATGAGACTTCAGCGTTTTACACCGATTGCCGGATATGACGATGCCTGGGCATTTGATAAACAACAAGTTAGACAATTTTATCCGGAGGTTGCGTTGTGAAAGCGGTAAGTTACGAGGGAACGCGAAAGATGTCGGTTTCCGATCATCCGAAGCCGAAGCTGAAATCTCCAACCGATGCATTATTAAGAGTAACCACGAGCGGTATTTGTGGCAGCGATCTTCATATGTATGACGGCCGGACACCTCTGGAGAAGGGGACGGTCGTTGGTCACGAAATCATGGGCGTCATCGAACAAGTTGGTGACGCGGTTTCGAGCATCAAGAAAGGCGACCGAGTTGTTTTGCCATTCAATATCGCCTGCGGATTTTGCTATAACTGCCATCGCGGCAATACTCATTCCTGTTTGACGATGAATCCGGAAGGCACGAGCGCCGCCTACGGTTATGCCGGTATGGGCCCGTATGCCGGAGGACAAGCGGAATTTGTTCTGGTCCCCTACGCGGACTTCAATTGCCTGAAACTGCCCGGCAAGCCGGGTGACGAGTGGGAAGACGATTTTCTGCTGCTCGCGGACGTGTTCCCCACGGGTTATCACGCGACCGAGTTAGCTTGCGTGAGTCCGGGGAAAACGGTTGCCATTTTCGGCGCCGGTCCGGTGGGATTGCTGGCCGCGTACAGTTCGCTCTTAAAGGGCGCCTCAGAAGTGTACGTGGTCGATAATGTCGCCGAGAGGCTCGAGAAAGCCAAAGAACTGGGCGCAATCCCGGTGAACTTCAGTGATGGCGATCCGGTGGAACAGATCTTCAAATTGCGAAAGCAGAATAAAGGGATTCAGGCGAGCCATCGTCCGGGCGAGGAAAAGCTGGAGGGTATGGATTGCGCGATCGACGCGGTCGGATATCAGGCGCGCGATGACAAGCATCCGACCAAGGAGAAGGCGACCCAGGTGTTGGAGAACGTGATTCGGGTGGTGAATCCGGCAGGAGCGGTTTGTCTCATCGGCGTGTATATCGCTCCCGATCCCGGTGGGGAAAATGCAGATGCGAAAAAGGGCATCTTCTCATTTCCGCTGGCGGACTTCTTCGACAAAGCGCTTACGATCGGAACCGGGCAGGCACCGGTCAAGAAATACAACGAATATTTGCGCGACTTGATCGTCAATGGGCGTGCAAAGCCGAGCACGATCGTCAGTCATCACATTGCGGTTGACGATGCGCCCGCGGCTTATGACAAGTTCGACAAACGGATCGAGGGCTATACAAAAGTGCTGATTCGTTTTGGAGAACGAGCGAAGGCGGCGTGATTCGTTCTAGGGAGGGCCCGGTGACGATGTTGCCGGGCCGGTCCCTTCGTAGCAAAATAGGCGCTCGGGAAGTAGAAGGAGGGTTTCAATGATCCGACCCAAGACGAAAATACTGGTCGACGGCGGTGATCCGCAGGAGACACGTCATGTTAAGGAGTTGCTGGGGTTTGTAGATGGACAGACGACCAACCCCACGCTGATCGCCAAGAATCCGCACATCAAAGAGTTGGTGGCTTCTGGACAAAAGCTGTCGAAGAAACAAGAACTGGAGGAGTACAAGAAAATTGTGGAGACCATTTCGCCGTTGGTCGGCGATGCGGGCGTCTCGATCGAAGTTTTCGCGGATGAGAAGACAACTTCAGAAGAGATGTTCGAGCAAGGCAAGGAAATGTTTACGTGGATTCAGAATGGATACATCAAATATCCAACCACCGCGGAAGGCCTGCGGGCCGCGCAGATGTCGGTCCGGCAGCAAATGAGAGTGAATATGACGCTGTGCTTCTCGCAGCAGCAGGCGGCCGCCGTGTACGCTGCGACGAAAGGCACCAGGCAGCCTGTCTACGTTTCGCCTTTCGTGGGGCGTCTGGACGACATTGGCGAGAATGGAATGGATGTTGTGCGGAACATCAAACGGATGTTCGCGCAGGGGGACGGTCACGTACTGGTACTGGCCGCAAGTCTGCGCAGCGTGGAACATCTGCTTTATTGCTTTGCGCTCGAAAGCGAATTGGTGACCGTCCCTGCGAAAATCCTGGAGCAGTGGGCGCAGACGAATTTTCCGATGCCCGACAAACAGTTTCGGTACAAATCTCCGGGGAAGCCGATTCCGTATGAAGAGTTGAACCTGGAGGAACCGTGGGAATCGTTTGATGTGCGGCACGAGCTCACGCGCAAGGGCATCGAGAAGTTCGCGGCGGACTATCGGGCAACGCTGGAGCGAAGTGCGTAGCGTGAGGCGAGCGCCATTGCCTGAACGCTCTGTGAACGGAATGCTGCGCGCACCCTGCAAATCATCCGAGCGACCCTTGTGTGAAACAAGCAGACTCTGCGAGAGCGGCGAAGTGGCGCCTTCCCTAACTCGCTTTGGCTTCTTCGTCGCGCCTTCGGGCGGCAGCTCCGACAGGATCGGAGATGATGTCGACCCATTTCGGATTCGGCGAGGCCTCGACGTCGTAGTTGTCGTGCCAGTTCCACCACTTGTATGGTGCGCTTTGCGGATAGCCCTCTGGTGAGTCCTCCCACGTTTCCTGCCGGCCGAGCGGTGTGATGTCGAGGTAGCTCCAGGTGGATCCCATCGCCTCGTCGCCGCGGCTGTTGATGAAGTATGTGCGGAACACGCGGTCGCCGTCGCGGAAGAACACGTTGTGGCCGTGCCATTCATCGACGCCGAAGTCCTTGTCGAAGCTGTCGGTGATGGTGTACCAGGGCATCTCCCACTCCATCCGCGATTTCAGACGCGCGATGTCTGCCTGTGGCGCGCGTGAAGCCCAAGCGAGGGTGGTCTCACGAGCATTCAGATGCGTCAGGTGCGAGACCTGATCGGCACCAAAGGAGCAGCCGCGGCACGCGTGGTCGGGCCAGCCGAACACTCCGGGCTCGAAGAAGGCTCGGTAGAGGATCAACTGCGGGCGGCCCTCAAACAGATCGAGCAGGGGCACTTTACCCTTGGGCCCGTCGAACTCGTATTTCTTCTGGACTGCCATCCACGGCATCCGCCGACGCTCGGCGGCCAGCGCATCACGGGAGCGGGTGAAGGCCTTCTCCTTCACCAGCATCTGTTGCCACGCCGCCTCCCACTCTTTCGGCGAGACGACCGTTGGTTTTTTTATCGCGACTTGTGCTTTCGGCTGGTCCTTATTGTCTTTGCTTGCTGCCATTTCATTTCTCCATTCTCGATGTGGCTTAGTGTTTGATTGCCATGGTCTATGTTTAGCGCTGACGAACGAAATGGCGGGAGTGACAAGTGTGTCGGGATTTTGGTTGACTCTCTGATTATAGTGGGGGACACGCAAGGGTGCGGGCGCGAAAGAAGACACGAAGAAAAAAACATCTCACCACAGAGACCGAGGCACAGAGGGTAAACACGCTAGTTGACTTGGGTTTCCCGCGTTAGGCTGGCTGCGCTGCCAAAAGGCTTCGCGCACAAGAGTGTGCGCGCCACACAAGGTTAAATTTCAAGCCAAGCGGGGAGTCAAGGTAGGAATTCCCATTCAGGCCGGTACTGGTGGGAAGAGAACAAGAGGTCCTTCGACTTCGTTCGTCTGACGACTCACTTCGCTCAGGATGACAGAAGAAAAGTTTCGAATTTCAGGTTTCGAGTTTCAAGTTTCGAATTTCACGTTTCGAATTTCGAGTGGCAACAGCAATACTCAAATGGCCGGAACACGGACACGTGGAATGCCGAGCGTGATCCTATGCGCTGTCTGCCGGGTCAAGGCCTTGTTGCTTGTACCAACGGAGCACCCGCAGCGCGCGCAGCGTGTTCCAGCGACTCGGTTCGCCTATCGATTCGTTGAACGGGAAGGCGAGCGCCTCGTTGTGGGTGTCATCGAGGAGCCATCGGCCGTCGGCTTGACGCTTGCTCTCGACGAAACGGAAGGCTTCGTCGACACGCGGATCTGGGCGGTCGCCATTCTGAAGCGTGGCGTCCCTGAAGTAATGGAGGGCGCGCAAGACGTCATAGCAGTAGCGAGGCGGGAAGGCGAACTTCAGGAAGTCGGGGTTCGCGACTTCGCCGGTGGAGAGCCGTCGGAGGAGTGTGCGTTTGAGCAAGTACTCCTCGCCGCGTCGCCGTGCGGCCGTGATCTCCGGCGTGCAGGCGACGGCAGGTTCATACTCGAGCAGGCCCTCGAGCACGCAGATCGTGGTGTGGAATGACGAGCGCGTGCTTTTTGGCGCGTCGCAGTTCCATCCGCCGTCGTCGAGTTGCTCGCTGAGCAGGCGTCGCATCAGCCTCTCGGACGGGCGTCCGAAATAGGCGCCGAGCGCGAGCGTGCCCCCATTGATACACGGCTCGGTCTCTCCTTCGAAGAACGGCTTCCCGCCTAGTTCTTCGTGCCAATGGAAGCCTGTCTCGAGACGAGCGACAGCGGACTCGACGGCGGGTTCAGTGGGATCGATGCCGGTCGACCGCAACAGCAGCATCGTGAAGAGAGTCGGCAACCAATCGGGCGTGTCGGCACGGTGCCACGGTCCATCCGACCCCTGGGAGACGAGAATTTTCGCGCCGACCCCTTCGCGCGGCACGCGGGCGCGCGTTGCTGCGATCTCTGCCGGCGCGGCGTCGGTTAGATCGCGCATGGTTTGCCAGCGTATTGCCGGATCCGAATCGAGCAGCCAATCGATCGTGTTCACGCCGGGATATTACCTGATTCGCGAGAGATTGAAGGGGGCGGCCTGAGTGCGGCGCGTCAGTCGCCAGCTAATCGATTTAGTCCCAGGGCAGGCTCTCGAGGCGACTCCGCGCATCACCAAAATAGTAGAGCGGAAGCAGAGCTACGACGTCCTCTAAGCGGCTCTGCCGCGAACGACACTTCAGGCCGAGTCAGGCTTGTTCAGCATCCGGTACAGAGTTGTAGAAGCGGAAGAACTGCTCGACACGCGTTACCTTGAGCGCAGTGACTACCCGGTCGCTGACTCCTACCAACGCGAGCCTGCGTCCTTCTTTGTTTTGCGACACGTAGGCGCCGACGAGAGCGCCGATGCCGGCCGAGTCGATATACGGAACGCGGGTGAAATCCATGATAAGGATGGTTGCGTCTTTAGCTCGGATGGCAGCCTGGAACTGGAACAGAGTCTGGAGGACGATGGGTCCCTGGAGACGCAGGATACGTTGGCCTGGCTTGGAGCCGTCGAGGTCTTCGATACTGAGGGGTTCTTGCGATTGCAGTGGCATCCGGAAATATTAGCGGTGCCATGGCGAGCCGATTGTTACAAGAATGTTAATTCCGCGTCTAAGGGAGCAGACATACCGGTAGGGACGAGGGGGCGAGCCGAACGGTAGAATTGCAGTGCGTCGTCGTGCGGAGGGTATTTCGTGGCCTTAAAGGTTGGGGATCGGGCACCCGATTTCGAATTGCCCGCAGTAGAAGGCGAGCGCCGGCTGAACTTCAAGCTCAGCGACTATCGCGGCAAGAAGAACGTCGTGGTGACGTTTCATCCGCTGGACTGGACGCCGACATGTGAGTCGCAGCTACCGATCCTGGATTCGATGGAAGCGAAGTTCGCCGCGGCCGGCGGTCAGCTGCTGGATATCAGCGTGGATTCGATCGAGAGCCATCTCGCCTGGCAGCAGAGGGAGATCGGGATGATGCGGTTCCCGCTGTGCTCGGATTTTTATCCGCACGGCGAGGTGACGCGCCGTTTTGATATTTTGCGAAACGAGCCGCCGGTGCCGGGGATCAGCGAGCGGGCGGCATTCATCATTGATAAAGAGGGGATCGTTCGGTTTGCGCAGGTGTATCCGATTGATCGGTTGCCGGATCTGGATGGATTGCTGGCGGAGTTGCAGAAGATCGGCGAGCAAGATGGACGCATGACCGCGTGAGTTGAGCGTCTCCGCCTTAAAACATTGCAGCAAAAAGTGCAATAGAGGATCCCTTTCTCAGCCGGAGGAGATTAAAGCAGGTAAGGGGTCCTTCGACTCGTTCGTCTGACGACTCACTTCGCTCAGGATGACAGTGCATATTTACTTGGTCCGTTGTTGCGGACCGTTTGTTTTTTGGAGACACAGATCGCGGATTTTTCATCTGAGTGTCAGGTCGTTTACTTTGTGGTCTCTGTGGCTTCGCGAACGGTAGTTTTTCGCGGCACAACTGGCAGCAATCGAGAATGCAATGTCGAAAACGAGACGAGAGTTTTTGAAAACGGCGGGTGTCGCCGCTGGCTGCGCGGTGCTGCCGCCGCGGATCGATTTATTGCGGGGTCCGGCTCTCGCATCCGGTCGAGCGTCAGATGGTCAAAGTAGCGCTGCCGATTACACGCTCCACATCAAAGTTTCCCCGATCGAAATTGCGCCCAAGCGGATCGTTTCGACGACCACCTACAACGGGCAATTTCCTGGGCCGTTGCTGCGTTTCAAAGAAGGGCGAGCGGTCACCGTCGATATCTTCAACAACACGGACACGCCAGAACAGTTGCACTGGCATGGACAGAGGGTGAGCACTGACGTGGATGGTGCGTCAGAGGAAGGAACGCCGTTCATCCCGGCGCACGGGCAGCGGAGGATTACTTTCACGCCCGGACCGGCAGGACTTCGCCTGTATCACACGCATAACCGCGCGGGTGCGAATCTTGCGGAGGGCCAGTACAACGGCGAAGTCGGCGCAGTGTACATCGAGTCGCGGGATGAGGCTGGGGCTCACGATCGTGAAGTGTTCCTGATGCTGAAAGAGTTCGAACCGAAATTCAGCCGCGGCGGGGACATGGATCAGGACTTTCTGGCGCCCGCAGCGAAAAACAAAGCCTTGAAAGATGCGGGGGAAGCGGCGATGAAGGTGTCGCTGGCCAAAGGTACGCCAAAGGGCTACGAGGTGGAGTACGGCGCGTTCACGATCAACGGACGCATGCTTGGGCACGGCGATCCGGTGAAGGTGAAGTCAGGCGAGAGGGTGTTGTTTCATGTCGTGAACGGCAGCGCGACGGAGCTGCGAAGCCTGGCGTTGCCGGGGCATTCGTTTCGCGTGATTGCGCTCGACGGAAATCCTGTGCCGAAAGCGGCGACGGTTCCGGTATTGTGGCTGGGGCCGGCGGAGAGGATCTCGGCGACCGTGGAGATGAACCATCCGGGCGTGTGGGTGTTGGGAGATCTGGATAACGATGATCGGCAACATGGGATGGGAATCGCGGTGGAGTACGCGGGACGAAGCGGGAAGCCAGTGTGGCTGCCGCCTGCGAAGTTCATGTGGAACTACGCGCGATTTGCAAAGGCAGGCACGAAGGCGGCGGAGCCGGATCAATTTTTCGACATGACGTTTGCGAAGGACAATGCTTCAGAGGATGGATTCAATCGCTGGACGATCAATGGCGCTGCCTATCCGATGACCGGAGAGACCGCGCCGGCCGCGTTTCATCTCACGGAGGGCAAACGGTATCGCATTCGCATGAAGAATGCGAGCGACGACATTCATCCCGTGCATCTGCATCGGCATTCGTTTGAGCTAATGAGTGTGGCGGGCGAGCGCACGGCGGGGGTTTACAAGGATGTGATGATGCTCGGCGGGTATGAGGAAGCGGAGATTGATTTCGTGGCAGATAATCCGGGGCTGACGCTGTTTCATTGTCACCAGCAGCTGCACATGGATTATGGGTTCATGACGCTGATGGCTTACGTGTAGGGAAATGGTCTACCACTTGAGCCGAGCTGGTTGTGGCAAAGTACATAGGTCCTTCGCTTCGCTCAGGATGACAGCTTAAGAAAGGCACAGGCTGATTAGAGTGCGGCGGCTTGATCGCGGCGACGGGCCTGGATTTCGATGTAGACGTTCACGAGCGAGACGGCGGCGGGGGTCACCCCGGGAATGCGCGATGCGTGGCCGAGCGTGCGTGGACGGATCTTGAGAAGCTTTTCCTGCATCTCGCGCGATAGGCCGCTGACGGCGCGGTAATCGAACCACTCGGGGATGGAGCGCTGTTCCGCTTTCTTCAGACGATCGATGGACCGTTGCTGTTGCTGGAGGTAGCCGGCGTACTTGATTTCCGTTTCGACGGACTTGAGTTCGTTGCGGGTCTGGGAAGAGAGCTTCAACAAAGAAAAAGCAGTGAGTTCGGCGCGGTCGCTAACGGCGGAGCTTCGCTCCGCTGGGCAGATGAGGCCGTCTGCCCCCACGCGAACAAAGGCGTCCCGGGCCTGGGGGTCACTTTCCGAACTGTGAAGGTCAAAGAACTCAGGCGCAAGATTGTGCAGGATGGGCGCGAGTTGCTCGATGGTCATTTCGGGGCGCTTGAGAAGCTGGGCAAGCGGCTGGCCGAGGGCGGAAGACCAGTCTCCGGGTTTCGGTAGTAGGTCGTCAGCAAGAATGCCGTCGTTGGTCCTTGGTCTTTGGTCGTTGTGAAACTTGTCATCGGTCGCCGGTCGTCGGTCATCGGTTAAAACGTCCAACATCTCCAGCATCTCTGACGACAACTTCGTCTTCTCGAGCAATCGCTTCATTGATTCCAGCCGTTGCTGCTTGGCGAGGTAGCCGGACCAGGCGGCATCGTCGATGAGGCCGATGCGGCGGCCGTGCGGCGTGAGGCGGCGGTCAGCGTTGTCGATACGCAGCTGCAGTCGGAACTCGGCGCGCGAGGTGAACATGCGGTATGGCTCGTTCGTGCCCTTCGAAATCAGATCGTCGATGAGGATCGCGGTGTAGGCCTCAGTGCGGTCGAGGATTAGCGGGGGGTCGTTTTTCACTTGGAGCGCCGCGTTGATGCCCGCCATCAAGCCCTGGCACGCGGCTTCTTCGTAACCGCTGGTGCCATTGATTTGTCCGGCGAGAAACAGGCCGGCAATCTTTTTCGTTTCGAGAGTACGCTCGAGTTCGGTGGGGTCGATGGAGTCGTATTCGATGGCGTAGCCGGGGCGCAACATGTCGGCGGATTCAAGCCCCGGAATCGACTTGAGGATCGCGACCTGCACATCGATAGGCAACGACGTGCTCATGCCGTTGACGTAGATCTCGTGGGTGTTCAGCCCTTCCGGCTCGAGGAACAGCTGGTGCTGAAGCTTGTCGGGGAACTTAACGATCTTGTCTTCGATCGACGGACAATATCGTGGCCCGATCGATTGAATCTGGCCGCTATACATCGGCGAACGATGAACGTTCTCGCGGATGATGCGGTGCGTTTCTTCGGTGGTGAAGGCAATGTAACAGGGCACCTGCTTGTCATGGTGCGCGACACGCTTCGTTCGGAAGCTGAAGGGTGTCGGGTCATCGTCGCCTGGTTGAACCTGGAAGCGAGACCAGTCGATGGTGCGGCCATCGAGGCGCGGAGGAGTGCCGGTCTTGAGCCGGCAGCCGCGCAGGCCGAGATTCTTCAGGGCTTCGCCGAGGAGAACGGCGGGTGGTTCGCCGGAGCGTCCCGCGGGATACTGCTGTTCGCCACAGTGGATGAGGCCGTTGAGGAACGTGCCCGTGGTGATGATGACGGCCTGGGCTCGGACGGTTCGCCCGTCGCGGAGCTTGATGCCGAGGATACGACGGCAGTTATCAGTTCTCAGTTCTCGGTTCTCAGAAAAGGCGTCAGTCGTCGCCCGTCGGTCTTCGGCAAGAGCATCCTTGGTCCTTGGTCGTTGGTCGTTGGCGGAAGAGTCGCCGGTCGTCGGTCGTTGGTTATCGGTAAAGGCAGGTCCCTCGTCGCTACGCTCCTCGGAATGACAATCGCTAAGAAGCTTTGCGGACGACTGGCGACTGCCGACTGCCGACTGCTCCAAGATCAGGTCGGCGACTTCGGCTTGCTTGATCTTAAGATTGGGTTGCGACTCGAGGACCTCGCGCATTTTGAGGCGATAGGCCTGCTTGTCGCACTGCGCGCGCGGTGACCAGACCGCAGGCCCACGTGACGTGTTGAGCAGGCGGAACTGGATGCCGACGGCGTCGGTAACTTCTCCCATGATGCCGCCGAGGGCGTCGACTTCGCGGACCAGGTGTCCTTTTGCGATTCCGCCGACGGCGGGGTTGCAGGACATCTGCGCGATCAGGTCGACATTAAGAGTGTAGAGCGCGGTCTTGAGGCCCATGCGCGCGGCAGCCATCGCGGCCTCGCATCCTGCATGGCCGGCGCCGACTACAACGACGTCGAATTGTTCGGTGAAGGGCATTGGCTGGCTTGCGGTTAGAGCGTGCGTACAACGGGTTAATCCATTCTAGCAAGACCCGGCAAGCCGCCCTGAGGTTTCACGGAAGCCGATCGATCCGGCCGTCTCCACGCCAGAATTTCGTTTCGTCCCTTACAGAAAAGGCCGTATTCCCGAAAGGCCCGCGGCAAAACTATCGTCAGTAGGTCATGGGAATCATAGATCGAATTCGTGAGCTGTGTTCGAAGGCGATGTCGGCCCAGCAGCGGGATGCGGAGGGGATTCTCGCGGAGCTGCGCTCGGCATTGCACGAATATCGTCAAACTGCAGGTAGAGCCTGGGAAGGACCGCGGGTCAACAATTCGCCGAGGCCGAACCTCCGCAGTCGGGCCGCCTAGCCGGGCGAAGTGCTCAAACTGGGTGTGCAGTGACAGGTGGAGACAGTGTGCGTTTGCCAATGACATATGGAGCCGGATGAACTCAGATGTCCCATTTAGAACGCTTCGCGACTGGCGAGTGATCGCGCAAGAGTTGGCGGCGGAGCGTGACTCGCAGCGGGTTCTTGAGCTGTCGAGAGAACTTACCGCGGCGCTTGCGCCGCGCATTCTCGACGACGGGCGCCACCCTGAGCCTGATCACAACGACGGCGCCGACTTCTATCAGATATTGCAAAACGGCGTGCACACGACATCGCTATTGCGGTCGGCGATTGAGGCAAGCGCTGCTGACTTCGGCAATATCCAGCTGTTCGATCCTGCGAACCGCAGCTTGAAAATCGTGGCGCAGTGCGGTTTTGGGGAAGAGTTCCTGAGCTATTACGAGACGGTTCGCTTCGAGGATGACTGTTCCTGCGCCGCAGCGATGCGAGGTTCGTCTCGCACGATGATCTCGAATGTTGCCACCGATCCGGTCTTTGGCCCGGAGTCACGCAATGTTTTGTTGCGCGCCAACGTGCGATCGGTTCAGTCGACGCCTCTGGTCGGTACATCGGGGAAGCTGATCGGCATGTTGAATACCCATTACCGTCGCGTTGATGGCCCAACGTCGCGTGTGTGGAAGCCGATCGACGATTTGGCCGCCGCGTTCGTCAGCAAAGTAGACGTACCCGAGATGGCCTGATCTCGGCATCTTACTCGACGTTTGGGTAGCAACGATGATTGTGCCCGGCGGACGTAACACAACCTGCATCTGGATCTATTTCTCGATTCTCGCCATTACACTCAGCCTGGCGTTTTTCTTCTACGAGTCAAAGACGCGTCCCGCGCCAGCAACTCCACAAAAAACGCCTCCCATGCATGACCAAAAGTAAAGCCCGTGCGCCGGTCCATGAGCTGAATCCGATCGAAGCCCGTACGGGGCACGCTGGCTCTGCTGGTTACCCAAGTCATCTTTTGGTGGTTACGAAAGCGGGCTATGATCTGCGAAATTCGGGGATCGAAGCATGCGCAAGCCGGGCCTTGTTGTCTCTTTGATTACGCAAGATAACGATTACCAGATCGAGCAGGCTCGCGCGGCTGAGGAAATGGCGCGTCGCGTTGGTGTCGATGTGCAGGTGATCTTCGCCGACAATGACAGCATCCAGCAAAGCCAGCAGCTTCTGAAATTGATCCAATCAAATACGTCGGTGCCCGACGGCATCGTGCTCGAGTCGGTGAGCGGAACCTCACTGCCCCAGGTCGCGAGGGCGGCAGCGGCGGCCGGAATTGGATGGGTGGTGCTGAACCGACTCGCCGACTACATCCATGACCTGCGCCGCAACTATAAGGTCCCCGTTTTCGCCGTCTCGGCCGACAACGAAGAGGTCGGGCGGATTCAAGGCAAGCAGTTAGATCGATTTCTGCCTCAAGGCGGCTCGGTCCTTTATATACAAGGACCCTCCGACAGCCTCGTCGGCAAGTCGCGCACGGACGGTTTGCTCAAAACCAAGCCTGCGGGAGTTCAACTCAAAATGATTCGCGGGCAGTGGACCGAGGCCAGTGGATACAAGGCGGTCAACGCGTGGCTGCGGCTGACGACCTCGCAGCAGTCGCACGTGGATGCAATCGCCGCGCAAAACGACGCCATGGCAATCGGCGCGCGCAAGGCGTTTCAAGAGGTCTCCGATTTCGACGCGCGCCAGCGATGGCTGAATCTTCCCTACCTTGGTTGTGATGGCGTGCCAAAAACGGGCCAGGCCTGGGTGCAGAACGGATCGCTCGCCGCCACGGTCATTATTCCGCCCCTGGCTGGCCAGGCGGTCGACATGCTGGCGGCCAGCATTCGCACCGGCGTGATTCCTCCCGAGATGACCTTAATGACACCCCATTCCTTTCCAGCTTTGGATGTGGTTGGCAAGTCCGACCGACTGCGCGCGGCGAGCGGGAACATCTAGCCGCCGGTTTCAATCCCTAACGCTCAAGCCGCGGTAGCATTACTCCAGAACAAATTAGTTGAAGCGGCCGATGTGACTCGGAATGTGCGCTCAGATTGATGGGATGACCGTTTATTACGGGACCATCACAATACGACGACCTCGCTCACTGGAGTGCCACACGTCCTCAATTTCTGCAAGACGCCTGGTTTCGGTTTCCATTTGCAGCTGTCCACTCGCCGCGTACGCCATGACTTGTTGCAAGCCGTTCGTCAAAACATCGAGGCTTGGGATCCCTGCCGTGCCTAGAATTGTCAGCGCAGTGCTTCGCAACACGGCGGCGGAAAGTGAGATCGCGGGCCGACAGATTCTCCGACCTGGACCAAACGGATTTCGGACCGATCCTCGAAAATTCTCGCTTTGTCACTGCATCTAGAAATGCTTCGGTTGGTGGACCCCACACATAGTCGATCACAACATGGAAACCGGAGTCGCCCGCCGTTTGCACCAAGGCCGCCTGCAACTCTTCTTGCGTCGTGTCGAGCCGAATGGTGGCGTCGGCCCCGAGTTCGCGCAGCGCGATCAGGCTATTTTGATTGCGTCCCGCCGCCACCACACGTCCCGCGCCCAGGAGTCTGGCGATTTGAACTGCCAACCTGCCCGCGACCCCGGTTCACCCAGAACGAGGACATTTTCGCCGTGAGCCAGCTTCGCTCGAAACGTAAGTGCGAGCCAGGCTGAGACACCAGGATTGGGGAGGGCTGGGGCTAATTCGTCACTCACGCTATCGGGGACAGGAAAGACAAATGCCTTCGGCACAACCGTCCGCTGGGCCATGGCGCCAAACGGCGGCCCGCAGCCACCAAAGAATACGCGTTGCCCGCCAGAGAGATGTCCAACACCGTCAGTGCGCAGACAAACGGAACGTCACGCGGGCTCGCATAGTGGGAGCCGGCAGCCAGTTGCTTATCTACGGGCTTGAGTGATGCAGCATGCACGTGCACAACAACTTCGTGGTCGAGCGCGGTTGGGTCGGGGAAGTCTCCACATCGAGGTGGCGTACCAATCGTTGTGCACCACAGCAGCATCCATGCAAGCACCATGGTTCTTAGTTCCGCATTGTACGGTCGAAGGCGGACTTAATCAGCTCCCGGTGGTGGACGAGTGCTGGGCAAACGGGAAACCAGGGTTCGAGTGACCGCATAAGTTAGGTGGAAATCTTGCCTCACTGCAGCTCGATCGACATCAGTTCGCCTGTTCCGTCGCTTGTTTCGCGGTAGTTCACTGCTACGTTTAACTCTGACCACTTACACGAGAAAGAATCAGCCCCCATTACCAGAACATGCCTCGTGTCACCCACATGCAATTTGAGCGGTTTTCCGGACGCGGTTACATTCACCAGGGCTCCTGGGGAAGCCGTACACTCAACATTCACCAGTTTGCCCTTCACAAACTTCGGTGTCGATTGTGCCGGCAGCGTTTTCACTTCCGTCTGCGCCGCCGCTTCGCCCTGTGCCTGCGGATCCGCCGGACGTTCGGTCTCCACCCGTACTCCGTTATTGATGACAACAGGGTGTCCAGCGTCCATCGCCTGTTTCATCTCCCGAGCCTCTTCCAAGACCCGCTGGGCACGAATCGCCACGTTCGGCTGGGGTGAATGTTTTAAAGATTGCAGCAAGACAATTGCATCCGCCGGCCTGCGATTGTTCAAGTACATCTGGGCAAGATTGAAAACATACCCATCGTTGCGAGGACTGAGGGCCACCGCTTTTTGCGCTACCTCCAGCCCTTTCTCGGGCTTGCCCTGGGCCGCGTACGCGAACCCGAGCAACGAATACGCATCGGCGTAACTTGGGTCGAGAGCTATGGTCGTCTCCAGTTCCTTGGTCATCTCCTCCACTTTGTCCGGATCACCCAATTTCCCCTCGCGCGACATGAGCATCGCCGCGTAGCAATGTACTCTCGGATCCTTGGAGTTCCCCTGAGCGGCTTTACGAAAACACTCGCCCGCCTTTTCATAGTCCTGCTTCAGCAGGTATGAGTACCCCAGGCCGCGGAGCGCAGCCGTATTCGCAGGGTTCGTCTTGAGAATCGCCTCGAACTCTTCTGCGGCTTTGTCGGTGTAGTCGGCCGAATGCAAATGGACGTCGGCCAGGATCGCATTTCCGTCTCCTGCACTCAAGACCGTCACCGCATAATTGGTCGTTACGATTCCTTCGGGAGTAGGCAGCTTGTAAAACCTGTATCTTCCACTGCTGACGTAATTGCGCATCTCCTTATCGAACTGTGCCGCGCTCATATCAAACGAGTGCTGGATCGCATCTTCGACGCTCACCTTCTGATCGATGGTGAGATTGAAGTACGTACTTAGCTTCGGTATCAGGCCGCGATCGTACAGATAATGAACCACCATCGACGACTGGGCATAAAACTCTCCCCTGCGATCTCCCGTTTCGTTGTAAGTGCTGGAATTCTGTTGCACCCGGAAGAGGTCCGTGGTCTTCATCATTCCCGTTTGCTGCAGCACGAGGTAAGTATCGTCTGGCACCTTCCCCACGTGCGCTTCCTTGCCATCCACCTCAATGCTGCGAAAGTATTCCGCAAAGCCCTCTTCGAACCACGGCGCAGTCGTGGCTGCAATATTGCTGTTCATCAACTGATGACCATATTCGTGGAACACCACTTGCCAGGGATTCTCGACGGAAAGGTCAAGCAGAATAAAACTTCGATCATTACTCCCGACAAAAAGCCCGGCGACTTGTGTCGGTTTGCCGTTCCACAGCGGAGCGAACTGACGAAGTTCTTTTGTATTTCGGAAGGCCACAATTTGCAGCGGTACAGCCAAATTCACGTTGGCCTTCGACATCAAAGCTCCGAAAACGGCCCGCATCTGTTCGAATCGAACGGCGACTTCTCTCCCGCGCTTCTCGCCTCCGTCGGTTACCACTGAGAAATGGGGAGACCTCACCTCGACCCACTGCGACTCTCCTGCAAATATCGGCGCGACGCCGACCGCGATCAAGCATGCAACCACACTTATCCCACGAAATCCGAAGCGGCGACCCATAGGCAAACTCCTTGAGCGCCGCCATCGTACAACACTTCAAATCGCGCGCATATATCGAAGGGATTTGACCCGCCGTGCCGCTCCTTAAAGGCCGCATTTTCGTGCGCACAAATCTGCTGGGGCCTTTCTCGCACCAGAGTCCGAGGTGAATAAGTGAATAGCGTCTTACGTCAGTTAGGATTGAGAATGGAGCGCGGGAGCAAGTGTGACAAAGAGAAACCATGCCGATAGACATACAACGAGGGGAACCAAGGCGTCCCTACTGAGTCTGACTGGGGCGACTATCACGCCGATTTGGACCAGAAGTGGGCGCATGATCAGTATTGCGGTCGGTCCAACGATGAAATGCAGACGTACTCCGCAACAGGTAAGTAGATGATCGACGTGCTCATAAGACGACCACACCCCAAGGAGCACGATTCCGTTCTCGCGGTCGTCCAAACAGTGCTGGATGAGATTTACGGCGGCCTTTGGGCACCGCCACCACTCCCGGTCGATGAGGAGAACTGGCATTCCTTTTGGGTCGCTGTACGGGACGCGAAAATCATCGGAGTGGTTCGGACAAGCGGAGAATGGCTGGATGACTTATGGGTGCTTCGCGAAAGCCGGGGATATGGGGTAGGCCAGCGTCTGCTCGCGCAAGGAGAGGCTGAAAATAATCGCTCGCGGCTATAAAACACTGCATCTTCGCGTCATTCAATCGAATGCAGCAGCGATCGAGTTCTATCGCCGCCACGGTTGGCGGGTTGCTCGGGCGTTCCCCCATGAGAGATTTCCAATAACGATGTTAGAAATGTTCAAACCCATCCGGCAAGACGAAGGGTGATGGATTGTAACGCCGCTACGCATTGGCGGCTTCTTCTGATGACTGTCGCAGTCGATTATACTCATCGACCCTACCAGCCACAGAGCTGCGGTTTAGAGTGAAACAGAGATTTATCCCGCAAATGCTGCCGCGAACTACAATTTTCCACGTGACGAAAGAACGTTGGGCTCAGATAGGAATCACTATTGAATTTCTTATCATCGTCAGGAGTCTGGGTGAGTTCTTCCGGCTCAGGCACGTCCTTGGGCCGAACTTCTCGACCG
>Ga0126371_10002177_pt1 | contig 16823 bp, 17 predicted proteins | sample PanSoiMetaPlot_4_FD_110145 | JGI IMG/M metagenome (GOLD analysis project Ga0126371, IMG submission 110145) | Tropical forest soil microbial communities from Panama - MetaG Plot_4 | ecosystem: Environmental > Terrestrial > Soil > Tropical forest > Bulk soil | place: Panama | collected 2016-02-17 | reverse complement strand
GCAGAAGAGGTCCGCCGGTGATAGTCGCACCGCCGCTGCAGCCATTATTGATATCGCCGAATGTCCCGTTGGAGCACTCGACCGTGCCAGGGCCAAAACCATTCCCCAAATTAGCCGGCGATGCATAATGGAGGAAGCCAGTCACACTGTCAAAAATGTAACGGCCGGCAAAGAATCCGCGGAATACCTGCGTGTTGCGGCTGTGTATCCATTCCCCGCCGAACTTCAAAGAGTGCTTTCCATGAATCAGAGAAAAACTGTCGCGCACGTCTGTACGCCAGAAGATTTCGTCAATCGACGGTTCAAGAAAGAACGGCTGCCCAAAACGGAAAGTCGTTCCGAAGCCCATCGCAGTGTCAGGCACTGAATTCTTGTCGATGGTATTGCGAGGCCGATTCTCACGCGAATAAGTGAAATGCGCCTCATTGAGCTTTGTACTGGAAATCGTGCTGTACCAGTTTCCGTTCACGACCTGAATCTTGCTCGCGCCTTCAATGCCGTTCGCTGTGCTGCCATAAGTCGGCACGTCGAAGGTCTGGTTCGGATTCTTGGACCAATCGAAGCTGTACGAACCGAAGACCTGGTTCTTGGCGTTTATGTTGTAATCTACGCGACCAAATACAGACGCATTGCGAATCTGGTGATCAATCGGCGCGCCGTCATCCTCCTTGTAATTCGTCTTCATGAAGTCCAGAAGCACCTGCCGCTGGCATTCCGGATTCGCCTCTATTTGCGCGTCCGTGATATTCGAGTTGAAGACGGGGTTGGATACAGGGCAGGCAGCTCCGAGCGGGGCGCTCAGATTGTCTCGGGTAAGGTCTTCGCGAATGCCTTCGGTCGCGCCAAAGAAGAACAGTTTGTCTTTCTTGATGGGTCCGCCGAAGCTGCCGCCAAACTGGTTTCGGAGGAAGTCTTTGAGCGGCTTTCCATCAGACGTATCTGCAGTCAAAGCCTCAGTGCGGAAGTACTCGAAAACACTTCCGTGGAAGTTATTCGTGCCGGACTTTGTGATTACGTTGATCGCGCTACCTGCTGAGCGTCCGAATTCGGCATTGGCACCGCTCGCGACGATTTGGAATTCCTTCACCGCTTCCAGCGTGATATCTACCGCCGCGCGCTGGCCGCCAACCTGCTCTCCGAAAAAGCCATTGTTATAGTCGCCGCCGTCCAGGCTGATGTTGTTGAAGATTCCGCGCTGCCCGTTAATGTTGATTTCGTCGCCATCCGGGCCTTGGGAAATGCTCACACCGGGCGTGAGCGTCAACAAATCCTCAAACTTTCTGCCGAGGACAGGCGTTGTGGCGATGGTAGCTTCCTCAAGAGTAGACGAAGATTCCGTCGACGTGGTTTCGATCGCGGGAACATCGGTAACCACAATCTGCTGCGCAACGGACGAAACCTTGAAAGTAACCGGGATGGAAAGAGCCTGCACAACGGTTACGTTAATGTTTTGCAGTACAACCGTGGTGAATCCAGTCTTGGAGAAAGTAATGGTATATCTGCCCGGTGTGAGATTCAAAAGAGCATAGTGGCCTTCAGCATCCGTGGTTTCCGTCTTTATGAAGTTCGTGTCCAAATTTTTCACTTCGATAGAGGCTCCCGGAACGCTACCTCCTCTTTCGTCCAGCACGTCGCCCTGCACGGTACCCGTTGTTATTTGCGTCTGACCGAAACCAGTTGGAGCAAATACCAAACACAGCGCCATGAAAATGGCAGCCGCCAAGAATTTTCTCATTTTCCCCCCAGACACATTCCCTGGCTTTGCGCGCGAGATCCTCTCCACGGGATGGAGCAGCACGCTTCAGCAATTGATGAAAGCAGTTTGTCAAAGAGGCAAAAAAACTACAAGCGGAGACCTGTGGAAAATTATGCTGGGATCAAGCGGGTTTTCTGGGCGGCAAGTTTCTCAGCAAACTAAACATGGGCGGATTGTTCAGGCGCACGGAAACCGCGAGGGAACACCGTCGTCGCGATCGAACTTCAGGTCGTCAAAGGAAGCGGCGATTCCAAACCAGCCTGGCATGTTCGCCGTTTCAACTCGGCGAACTTTCGCGAGCGTCACGGCTACAACATTTCCACGACCCATTGGCCGGCTCACCAGCACGATCTCCAGTTCGATCGCCGCGTTCACTTCAAGCCGCTTTGGACAAAGGAAAAAAACTCCGGTTGAACTGATATCCCGCGTCACAAGCGTGATAGGGAAGTCTTCGGCAACGTTGCTCACACTACGCAGCCGCAGCGGCAAACGCAAAGACGCCCGCGGATATTCGCGCTGCTCGTGGAAGACACCTACAGCATGGGTGGGAACTCGTGCAAAGCGCCGAATGGCAATCGCGCTTGGCGTGCGCAGCGGAACTACTCTCAAAGTCGGTGTACGTACAAGAGAAGGAATCGGCGAAGAAAGAGATGTGGGAAGGGATACGGGCGCGGGTTGCGGCAAGGCGCTTGCATCCACAAACTGTGGCAGCGAAGCTTCATTCTGGACTTCAGGCAAAGCAATCCTGTTTGTTGCTTTCATCTCGACCCCAGAGATGCTTCCGCAACGTTCTGCGGAACTGCCGCAAAATTCACTCTATTTGGCCCAGGTTCCCAAGGAAAAGAATGGAGTGCCAAAATGCCACTTGTGGAAGTTTTCGTCAATCTGTGGAAAACGTGCAAAGTGTCTTATCGTCAACTAGATAGTTATAGTACCGGATTGTATTTCACGGTAGCGCGTCAGCCAGAAAGTCGATTTTTTGCGATTTTTCGAGTAACCAATATGGTTCTACGCTAATCCTAGCGGTTTGCGTATTCTACAAGTGGCACAGTTTGTGGGGCGATTCCGGATAGCTCTTTCGTCTCCACACGGCTTACGCTTGATGAATTGATCCAATGTCCAGCAATCGGCGACATTCAACCTCTATTTTTTTGGCTTTCTTCGCCGTGTATGTGGTTTGGGGCTCCACCTACCTTGCCATGCGCATCGGCGATGAGTCTTTTCCCCCGCTTTTGCTTGCCGGCACCCGGCATTTGATTACCGGACTCCTCTTTTACCCTTTCTTCCGTTGGAAGACGGGTATAAAGCCCACCAAAGAGCACTGGATTACCGCTAGCGTCACAGGCTTCCTATTGTTGTGTGTGGGCAATGGCGGCGTTTGCTGGGCGGAACTGACGGTTCCATCCGGCGTGGCCGCGCTGCTGGTGGCGATGGTCACGCTATGGATGGTGCTGGTGGACTGGTGGCGTCCGGGAGGGCATAGACCCTCGGCGAGGGTATTTATAGGAATTATCCTGGGATTTGCAGGATTGACGCTTCTTGTTGGTCCAAGCCACCTCGGCAATTCCGGCAGGATAGACCCATGGGGTGCAGGGGTCCTTGCCATTGCGTCCTTTGCGTGGGCTAGTGGCTCGATCTATTCCAAACACAGACCTCATCCGGCTTCCGCCTTATTGAGCATGTCCATGCAATGCCTTGCGGGGGGAATTGCTCTTTGGATTGGCGGGCTTATCTCTGGCGAAGTCCACAATTTTCACCTTGCTGCCATCTCCGCGCGCTCCTGGCTGGCCGTAGCGTATTTGATTGTTTTTGGCTCCGGCATCGGATTTACAGCTTACATATACATCCTCAAGAACAGCACGGCCGCGCGCGTGGCGACGTATGCCTTCGTCAATCCTGTGGTCGCTCTGCTGCTTGGCTGGCTTTTTGCCTCAGAGGAGCTGACTTTGCGCACGCTTCTTGCGGCCTCGGTCATTCTAGGGGCGGTGATTCTTGTCATCACAGCGCCACACCGTGCTCCCGAGCCAAACCTAGAGCCGGCGCCACTTCCGAGCGAAGCCTGATTTCACACCAAAGTAAGTTTTTTACATTGGCGTCCCTTTCCGGATAGCACGTTATTTCGGTCCGCGCTATTCTCGCCATGTTGAGAATGACAATGAACAACACACAATCACATTCAGTCGATTCACGAATGGCCGCTCAGTATTGGAAAGCGACGGTTGCTCGCGATCGCCGTTTAGACGGAGTGTTTTATCTGGGCGTACTGTCCACGCACATTTACTGCCGCCCAAGTTGCCCCGCGCGGCGGCCGCTCCGTAAAAACGTGGAATTTTTTAGAACGCAGCGAGAGGCTGAGCAACATGGTTTTCGAGCTTGTCTTCGTTGCAAACCAAACGAAATTTCTGCGGCCACCGCCCTGGTCCAAAAATCTGCGGCGCTGCTTGCGCAGGGCGACGAAGAATCTCCACGCCTTGGAAAGATTGCAAAAAAGCTGGGAACTTCAACAAGCCGCCTCCGCCGCGCATTCTCTCAAGTGACAGGACTTTCGCCCCGGGAATTGGCGGAAGCCTTGCGGCTCGACCGCTTCAAGAAACTTCTGCGGCAGGGCACGAAAATCACGGACGCACTCTACGAAACTGGCTATGGCTCATCAAGCCGCGTTTACGAGCGCAGTAACGCGCAACTCGGCATGACGCCCGCGACTTATCAAAAAGGAGGAAAGGGAATGAAACTTGAATACACGATCACAACCGCAAAGCTAGGAAAAGTACTGGTGGCCGCTACCGATCGAGGAGTTTCCGCGGTTTATCTGGGAGACTCCGAGACAAAATTGCTCACGGAGTTGCACGACGAATTCCCGAAAGCGGAAATCACGCAAGCCCGCAACGGCTTGGAAAAGTACCTCAGAGAAATTGTCTCGCGCACGGAAGGTAATCCGCCGCGTCAGGAATTGCCGCTCGATCTGCTAGCCACAGCCTTTCAACGCCGCGTCTGGCAAGAGCTCCAACGCATTCCGCTCGGCAAAACGCGAACGTACGCACAGGTGGCTCATGCTTTGGGTCGTCCGAGCGCCAGCCGCGCCGTGGCTCGCGCCTGCGCAACAAACCCTGTTTCCATCGTAGTGCCTTGCCACCGCGTGATACGGGGAGACGGCAATCTGGCAGGGTATCGCTGGGGAATCGAACGCAAACAACAGTTGCTGAAGTCGGAACGTGCAGAGGCCAGCGCGGCAAATTAGCCGCGCGGCTTAACTTTGGTCGCGTTCTTCGGCCAATCTTGTTTAAAACGTGAATCCTCGATCTTAAGATTCTTCATCACGCCGGTGTAATGAATGATGAAATAGTCCCCCGAATTCGCTTCGAAGAATTTTTGCTGAAGCGCCATCCAGGATCCGGTATCCACCCACATCAGAATCTTCGTAATTTGCTCGCGCATTTTGTTCGACTTCGGCGTTAGCTCGATCAGCACGGTCTTTCGCCCATCCAATTCCTGCTCGCCACTTACGGCAATAAGAAAGTTCTTTTTCAGGTGTTCGCCACGCGTATTGAAACCAAGGTCCAAATACTGATCAACCATCTCGCGGTTGTCTTTTAAATCGTATTCTTCAACTCTATTGAGTTTCGGATTGAATATGAAAAGACTGTCGCCTGTGCGAAGAACCGTTCGCGGATCGGGCTTCGTAAACTGGATGCGAATCTTCTCATCCTTACGAACCCAGATTTGGCCGCTTTCCGTAGCCGTATCCTTCACGACGTCGGTGTACTTAATCCGCTCGATATTTCCGCTCAAACTGTGAAAGTCCTGCGCGGCATGATCCATCATTGTCAGGACTCCGTCGGGAGTCCACCTTTGAGAGGCCTGGGGGTGCGCGGGAAGAGCCGCAAGGCACAAAGACAAAATCGCGAAACCGAGCAAAGACTTCGTATCCACCTTCAAATTTAGCCCCTGTCCTGGCAGTTTTGGCTAGATAAAACGTGCCTAAGTATACCCAAATTTGATGCGGGCACCTTGGATTGCGTTTCCGCGGACTGACTCCGAGCGGAGGCCTACTTTCGGCGTATGGAAACCTTGTATGCCGTGACCAGGCCGTGTTCGTCGCGCTCCGCCGCAATGTTCAAAATCTCAAAGCGACCGTTTTGCAATTCCGGAACGGCTCGCTGCATCGCGCGGTGCAATTCGTTTTGCAGCTGAGGAATCTGCTCGGGAGTGGCCAGAACGCGCGTATCCACGCGATAGATGCTCGTGTTACCCGACGAAGGAAGCATTTCAATTTCTTGCGATTGTTGCGCCGCTTCCGGTTGATCGCGCAACCATTTACGAGGCATGAAAAAGACAAAAACGAGAATCCCGATCACGGCGAGATCGTACTGCCAGGAGCCGCGTTCGAATGACCAGAAGAAAAGTTTCGAAAGAAATCGTCGGTCGTTTGCCATTTCAATCCGCCGGAATGCCGTCAACGATCACGCCGTCGCGCATGTGCACCACGCGGTCGAAATACGTGACCGCCTCGGGATTGTGCGTAATCATCACGATCGTCTGGCCCAATTCTTTGTTCAGCTGGCGCAACATTTCGAGCACCACATCGGAATTCTTCGTGTCCAAGTTTCCCGTGGGCTCGTCAGCCAAAAGAATCTTTGGCTCGTTGATGATTGCCCGTGCAATCGCCACGCGCTGCTGTTCGCCACCGGACATTTCCGAGGGCTTATGGTTGAGGCGGCCTCCAAGCCCGAGCAATTTCGTCACAACGTCAAACCGGTGTGGGTCGAAACCATCGCCGTGAATATACTGTGCAATGGCAATGTTACCTTTCGCCGTCATCGTAGGCAGTAAGTTGAATCGTTGGAAGACAAAACCAATCTTGCTGCGCCGCAATTTCGTGCGTTCAGCGTCGGACATCTGCGCCAAGTCGTTGCCATCGACAAGCACGGTTCCGCGCGAAGCCGAAGCCAATCCGCCAATTGTGTAGAGCAGCGTGGACTTTCCGCAGCCCGACGGTCCCATCACCGCCACGGATTCGCCCGGTGCAACGGAAAAATTCACGCCGCGCAAGGCGGGAACTTCCACCTTGCCCGCTTTGTAGAGCTTCCACAAATTCTCCGTCTTGAGTATCGGTTCCACGGTCTTTTTCGTTAGCCCCTGGCCATCCACAGGGCGCAGCCAGTCAAATTGCGCGCCTGGAATTGTAGCCGCGATTGCCATCTCTGCCTAGCTTCGTGCCTCAATCTCTCTGCAAATTCAGTCAAAGGTCAAAGCTTCGACTGCGTCTTTGCGGCTTGCCACCCATGCCGGATAGCTCGCTCCCAAAACGGCACCGATCAGCGCAATCGCTGCCGCACGCAAAATCCATTCGGGGGTAATCAAAATTGCCAGCGTAGGAAAGGCCTTCAAAAACCCGGCCCGCACTGCGTAACTGAGGCCCACGCCTGCAAAAATACCGCCGAGACAAAGCGCCGCCGATTCATAGAGTACTGCGCGTACGATAAAAGGCGAATTTGCCCCCAAGGATTTGAGGACTCCTATGTCGCGCGTACGCTCAATCACGGTTGTGTACATAGTGAGAAAGATCACCAGAAGACCAATGCACACTGCGAGCCCGATCATGGCGTCTACGAACACGTTGAGTCCTGGAATGTTCGTTGTGGTCATCATGGAGACGTAGTCTTTGATTGCCGTAAGTGTGTAATTCGGCAGGATTGCCTTGATTTGTGCGATAACGTCTTCCGTATGCTCGGGACGCGTGCACTTTATGTAGAAGAGCGAAGCCTTTTCCGTTGCTCCGGACAGATCCTGCAAAGTTGCCAGCGGAACGAAAATCCTCGATCCCTTGCCATGCTCCACAATGCCCACCACGTTCCAATCATGATTGAACAATCGAAACTTTTGCCCAACCTTCGCGTGCTTGGACTGCACGGCAAGCTCGTCCATGAGCATGTCGTCAGGGTTTTCTATCGCGTGGCCTTGCAGATATACGAAGCCACCAGAAACTTCGTCGAATGACTTGTCAATTCCGTATACGAGTTCAACTCCTCCGGTCGAATTGAACTGAACCAAAACCGGAGCGACCGCTTGTACGTACTGCATTTGTACGAGCCGTTCCTTGATTTTCACCGGCATCGGCGCGTTGCTCATGCCCATGATCACGCCCGCAGAAGACGGCCGGAGCATAATATCCGCGCCCACGCCTTCCACGCGTTTTGCAGTTTCGTGCAGAATGCCGCTTGTAAGTCCCACAATCAGCACAACGAGTGCGACTTCGACGGCAACTGCCAGCACACCAATAAACGTCCGAATCGGCCGATGAAGGAGATTCCTGAAAATCATCTCGCTCATCATGGCTTCGATTCCTTGGCTGGCTCGTTTTTTTCTTCGCCGACGCGAACTAGCTCAGAATTGGGGGGCTGCGCAAGCTGAAAACGATCAGCGGGCAAATTCTCATTCAGAGCTACTTTCGTCACCTGCAAATGGATTACGTAGTCGTCATGAGGACGGTCAACCTCAATCTTGCGCGGGAAGGCTACAGCGCTTGTTCCTGCCACGGCCTCTCCAACCGGCTGCCAATCGGAGTAGTGCACGTCGGAAAGCAGAACGCCCTTTGGCCCAAGCGTCTCCAGGCGTACCACGTTCAAATCACCGCGATCGAACCAAATCTTGCGTCGGATTTCGGTCGTATAGCCGCCTCGCAATACGGTAAGGATGTAATATCGCGCATTTTCGTCGTTGAACTCTTCGTCCAGCACCGTCTCGCCTTTCACGATTTCTGGCCAGAGCAATGCATCAAAAAGATGTTGAGGGCGCAGATTCTCGATTGGCTTGGTGGTATTCCGTTCTGCAGACGCTTTGCCAACCAAGAATTTATTCTTTGTCGGTAATGAAACTTGAAATGTGTTGCCGTCGCTTGCCATGTCAAAAATCGTCTTCGAAATCACCGGAGCTTGCCCGATCACCCGAATGTTTTCCGGGCGGGTTGCGAGCAGGAACGCCTTTACCTCGTGATACTCCTCAATTAATCCGCTGTATCTTGATCCCGCAACTGGCCTCAATTCCACAGTCGCATTCAGGCTGTGAACGCCGACCGCTTGCGCATTGAATTTCTCAATCAATTCCTCGCGTGTGGCATCTTTAGCGACCAGGATGTCCTTCTTCTCAATCCGTTGGTCGTGCTTTATGCTGCCGCCGCAGCCAGCCAATGCCGCCACTGTCGCCATTCCCAGACAAGCAAACACACTTTTATTCAAGAACTTACGTCCTTTTGAGCCTTCATGATGCAATTGAGGAGCCAGCTGACAGTTCACAACCGTGGCTTCCATCACTAATGCGGCCGCGCAATGTGCACGTCAAACGGTGTCACCGCAGGCCGTACTCGCCTTATGACTTCGCTTGGCCACAACGTCTCGCTCAGAATTGTGAGCCATCCATCTTCAAGCTCACAAACCACACAAAAAGTATAGCGCGTATGGGCCGCCTGGTATGCATCCAGGCCACGCTTCGACAGAGCGCCCTCCAGAGCCGCATCTTCACTTTTTGCGGCTTCGCCCGCCCTCAAACCGAACGTCTCACCCTCAAATCGTTCCAGTAAATCGCGCAGTTGCTCGTGAGTTGGTTGCGGCACGACAATGCATCTCTGCGCCGACTCCCGAAAATCGATCTTTCGCGCCGAACAAAAATCGCGGACGCGATCGAGATGGCTGAAGAAATCCACCGCGAACGACTCTTGCGCTATCAAGGCAGGGAATAATTCGGACCAGATCTCAATTGCATCTTTGCCGCGCACCGGTTCGCGGCTCTCGGTTTCGATCAATTCGATACCGATCGCTTTGACGCCCGGCCCAAGATCTAACGTTTCCACGTCGAGTGAAAAGGGAGGAAGGTCCAGCTCGTTCATTCTTCGTCTTCTATGTGGGGGAATTTTGCATGAAATTCTGATGACTTCTTGCGCACATCCAGCCAGTCGAAAAACGCATCCGGCGTCTCCAGCCAGATGCGGAACCAATTTGCGATCTCCTCTTTTTCTTCGCGCTTATGACGCTCGACTTTGTGATTGCGCGCAATCATCTCGGCGCGCCGCTTGCCGAGCCGGGCAATATCGAGCACACGGACCGCCGCCGCTTTTTCACCATGCGCCTTGAATCGACGCGAGAGCTCGTCGAGCCGCATCAAGCTCACTTCTGCGTCGCTCAGTGTTTTGAAATGCAATAAATCCTCGAACTCTTCCTCAAACTGATCTTCTACTTCTTCCAATTGCGAAACGTTCACCTTTAATCCCGCGCTTTTCAGCACATCGGCTATGTAATCGGAACCGGTCTTGCCTTCTTCGCCATGTTCCGCGAGCAATTTCCGCCGCAGTTGGTCAATCTCGGCGGGCGTCCATTTTTCTGCGCCGATTTCCCGCGCGGTCTCAAGAATCATTATTCTTTTTGTCTTCTGCTCGTCGCTCATGCGCTAGTGCTTCTTGTTCTTTGCGGACTTCTTACCCGCGGGCGCTTTCTTCTTTGCAGGCGGCGCCGGAGGCGGGTCTGCCGGCAAGCCCTGCAGCAATCGATGATACCTGTTTACGTTCTGGTTGTGCTCCGCAAGTGTCGCCGCAAAGAAGTGTCCGCCCTGCGTGTTCGCCACGAAGTAAAGATAGTCCGTCTGCGCGGGCTCCAGAGCGGCGCGCAAGGCGACCTCCCCCGGATTCCCGATTGGCCCTGGAGGCAGACCACCATGCATGTAAGTGTTGTACGGTGAATCGTAATGCAAGTCCTTACCTGTCAGCGTTCCTTTGTAGGCGCCAACTTGCTCCATTGCATAAATCACCGTCGGATCGCATTGCAGAAGCATGCCTTTACGCAAGCGATTCTCAAATACGCCCGCCACCAGGGGACGTTCTTCCGGCTTCGGCGTCTCGCGCTCAACGAGTGAAGCCATCGTCACAGTCGAAAGAGTTGGATGCGCGACGCTCGCCGGGGCTGGATCGGACGCGACGATGCTTCGCCATTGTTCGCGGAACTTCTGCACCATGCTCGCAACAACCTCTTTTGCCGCCGGGTGCCTCGAAAGTTGATATGTCGCCGGAAAAAGAAATCCTTCCAGGGTTCTTGAGTAAGGCGCCAAATCCTTGATACTCGATGTGTCGTTTGCGGCCTTCAAAAACTCATCCGCCGGCATGAACTTTGCCGTTTCAAGTTCGTGCGCAATATCGAACATCGTCTCGCCCTCACGCACCGTAAATGGCAGTACATAAACCTCACCATGTGCCAACTTCCAAAAAACAGCCTTACCCTGCAGCGCATGGTCGAAGAAGTACTCACCCGCTATGAGAGAACGATGATGGCGCCGCGCGTAGATTTCAAAAGCAATCTCGCTTCGAATCACGCCACTTTTCTGCAAGATTCGCCCCGCGTTGCGGGTGGAGGTCCCGTGGGGGATCGTTACAAACACGCCGTCTTTGCCAAACGCCTGATATGGCTGCTCGATTCCGTACCACAAGTAGATTCCGGCTGCGGCTCCGGCCAGCAACACAATGAGCAAAATTACGAGGAAGGCTTTCACTTACGCACGCTCCACCTTGTCTTGCTTTGCCAGATAATCACGCAAAATCACAGTGGCGGCGACCGAGTCTACCGTCGGTTTTTCTTCATCCATCTTTTTCTTCTTTTGTGATTCGTCCCGGTATTTCTTTCCGAATTCTTCTTCGAGCAAGCGTTCCGCTTCCCAACTCGTTAACCTTTCATCCACCATCTCCACAGGCAGCCCGACTTGTTTCCTTGTGCGTTCCGCAAACCGCTCCGCTTCTTTCGCCATCTCTCCGCGCGTCCCATCCAACAGAAGCGGCAATCCCACCACAATCATTTTTGCGTCATGTTCGCGCGCCAATTCCCGCAAACGCCGCATATCTTCATTCCGATTGATGCGTTCCAGTGTCGCCAGCGGCCGGGCCAGGCGCGCTTCGGCAGTCGCAATCGCAAGCCCAATCCGCGCGCGGCCGTAGTCCACTGCCAAAATCGTGGTTTGTGCCCTCTTTTGCTTGGCTCCAGACGAGATATTCACTTCTCTATTATAGCGAGGCGTAGCTGGTGACTTTTGTTTTGGCTAAGGGGTTGTGTCCCAAGCACCCAACAGGCCCTGTTCGGACTGCCATCTCTTGTAAACAACTTACGCTACTTGGCAAACGCAGCCACTCGGTCTGCCACCTGCGCGACCTGTACCATTTCCTTCACATCATGCACTCGCACGATGTGCGCCCCGCTAAGAATGCTGGCCGTCACGGTAGAGGCGGTTCCCCAGATGCGATCCTCTATTGGAGCAGTTTTTCCATTTCGAGCATGCGCCTGGCCGAGGAATCTTTTCCGCGAAGTTCCCACCAGAAGTGGATATCCCAGCCTTGCGAGCTCTCGCAATTTCCCCAGTAATTCATAGTTTTGGTTGAAGCTTTTTCCAAACCCAATCCCAGGGTCGATTACGATCTTGTTTTTCGCGATGCCCGCGCCGCTCGCGACGGCAACGGATTTCTCGAGACCATTAAAAACATCCTTAATCACGATCTTTGCAAACGGCGCCTTCTGCATCGTGCGCGGCGTCCCTCGCATATGCATCAGGATGACCGCTGCGCCGCCGCGCGCAACCACGTCGGCCAACCGCGGATCGCGCCGCAACCCCGAGACATCGTTAATAATCTGTGCGCCGGCACCAATCGCAATCTCAGCGACCGCCGCCTTCTGCGTGTCCACGGAAATTGGAATTTTTAGTTTTCCCTTCAACGCTTCCAACACAGGCAGCAGTCGGGCAAGTTCTTCCGCTACGGGAATCTCTACAGACCCAGGCCGTGTCGATTCAGCACCGATATCAATGATGTCCGCGCCATCACGCTGAATCTCTAGCGCGTGCACAACCGCACGCGCCACGTCCAAAAAGTTCCCGCCGTCCGAAAAACTGTCCGGCGTCACATTGAGCACACCCATAACGAGCGTCTTACGGCCAAGCACAAGTTCGCCGCGACGCAGCTTTAATTTGTAAATTTTTCTGCGGATCATAAAAAGGCAATCAGTGTAACGCGCAGCGGGGAAGGGCAGGGTATTAATCCAAATCAAAATCGCGAATCGGCTTTCCGGCCGGTGCATCCTTCGCTTTTTTCATTGCCTCTTCGAACTTCTTGGCGAGGATGTCTTCCTTGTTCGTTTCCTTGAACCAGGAATCGGCAAACTTGTCTTCGCGCTGTTTTTTCTGTTCTTCCAGAATGCTTGACGCCTTCGTCAAATCCACGTCTGGCCCCGGCTTCACGTGCGCGGTATGCGAAAGCACGGTGCCAAAGACCGGATCAATCACCAGTTTTGCCTGGCAGCACGGGCACGTTACGTTTAGATTTTCGCCGTCTTTCATTCCCATGGCCGTATTGTACGCTTCTGCACGCAAAAAAATAGGGGCACGGTTTAAGGTGCCCCTGTTCTTGAAAGTCAGTGTACTGCTTATGCTTTTGCCGGCGAATCTCCGCGGGTGAATCCAGGAGCAGGCCGCAATTCTGGTCGCACAACTTTGGGATCCGCACTTGTCGCGGCTTGCGGAGGAGGCGTCGGAGGCGTCCGTGGCTTTTCCGGCAAGTCCTTGCCTTCCATCAGCAGCTTTACTTCATTCGCATCGAGCACTTCGCGTTCAAGCAAAGCTTTAGCGACACGGTCCAGCGTGTCTCGGTTGGTATCGAGAAGGTTTTTGGCTTTGTCATAAGCCATGCTCACGATGCGTTTCACTTCCTTGTCGATCTGCACGGCCGTGTCTTCCGAGAAATCTCGATGTTGCGCAATTTCGCGGCCGAGGAAGATCGCCTCTTCCTTCTTGCCGAACGCAAGCGGACCAAGATCGCTCATGCCCCATTCACAGACCATGTTGCGTGCAATGTCCGTTGCGCGTTCGATGTCGTTGCCCGCGCCAGTCGTGATATGGCCGAGGAAAAGCTCCTCTGCCGTGCGGCCGCCCATCAGGACAGCAAGCATGCCTTCAAGGTGATCCTTCGTATAGGAATGCTTGTCGTCCACCGGCAGCTGCATCGTCAAACCGAGCGCCATGCCGCGCGGAATAATCGTCACTTTATGGACAGGATCCGCGCCCGGCGTCATTGCTGCAACCAATGCGTGACCAGCTTCGTGATATGCCGTGTTCTTCTTCTCTTCATCGCTCAGGATCATGGACTTGCGCTCCACGCCCATGAGCACCTTGTCCTTGGCCATTTCGAAATCGGCCATGCCAACAAATTTGCGATTCTGACGAGCGGCCCAAAGTGCCGCCTCGTTTACAAGATTTTCCAAGTCGGCACCCGAAAATCCAGGCGTACCGCGCGCGATGATGGAAAGCTCCACGTCATCTGCCAGCGGCTTTTTCCGCGTATGCACGCGCAAAATTTCTTCGCGCCCCTTCACATCTGGACGCGCCACAACCACTCGGCGGTCAAACCGTCCAGGCCGCAACAGCGCCGGATCCAAAACGTCCGGCCGGTTCGTCGCTGCAATCAAAATCACTCCTTCGTTTGATTCAAAGCCGTCCATTTCGACAAGCAACGCGTTCAAGGTTTGTTCCCGCTCGTCGTGACCGCCGCCAAGTCCGGCGCCGCGGTGACGACCGACTGCGTCAATTTCATCGATAAAGATAATGCACGGCGCGTTTTTCTTACCCTGTTCGAAAAGATCGCGCACGCGGCTCGCACCCACACCAACAAACATTTCCACAAAATCCGAACCCGAAATGGAGAAGAAAGGAACATTTGCTTCCCCAGCAATCGCCCGCGCCAGCAAAGTCTTTCCCGTTCCAGGAGGCCCAACGAGCAATACGCCCTTCGGAATGCGCCCACCAAGCTTCTGGAATCTCTGCGGGTCTTTCAAAAACTCGATAATTTCCTGCAACTCTTCCTTCGCTTCGTCCGCTCCGGCAACGTCCTTAAAAGTTACTTTTTTCTGTTGTGCCGAAAGCAGTCGCGCCCGGGACTTGCCGAAGCTCAGCGCCTTGTTTCCTCCGGCTTGCATTTGCCGCATCAGGAAGAAAACAAATCCGGCGAGCAGGAGCAGCGGAGCCGCATTTACCAGCAAAATCAGCCAATCGTTGTTATGAACTTCCTTAACGCTGATCTTTACGCCCTTATCTCGCAGCGCTTTCGAAACCGCCGGAGAATCTTCCTTTGCAATCGTGGTGCGGAACTTTTGGTCCGGCGTTACATACTCGCCTTGTATTTCGTAGGCGTTCGGCGCGAGGTAGATTGTCACTTCCTTAACCTGGTTCTGGTCGATCTTCGCCATGAACTCGCTGTACGAAGGTGTCGCTTCGCGTGCAGCCTGGCCGTTCTTCGACACGAGCTGCCAGAGCATCACGCCAAGCAGCACGATCGCCAGCCAGAATAGAATTGTTTTTGCCGTAGAGCTTGAGTTCACGGTTACCTCACAAAAATCTTTCCAAGTGCATCCAGCGCGAACTACTTCTTTCCGCGCTTGGCGCCCCTACTACTATTAGACGCCGCAGAAGCCCCGGAAGACAAATCCTTCCGATTGCGCTCGGTTCCATTAGCCGCTGCCAACCCGTAGCCGACCCACATCTCTTTAGATGCGGTCCGAAACCCAAAGTAATCTGGCTCCAGCGCCACGCGGCGCTTAGCCGTCTTGTCCAGCAGCACCGCCAGCCGCAGCGAACGCGGGCTGCTCTCTCCCAGCCGCCGCAGCAGAAAATCTTGCGTCACGCCGCTTTCCAGTACCGCGTCCAGCACCAGCACGTCGCGCCCTTTCAGATCAGGTCGCGCGCTGAAATAAACTTCCCTGCGGTGAACTCCCCCATGCTCCACGTCGCGAACTTCCTCTCTCACGAAGTGGCAAATAACGGGACATTTCACGTTGCGCAAAACATCCGCCGCAAAAATGAATCCGCGATCCAGTGTGACCACCGCGTCAATTCTGCGCCCGCCATAATCCTTTGTAATTTGACGGCCAAGCTCCGCAACCTTTTTCGCGATTCGTCCTGCCGAAAACGACGCGGATTTCGCTGAGCTCAAGCCTTCTCCTCACTTACCAGGATCACGTTTCGAGTTTCTCTCGTTGCTGCGAATTCCGCTGCAACGAAACCTCGGGCCCAAACGATATTCTTGCCGTCTTCCAGTACGGGCCAGCCTTCGCGCTCCCACCTGCTGATTCGTCTTTCGTTCAACAAACGTTTCAGCTTGTGTTCGCCGCGGTGTCCCACGGGACGCATCCGGTCGCCCTGCCGCAAACTACGCAAGGTCAAAGCACCCTGCAATTTATCCCGATCCAGGACCGCACAGCCCTTCTTAATAGTTTCGCGCTGCGCATTGTGCCAGTCAATGGACCTGAAGCGGATAACGCAACCAATTTCCTTTACGGCAACGTTGACGTCACCGTCGCCGTGAAACGCAATGGCATATTCAAAATGAATTTGCTCCCTTTTTTTGCCGCCACTTCCATTTCTTGGCAAGAAAAACAGCCAATCGTCGGCTCGTCGAACGTCGACTCCTCCCGGCAACTGTAATACCTTCCCGTTTTCACCCTTTCGAGCCAATTCGCGTACTGTTTCCACATGGCGGACCGAGAGTTCACCTTCGTTTGCACGCTCGTTTTGAACCAGGATCCGAATCATGCGGCTCGTCACAGATTCGGGAAAAGAAAGAGCTAGGTCACGCGCGGGAATGCACCGGATTCCATCTTCAATCCTGGTGACTTCATCGCAACGAAGTTGAGCAGCCGTGGAAAGATAGTCTTCGTCGCGTAAGGCAAGATCTCCAAGATTTCCCAAATGCTCCACAACTCCTGGATTGAACTCTTTTTCCAGCAGTGGCAAAAGCTTCTTCCTCATCCGCGCTCGTTGCCGCAAAGTGTCCTTATTTGTTGCGTCCTCACGCCACGCTTGTCTCTTGGCCCGCAAATACTTTCGTAATTCCTCGCGGCGCACCTCTAATAAAGGACGAACGATCCCGTCCTTTGTCACAGGATGAATCCCTGCCAAGCCAGCAAGTCCCGTTCCTCGCAGAATATGCGCAAGCACCGTCTCTGCCTGATCGTCCGCCGTGTGCGCCGTTGCCACGACGTCAACGAGCCCGCTGTCT
>Ga0126371_10002176_pt1 | contig 16829 bp, 16 predicted proteins | sample PanSoiMetaPlot_4_FD_110145 | JGI IMG/M metagenome (GOLD analysis project Ga0126371, IMG submission 110145) | Tropical forest soil microbial communities from Panama - MetaG Plot_4 | ecosystem: Environmental > Terrestrial > Soil > Tropical forest > Bulk soil | place: Panama | collected 2016-02-17 | reverse complement strand
CTGCCACTTGATCACGACGAAATACTTCTGCCGGTAAAAGAACACCGTATCGGCCGATGGCCGCCACCGTTGCACCATCTCGAGCGCGACCCCCGGTGACTCCAGCTCGTACGCGCGCGCCTCCAGTTTGCCGGGCCCTTGATACGAAGCCGTCTGCAACCGGTTGATCAAGGTTCGCGGCACAGGGTCGGGCGCATCCCCGGCGGAGACCTCGCGCAACTCCGTTCGGTGCCAAACGCCCGCCACGGTTTCTGGAAACAGATTGAGCGCGGGAGCCACGCCCCGGCACGCCGACAGCCCCGCCGCCAGCCATAGCCAGTCTCGCCTCTTCACTAGCTCGATTGTCACACGTGGCGTTCCGCACCGCCGAGACGCGAAGGCACCGAGAGGCAGAGTTCTCCGCGCTCTCTGGCCCCTCCGCTCCCGTTACCCTGCTGAGCCGCACACCAGCCCGAGTTATGCACGAATCCCTTTCATTTCTTCTCCGCGTCTTGGCGTCTCTGCGGTGTCCTTCTCTCTGTCGGGCCGCGCAGAACCACGGTGCTACCATCGCATTTATGGCCAAATTCAAGCCGGCGCGCGCCAAACCGAAACGAACCGCTCCGCCCCCTGGCGCTGTCTCCTGCGTGATCCTGGTTTTGGCCGGTATGCTTCTGGTTATGCTCTTTATGTACTTCGTGATGCGAAATGCGAACGGATAAGCGCCAGCCCGCCGACATGCGCCCCGTTGAAATCGTGACGGGCTTTCTGGCAACCGCGGAAGGATCGGCGCTGATCAAGGTCGGCAATACCCAGGTGCTCTGCGCCGCCAGCGTGGAGGAAACCGTGCCCCCTTTCTTGCGCAACACCGGCAAGGGTTGGGTCACGGCCGAGTATGCCATGCTGCCCCGCGCCACCAGCAAGCGCACGCCGCGCGAGGTCAACAAGGGCCGCCCGTCGGGCCGGACGCACGAGATTCAACGCCTGGTGGGGCGGGCTCTGCGCTCCGTCATCGATCAGCAGGCTCTCGGAGAGCGCACCGTGATCCTCGATTGCGACGTCCTTCAGGCCGATGGCGGCACACGCACCGCCGCCATCACCGGCGCGTTTGTGGCCCTCGCCGTCGCGCTCAAACAGTTGGTTCAGTTTAAGGCGATCAAGGAACTGCCCCTGCGTGACTACGTCGCCGCCACCAGCGTCGGCATCGTCGGTGGCGTCCCCATGCTCGACCTCTGCTACGAAGAGGATTCCCGCGCCGACGTTGATATGAACGTGGTCCTCACAGGCAGCGGTAAATTTGTCGAGGTGCAGGCGACCGCCGAACATTCCCCTTTCGATGACGCCCAGATGGATGCGCTGCTCGATTTGGCCCGCACCGGCATCGCCGGCCTGGTGGCGCTCCAGAAGAAGGCCGTCGCCTTGTGATTCACCTGTATGCCGCCACCGGCAACCCCGGAAAGCTCCGGGAGTTCCGTCTGGCGGCCGAAACCCGGCCGGATATCCAGATCGACCTGCTCCCCGGTTTTTCGGAAATTCCACCCTGCGTCGAAACCGGACTGACCTTCGAAGAAAACGCCGTCCTCAAAGCGCGGTATTACGCGCGTTATGCCTCCGGCCTGCTGTTCGCCGATGATTCCGGCCTGGAGGTGGATGCATTAGGCGGCGCGCCCGGCGTCTACTCGGCCCGCTTTGCCGGCCTCGGCGCCACCGACGCCGCCAATAATCGCGTTCTCCTCCAGACGATGAACGGCATTCAGCCGCGCTCGGCTCGCTTCGAGTGCGTGATCGCACTAGTCGACAACGACGAGGTCCGCGGCATCTTCCGCGGCTCGGTTGCAGGCGAACTCACCGGGGAACCGCGCGGCTCCGCAGGCTTCGGCTACGACCCTCTCTTCTACTACCCTCCGTTCGGCTGTACCTTCGGAGAAGCCACTGCCGAACAGAAACTCTCGGTCAGCCACCGAGGCCAGGCCCTTCGCGCCCTCCTGGAGTTCTTGCCTCAGCCGTGACGCATGCGCTGATCACCTCTTGCGTCCGCATCCTGCCCTGTGCGTGAGCGCGGGGTCTTCCACTTTGGCGTCCTTGAGTTTCAGAACGTACTGAAACCTCCCCGATTTTCCTTTTCCTGCCGAAACATTTGAGGTACATTTTGTTTGTATGGACAAAAGCGATTCGTCGTTATTACGCAGTCTGGCCGTCGCTTTTGGAGATGGTCTGGCTTTCGGCGTGGGGATGAAACTTACGCAAACCGCCGCCGGCAAGTCCGCAGCGGCTGCTCCCTCCGACCAGGCCGCGCGCCTCGCGCGTCTTGAACAGCGGCTGGAACGTACGGAGCGCGCTCCCGCGGCTCTGGCCGGCTCGCCCAGCCTGGATCCACGGGTGCTCGAAGCTCTCACCCGCTCTCTGGAAGCGCGTCTTCAGGAACACGCCGCCCTCACGGACCGCCGCCTCGCCGAGCTCGACGTCACCCTCTCGCTCGAGTTAAAATCGCTGCGCGAGCAGGATCGCTCGCTCGCCACCGCCTCCGAGGCCGGCCTCCAGGACATCCAGAAATACCTCGACGAAAAACTTCGGGCGCTCGCACAGCAGGCGCACGAAGATCGCGCCGCGCTGCAGAATCAGGTAATCGCGCTCCATCGGGAATTCGCCGCCGCCGTCGCCGACATTGTCGAGGAGCAGGTAGCCACCCAGATGGAGGAGCGGCTCGGCACTCTGGTGGAGCAGCGCCTCGCCGGCCTTGTCCGTGAACAGCTGGCGCCCCTCGAACAAGAATTGCGCGAAGAAATCCGCCAGGCTTCGGCCGCCAAGCATCGCGAGATCTCCGACCTCCGCCAGCGCATCACCGAAAGCGACCGCAACGTCCTCGATGTCCTGCTCTCCACCGGCGAATTGTTCCGGCAGGCCGCCGGCCGCCTCGGCGTGTCCCCGACAGGCGCGGCCGAGCCACCTCCGCCCCAGGCCGAATCTCTAGCCGCAACCGAAGACCGGCCCGCTGAACCACCCCCGCCGGCCATTCAGCCCGACAACCCATCCGTCCCCCAAACCAGCGTCAACGGAACCGTTCTGTACAAGGACTCGGAACTACCCAGCTTCGCCCAGCCCCGGAAAAGAGCGGCGGCGGCCTCGTGGAGCATTCCGCTCGTCACTTCGTTCCTGGTCACCGCTGGTTGCGTCGCCTTCCTGCAGTATTTCTAAGCCGTCGACACACCACCTGACAGTCTGTCCACTTGACAGCCGCAATCTAATCCGCTATATCGTACGATATAACGGGCTAAATGCCTGACCAGTGGCCTTTCCCCATTCCGCTGCTCGTCTCCCCGGACTCCCGCGGCCGCGCCCGCTTCTTCGCCCTCGGCGAGGTCCGCCTCGCCGTCCTCTCCCTGCTCCTTGAAGCGCCGCGCCACGGCTACCAGCTTATGAAGGACCTCGGCGAGCGCCTCGGCGAGTGCTATCAGTCCAGCGCCGGCACCGTCTACCCGGCCCTCAAGCAGCTCCAGAAGGAAGGCCTCATCGCTTCCCGCACCGAGCAAGGCCGGCACGTCTACCGGCTGACCAAAGAAGGCCGCGACACCGTGCGGCGCGAAGCGAAATGGATCGGCGAAATCTGGTCGCGCGCTTCCAGCTACCAGGGACTCGGATCTCAAATCGGCCCTCACACCGTGGTGATCGCCAGCCCGCTTCAGGAAATCCTGACGGCCGGTCTGCGAGCCGCCAAGTGGAGCTCCGGAAATCCCGATCGCGAAGATCGCGTCCGTTCGATTCTGCGCCAGGCCGCTGCGCAACTGCGCCAGCTGGCCGCCGAGCAAATCCCATGACTTCCGAATCCGCGCTGCCTTCCCTCGAACAATACCGCCGCTTCTACGCCGAGGAGATCCGCGCCGTCGCCGGCCTTGCCCAGCAGCCGCTCCTCGTCGAAGCGTTTGCTCAGGTGCCCCGAGAGAAGTTCCTCGGCCCCGCGCCTTGGCAGATCTACGGTGAGTTATACATGCAGCCGGGCGCCTACCGCGAAGTGCAAGACCCGCGCGAGGTCTATCACAACGTGGTGATCGCTCTGAAGAAAGCGCAGAGCCTCAACAACGGACAGCCCGGCGCGCTGGCCGCCTGGATCGCAGCGCTCCATCTCGCCCCCGGCCAGCGCGTCTTTCACGTCGGCTGCGGCACCGGCTATTACACGGCGATCATGACGCACGTGGTCGGATCCGCAGGCGCCGTCGTGGCGGCGGAAATCGAACAAGATCTCGCGGAACAGGCCGCCGCCGCGCTGCGCGAATATCCCAACGTCGCCGTCCATGCGCGCGACGGCGCCAACCTCGACCCCGGCCCCTGCGACGCCATCTTCGTCAACGCCGGAGTCACCCATCCGCATCTCCTCTGGCTCCAGCGTCTCAACGACGGCGCTCGGATGGTGCTGCCCCTCACTACGCCGATGGCGCCCGGACTCGGCAAGGGCCTCATGATCCGCGTCACGCGCAGCCAGGATCGTTTCACCGCCGACGTCCTCTCCATGGTCGCCATCTATTCCAGCGCCAGCGTGCGCGATCCCGCCCTGGTACCGCAAATTAACAAGGCGTTCGAATCCCGCGAGTTGCTGAAAATGAAATCCGTCCGCGTCGACCCGCACGAGCCGGCGGACACCTGCCTTGTCCATTCACCGGCCGTCTGCATCAGCACGCAGGCGTAAAATACTAGTCATGCCCGCAACTTTAAATATCGCTGGCCGCCAGTTCCGGTCGCGCCTCGTCGTCGGAACCGGCAAGTACCGGACTTTTCAGGAGATGCAGCGGTGCCACGAAGCCTCCGGCGCCGATATGGTGACGGTCGCGGTGCGCCGCGTGAATCTCACCGACCGGTCCAAGGAATCGTTACTCGATTACATCGATCGCGACAAGATCTTCATTCTTCCCAATACCGCCGCCTGTTACACCGCCGATGATGCCATCCGCACCGCTATGCTCGCCCGCGAGGTCGGCTTGTCGAACTGGATCAAGCTCGAAGTCATCGGCGACGAAAAAACGCTGTTCCCCGATAACCAAGGCCTGCTCGAAGCCACACGCGTTCTGGTCAAAGAAGGCTTCGTGGTGCTCCCGTACACCAATGACGACGTGGTGAACGCGCGCAAGCTGATCGACGCCGGCGCCGCCGCCGTCATGCCGCTGGCCGCGCCCATCGGCTCCGGCCTGGGAATCCAGAATCCTGCCAACCTCCGCATCATGCGCGAAATGATCACGCAAGTGCCGTTGATCGTCGATGCTGGCGTGGGCACCGCGTCCGATGCCGCCATCGCCATGGAACTGGGCGCCGATGGCGTTTTGATGAACACCGCCATCGCCGCTGCCGACAATGCCGTCGCCATGGCCCGCGCCATGAAGCTCGCCGTCGAAGCCGGCCGCCTCGCCTATGAAGCCGGCCGCATGCCCAAGAAACTCTACGCCACGGCCAGCAGCCCGCTCGCCGGCGTCGTGGGTAGCTGACCCGGATCAGGCCAAGTCCTCCCTGGGCGGTGGTTGTAAAAAGGCCTGGCTGCCTGGGGAACTAGCGGCGTGGCGCGCGCCCGAGAGCCCTCTGAATAACCGGTTCGCGCGCCTCGCGCTTCCATTCGCGCTGCGTCTCTTCATCGCTAAGCCCGGCCAGCCTACCTACCAGGACGAAAGCCGGCAACGCATAGCGCAGATTCTCCCACCGTGCCATCTCCACCAGCGGGGGCAGCGCGCGGCTGCGGACCTGCTCAAGCACTGCAGGGTCGCCGCCATCGGTGAGGGTGATCAACAAATCGACGGACTGCATGCGATCACCCAGCACCACGGAATTCAGCAGCTCGACGAGCCAGGTAGGCTCCACGCGAAGGTTCAGGCGCGGCTGCTTCACCGACAGCAGGGCAAAAACCCGCAGCGAGCCCAGCGCATTCTCGCGCACCGTTTCATCGGGATCTTGCAAGGCATACTGCAGATCGTCCACCGCGCTCTGTTTCCGTGGCGCGAAGCGCAGAATGCCGGCAGCGATGGCGCGCTGCTCCACGTCCGCGGAGTTGCGCATCACTTCCCGCAACTCGCCGGCGTGGGCCTCGGCGAACTCGGTGAATTGTTGCTCCGCCGCGTGCGTCTCCGGGCTGCTGCGGATAGTGCCCGCGCGTTTGACCGCGGTCACGAAACCGTCATACGCTTCGGCAAGTTCCTCGGGCAATGCGGCCTCGCCCACGGGCGCCGATCGCAGCGCCACATGCGGTCCCCCGCGTTCTTCAATACCAATAAACAGATCGGCTTCCGGCCCCTCGCAGCAGACACCTTCCACGCGCGCTGCAAAGACGCCGGGAATCTTGGCAATGCGATCTTCCAACTCCCCGCGCGATCCGGGCAGCGGATCTCCCGGGTGCAGCTGGATCTCGCGCAGCACCCGATCGGCGGGAATCCTGTGCAGGCCGTAAAAATTGACATGGCGGACGTGCGGCGCCTGCTCGGCGGCCAGATACGCCAGCGCCGCCAGTCCGGCCATCCGGTAGAAAAGAGGTCGCGGAGTCACGCCTGTTGCTGCGCCAGAGAGCCGACCAGTGGCAGAACCACTTTCTTGCCCTGATACGTAGTGACGATCATATAAACCCACAATGCGATGAAGGCCACCGAGATGAGCGGCGAAAGGAAGAACCCGAAGCGGATGATACCCAGCACCAGGCTCAACACGATCCAGGCCGCGTTCAGAAAAATCGCCTGAAAGGCGTGAAACCGGATCGCCGGTTTCTTGCTGTAGGGCTCCAGCACCAGAAACAGGATTCCGGTGATGATCAGGCCGACATAGCACAAGGCGCCTACCACGTTGTCCGAAAGACCGGCGGCCGCGGGCGGCAGCAATGAGGCGGGACCCGCCGGGCCCGGCGGAGGAGGCGCCGCGCCTCCCACTTCGGTTCCGCACTTGGCGCAGAACCGCCCTTCTACGGCAGCCCCGCAATTCGAACAAAACGGCAATGTGCACCTCCCTATCGGCGGGTCAACGCCCCGGCGGCCCCAAAAACAGAAAGGGGATCACCGCTCCCACAATAGCGCCGATGATCAACGCCGGGTTCCCCACGCCCAGGAACGAAACCAGCAGCCCGACCAGGGAGCCGAGTCCCGCGCCGACCACCGCCAGCATGATTCGCTTCGCCATAAGTGGGGTTATCTCTCACAATACCAGCCTGCGCGAGACTGCGAAAATGAAAGCTATGAAGGCCTGTATTCTGCCGGCTCCGGGCGCTGTGGAATCGAAGCCCTTGCAGTTGGCGGATGTGCCGCGCCCGAAACCCGCCGAAGCTGAAATTCTGGTGCGGGTGCACGCGTGCGCGGTGTGCCGCACCGATCTGCACGTGGTCGAAGGAGAGCTGGCGCCGCGAAAGAGCCCGGTGATTCCAGGCCACCAGGTGGTGGGCGTGGTGGAAGAATGCGGGCCCGCTGCCGCGCGCTTCCGCCCCGGCGCACGCGTCGGGATCCCTTGGCTGCGCCGGACATGCGGCGTCTGCGAGTTCTGCCGCTCGGGCCGCGAGAACCTCTGCGAGCGCGCCGAATTCACCGGATGGACGGCCGACGGCGGATACGCCGAATACGCGCTCGCACCGCAAGATTTCGTCTATGCGCTGCCGGAGGGATTCGGCGATCTGCACGTGGCGCCGCTGCTCTGCGCGGGTATTATCGGATTTCGCACCTTGCGTTTGTCGGGGATCGGCAGCGGCGGCCGCCTCGGCATGTACGGATTCGGCGCCGCGGCCCATGTGGCGATCCAAGTCGCCCGGTACTGGGGCGCCGAAGTGTACGCTATTACCCGCGATCCGCGGCATCGCCAGCTCGCGCTGGATCTCGGCGCCGTCTGGGCGGGCGGCTCCGATGACCAGCCACCCGCCCCGCTGGACGCCGCGCTGATCTTCGCGCCCGCCGGCGAGCTGGTGATCGCGGCGCTGCGTGTGCTCAAGCGCGGAGGAACCGTAGCCCTGGGCGGTATTCACATGACCCCGGTTCCGCCGCTCGATTACGGCCTGCTCTATCACGAGCGCGTGGTGCGCAGCGTGGCCAACAATACGCGCAATGACGGCGAGGATTTCCTGAAGATCGCCGCTGCCATCCCCATCCGCACCGAGGTCCGCGAGTTTCCACTTGAGCGGGCCAATGAAGCGCTACAAGCTCTGAAAAGTGACGCGATCCGCGGAGCCGCGGTCTTGCGGGTGTCCGCTACTTCGTGAGGATGTACACCTTCTCGTCCGGATGCACCAACTTCAGCCGCTGCCGGATTTCCAGTTCCTGCTCGGCCGGGTTGTTCTTCAAACGCCGGATGTGTTCGCGCTTGCGCTCGTTCTCCTCGACCAGCGCCTCGTTGCGCTTCTCCAAAGCCTCGATCTGCTGCCGCTTCTCCCATAGGCCGCGCACTCCGGTAGGGCCGCGCAACGTGAAAATCGCGTAACCGGCCACTACTAGGAACGCGAAGACGTAAACGTAGCGGCCCGATGTGAATTTCATTCGCGAGAACCTTGGAAGATAATAGTATCATCGCTTTCGCACTCCTCTCTGGAAATTTTTCATGACAGACAAAATAGTTGTGTTGAGCACATGCGGCTCCGAAGACGAAGCGGAAAGACTGGCGCGCTCAGTGGTCGCGCAACATCTCGCCGCCTGCGTCAATGTCATCCCGCGCGTGCGCAGCTACTACCGCTGGAACGGCGCGATCGAATCGGCCGGCGAGTACCTGCTTGTCATCAAGTCGTCGCGCGACCGCATGCCGGCGTTGCTGGCATCTTTGGAAAAGGAGCACTCGTACGAGGTGCCCGAAGTCCTCGCGTTGCCTGTCGTGGACGGCGCCGCCAACTACCTCAACTGGCTGCAGGCGAGCCTGGAGAGCGAAACGGCATAGGTCGGCTACAATCAGTAATGGTTCGGCAGGGTAGTAGTGGTAAATACCACCTATGGGAACTTGCCGATGGCCTAGCTAACCATCGATAATCTTCGGTTGAGCGGGAATTCGTCAGCATGGGTCAAAGCGCAATGCGCAGCCTGAACCGGTATCGTCTGGCACTGGCGATGACGGCCGCTTTGTCCGGCGGCTGGGCTCACGGGCAAACCAGACTGACCCTGGAACAAGCCACCGCCCGCAAGGCGCCGGATTACAGTCCTGTTTATTCCGGCCAGAGGGTGCTCGTCCAGGGTGTTGTGTCTGCGGCGCCCATTCACTTCCCCGGATACCGCATTCTTTCCTTCCAGCAGCAGGGCCACGGCGCCGTTCTGGACGTGCCTGACAGCGACCACTCGTTGGACGACCGAAAACCGGGAGATTCCATCGAAGTGGAAGGAATTGTCTCTGCCTGGGCGGGCATGGTGACTATCATTCCCGTAAAAGTCCAGTTATTGGGCACCGAACCGGCGCCCAGGCTCGAGGATCTTCAGCTGAGCGATCTGAATTCGTTCCAGCATCTGGGCAAGCTCGTCCGCACTTCGGGGGTGATCATCGAAATCGGCGATACCACCAGCGGCGCCTACGTGTTACTCAAAGTAAAACCGGACAACTACAAACTGTTTTTTCCACATGACTCCGGCACTCCTGCCGCCGTCCTGTCCGGTTTCAGCACCGGCGATCGCGTGCAAGTGACCGGCGTCGCTTTTCAATACAGCCCGCGCGCCCCCTACAACCGTTTGTTCGAACTGCTGGTGTGGGACCCTGCCCTGATGGTCCGCACGGAGCGCGGCTGGGGGCTGCCGTCGGTGGCGGTGGGCGGAATTATCGCGGTTCTGCTAATCATTGGGCTCACGCTATGGACGCGCGAGCGGCGCCTGCGCGGCCAGCGCGAGCGGCTGCGCCGCACCTACCAGCTCGGAGAAGAGATCCTCGGCACGTCGTCGCTAGAAACCATCCTCGCGCAGATCGCCGACGGCCTGCCCGGCATTCTTGGCGTGACCGGAGTGCATCTGTACGTTTATAATCGCGGCACCAAGGCGCTCGATGCCGTGGTCTCGGGCGGCCCCGAGCCGGTCTCGATTTCACTCTCGGCGCCTCCCGGAGGACCGCAGGCCGGCGCCGTCGCCTGCTTCCACTACCGCACGCTGCTTGTGATTCCCGATGTGGAGCGCAGCCCGTTCCCGATCGCATCCCCTTCGGGCAATCGCACTCCGAAATCGCTGCTGTTCGTGCCGATGCTGTCGCAAGGCGAAGTCGTCGGCGTGCTGGAGCTCGACCAGGACGACCGCGCCCGCGATTTCACCACCGACGAGCAGGCCCTCGCACAGCACCTGGGCAACCAGATTGGCGTGGCCATCCGCCTGCTCGATCAGCGCTCCGTCCAGGAACAGTTGTTCCGCACTGAGAAACTGGCCGCCGTGGGCCGCCTGATCAGCGGTGTCGTGAACGAGCTGCAAGCGCCGTTGTCGTCCATTTCCGAGCTGGCTGGACGCGCGGTGGAAAGAGCGCGCGCCACCGCGGCCGAGCGCGAAGTGGCCGCCATCGCCGCCGAATCGCAGAAGGCCTCGGCAATCGTGGCCCGGCTGGTTTCGTTCGCCGCCGCGGAACAGGTGGAGGCGCGCCCGGTATGTGTCACCACTCTGCTGCGCAATTTGATTGAGTTCCGCGACCGCGACTGGAAGGCATCCGGTATTCGCGTGCGCGACCTGACTCTGCGCGAACCAATGCACGTGCTGGGATCCCATGGCCAGCTCGAGCAGGCGTTCCTGACGCTATTGGTGCACGCCGAACAATCGCTCGCTCAGGCGGAGCAGAAGACCATCACCGTGCGCACCAGTCTGCTCGCCAAACGGCTGCTGGTCGAGCTGGGATTTAGCGCGCCACTCGATTCGCGCTCGCCCGAGGAAACGGCGTCGGTGCTGGGCGTCACGCGCAGCGTGATCACCGGCCACGGAGGCGAGGTTCGGTTGATTGAAAAACCCAACGAGGAGCCGCGCTTTGAAGTCGAATTGCCTGTCAGCGTCAAAGAGCGTCAGGTAACGGTCGCGCCGGCCAATTTGCCCGCTCGCGATTCCGGGAGGCGCATGACGGCGCTCGTGATCGACGCTGAAGATGCTTCGCAACGCCAGCTGCTCGGGTTGCTCTCGGCGCGCGGCTTCCGCGTCGTTCCAGTCGACAACGCCGATACCGGCCTGGAACTGGCGCATCGGATGCGCTTTGACGCAGCCTTTTGCTCCGTCCACGCGCCGGGCCTGAACTGGGTGGAGCTTTCCGAGCGGATGCAATCGCGCGTGATCGGCTTTATCCTTCTGTCCGACGGCTACAATGCGGAGTTGTCCTCCGATTTCGAGGGCGAAGGCCGCTTCGTGGTAGCCAAGCCCGTGCAGGAAGCCGATCTCGATCGCGTCCTCCGCGCCATGGACGCTCCGGTGCCGAGCCGGTAGCCGGCCTGTCCGATCTACTTCTGTTTCCCCCCGAATAACCCTTTCACCAATCCCCCGACGCTCTCGACTTTCTCTTTCAGCACCGCCTTCACATCCGGCCGGAACACCGGGTCCGCGCACGTCCCCTGCACCGTGAACGGAATCGGCGTGTTCGCCACCACACGCAGCAGCCCCGACGTCTGCACCGTCGCCGTCATCCGGAAATCCAGCGTGTTCGCCGGGCTGATTGTTCCCGCGCCGGCCAGATCGCCGATCGCCGGCAACACGAGCTTCATGTCGTGTGCGCTCATTCCTTCCGGCGCCATCCGCACTGCCGCGCCCAGCGTCTCGATCTGCGTATTCGGCCCACCTCGGATCCCCGCCAGCTTCTCGATGCTCGCCATCTTCTTCGGCAGATCGAACCCCGCCAGCGTCGTGTGGTTCATGGCCAGCGTTCCTTCGGTCACCAGCGCGTTCGCCGGCCCATCCATCGCGAGGTCTACGCTGGCCGTCCCGCCTTCCAGCCGGCTTCCCGCCGGCAGCACTACACCCAGCGCCGGCAGCATCGCTTCCAACTCCGGCACGGCCATTTCCGGACCTGCCAGCTTCATGTGCAGCATCATCGATTCGCCCTGCTCCGCGTACGTTCCCGTCAGATGCGCCACCGCGCTGCCGATGTGAATATCCCCCCGCCGCAAGGTCCCGCTGTGCTTCCGGAAATCGTGCCGCGCACCGTAGTCCAGCTCCACCGGGCGCGCCGCCGGGCTCCCGTTTTTCGTTAACTTCAGCCGCTCCCCTTTCACCTTCCCGTTCACCTGCAGGAACCGCCCGTCCGATGATCCGCTCCCCGCGAACGACACCACTCCTGCCACGTCCGGCGCAAAGTCCGTCATCCCCGATCGCGCCAGATCGAGCTGCGTCACCGTCAGCGTCGCGTTCACCGGCGTCATCGCCGCGTCTGTCGCGTTGATCGGCCCCGCCTTCCCGCCCAGTTGGATGGCGCCGCCGCCCGCCACTTGGCTCCACAGCGTAAACGGAAACGCCGTCTCCGGCGAAAAGTCCTGCAGCTCGAGATTCACCTGCTCCAGCACCAGCGGCTTCCAGTGTCCCAGTGTCCGCCGCAGCCGCACCTGCCCGTTGGTGATCTTCACCAGCTTCACCGAAAGATCCAACGGCTCCGTGCCCGGCGCGGGCGCGCCCGCCGGAGGCCGCGACGCCGCCCGCTTGCCGCCCAGGCTGGAAAAATTCCAGTCCCCGGTTGACCCCTGCACCAGCGCGATCTCCGGCTGGTCGATTGTGACGTACGTCACAATCAGCTTTCGCGACATCAGAAACGGCCAGATCTGCGCCCCTACCGCTAGCGATTTGGCTCGTATGAATGCCGGCTTGCCGTATGCTTCGTCCTCAGCCACCGAGAGATCGTCCGCGCTCACTTCGCCCGTCAACAGCGATAGCTTCAGATTGCCCAGTTTCACTTCCCGGTTCAACGCCGTGGAAAGTGCCGCCTCCAGCTGCGGCTTGAACTGGTTCACGTTGATCAGGAACGGCAGGCTGACTACCGCCACGATGAGAACTGCCACCAGGATTCCAACCCACTTCAAGATGCGCCTCATACAAACTCCTACCCCATCGAGTGTACTCTTGAATGGGACACGCTTTGATGAGAGTGCTCAAACAACTGCCGGCCGTGGCCCTGGCCGTCCTTTTAATCGCTTGCCTGGTTTTCTACTACAGCACGCGCGATACAGTCGTGCCCGCCTCCGGACAGAAGGCTGCCGCCTCCGAGCAGCCGCTCGTCGACACCAGTTTTCTGCAGGCGGCCGTCAACCTCACTGCCTTGGCCGCTACTCCCGATGAGCAGGCGCAGGCGCGCGAAGCCTGGCGACTGGCCGACCATGAACTCGACCTCCGCTTTGCCGCCGTCATGCGCGAAGCCGAAGCACAGGCCGCAGTGCCGCCCCGGGGCCCCCTCCGCCGGTTGGCCGACCAGGTGGCACAGCTGCAAGCCCACGTCGACGCCGATAAGAAGAGCGTCGATAGCCTGGCCAAAGACACCACCGGCGCGCTCGATCAGGCCCAAGCCCAACTTACGCTCGATCAGGATGAGCTCGACGACGCCCAGGAAGACCTCACCCGGCAGAGCGGCGGCCAGCGCGCGCGCCTTCAGCGCCTCCTCCAGGAGCACGAAGCCTCCGACAAGATCGCCGACCAGACAATGCGCTACGGCGCTCCAGCCCCCACCGCGACTCTGAACGACCAGATCCGCTCCTGGTTTTCCCTCCGCGAATACGAGGATCACCTGCAAGCTGCGCAGCAGCGCGCTGCAGCGGAATCCAGGAGCCTGCTCGCCCAGCACGACCAGATGCAGGCCCAGCGTCCCGGCCAAGCCGGCGCGGCGTCCGCCACCAGTCTGCGGCGGATGGCTTCGCTCCAGAAGACAATCACCGGTCTCGACGAGCGCGCCGACGACACCAAGCAACTGGCCGCCGTCTATCAGGGTTGGGCCGCCATTGTCGCCGGACGACGGCGCGCCGTCCTGCATCAGGTGCTCGGCTCGCTCGCCTCCATCCTCGCCATCGTGCTGGGGGCGATGGTGCTATACCGCGCCATCCGCCGCGGACTTACCTATGGCGATCGCCGCCGCCAGCACCAATTGCGCGTCATCTCCCGCATCCTGCTGCAGGTAGTCGCGGTGCTTGGGATCCTCCTGATCATCTTCGGCCCGCCGACTCAGGTCTCCACCATGATCGGCCTCATCACTGCCGGCGTTACTGTTGTCATGAAAGATTTCATCATGGCCTTCTTCGGCTGGTTCACGCTCATGGGCAAAAACGGTATCAGCGTAGGCGATTGGGTCGAAATCGAGGGCGTCTCGGGCGAAGTCATCGAGATCGGCATCCTCAAAACCGTGCTCCTCGAGCTGGGAAACTGGACCGACACCGGTCACCCCACAGGCCGCCAGGCCAGTTTCTCCAACAGCTTCGCCATGGCCGGTCACTACTTCAATTTCTCGACCTCCGGCCAATGGCTTTGGGATGAATTGCGCCTCACCTTGCCCACGTCCGCCGACCCCTACGCGACTGCACAACAGATCCGCGAAATTGTCGAGCACGAGACACAGGCCGACACCGCCGAAGCCCAAAAAGACTGGGAGCGCGCTCCCCATCCCTACAACGCCCGTGAGTTCTCCGCCGCGCCCGCCGTCAATCTCCGCCCCGGCGCCGCGGGCCTCGAAGTGGTGGTGCGCTACATCACCCGCGCTCCCCGCCGCATCGCCGTCAAATCCAAACTCTTTCAGTCCATCGTCGACTTACTTCGCAAGCCGGTTTAGGCGTCTCCCAGAAATTGACGCTTGCCGACGCACAGGGGATCGCGATCATGCACAGGCTCCGGATCGCGTCCCGCTGGTCGACCGATCGTCATCTGGCGTTGGGTGGAGCCACGCTGGAGATTCCGTAGGAAGGGCGCATCGCGTGTCGGCCAAAATTCAGTGCGCGCCCGGCCGAATTTGGCGATATGATGATCCGGTCCCCCATCTAAGGAGGCGCCATGCGAACCACCGGGCAGGCGTTCAAGGCCTACTACGCGCGCATGACCGACTCGGACCTGCTGGCCGTTGCCAGAAACCGCAGTTCGTTCGTTCCGCTCGCGCAAACCCACATGGTCGAGGAACTCACGAAACGGCACTTGGCGGTGCCGGCAGAATCCCCGGCCGAAACCCATCATGCTCCTTCGCTGTTTACCAGGTTCGTTCGAAGGTTCCGACGCGAACCGGCAACCCAGCCGGAAGCGGCGCAGCCGGTATCGCTTGCGGCGGCGATTCGCATCGCTGCCGAGCCAGCGAGGTCAACCGGCAGCGGAATCCACAGGGTGCGAACCGTCACCCATTTTGGTGCCACTGAAGATCAGGTCAGCATGGTGGGAACAGTTCCCGAGCGCGTCGATAAACACGGCATCAAAATCGAGGACATTGCCGGCACGGGTGAGCACGATTCACTGGGCGGCTGATTCAGCTGGAGCGCGCTTTCGCTTATCATAAAAAAGATCGAAACGCGCCAGGAGACGCCGGTGAAACTCTATCTTGGTATCCTCTGTTCCCTCTCCGCTCTCTGGGCCGGCGACGACGCGGCACAGGCACGCATCCGCACCGCCGCGGCCAAGGCCGTCGCGGTCCTGCAAAACAGCCAGAAGACCTGGTCCTCCAGGCAAAGCTGCTACTCCTGCCATCAGCAAGTACTGCCCGCGCTCGCCTTCCGTGAGGCGCGCCAGCATGGCATCCCCCTGGACGAAAAAGCGGCACACGCCGACGCGGGAGCCGCGTTTGGCTTTTACGCCAACCTCGATCGCGCCGTGCAGTACACCCACATCATCGACCCCGCGCTCGACGATGGCTGGGGCCTCGTCGCCGCGAGCGCTGCCGGATTGAATCCCAGCCTCGTCACCGCCGTCTATGCGCGAAACCTCGCCGCGCGCCAGGAACCTGACGGCCATTGGGAAACCGGCGATGTTCGCCCGCCGCAGTCTTACAGTTCTTTTACCGCCACCGCGGTCAGCGTAGCCGCCATCCAGGAATTCGGTCACGACAAGCTGAAGGCCGATACTCAGGCGCGGGTCGCTCGCGCGCGAACCTGGCTGCTCGCCCACACGCCGCGCAACACCGAGGAACGCGCATTTCAGATCTTCGGCATCTGCGTCACCGGCGAGCATCAAACAGTCATGCCGAAACTGGTCGCCGGCTTGAAAGCCACCCAGCAGACAGACGGCGGTTGGAATTCCCGCGCCGGCCTCCCGAGCGACGCCTACTCCACCGCCGCGGCATTGTGGGCGCTGCACAATGCCGCGCGTGTCTCCACGTCCGACGCCGCCTTCCGCCGCGGCATCGACTTCCTGTTGCGCACGCAGGCTGCCGACGGAACCTGGCACGTCCACTCCCGCCTGCGGCCGCCGGCGCCCGTCAGCCCGCCCTATTTCGAGAGTGGACATCCCTACGGCCACGACCAGTTCATCTCCGCCATGGCCGAAAGTTGGGCCGTCGTAGCCTGGCGCAGATGCTCCTCGAGGTCGACAACCAACGTCCCGCTTTACCCGAAGCCGAGCCCCGTAACCTCGAGCCGTGGGCCGAGACTCTGTTATTCGGCACTGCGGCCGACGTGGATCATCTCCTCAAAGACGGCTTCGATCCCAACTCGGCCACCAAAGCCGGAGGCACGACTGCGCTTATGCTGGCCGCGCCCGATGTCGCCAAGATGAAGCTCCTGCTCGATCACGGCGCGATCGCCGGCGCGCGCGCCAAGAACCGCTACTCCGCGTTGCTGGTAGCAGCCAACTATCCCGGCGCCGGGGCCGCCATCAATCTTCTGCTCGATCGCGGCGCCACTCCGCGTCTGCCGAAAGGCCAAGGCGCGGCCTGGTTCAACGCATACCCGGTCCTGCTCGCCGCCTTCGCCGGCAATGCCGATGTGATCGGCCGCCTCCACAAGGCTGGAGACCGCCTCGATGACCGTATGAACCTGCTCGGCATGT
>Ga0126371_10002175_pt1 | contig 16832 bp, 12 predicted proteins | sample PanSoiMetaPlot_4_FD_110145 | JGI IMG/M metagenome (GOLD analysis project Ga0126371, IMG submission 110145) | Tropical forest soil microbial communities from Panama - MetaG Plot_4 | ecosystem: Environmental > Terrestrial > Soil > Tropical forest > Bulk soil | place: Panama | collected 2016-02-17 | reverse complement strand
TCAGTTCCGGCAATGGGGCATCGACCGCGATCTCAAGATCGTCCGCATCGACGCCGATGCCGACGAGCACAATCGGCTGCACAGGCCGGCCGTGGCGCTGACCGGCGATGCCAAACCGATCCTGCAAAGCCTGCTCGCCGAAGTGCCGGCGCGTAACCTCAAGCGCGCGTCACGCACGGCAGAAATGCAGGAGCGCCACGCCGCCTGGCGCAAGCGCTTCGAAAAGATCGCGCCGCAGATCGCCTATCTCGAAGCAATCCGCGACGAACTGCCCGAGGATGGCATCTTCGTCGAGGACATCACGCAGATGGTTTTTGCCGCGCGCATCGTCTACCCGGTCTACAAGCCGCGCACCTATCTGTCGCCCGGCTTTCAGGACCCGCTCGGTCTCGGCTTTGCCACCGCGCTCGGCGCCCAACATGCCCGCCCCGACGTGCCGGTCGTTGCCGTCTGCGGCGACGGCGGTTTCATGTTCACCGCGACCGAGATGGCGACCGCGATCCGCCATCGCATTCCCCTGGTCACGATCGTCTTCAACGACGGCGCTTACGGCAATGTGCGGCGCATCCAACAAGAGCGGTTCGGCAACCGGCTCATCGCCAGCGATCTCGCCAACCCCGACTTCGTGGCGTTCGGCAAAAGTTTCGGCGCCGAGGCGGTGCGGGCCCACGGCCCGGACGAACTGCGCCGAGCGCTGCGCCGCGCCTTTGCCCATCGCGACGGTCCCGCCCTCATCGAAGTGCCGGTCGGCGACCTGCCGAGCCCCTGGGAATTCATCCAGATGAAGCGGGTGCGCGGGGCTTGACCAAGAGATAGAGTTCCTCACCAGCGACAACCGCCATCCGTTTGCGTATCCTTACATTGCCAATGCAGCCGATTACGACGACCGCCGAACTCGCCCACGCCTGCAAACGGATGGCCGGCCATCCGTTCGTGACCGTCGATACCGAGTTCCTGCGCGAAAGCACCTATTATCCGCTGCTCTGCGTGGCGCAGATGGCCTCGCCCGACGAAGCCGTGGTGATCGACGCCCTGGCGCCCGGGATCGACATGGCGCCGTTCTACGCGCTGATGGCCGACGAAAAGATCATGAAGGTGTTTCATGCCGCGCGCCAGGACATCGAAATCGTCTGGCACGCCGCCGAGCTTATTCCGCACCCGATCGTCGACACCCAGGTCGCCGCCATGGTGCTGGGCTACGGCGATTCGATCTCCTACGACCAGCTGGTGCAGCGCATCACCGGCGACACGCTCGACAAGTCGCACCGCTTCACCGACTGGACGCGGCGACCGCTGACCGACGCGCAGCTGACCTATGCGGCGTCCGACGTGACGCATCTGCGCCAAGTCTATCTGGCGCTGGTCGAGGATCTGCAACGCCGCGGCCGCGCCGATTGGGTCGCCGAGGAAATGAGCGTGCTGACCTCGCCCGACACCTACCGGATGGAGCCGGACAATGCCTGGCTGCGGCTCAAGACCCGGGTGCGCAAGCCCAAAGAACTCGCGGTGCTGATCGAGGTCGCCGCCTGGCGCGAGCGCGAGGCGCAGGCGCGCGACGTGCCGCGCGCGCGCGTGCTCAAGGACGAAGTGATCGCCGACATCGCCGTGCAGGCGCCGGCGACCCTGGACAAGCTCAGGCATCTGCGCTCGCTGCCCAAAGGTTTCGAACGCTCGCGCTGGGGCGAGGCGATCGTCGCCGCAGTGGAACGCGGCCTCGAGCGCGATCCCAAAACGCTGCCGCTGCCGCAGCGTGTGCCGCCGGCGACGAACGGGGCCGCCGTGGTCGAACTGCTCAAGGTGCTGCTGCGCATGATTTCCGAGCACCATCACGTCGCCGCCAAGGTGATCGCCACGGTCGACGATCTCGAACGCATCGCCGCCAGCGATCGCGCCGAGGTGCCGGCGTTAAAGGGCTGGCGCCGCGAATTGTTCGGCGACAAGGCGCTGGCGCTCAAGCACGGCAAGCTCGCCCTCGCCATTGAAAAGGGCAAGGTCGCGGTGGTGGGGCGCGAGTAGCCGGCCAGAGCCGGCGCAGATAGTTGCAGCGTGAGGATGAGATGGAGGCAGCGCGTTTCGTCTACGCCATTCTGTTTGTGGCGGCCGTTATCTTGGCGGCGCCTGCTTACGGTCAAAGTCCGCAAGCCAATGACCCGGACGAAGAGCGCATCCAGGACATCGTCACGGCAAGTCACATCCTGGCCAACGAGGGCATCCTCGACAGCTTCGGCCACATCAGCGCGCGTTCGACCAAAAATCCCGAGCGTTTTTTCATGCCCCGCGCCATGCCGCCGGCGCTGGTGTCGCGCGCCGACATCGTCGAGGTCGGGCTCGACTGCAGACCCATTGCGGCTAATGCGCCGCGGCTCAATGGCGAGCGTTTCATTCATTGCCGGATCTACAAGGCCCGCAATGACGTGCAATCGGTGATCCACACCCACGATCTTGCCGTCATTCCGCTCGGCCTTGCCGGCATTGCGCTGCGGCCGGTCGTGGCGCAGGCCGGCTTCCTGCCGCCGCTGACGCCGTTGTTCGAGATTCGTGAAGCCTATGCGTCAGAAAAGAATCCGGAAAAGAAGCGCGGCATGCTGGTGCTCAACGCCCATCTCGGCGACGCGCTCGCGGAAAAACTCGGCCGCAATCCGGTCATCCTGATGCGCGGCCACGGCGACACGGTGGTGGGCCGGTCGGTGCGCGAAGCCACGGTGCGCACCATCTACACCCACATCGACGCGCTGGCGCAGAGCGGCGCGCTGGCTCTCAGCAAGAGCATCACCGCCATGGACGATGCCGAGCTCGAAATCAACGCGACCGAGAATTTCGATGCCGACCGGCCGTGGCAGAACTACAAGCAAAAGCTGCCGGCCGGGCGCTGAACGCACGAACGAACGGCTGAGAGGGTGAAAGCGATGAACACATCGACGCGACGTGAATTCCTGGCTGCGCTGCCGCTCTTGCCGCTGGCCCTCTCCACCGCCCGCGCCCAGACTGCAACAAATTATCCGACGCGTCCGGTCAGCGTCGTCGTTCCGTATGCGGCCGGCGGCGGCCTCGACCTGATGGCGCGGCTCCTTGCCCAGAAACTCACCGAGCGCGTCGGACAATCGTTCTTCGTCGAGAACCGGCTTGGCGCCGGCGGCGTCATTGCCGCCAGCTTCGTCGCCAAGGCGACGCCGGACGGCTACACGCTGTTCGCCGGGAGCAGCACGCAGCTCGCCATCCAGGTGACCTTACACAAGAAGCTGCCGTACGATCCGGCGACCGACTTCGTGCCGATCGCGCTCGTTGCCAGCGTGCCGTTCGTGCTCATCGTCAACCCGTCGCTGCCGGTGCACACCGCCGGCGAACTGATCGCGCTCGCCAAGGAGAAGCCGGGAGAATTGTCGTTCGGCTCGAGCGGCGTCGGCGGTCCGCCGCATCTCTACATGGAATTGCTGCAGACCATGACCGGCACCAAGATGACCCACATTCCCTACAAGGGAACGGCGGAGGCCATCGTCGATGTGCTGTCCGGCCGCGTGCCGGTGCTGATGTCCGACGTCGCGCCGGCGACGGCGCTGATCGAGGCCGGCAAGGTGCGGGCGCTCGGCGTGTCATCGACGACGCGCGTCGCGGTGCTGCCGAACGTCCCGCCGATCGCCGAGAACGGCGTGCCCGGCTTCGATGCGGTCGCCTGGCTCATGGTGGTCGCACCGGCTGCGGTGCCACCCGCGATCGTCGACAAACTGCACGGCGATCTAAAAGCCATTGTCGCCGCGCCCGACACCCAGCAGACGCTGGTCAAGCTCGGCACCATTCCGATCGACACGCCGCCCGTACCGACGCTGCAGGCCTACGTGAAGTCCGAAATCGTGCGTTGGGGCAAAGTGGTGGAGCACGCGGGCCTTGCCGGCTCGCAGTGACCGAGCGCCACTGTTTTATTTGTGGCGGCAAGTTCGAGCCGGCGTGCTTTGCCGATCGCGCACGCGGCAGCCAATAACTTTTTCGTAAAAGTTAGGATCGTCGAAGACCACCAAACTCTTTGGTGGCCAGCGCTGACTAACGAAACGTGCGCTCGCAACGCGGCTGATTTTTCAGATCGCGCCATAGTCATTATGGCGCCACATTTACAGTTGTATGCTATATATCAAATAATTAGAGTTGTAACGACTCACCTGCTCATTTGAATGCAGCGACGGATTGCTCCGCCAGCAATGACGGCGCCGCGGCAAGGAGCGTGCTCGATTCCGGAAAATTCGCGCGACGGGAAGCAGATGCGGCGCTGATACGCCAGCACAGGGAGGTTGTCACATGAAAGAGTTTTCGAAAACAACGCCTCCGCACGCCCCTAAAGGCGGCGTCACTGCCTTTGACATCCATCAGACTGCCGGCGGTCCGGTCACCACCACCGACAACGGCGGCCCGGTACTGACCAATGTCGAGGTCGTGGTGATTTTTTGGGGCAGCTACTGGACCGGCACGTCGCCGGCGCCGGCCGTCTCTGCCGACACCTACTACCAGATCTTCACGGGCCTCGTGACGGGTCCCTACCTGACCGGCATGGGGCAATACCGCGGCGTTGGCCCGGGCACCATGCTCGGGCAGTTCGTGAACACGGCGAGCGATCCGCCGAGCCCTTACAGCGACAGCGACGTCCAGACGATGCTCACCACGTATTTGACGAACAACTCGTCTTGTCCTCCACCGCTGGCGGGACATAACCGGTTTTATGCGATCGTGACGCCGCCCAACATCGGCAACAGCTCGGGCGCCGAGGGTGAGCACCTCAACTTTACCTTCAACGGCGTGCAGGCCTTTTTCGCGTGGATCAGCGACAACGGCCAAGGCCTGACGCAGGGCAGTTCGAACGGAGTGGTCAACACGTTCTCGCACGAACTGGCGGAAGCGTGCAGCGATCCTCTGCTCACGAGCTTTACCACCAGCGGCGGCGACGGCGGCGATGAGATCGGCGACGCCTGCAACAATGAGTTCGCCATCGTTCAGATCAACGGGGTGAGCTGCAACGTGCAGTGCTATTGGAGCGCCGCTGACAACGCCTGCATCATCCCGCTGGGCAAGCTGTCGTTCCTGGTCAACAAAAGCACATTCGGCCTGGATGAGGTGAAGGAGGCGATCAAGACCAACAACGGGGTATTCTCCTCGGCGTTCTGGCTGGTGCTCGAAGATTTCAGCATCAACACGTTCAACTCCTTCCAGGTCACCATCCCGACGCCAACGGGGGCATTCGCCGGCGTCCAAGGCATCACAATCTCGCCGACGCCGGCCACGCCCGGCGGTCCGGTTCCGGCGCAGCCGATCCCGGTCTGCGAAGACCCGACCAACCTCACTGAAATCCAACGGATCCGGTTCTCCTTCGACGTGACTTTTGCGAATCCGCTGGTCACGCCGTTCCCTTCCAGCGGCGGCACGGAATACGCACTCAACGCCAGTTTTCAGACCGCCGGCACCACGGTCCCCGGGCCCAATTCGCAGGACACCATCAACTTCGAGCTTGTCTCCGGCGCCGATCCTTATTTCCTGAACATCGATCCGACCGACGGCCAAGCGGTCTCCTACCTCAGTCAGGACCTGCGCGTGTTCACGATGACGCAGGGCCAAAGCGCGCTGCCCGGCGATTCCTCGGCGCCGGTTTTCTCAAACAGCCAGTCGCCGTACGACTACATCCAGGCGCTGATCGGCCATCTGAACGGTTCCAACACCTACACCGTGCCGGTACCGCCCACGTCGCCCGACCCACTAAACGGACTGTTGGGCCAGGCCGACTACGAAACCCAGCTTTCATCGGTCAGTCCGACCGGCGCGATGGGCGCCCAGAACTACAACTTCGCCATCGCGCGCGTCCGGCTTGCCAGCGACCAGCAGGGCACGGCAAGCGACGCGGACAACGTGCGCGTATTCTTCAGACTGTGGGTCGCTCCGTCTTTCGACACCGACTTCCAGCCGTACACGACCTATCTGAGTAATCCGGGCTATCCGAGCAACCCGACCAATCCGTTGCCGTCGGCCGCCAACCTGCCGCCGGATCCGACCGGACAGCCGATCCAGACGACGCCGTTCTTCGCCACCAACAAGACCGGCTCGAACGATTATGACTCCAACGTCGCGAACAACAACATTCGGAAACTCGAAATCCCCGTGGTGGCCGGACAGGACAGCGTGTGGGCCTATTACGGCTGTTTCCTCGACGTCTATGACTCGGCCAACAACTGCAGCTATCCCGGCACTCATCATTGTCTGGTTGCACAGATCGCGTATGACGGTGCACCGATCGTCTATTCGTCGAGCGTTGAGTCCAACCCGGGAAACAACGACAAGCTGGCGCAGCGGAATCTGCAGATCACCGGCTGCGACAATCCTGGACCCGCAGCCGCGCACCGCGTTCCGCAGGCGTTCGACACGCGGCCGAGCGCGCAGGTACTGGATAGTTCAGGCAAGATCCTGAACTACCCCGACGAGATGATGATCGACTGGGGCAACACCCCGCCCGGCGCTGCGGCCCATATCTATTGGCCGCAGGTACCGGCAGCCGATGTCGTGTCGCTGGCGTCCAAGATCTACCGGACCCACCAGCTCACTGCCACAGACAGCCACACGATCAGCTGTCCGACCGTGAAGGGAGTCACCTACGTCCCGATACCTTCGGCGTCCGGCCAGAATTTCGCCGGACTGTTCACGGTCGACCTGCCCGTTGGCGTGAAGCGGGGACAGCAATTCAACATCCTGGTGCGGCGCGTGGCCACCAGAACGGTCGAGAATGAGGTCATCCGGAAAGCGCCGAGCCCGGCCAAAAAGAAGCCGGCCGCGACCGCTCCCGCGCCGGCCCAGTCGTGGCGCTACGTCACCGGCGCCTTCCAGGTCAGGATACCGGTAGAGGGCGACAAGGAGCTGCTCGCTTCCGACGAAAACACGCTGGCGATCATGAAGGCGAGGTTGAACGCGATGGCGCCGGCGTACCGATGGCATCCGGTGGTGCAGCGGTACATCGCGTACCTTTCAGCGAGAATAAATGCATTGCACGGCAACGCCGGCTCCATCCCACCGTCGCTCCAAGGCTATCCGCCGAAGCAGGGGCATGGCGGGCGTCCCGGCAAGCACGATCATGACCATGATCACGAGCATGAGCGGCACCACACCGGCAAAATCAGCGGCGTCGTTTTCGACCGGTTCGGCGACTTTGACGGCTTTCTACTGGACACCGAACACGGCGAGCGCCGGTTTTTCAGCCGCGAACACGAGATGAAGGAAGTCGTCGAACGCGCCTGGCGCGAGCGGCTGTACGTTACCGTCATCTCAGAGGACGACGAACGCTGGCGCCCGCACACCCTGGTGCTCCGCGTTCCGTAACCGCGTCGCCGATTCTAGCGGCGCGGCTCACGCCGCGTAGGTCGTCGGCACGGCCGGCTCCTTGTTCCACTCGGTGATGGGATCGTAAGCCCAAACCCAGTGCGAGTTGCCGTGGACGCTGCCGGTGCCGGCGGCGATCGATTGCTTTTGCGCGTTCGCATCGCGCAAGTGCTTGAAGCGCGCGTTGGCAAGTGAGAGCCGTTGCACACCGTGCACGCGCGGGATGCGGATGCGGCGGAAGTTGGCGAACGCCTCGGTTGGATCGCCGCAGGCATCGAGCCAACGCGCCAGCACGTAGGCGTCCTCGAACGCCTGGCAGGCACCCTGCCCGGCATTGGGCAGCATGGCGTGCGCGGCATCGCCGATGAGCTGGATGCGGCCGCGGCCCCAGTTCTGCGTCAGCGGCCGCGTGAACAGGCCCCATTTCGAGCACTTGGTGACGAGGCTGAGCAGCTTGGCAAGGCGCGCCTCGGGGCTAGGAAAACTCGCCCGCATCTCTTCGGGATCGCCGGGCGTCGACCAGCCCTCGTCGACCCATTTGTCGGTGTCCTGCTGGGTGACGATGTTGACCAGTTTTCCGGCGCGGATGTGATAGGCGAGGAAATGACAGCCGGGCCCGACCCACTGGGTGTGGCCCGCCGGCTCGAGGATGTCCGGCGACAGGTCGGCAGCATTGAGCAGCGCACGCCACACCATCTGGCCCGTATAGGTCGGGTGATCGTCGCCGTAGAGCGCCTGACGCAGCACCGAGCGCACGCCGTCGGCACCGATCACGTATTCGGCTTCGACGCGCGCGCCATTGTCGAAAATCAGCCCAATCCGCTCGCTGCCCTCCTCAACCGCAGCAAGCCGGTGTCCCAGATGGATAGTGCGGCGGTCGAGTCCGCTCGCCAGCACATCCAACAGATCGGCGCGGTGAAACGAGTAATACGGCGCGCCGTAGCGCTCCGCCAATTTGAAGCGGTCGTTGAACTCGAGAAACTCGCCGGTCTGCATGTTGCGCGTATACATGCCCGGCGAACTGTGGCCGACGGCGGCGATCTTTTCGCCGAGGCCGATCGCGGCCAGCGCCTTGACGGCTTGCGGGCTGGTATTGACCGCCGCGCCGATCTCGCCGAGTTGCGGCGCGGCCTCGAAGACGTCCGCGGCGATGCCGAAACGCTTCAGCGCGTTCGCCGCCGCAAGCCCGGCGAGCCCGCCGCCGACGATGGCGATCCTGACGTTTGCTGCCACTTCCCTCTCCGGACGGTCTTTGAATTCAACACGCAGGCTGGCACGTCTAAACGGCTTTCGCCAGCGCCTGATATGAACGCGCGATGACGCCGACGGTGTCCTGGTTTGGCGCCGTCGGGTTTTTCTCCCACTCGCCGAGCAGCTCGGAGTTTTCCACGATCATGCGGCAGCGCTCGTAGCGCTGGCGCATGAAATCGTCGAGCACGGCGGCGAGCGGCTGGTCCGCTTGCAACAGCCGCGCCAGCACGATGGCGTCCTCGATGGCGATGCTGGCGCCGCTCGCCAGATGCGGCGTGGTGGTGTGCGCGGCATCGCCGATGACCACCAAGCGCCCGGAATGCCAGGGCGGCGGCAGAAGCGAAGAAAACACCGGCCGGCAGGTGATTTGTTCGGCGCTGACGATCTCGTCGCGGGCGCGCCCGAGCGCGCCGCCGAACTCGGCAAGGAGGCCGCGCAAGATGCCCGGAAGCGCGGCGTCGCTCCAGTGCGGCCGCTCGGGCACATTCTGGACGCAGTAAACGTACATCTGCTTGTCCGAGATCGGATTGAACCCGGATTTATTGGTCGGCCCGAAATACGAGTGCCGGCAGGCGACGTCGGAGGGCCGGCTTACCGTCGCGCGCCAAACCATTTGGCCGGTGTAGTGCGGTCGCTGCTGCGGACCGAACGCGAGGTCACGAACGAGCGAATTCATGCCGTCCGCGCCAACCACCAGATCGTAACGCGCCGGCTCGCCCTTGGTGAACTCCACCGTCACGCCGTGCTCGTCCTGCCGCAAGCTCTTGACCGTGGTGGCGAGCCGGATCGGCACGCCGAGCCTGGCCAATTCGCTGCCGAGCACCTCGTGCACCGACTGGCGCAGCACGCCGATGGTGGCGGGATAATCCGCACCAAGAAGGCGCGGCAGATCGACGGTGCCGGTGACATTGCCGACCGCATCGCAGGCCTTGAAGTGCGAGTAGCCAAAACCGCGCGATATGCAGCCGTCGAGCACGCCGACGCTTTGGAGCGCGCGCAGCGCCGGACCCTGCAGCGAGATGCCGGTGCCCGGCTCGGTCAGCTGCGGGCGAATTTCGACGATCTCGCACGCGATGCTGCCGCGCGTGAGCGCCACGCCGAGCGACATGCCGCACATGCCAGCGCCGACGATCAGCACCTTGTCGGCAGCGCGCGCCATGGCGTGTCAGGCGGCAGCAGCCGTCAGACCCGCAATGATCTTCTGCACCTGCGGCCAGTGCTCGACGCCGCGGCGCTGCATCAGCGCCAGATAATCGGGGTTCTCCCACTTGCGGATCGCGAGCTCGAAGCTCGGCCGCGCTTTGCAGCGATCGTACCAGTTCGCCACCCGCGCGCGATGGCCGATCATCTGCAGGATGTTGAGATGCTCGAGCCGGGCGAGATACGGCGTGAACGCCACGTCGGCCAGCGAATACGTTGGCCCGGCGAGCCAGTCGTGCTCCTGCAGCGCTTCTTCCATCTCGTCGAGCAGCTGAACCATGCGCTGCACGGCGATGATGAAGTGCTCGGAATCCGGTCCCTTGGCGATGACGTCGGCGCGGCGGCCGCGCTTGAACAGGTTCGGAATCTGATTGAGCATCTGCCGGCCGAGCTCGCCCTTTTCCAGATACTGGTGGCGGAACGCGATGCCGAAGCTGATGATGGCGGCGCTGGCGTCGTGAATGTCCTCGTCGAGCTGCTTGGTCCACAGCCGCATCTTGGCGCGGCCGTAAGGATCGCGCGGCGCCAGCGCCGGCTGCGGAAAAGCCTCGTCGAGATATTCGAGGATGACGTTGGATTCGGCGATGACCTTGTCGTCGTGAATGAGCGTCGGCACCACGGCACGGCGGTTCAGCTTGCGATACCACGGCTTCTGGTGCTCGCCAGAACGCAGCACGATATGGCGGTCCTCCCATTCGAGGCCCTTTTCGGCCAGACCGACACGCACTTTCTGGGCGCACAGCGACATGTCGTTGTGGTAAAGCGCCAGCATTCATTCACTCCCGATTTTCGAACATGAGGTTCGTAAACTCGACGCCGCAGCGCCTCAGCTTACCGTCGCGGCGGCTCGCGGCCGCGGCTCGTCCGCGAACAGCTTGCGTTCGTCGAGCCACGTACGGGTCCTGGCATAGACCTCGTCCGTGTATGGCATGAAGACGATGCGCTCGCCGGGCGAAAAACGCCGCACGTCGAGCATGGATTTGTAACGGTCGGGAATTTCGTTGAGATAGTAGTGTTTGTAATTTTCCGGCGCGATGTCGAGATCCATCTGCGCGCGCTGCAGTCCGTTCATGTACTTGTCGACATCGCCGGGGTTCACGCCGCCCGGGAACATGAAAGCGATCATGAAGGTGGTGTCGACCACCTTGCGAAATCCGAGCTGCTCGAGCACCAGGTAGGTCAATCCCCAGGCGCTGACGGCCGGAACGTCGCGATCAAGGCCAGCGTCCACGCGCGCCCAGACCGAGCCGACGAATTTCAGTTTGATCCGCTCGCGCGGCAGAAAGCGCTCCAGCGCCTGGATAGCGGTGAAGTGACTGCCCGAGTGATAGCCGACGGCGATGTCCGCATCGGCAAGCTGCTCGGGCTTGGTGATGAGCGAGTCCGGCGGCACCATGATGCCGCCCGGCGCCACGACATAGGACTTGCGCCACATCGTGCCGATCTGCTGCGCGTGCGCCTGGTTGACCGTCCAGTGGCAGGCGCACGAGATGTCGGACTTGACGCCCTTGTTGCCGCCGGCCTGCTTGTAGGATTCGAAGGCGCCGGAGCGCAGCTCGGAAATGACGCCGGCAGCATCCACGAGCTTGCGGCTTTGCGACGCAAGCCCGCTGATGAATTCGTAGTCGAGCCCCTCGTCGCGGAAATAGCCCTTCTCGTCCGCGATCCACTCCTGCAGCCGGCCGTGCGGCTGAATGATGAACTTGGCCATGTCTCCTCCGAATTTGCGCTCTGTTCTTACGAGACCGCGCGCGTGAGCGGAAGGGCCGGCTCATCGGCGGCGAGTGCGGCATGAAGCATCGCGACAACCTGCGCACCTTCGCCGACGGCCGCGGCAACGCGCTTCACCGATCCGGAGCGCACGTCGCCGATCGCAAACACACCGGCTCGACTTGTCTCCAGCGGGCGCCGGTGCTGGCCGGTATCGGTGCCGGTCAAGATGAAACCCTTGTCGTCCAAGGCGACGCCCGATCCCGACAGCCAGTCGGTGTTCGGTTCGGCCCCGATGAACAGGAACAGATGCCGAAGCGTCCGACGCATGTCCGGCCCTGCACTGCCGGTACGCCATCGAATGGCTTCAAGCACACCGTCGCGGCCATCGAGACCGGTGACCGTGGTCTGCGTCAGCACCTCGACGTTAGCGAGGCCGTTGATGCGGTCGACGAGGTAGCGCGACATGCTCGCCGCGAGGTCGGGCCCGCGCACCAAAAGCCAGACTTTGGCTGCCTGACTGGCGAGATAGACCACCGCCTGCCCGGCCGAATTGCCGGCGCCGACGAGGGCCACCTCCTGCCCGGCGCACAGCTTCGCCTCCAGCGGCGAAGCCCAATAGTGCACGCTGGCGCCCTCGAATTGCTCGAGGCCGTCGACCGCCGGATGCCGGTACCGCGCGCCGCTGGCGATCACGACCGCGCGCGCCGTGACACGTTCATCGCCCGACAGCTTGAGCACGAAGCGGCCCTTGCCCGGATGATCGTTGCCGTCGAGGCTCACGACCTCGTCCGGTATAGCCATCTCGACGCCGAACTTCTGCGCCTGATTGTAAGCCCGTCCCATCAGCGCCATGCCGGTGATGCCGGTCGGGAAGCCGAGATAGTTTTCGATCCGCGCCGACGCACCGGCCTGCCCGCCAAACGCGCGGCAGTCCAGCACGAGAACGTCCAATCCTTCAGAACCGCCATAGACCGCGGCGGCAAGGCCCGCCGGGCCGGCACCCACGATCACCACGTCGTAGACGCGGCCCGGATCGATCGGCCCCACCAGCCCGATGCAACGGGCAAGCTCGGTCTCTCCTGGATTGCGCAACAGCTGTCCGTTCGGGCACAGCACGATCGGCAATTGACCGGTATCGATATGAAAGCGATCGATCAGGACCTTGGCCTGACCGTCGGTTTCAGGATTGAGTATTTGATGCGGCTGGCCGTTGCGGCGGAGAAAATTCTGCAGGCGAAGCACGTCGCCCTGCTCGGCACGGCCGACGATGATCGGCCCCACCGTGCCGGCTTCCAGCAAGCCGACGCGGCGCAGAATGAGCGCGCGCATGATCCGCTCGCCGAGCTCGGCTTCGGCAACGAGCAGCGCGCGCAAGCGGTCCGGCGTTATGACCAAGACCTCGACCGCGCCTCGCGCCCGCGCATCGATAAAAGACGGACGGCCCGACAGCTGCGCCAGTTCGCCCAGAAATGCGCCGTGCTCGTGGGTCACGATCAACTGGCCGGCGCCGGACGAAGCATGCTCGACGACATCGACGCGCCCCGACAAAATGATCATCAGGCCGTCGGTCGCCTTGCCGGCCGCGGCCAGCACCTCGCCGCTGCCGTAAGAGCGCCGGCCGCCGAACCGGCGCACCCGCTCGATCTCGGATTCTTCCAGGATCGGAAAGATCTGGTCGCGGCGCGTTTCGAACAGCGACGGGTTTAACGCCATGCCGGGCTCGGGATAATTCGTCAAAATCCGAAGCAAGATAGCATTTCGCGCGCGCTGGAAGCACTACCAGCAGCACCGTATCAATTTTGCGAGATCAGGCCGCAAGCAGCTATCTGCCCCAGGGGATCAACGACCAGACCCGTTCGTGGAAATAATACAGCGTCACCTTGGTGGCGATTTCGGTCAGCGCCACCGAGCCGGCGAAGGTGTAATTGCCGGTCACAATCAACGTCACGAGGAACGTGTCGACGCTGCCGGTTCCGCGCCAGCTGATGGCCTTGACGACGGAGCGCAGGCGCGACTCGCGCACCGGCGAACCCTTTCGTGCACCGGCACTGGCAGCGCCAACAATGCCTCGAAGCCCTCTTCGCAGCCAGCCGGACGGCTTCGGTTCACCGGACGTCTGCCGCACCAACCCCATTCCGACCGTATCGAACGATTCCGGATCGATCAGGATGAAGCTGCCGGTCGCTTTGCTGTCCGCATAGGTATCGAGGGCCAGCGGCCGATCCAGCGCGAGCACGCAATCGCCGATGTCGTTGATGAACAGCCGGTCGGCCGCGGCGCTCTCTCCGGTATCGAGGTCGAACACCTTGATGGCCGGTTCAACCGTGGCGCTGGCGGTGGCGCTGGCAGCTTTGAGCAGATAGCGGCGGCCCGGCGCCAGGGCATCCTTGCCCATCCAGACCAGGCGCGCGGTGAGCCGTTCGGTTGCGGCAGGAGGCGCGGCAAGCTCCGCGATCACATCGCCGCGCGACGCATCGATGTCGTCCGCCAGCGTGATGGTGACGGACTGGCCGGCTTCGGCGCGCTCCAAATCGCCGTCGAAGGTCACGATGCGGTCGATGCTGGAGATCTGGCCGGACGGCAGAATGGCGACCGGCATGCCCGGATAGACTTCGCCGCCGGCGATGTGTCCGCTATAGCCGCGAAACTGCGGTGATGGCCGGTTCACCAGCTGAATCGGCATGCGAAAGGTCTTTCGGCGCGGCGCTTCCCCGATCGGGACGTTTTCCAGATAGCTCAGCAGCGTCGGCCCGCCGTACCAGTCCATGTTCGGCGACTGGGCGACGACATTGTCGCCGCTGCGCGCCGAGACCGGAATGCAGGCGACCTCGTTGACGCCGATCGCCGCGGCAAACGCTCGAAATTCGGTTTCGATGGTCTGGAAAGCGCTTTGCGACCAGCCGACCAGATCCATCTTGTTGACCGCGATGACCAGGTGGCGCACGCCGACGGTCGCCAGGATCATGGCGTGTCGCCTGGTCTGGCGGGTCAGGCCGGCCTCGGCGCTGACCAGAATCAGTGCCAGATCGGCGGTCGACGCGCCTGTCGCCATGTTGCGCGTGTATTGCTCGTGGCCCGGCGTGTCGACAACGATGAAACGGCGTTTCGATGTCTCAAAGAAGCGGTACGCCACATCGATGGTGATGTTCTGCTCGCGCTCGGCCGCGAGCCCGTCGAGCAAAAGCGAATAATCGAGCTCGCGCTCGGCCGTCCCATGTTTGCGCGACTCGGCTGCGAGCGCGTCGCGCTGATCCTCGAACAACAAATCGGCGCCGTAGAGCAGGCGACCGATCAAGGTCGACTTGCCATGATCGACCGATCCGCAGGCGACGAAACGCAACAGGTCCTTGCGTTCCTGGTGCGCAAGAAAGCGGTCGAGTGCGAACGCGCTGGGATCGGGCCGAGCCGTCATCAGAAGTAGCCGTCCTGCTTTTTGTGCTCCATGGCGCCCGATCCGTCATGATCGATAACGCGGCCGCGACGCTCGGAAAAACGGCTGCTCGCCGTGTCGCGAATGATTTCCGGGACGGTTGCCGCGGCGCTTTCGACGGCGCCGGTCAGCGGATAACAACCCAGCGTGCGGAAGCGCACGGTTTTGAGCTGCGGCGTTTCATTGGGCAGCAGCGGCAGGCGCTCGTCATCGACCATGATCAGCTCGCCATGCCGTTCCACGACCGGGCGCGGCGCGGCAAAATACAGCGGCACGACGGGGATCCGCTCCTGGTGGATGTAGAGCCAGATGTCGAGCTCGGTCCAATTGGACAGCGGAAACACGCGCACGCTCTCACCCGCCCGTTTGCGTCCGTTGTAAAGTTGCCATGGCTCGGGACGCTGCCGCTTCGGATCCCAGCGGTGTTGCGCATTGCGCAGCGAGAACACGCGTTCCTTGGCCCGCGACCTTTCCTCGTCGCGGCGCGCGCCGCCAAGCGCGACATCAAAGCGGCGGCTGTCGAGCGCCTGCCGCAAGGCTTGCGTCTTCATCACGTCGGTATGCAGCGCCGAGCCGTGCGTGATCGGATTGATGCCGCGGCGGAGCCCGTCCGGATTGGTATGGACGATCAGATCGACGCCGAGCTCGCGGGCGCGGGAATCGCGAAACGCGATCATCTCGCGGAATTTCCACGTCGTATCGATATGCAACAGCGGGAACGGCGGCTTGCCCGGATAGAATGCCTTCAGCGCAAGATGCAGCAGGACCGAGGAATCCTTGCCGATCGAATAGAGCAGCACCGGATTGTCGGCCTCGGCGACGGCTTCGCGAATGATGAAGATGGCCTCAGCCTCGAGGTGCTGCAGATGCGTCAGCCTGAGTTGCGGCGCCGGCGCGTCGGCAAGCCCGTATTCGGCGAGTTGTCCGGTGGTCCCGTGCACGGCGCTGATCCGTTATCGTTGCGATGAGGCCGGGCTCGACGGCGCGTTCGCGGACACCGGCAAGCGGCCGTGCAGGCCGCATTCCTTCTTGTCGTCCTGCTCCCACCACCACCGGCCGGCGCGCTCCGGCTCGCCGGGAAGAACCGCGCGGGTGCATGGCGCACAGCCGATCGACGGAAAGCCGCGATCATGCAGCGCGTTGTAGGGAATGCCGTGAGCGCGCACGAACGCGACGAGGCGGCTGCGCGTCCAGTCAAGCAACGGATTGACTTTGATCAGCCGATGCACCGGATCGAGCACGGCAAAGCGGGTGTCCGCCCGCTCGGCGGACTGTTCGGCGCGTACACCGGTAATCCACGCCGCGGCGCCGTTGAGCGCACGACTAAGCGGCGCGACCTTGCGCACGCCGCAACAGGCGTGGCGCGCCTCGACCGAGGCGCGAAAGCCATCGATGCCGTGCTGCGCCACAAACGCCTCGACTTCGGCATGCTCGGGCATGATGGCGCGAATGCGCCGGCCATAGCGGCGCTCGGTCTCGGCCCAGACCTGATGGGTTTCCGGAAACAGGCGCCCGGTATCGAGCGTCACGATCTCGATCGCCAGATCCTGCGCCAAGATCGCATGAGCGATGGCCTGGTCTTCGAGGCCGAAACTGGTGGTGAAGACGATGCGTTCGGCCACCTGGTCGCGCACGGCCGCAAGCCGCTCGTACAGGTCCAAGGTGCTCAATCGATCGGCTAATCGAACAACCGTATCGCGCGGCGAAATCCGTTCATCAGCACGGCGAACGCTGGCGTGCGAAAAAATATTGTGACGCGCGATTTGGGCAGGCGATGACATTTGCGTCTACGGAATAGAAGATGTTTTCGCGAAGACGCAATAGCCCGCACTAAAAAGAATATATCATTCCTCTTGAGGGGCGGCGCAGAACCAAAACGTCCTAATAACACACCCTC
>Ga0126371_10002174_pt1 | contig 16848 bp, 13 predicted proteins | sample PanSoiMetaPlot_4_FD_110145 | JGI IMG/M metagenome (GOLD analysis project Ga0126371, IMG submission 110145) | Tropical forest soil microbial communities from Panama - MetaG Plot_4 | ecosystem: Environmental > Terrestrial > Soil > Tropical forest > Bulk soil | place: Panama | collected 2016-02-17 | reverse complement strand
GGGACGTCAAAGCCCTGGCCGTCGTCGCGGATCACCAGCGACACCCCACCCTCGACGGGCCGGAGCTCAACATCCACGGTATGCGCCTTCGCGTGCCGGATGATGTTCGTGAGCGCCTCCTGCGCGACCCGAAAACAGGTCATTTCGACCGCGACCGGCGGACGCTCCGGAAGCGGTGTGAGGTCGAGCCGGAATGCCAGGCCCGCACGCGTCGCCTCGCGATCCACGTACCAGCTGAGGGACGCCGCCAGCCCCACCTCGTCGAGCAGGGGTGGGCGGAGATCCTGCGCGAGGTCGCGCATCCGCGCGAGTGCGCCATCCACCAGGGCGATGCTCTCGGGATCGTCGGGGGCTTTCCGCTGGAGATTGAGCTTGAGCGCGGTCAGCACCTGTCCAAAATCGTCGTGGAGCTCGCGGGCCACGGCGCGGCGTTCCGCCTCCTGCGCCTCGATGAGCCGGCGGGACAACGACTCCAGTTGTCGCGCCCGGCGGCCCAGCTCCTCCTCGGCGAGCTTCCGTTCGGTCACGTCCGCGTTGGTGCCGTAGATGCGCAGGGGTTTCCCTGCTTCATCCCGGACCACCGTCGCCCGGCCGAAAATCCAGTGGACGCTCCCGTCCGGCCAGATCACGCGGTACTCGATGTCCGGGGATCCCGTCCCCGCGAGAACTTGCTGACGACGGGTCATGACCCAATCCCGGTCGTCGGGGTGGAGGACTTCGGCGTAGTCTTCCAGCCGGTCCCCTTTGGTCCGGTCTTCGCCGAAGAAGAGCCGGGAATTCGCCGCGGTGTTGATGATCTCGCCGGTGATGAGATCCTGCTCCCATCCGCCGGTCTGGCCGAGGCGCTCCGCGTCGACGAGCAGGCGTTCCGTCTTCCGGAGTGTCTCCACCGCCCGCAGCCGCTCCGTGACGTCTTCGTTGACGATCACCGCCCCGGTGATCGCGCCCTTGGCATCCCGAATCGGCGCGGCGTAGTTCTCGATAATCCGATGGTGGCCATCATAGGTCTCGATGTCGATCAGCTCGTCGCGGCTCGTCTCACCCTTCTCAAGTGCCCGATGCGACGCCCACTCCTCCGGTTCGATGGCCTTTCGGGTATCGTGCCAGACGCCCTTGCTCTTCGCCCAGCGCTCCGTACCGGACACGATGATGCCCTTCCAGATCTCCGTGGAGGCTGGATTGTGCAGCACGATGTCTCCCGCTCGATTCATCACGACGACACCGACGGGCAGCGTGTCGAGCACCTGACGGACGAGTAGTCGGCTCTCCCGCACTTCCTCTTCAGGGGTGAGCGGCGCCGGAGTGTTCGGAAAATTCGTTGCGGACATGACAGACTCGTTCGACAAGGCCCTAATACGTAACACGCGGTGCCCGACAACGCAGCACGGCACCATTTGAACGCGTCGACCGCTTCCGCGTCGTGTTGCATCGACCTTCATTTCCCAAGTCCCTACCACTACAGTGCATATCAGGGTTTCCCTTAGGCACAATAAATGCGGCATCCAAAGGACTTGCTGGCCAATACCACCTCCTATAGCGTTGGCGCTACAGATTTTTCGCCTAAGGAACGAACGATGCCGCCATGCCTCCGGGCGCCCGCGGTGAAGATGAGTGTCTTCGCGGGAGTCATGCTCGGGCTCGCGGCGTGCGGCTTTGGCGACCTGTTCCGCACTGCCGGTCCTCGCGATGTCACGATCACCTTTGTGGGTGACTCGTCGCTTTTTGTCGGCGACACCGCCGCGTTCACTATCGTCGTCACGGCGAATGGCATGCCGGTGGCGAATCCCAATCTCACGATCGCATCGTCAGATACGACCATCTTCACCATCAATGCGGCTCGTGACTCGCTGCGTGCCATCGGGAACGGCAATGCCAGGTTGACGGCCCGCCTGAACGACTCCGCGTTCACGGATTCCCTGCCCACCCTCAGTATCCGCATTCGGGTCCGCGGCTGACCATGAAGTGCTTCCGCTGCGGCAACGAGCTGGCCGACAGTGCCCGATTCTGCGCGAATTGCGGTGTCCGCCTCTCGGACCCCAACGATGATACGATGCGGGTGCCGCAGCCGCTCGACGGGGACGATCTGCTCGAGCGCATGCGGGTGCTGTTCGAGGGCGAGTTCGAGATCGACGGCGAGATTGCGCGCGGCGGCATGGGGATTGTCCTCAAGGGCCGGGAAAAAGACCTGGGACGCCCGGTGGCGCTCAAGATTCTACCCCCCGAGATGGGGCCTTCGACCCGCGCGGTGGAGCGGTTTCGCCGCGAAGCACTCACCATCGCGGACCTCGATCACCGCAACATCGTCCCGGTCTACCGCATGGGTCAGACCGGGGGAGTGTTCTACATCGCGATGAAGTTCGTGCAGGGCCGCTCCCTCGATCGCATCATCACCGACCAGGGTGCCTTCACCATCCCGTTGGCGATTCATGTGCTCCGCCAGGCGACGGCGGGGCTGGCGTACGCACACTTGCAGAAGGTCGTCCACCGGGATGTGAAGAGTGCGAATCTCCTGGTCGGCACGGATGGCCGGATCATGGTGTCGGATTTCGGCGTGGCCCTTCGCACCACCGACGTCACGCTGACCACCGACGGCGCCGTCATCGGGACACCGCCGTACATGAGCCCGGAGCAGTGCAGCGGGTTCCGCGCCTGCCCCCAGAGCGATCAGTACGCCCTCGGCGTCGTGGCATTCGAGATGCTCGCCGGCACCGTGCCCTTCGCGTCCGAAACCGTCGCCGGCTACATCCAGCACCATCTCCACTCGGCGCCCCCCGATCTGCGCGGCGCGCGCGAAGACATTCCCGATGACCTGCGCGCGGTCATCGACCGGATGCTCGCGAAGAAGCCCGAGGACCGCTACGAAAGCACCGACGAGCTGCTGGCCGCGGTGGAGCGGCTCCCCTTCCCTCCCTCCGATCGCGCGCAGAGCAGTGATCTCTTGCGCAAGCTGGCGCGGGGCGAGGATACGGGCGAATACAAGATTCGCACGACCCCGATCAAGATTCTCACGAACGCGCCGACGCAGCCGATGGCCCCGTCGGCACCGCGACGTCGCCCGCTCCGGATCGCCGTCCCCCTGGTCGGCGCACTGGCGGTGGCCCTCACCCTTCTCTGGGCGCGTGGTACGCCGACCGCCCCCGCTGCCGACACCGCCGCCGTGGTGGTCAAACCCACTCCCCGGAGGCACTCATCAGCCCCGGCATCCACTCGAACGCGCCCGCCCGACCCCCCGCCGGCGGCACCGGCCACCGGTTTGATCCGCTTGCTCGCCGAACCCGCAGACGCGCAAATCGACATCGACGGACGGCATTGGACCGGGAGCGCGTTCGACGTCTCGCTGCCGGTCGGCGCACGGCACGTCCAGGTGCACGCACCCGGGTACACCGCCTGGGACAGCACCGTGACCGTCACCAAGGGCGCCACCACCGTCGTCGGCCGGGTCCGGCTGCACCCGAACAGCACGACGCCGTGAGGACCCGCGCCGCCCTCACCGTGCTCGCACTCGGCGGTTTCGCCTCGCGCGGGGCGGCGCAGACCGCCGACACGCTCGCCGCGGCGCGCCAGCTCTATGACGCGCTGTCCGTCGAGCAGGCGGTGCCGATCCTCCATCGCATCGTCGCCTCCAGCTGGTCGCTCCCGGTGTCGGCGGCCGAGCGGGTAACGGCATATCAATACCTGGGAGCATCCTTCCAGTTGCTGCATGCGCGGGATTCCGCGCTCGACGCGTTTCGCGCGGCGATCCGGGCGGATCCGTTCGCCGACCTCGATCCGCAACGGTTCACTCCGACCCAGGTGGGGATTTATCGCGCCGCCCAGGATTCCGAGTTCGCGGTGGGCGTCCGGCCCGTCGACTCCGTGCGCATCGATCCGCGGAACGAGCACCTCACACTGCAGGTGCTGTCGACGCACAACGCCACGATACAGGTGTCTCTGGTCACGCCCGATAAGCGGACGGTGTCCCTGTACGCCGGACCGAATCGCGGATTACGCCAGGTCGAGTGGGACGTGCTCATGGCCGATGGCTCGTTCGCAGGAGCTGGCCGCTACGAGCTCCGCGTGGCTGGAGCGAGCGCCATCGTGAACCGGACCGACTCCGCACGCGTCTACTTCGACGTCAGGCTCGAAGGTCCCGCGTTGACGGATACTCTCGCCTCGCTCGAAGCAGGCGATCAGGTGCCCGTTCACTACGGCAGCGCCTGGGCGCGGCATGATCTGTTGCGCGCGCTGACGGTGGCCGTCGGGGCCGTCGTGCTGGCGGATGCGCTGCCGAACGACAAGGTCGACGGCAGCCACGTGCGGGCCCAGGTGGTGGCCGGCGCGGCGATCCTCGCGGCGGCCGGCACACTGTTGTATCGGCATGCCCACCCCGATCTCGGACAGGCGGTCGCGGAGAATGCCCGCCGAAACGCCGCGCGTGCCGAGCAGAACGCGGCGATCCGCCAGGAGAATGCGACCCGGCTGAACCAGGCGCGCCTCATCATCACGCCGGCCGCTGGAGCGGCGCCGTGAGTCGGGCGCTCCTTTCGCTCGCGTTCGCTACGGGGCTCTTGCGGTCAGCCGCCTCCGCGCAGGGTGGCGTCTCCGTGTCGCTGCTCATCTCCTCGCAGGAACATCGGGTCGACGCGGGATTCGGGATGGTCAACACGCGGGGATGGGTGCTGGGAGCCATGGTCGGCGTGGGACTCGCGTCTCACCTGCGCGTTCAGGTCACCGCCACCTCGGGTACCCTGACGACGCCTTCCAACAACACCGACAACGAAGACGTCGCGGACGTGTCCGCGCTGGTGCAATGGTCCCCGGCCGCCTGGGTCTCATTCAACGGTTTTGGATCAGCGCGCTCCGCGACCACCCCACTCGCGCGCCAACATTGGACCAGCGCCGGCCTCGGCGCCGATCTCCGGATGCCGCTGATCGGCTCGGCCACCGAGGGATTCCTGCGGCTGAACGTGCCGCTGCTGGTCAGCGTCAGCGGGCTCGCGGCCCCCAGCGTGTCGGTCGAGGGTGGTGCCGGCCTGCGTTACCGGCAGGGCCGCTTCCTGGGCCAACTCACCTACGGCCTCCTACGCTACGACTTTCCGCCGGCGGCCGGCCGGACCAGGCTCGAAGAGATTTCGACACTCACCATCGGCGCCGGGCTCTTGTTCGGGCGATAGTCAGGTGTTTCACGTTGCGGCGTGCCTTCCCTCCCACCGCATCCCCGGACATACTGAACATCCGGCACACCACGGGATTTGAGGCATGCGCACGGGTCGTCTGATCGCCCTCGCAGCGGTCGTGAGCATCGATGGGGTCGGAAAAATCCTGGCAGAGGGTGGCCCCTGCCACACCTTTACGGTGAGTCCGTTGACGTCCGAACCCCGGATCGCCCCTGGAGACGACATCTGGCGCGGCCCCCTCTACGTAGGGACGCCGGACGGCCGGATGCGGAGCATTCGTCGCTGACGAAGCTTCGGCTCTTCCCGGGCCACGCCGCTCCCGCTCCCCGGCTCCTGAAATGGATCTGGGTCCTCTACGCGGTCTCGGTGCTTCTGGTCACGTTGCAAAAAGGACTGACCCACCCCGGCAACTTCCTGCTGTTCCGCTGCACGTTCGACCGGCTCATGCACGGCGAAAACCTCTACCTCAACACGCCCGGATGCTTCGGGTATCTCTACAGCCCGGCATTCGCGTTCCTCTTCGCACCCTTCGCCCTGCTGCCTCCTCTCGTCGGTCTGTTCTGCTGGAACGCGGTCAATGCCGCGGTCCCCGCGCTCGCCATCTCGCGTCTCCTCGACCCGCGCCGAGCCCGGCTCGTGCTGGTGTTCATTTATCTCGATGTCGTGCGTTCGATGCAGAACTCGCAGAGCAATGCCCTGGTCGCGGGGCTGCTCCTGCTCACGTTCCTGGCCTGCGAGCACGAGGTCATCGTCGGCGCCGCGTTCGCCACGGGCCTGGGCACCCTCATCAAGATCTTCCCCGCGGCGGGCGGCGTCTTCGCGCTCGTCGCGCCGCAGCCCCTAGGCGCCGTACTCAAGCGGATCGCCCTGTTCGTCGGGGCGGGTACCCTGCTGGCCCTCACCCCGCTGATCGTCAGCACGCCGTCCACGGTGGCGGCGCAATACCATGCGTGGCTCACAACGACCACGACCACCAGCGTGCTGCGCGGCGAGTCAGTTCTTGGGATGTTGGGAACCTGGTTTGCATACGACGGCCCAAACTGGCCGGTCCAGCTGGCAGGACTGGTCATCCTGATGGCACCCGTCATCGCGCTGCGGGACGCCGCGCGAGCCGCTGAGTTCAGGCGCCTCGTCCTCTGCTCGGTCCTGGTGTTCGTGGTGATTTTCAACCACCAAGCGGAGTCACCGTCGTATGTCATCGCGACGACGGGGATCGGGATCTGGGCCGTGAGCCTGGGAGAACGGTGGCGAGTCGCGCTGGCTATCCTGACGCTCGTGCTCGTCTCGCTGGTCGCGACGTCCCTGGTACCGTGGCACTACCGCCACGACGTCCTTCGCGCCTACTCGGTCCAGGCGCTCCCGTGTCTCATCTGTTGGCTCGGAATCCAAATGGACATCTGGCGGATGGGCCTCAGAGATCGGCGAACCGAACCAGCCGCGGGTCTCCTCGCGTAAGACGCGTCAATACGTGCGGCGAGCGAAGAGCCGCGAGCTCCCGTTCCCGGTCCTGAGCGTACGAATCCCAACGCAGGAGATCGGCGTCCACGTACCCGGGGTGGACCGCCACTTCCGTCACTCCCGCCGGCGACCGGTCGAGCAGACCGACGAGCGCGTCCCCAAAGTCCCTTGCTCCGAGCAGGCCGATTCCCCGGAAGTGATGGCTGGATGGTGTGGGTCCGGGCATCGCGATCACACACGCGATTCGCAACGCGAGCTTCGCCGCCATGCGGCCCGGACCAACGGGCTCCACCGGCCTCCGCACCGGAATTCCCTCCGACCGGCCAACAGCCTCGACGCCCGACCAAACGCCCGGCAGCACATGTGCATGACGGTGTCCGTCCAGGTGACTGACCCGGACGCCGGCTGCCCGCAAGCGATCCAGCTGCGCCCGGCACTCCCGGGCCACATCGTCGGGGTCGACCCGACCCGACAGGGCCCGCCTGATCAGGGGGCCGAGTGAGCGGAACAAACCGGTCGTGGCGCAGAGACTCGGGACCCGGGCCGGCGGTGACACGGGCGCACCGACGGTCAGGTTGAAATGCAGGCCGAGATCCAGCCGGGGGAATTGGCGCGCCGCCTGCACGGCCCCGCCGAATCCCGGCGCGTTCGCAAACATCGACGCGGCGGTGACCGCTCCTGCCTGGTGCGCTTCGACGATTCCCCGGGTGACGCCTTCGCACAAGCCGAAATCGTCGGCGTTGATGACGACGCGCCGATCAGCGATAGCGCCCTCGCAGGTCGTTCCAGCGAATGCGGGCAAGGTCACTCAGGAGGGTGCTGCCATCCTGCGCCAGTCGTACGGTCGTCGGCTCCGAGTCGTACCGGAAATGGACCGGGACCTGCGCCGTCGCAAGTCCGTGGCGCCGGGCGATGAGCAGCGCTTCCACGTCGAACCCGAATCCACGGACCGTCAGTCGCGGGAAGATGATGTCGGCGGCCCGGGCGCTGAATCCCTTGAGTCCGGCCTGCGAGTCGAGAATTCCCGGAAGCAGGGTCCAGCGAACCACCGCGTTGTACGCGCGGCTCAGCAGATGCCGGGTGTACAGGTAATGAAAGAACGTCGGGCTCATCAGGTACCGCGATTCACGAAGCACGCGGCACGCGATGGCGACGTCATGACCCTTCCCGATCGCGGCACAGATGGCGGGCACCTGGTCGAGCGGATAAGCGAGATCGGCGTCCGTGAACACCCGGATCCGGCCCCGCGCCGCGAGCATCCCCCGCGCGACGGCTGCGCCCTTCCCCTGGTTGACCTCGTTCACGAGGAGGGTCACCCGGGACCGGTCGCAAGCGAATGACGCGAGGAGTCCGGCGGTCCGGGGCTCGGATCCATCGTCGACGAGCACGACCTCCGTGCTCGAGTCGAGCGCCAAGAACGCTTGAAGCTCGCGAAGGGTGCTGGGCAGCACTTCTCCGCCATTGCGCACCGGGACGATGAGTGAAACGGAAGGATCGGAGGTCATCTCGCGTTACAGACTGACTCGGACAAACGCCAGCTCGTCACCGGTTCCTTGCCCGCTCCTCACATGCCCAGTAGCGTTGCCTGCTGAACTCTCTCCTGGATTCTGCGATGCTTCGACTGTCTGTCCTGTTTGTGCTGCTCGCGGCGAGCGTTCCCGCCGCCGCTCAGCGACCTCTCGATACCGTCTACACCCGCGCGGACACCCTCCGGGGCTCGAATGGCCCGGCGCGCGCGTGGTGGGACGCGTCGTTCTACGACCTTCACGTCCTCGTCAATCCGGCCGACTCGAGCGTCCGCGGCTGGAATGGGATCACGTACAAGGTCCTGAAGCCCGCCCAGGACATGCAGATCGACCTGCAAACGCCGCTGGTCGCCGACAGCATCATCCAGGACCGGAAGAAACTCGCGTCGCGCCGCGACGGGAACGCGTTCTTCGTGACGCTCAAGGCCGTCCAGCGTGTCGGTGAAACCAAGACCGTCACGGTCTACTATCACGGCCAGCCGGGCCACGACCGTCCCCGAAACCCGGGCTTCACCTGGGCCCACGACAGCCTTGGAAATCTCTGGATCGCCACGTCCAACGAGCTCACCGGCGCCAGCATCTGGTGGCCGTTGAAGGACTACGCGGGAGACGAACCTGACAGCCAACGGATCGCGATCACCGTTCCGGACCCTCTGATCGACGTCTCGAACGGCCGGCTGCGGAGCACCACTCACCATGCAGACCAGACCACCACGTACGAATGGTTCGTCGCCGACCCGATCAACACCTACGATGTCGCGGTGAACGCCGGCCTGTACACGCACTTCTCGGACACGCTGCAGGGAGAGGGCGGAACGTTGTCCCTCGACTTCTGGCCCATCGCATATCACACCGACACCGCGAGGGGTCAGTGGAAGCAGGCCACGCCGATGCTCCAGTGCTTCGAGCACTGGTACGGACCGTACGCCTGGTACAAGGATGGGTACAAGCTGATCGAGCAGTCGTATCTCGGGATGGAGCATCAGAGCGGCATCGCGTACGGCAACAAGTTCATGAAAGGCTACCTGGGCCGCGACCTCTCGGGCACCGGCCTTGGCCTCTCATGGGACTACATCGTGATCCACGAGAGCGCGCACGAATGGTGGGGCAACAACGTCTCGACCAATGACGCCGGTGACTTGTGGATTCACGAAAGCCTCGCGACGTACGCCGAGGGGATCTACACGGAGTGCCAGAAGGGGAAGACGGCCGGCGAGGCGTACATCATCGGACTCCGAAAGGCGATCTCCAACCGGTACCCCATCCAGGGGCCTCACGGTGTCGTCGGCTGGTACCACAACGATATCTACATGAAGGGCGCCAACGTCTTCAACACCCTGCGGCAGGTCGTAGATGACGACGCGCGGTGGCGCGACATCCTTCGTGGCATTCAGAAGACGTTCTGGCACCAGACGGTCTCCGGCCACCAGGTGGAGACCTACATCGCCCAGCAGGCCGGCATCGATCTGTCCAGGTTCTTCGATCAATACCTGCGCACCACCAAGGTCCCGGAGTTCGATTACAAGGTCGACGGCACGACCCTCTCGTACCGGTGGTCGAACGTCGTCCCCGGGTTCGACATGCCGATTCGCGTGGAGATCCCGGGCTCGGGCACCCATCTCCTCAAGCCGACCGAGGAGTGGCAGACGGTGCCCGTCGCGTCCGGTGGGCAACCCACGGTCGACGAGAACTTCTACGTCACCGCGAAGGCGCAGTGACCATGGACCGCCGCTCGTTCGTGGCCGCCACCGCGGCGACCCTGGCCGCCACCAAGGTCCGCGTCACCGCACCGGACGACCCCCTCGGCGTCCGGGCCGACTTCCCCATCACCGCGCAGCGGACCTACCTCAACTCGGCGTACATCGCGCCCGTGCCGAGGGCGGTGGTGCAGGCGGGATCCGAGTTCCTCGAGAACAAGTCGAAGCGCCCACTGGAAGTCGGCGAGCTGCTGGGCGGCGATGGCAAGTTGCGGAGCCAGTTCGCGCAGCTGATCAACGCGAGCCCGGATGAGGTGGGCTTGCTGTTTTCGACGGCCGAGGGAGAGAACATCATCGCGCAGGGGATGGACTTGAAGGCCGGGGACAATGTAGTGATCGACGAGCTCCACTACCCGACCGAGTTCGTGCTCTACCGCGCTCTCGAGGCCTCGAAAGGCATCGAGCTGCGGATCGTGAAGCACCGGAACGGCGCGGTGGATATGAAGGACTTCGCGGCGCTCGTCGACGACAAAACGCGCATCATATCGGTAGCCTGGATCTCCCATCTGAATGGATTCCGGCACGACCTGCGCCCCATCGCGGACCTCGCGCACGCGCATGGCGCGGTGTTCTATGCGGATGTCATTCAGGGATTGGGGACCCTGGCCCTCGACGTCCAGGCCGCCGGCGTGGATGCCATCTGCGCCGGGTCATATAAGTGGATGCTGGCCGGCTTCGGGGTCGCCCCCTTCTATATAAGGAAGGAGGTGCTCCAACGGCTGAAAATCGACCGCTACGGTGAGTTCCAGGTGGAGAAAGAGCTTCCCGACTACCACTTCGAGCTGAACCAGACCGCGCGGAAATTCGACTATTGCAGCCGGGCCTTCGGCCCGGTGAAGGAGCTCTCGGCGGCCCTCACCTACCTCCAGGGGGTCGGGATCCCGCGAATCGAGGAGCACACGGTGGGGTTGGGGCAGCGGCTCTACCAAGGACTGTCCCGGCAGGGGCACCGGATCTTCACGCCGCCGGGCAACCGCTCCCCCATCGTGACCATGTTCACCGCAAAGCCGATGACGGAGGTCCGGGCCGCCTTTCAAAAGGCCGCGGTCGACGTCACGGTACGGGATGGCCAGGTCCGCATCGCCCCGGCGCTCTTCAACACGGAGGCGGAAATCGACCACTGTCTGGAGGTTACCAACGGGCTCGTCTAATATTGTGACGTCGTGACCGACCTCTTCGCAGACCTCAAGAACGGCCTCGCCGGCCGGTATGAGCTCGACGGCCAGATCGGTGAGGGCGGCATGGCGATGGTCTATCTCGCCACCGATCAAAAACACGACCGCCAGGTCGCGGTGAAGGTCCTCCGCCCGGAAGTCGGCGCCGTCGTCGGCGCCGACCGCTTCCTTCGCGAAATCCGGGTCACCGCCCAACTCCAGCACCCGCACATCCTGCCCCTGTTCGATTCGGGTGCGATCGGCAGCTACCTCTATTACGTCATGCCGCTCGTGCAGGGCGGCAGCCTGCGCAACCGGCTCGAGCGCGAAGGTCCCCTGCCCGTCGAAGAGACGGTGAGCATGATCCGCGCGCTCGCCAGTGCGCTCGACTACGCGCATCGGCACGGTGTGCTCCACCGGGACATCAAACCGGAAAACATCCTGCTCCACGACGGCCAGCCGATGCTCGCCGATTTCGGGATCGCATTGGCGGTCGCGAGCGCGGGTGGACCGCGGCGACTCACCGGCACCGGCATTTCGATGGGCACGCCGTCGTACATGAGCCCCGAACAGGTGTCCGGCGACCGGCACCTCGACGCGCGGAGCGACATCTACGCGCTGGCCTGCGTTGCCTACGAGTTGCTCACCGGCGACCCGCCATTCGTCGGGCCGACGGCCCAGGCGGTGCTCGCGGCCGTCCTGACCGGCACGCCGACGCCGCTCAACGAGCGGCGCCCGACGGCACCGCTGTCCCTGGTCGCCGCGGTGCATCGCGGATTGCAGCGGCTCCCCGCGGACCGGTTTGCGACGGCCGCCGAATTCGGGACGGCGCTGACGACCGGGGCGCAGACGATCATCGCCATGACGGCGCCACGGCCGGCGCTCCTGCGCGTGCGCTGGCCCGTCGCCGCCGGCGTGGCGGCCGGACTCCTGCTGGGCGTCACGGCCAGCGTGCTCTTGAGACCGTTGACGCGGATGCCCGCGGGCCGCTGGACCATCCCACTCCCCCTCCCAGCGGCCCTCGAAGGCCCCGGCGTTTCGGCGGGTCAGGTCGGCATCGCACTCGCCCCCAAGGGCGGGCGCCTCGCGTACATCGCGTCCCGTGGAAACACCACCGTCCTCGCGACCAAGACCCTGGATGGCGACTCGGTGACGACGTTCCCGGGTACCGAGGGCGCGGCATATCCCTTCTTTTCTCCCGACGGCCAGTGGATCGGATTCATCGCCGGTGGCGTGTTGCGCAAGGTTCCGGCGGCGGGGGGATCCTCGATCACACTGACGACCGCGGACCGGGTGACCGGCGCCCTCTGGCCCGCGCCTGACCGCATCGTGCTGATCGAAAACGGCGGATTCGACCTGCACCGGTTGACGGCCTCCGGTGCAATCGCCGACTCCACGCTCCACCTGACGACGCAATTCGGCGCCCCCGGTTTGCTTCCCGGTGGCAGCTGGGCGGCGGGCGAGCTCAGCTCCGGCCAGCTGGCCTTGCTCTCTCTCTCGAGTGGGACCGAATTCGCCGTGACGAGGCGAGGCGTGCTGCCGATGGACTCGGTCGGCCAGGCGGATCTCCTGTTCGGCTCGAGCCCGCAGTACCTCTCCTCAGGCCACCTGGTCTACGGAACCGGCGACGGCGTCCTCGCCGCCATGCCGTTCGACGGGTCGGCCCGCCGTGTCCTCGGCGAATCGGTCCCGATCGTCACCGGCATGCGGATGGAGGGTGGCTACGGATGCGCGGAGTTCGCCGTGTCGGACGACGGCACGCTGGTGTACGTGCCTGGGCGCAACCAGCTCTATGTGAACATCGCGTTCGTGGGACCCAATGGCCGGTTCGACACCCTGCCCGTGCCGCGGGGCCCGTACACCCAGACGCGGATTTCCCCGGACGGCAACCGCCTCGCCGTGCAGATGCGCAATCCCGTAGGTGGCTGGCAGGTACTGATCTTCGACCTGTCCAACGGGGTCCGGCAGACGGTGCCCGTCGCGGGCAACTACCGCGCGTTTCCCTCGTCGTGGATGTCGAACCGTGACCTGATGATCGGCATCTGGGACCCGGTCCAGTTCCTCAACTACGGCCTGCGACTGCAGTCCCTCGAGACGGGCAAGTGGTCCGACATCCGCCTCCATGGTGCTTCGTACCTGACCCCCGCCCCGGACGGCAAGTCGTTCGTGTTCTCGGACTGGCGCTCGGGCGACATGTTCCTGCGGGCGCTGAGCGAACAGGACACCGCGCGCACGCCCGTCCCCGCAAAGGGGTTTGCCGCTTCGTTTTCACCCGATGGCCGCTGGCTCGTCTGGGGGGCGATCGACGGGTCGATCGCCGCGTCGCCGGTGCCCCCGACGGGGGCCGTGTACCCGGTGGCCGAGCGGGGGCAATTCCCGCTGTGGACGCCGCACGGAGACGCCGTCGTGTATCGGGACGGGACGAGGTACTACCGGTCGCCGATCACCACGGTGGGAGGATTCCGGGCCGGCCGGGCGGAAGTCATGGCCGAAGGCCCGTTCATGGGGAGCTTTGCGTGGACGGACGCGATCAGTCCGACGGGACGGCTGCTGGTCCTGCTATCGAGCCCCGAGCACGAAACCCGGACCCTCGGCGCGATTACCTCGTTTCCGGAAATTGTCAGAAGGAACACCCCTTCCAGGACGCCGTAGAACACGACGAACGGACGCAACCGTCCGACCAGTTGCTGAATCTCATAGGACGAGTCCCCGTAGTTACCTGACCATTCCCAGGAGCCAGCCGCGATGCGCGCAGCGCCTTTCTCTCTTGTTGCCGCTCTTGTTGTGCCCGCAAGCCTGACCGCCCAAACCCTCTACACTCCTCGCGCCGTCACTCATGCCTACAAGGTGGGGGCGCGTTCCCTCGACGGACGGCCGGGGCCGAACTACTGGCAGAATCACGCCCGGTATACCATCGCGATCAGTGTGGCGCCACCGGCCCGGCAGGTCACGGGCACCGAGCAGATCACCTACTTCAACGAGAGCCCGGACACGATGCGCAATCTGCTGTTCCGGTTCATCGTGAACATCCACAAGGCCGGGGCGCCGCGCGCCTTCCCCGCGAGCGAGGACTATCTCACGTCGGGCGTGCACGTGGACTCGTTCACCGTGGACGGGGTGGGATCGCCTTCCGGCGTGAGGAACCCGCAGGCGTACACGCTCCGCGGCGCGGACAATCAGACCTACACCTTGCGGGGAATCAGACTGGCCAAACCCCTCGCCCCGCATGATTCCGCGCACATCCTCCTGAACTGGCACTACGACTTGTCGCAGCAGAGCAATCGCGAGGGCATGCTCGACTCGACGACGGCGTTCATCGCGTACTTCTACCCCCGCGTCGACGTGTACAACGACTACGACGGCTGGGATGGCACCACGTTCACGGACATGCAGGAGTTCTACTCGGACTTCAACGACTACGATGTGTCGGTGAAGGTCCCCGCGAACTTCATCGTCTGGGGCACGGGCACGCTGACCAATCCGGATGAGGTCCTCGCGCCCGAGTTCGCGCAACGGCTCAAGACGTCGATGACGTCGGATGAGACGGTCCGGATTGCGACGCCGGAAGACCTCCAGGCGCATCGCGTCACCCGCGCCGACGGCGATCATACCTGGCGCTTCACCGCCAGCCACATCCCCGACATGACGTTCGCGGTGAGCGATCATTACGACTGGGACGGCGGATCGGTGTTGGTGGATGACGCGACAGGGCGCCGTGCGAGCGTGCAGGCAGCGTACAACGACACGTCCGCGGACTACCACCACATGGTGCAATACGGCGAACACGCCCTGGGCTGGCTGTCGCACCACTGGCCTGGCGTCCCGTACCCCTACGAGAAGAGCACGGTGGTCGAAGGACGCGCGGACATGGAGTACCCGATGATGGTGAACGACAATTCGTTCGCCGACACCGTGTTCGCGCGCTTCGTGGTGGAGCACGAGATGGCCCACACCTACTTCCCCTTCTACATGGGCATCAACGAGAGCCGTTATGCCTTCATGGACGAGGGGTGGGCGACGACCTTCGAGTACCTGATCGGCCGGGTCGACGTCGGGCCCGACCGTGCGACCGAGTTCTACAAGCAGTTCCGGGTGAACGGCTGGGCAGCGGACCCCTCGCCCCTGGAAGACCTTCCGATCATCACGCCGAATGACGCCGAAAATGGGCAGGCGTACGGGAATAACGCCTACGGGAAGCCGTCGATCGGATACCTGGCCCTGAAGGACATGCTCGGCGACGCGGCGTTCGGGAAAGCGCTCCACGAGTTCATGGACCGCTGGCATGGGAAGCACCCCATTCCGTGGGACTTCTTCTACACGGTCAACAACGTCACCGGGAAAAACCTCAACTGGTTCTGGAATTCCTGGTACTTCCAGAACACCTATATCGATCTGAGTGTGGCTGGGGTGGCGGGGTCGACAGTGCGGGTGAAGAACATCGGCGGCATGCCGGCGCCCTTCGATCTCCTCGTGAGGTACGGGGATGGGTCACAGGACTCGCTGCACGAGACGTCGGCCATCTGGGAGCATAGTCCCGCGCAGGCGACCGTGACGCTCAAATCCAAGAAGAAGGTCACGTCGGTGATCCTGAAGAACGGCATCTGGGTAGACGCGGACACGACCAACAATACCTGGGCTACAACTTCAGCTCCCACACCTCGAAAATAGGATCGGTATCGAGGTCGTGGTGGCGCTCCTCTTTGACGAACCGGTACCCCGCCGACTCATAGATGTGACGCGCGGCGGAGAGGACGCGGTTGGTCCAGAGGACGATCTTGCGGTACCCTGCCTCCCGGGCAAACTGAGTACATTCGTCGACGAGCCGGCGTCCGAGGCCAAACCCTCGGGCGCCGGGTTCGACCAGCAGCATGCGCAGTTGGGCGACCGTTTCCGTTTTTTTCGCTAGCAACACGCACCCCACGCGCCTCCCCAGGCTCTCCGCGATCCAGCAGCGCTCGCGCTCGGGATCGAGATTCTGCTGAAAGTCCGCCACGATCCTGGCAAAGAGCGCCTCGGCCTTAAGCCCCCACTTGTATTCCTGGGCATAGACGGCTCCGTTGCGCTCCACCACCCAGCCCAAGTCCCCTGGCCGGGGACGACGGAGCCTGACCGGTGGCCGCGCCACTCCCCGGAGTCCCAGCAGTTCTTCGATGGTCCGCATGGCGCCGATAATTCGGTCCGGCCCATCCCCCCGCACCCGCCCCAGCAATCTGCCCACGTCGCGTTGGGAGGCCGCGTCGAGCTCTCCGAACTGCAGCCTGCCCCGCTCTGAAAGATTGAGCTGAACGAGGCGCCCGTCGGCGGCCGAGCGGCGACGCGTGACCAGCCCCCGTCGATCGAGCCGGGTGACCAGGCGACTGACATAGCCGGGGTCCATGCCGAGGTTCGTCACCAGATCGGTCGAGGACGCGTCCTTCTGGTGCGCGAGCTCATACAGGATCCGGGCCTCGGGATACGAAAACGGACTGCCGTTCAAGTGTTCGTCCAGCAGGCCGATCTGGCGCGTGTAGAACCGGTTGAAGCGCCGGACGGCGGCGATGTGTTCGGGACGGGCCGCCATAGGCGTCTCCTAGGGGGTCTCAGGGGACTTATCGCAATTAGTTGACTTTGTCAACTAATTTACGGATCTGGTGAGAGGGCCTCCGGCCACAGCAGGGCCGGACTCCCACCCCGCCCCGGGGTTGCGCTCTGCTCATTTGTTCTACAAATTGTTATATATGATTGTGACCGTTCTGGTCCTTGCCGCCGCGGCGGCCGCTCCCTCCGCTCACGATTCCAGCGCCATCCACGACGTCGT
>Ga0126371_10002173_pt1 | contig 16848 bp, 19 predicted proteins | sample PanSoiMetaPlot_4_FD_110145 | JGI IMG/M metagenome (GOLD analysis project Ga0126371, IMG submission 110145) | Tropical forest soil microbial communities from Panama - MetaG Plot_4 | ecosystem: Environmental > Terrestrial > Soil > Tropical forest > Bulk soil | place: Panama | collected 2016-02-17 | reverse complement strand
TCACGAAGGCGCCGACGAAAAACAGGACGACGAACCAGACAATGCGGGGAACGTCGGCGAGCGCGGCGCGCGCCGCGATCGCCGCAAGCCCGACCGACCACCAGCAGGGCAGGAGGAGGAGCCAGGCGCCGATCGGCCGGTCGAAGCGCGCGAGCCGCAGATAGGGCCGCGTCCAGCCGGGCGCGCGCCCGTCGACCCAGTTGCCGGTCGAATCGGCGACCCGGCCCGGCGTCGCGTTCATCGGGCGAGCGCGTTGCCCGTGAGCGTATCCATCGTGCCGCCGCCGGTCTTGCGCTTCTCGATCTCCGCGGTCGGCAGGCTCGAGGAGCTGCCGAGCGCGTCCGAGAGGCTCGGGGGCGCCGCCGCGCCGGGCATCGGTCCGCCCGAGCAGATCTTGGTCTTGGCCTCGGTCGTGCGCGAATGGGCCATCTTGATCTGCTCGAGAATCTGCTTGGGAATGCCGCACTTTGACAGGTTGTCGGCGGTGAACTTGATCCACTTCGCCTCGGCGTCCGAATAGGAGGTGACGAGCTTGCAGAACTCCTCGCGCGAGGGCTTGTTCTTCGCCTCGCCCGCCGCCTTGGCGGCGAGCCCGCGCTTCTCGGTGTCCTCGCGATATTGGGTGAACCCCTTCATGCAGGCGATCTGCTCGGGAGTCGGGCCGCCGCCCGGCATCCCCATCCCCACCCCCGGCGGCGGACCGCCCGGGCCACCCCCGGGCCACCCGCCTTGCGCCGGCGCGGGCTGAGCGGCGGCCGGCCATGGGCTTTGCGCCGGCGCCGGCTGGGCGGCGGCGGGCCATGGGGATTGCTGCGGCGCCGGCTGGGCGCTGCCGGGCCAGGGTGCTTGCTGCGGGGCCGGCGCGGCAGGCCAGCCGCCTTGCGCTTGCGGCGGGCTGTTCGGCCAGCCCTGCGCGTGCGCCGCGGCCGCGGACGCGGCCACAACGGCGAACGCCAAAACCATGGCACGGGCGTGCGTCATGACAATCATCTCCCGGCGATCTTCTGGAACAGCCGGGGCACGCGCGGTCATCTCCCCCTCCCGCTGCTCGGTCCGGATCGTCATTTCGATTCCTTACCAATCCTGCGAATTCGGCGATACCGCGGCAAAGCACCCTGGCGGCGGCCGCCGCCCCCCGGTAAATCCGTGTTTTTTCGGGCCCCGAACCGATGCCTCGCTACGATTTCCGCAGCCCCCGCCTCTATGTCGAGCCGCCGCTCGCGGCGGGCGCGGCAATTGCCCTCACCGCGCCGCAAACCCACTACCTCAAGGACGTGCTGCGCCTCGGACCGGGCGACACGGTGCTGGCGTTCAACGGCCGCGACGGCGAATGGCAGGGCCGCCTCGCGCCCGCCGGCAAGCGCGCCGCCGCCCTGCACCTCGACGCGCAGACCCGGCCGCAGACGACCGGCAGCGACCTGCACTACCTGTTCGCCCCGCTCAAGCGCGCCCGGCTCGACTACATGGTGCAGAAGGCGGTCGAGATGGGCGTCGCCCGGCTCGTGCCGGTGATGACCCGCCACACCCAGGCGGAGCGCGTCAACGTCGAGCGCATGCGCGCCAATGCGATCGAGGCGGCCGAGCAATGCGGCGTGCTGCGCATCCCCACGATCGCCGCGCCGGTGGCGCTCGACCGCGCGCTCGGCGAGCTTGCGCCCGAGCGCCTGCTCGTCTTCTGCGACGAAGATGCGCCGGTCGCCGATCCGGTCGCGGCGCTTGCCGCCGTCGCGGGCGCGCCGGCGCTCGCGCTGCTGATCGGGCCGGAGGGCGGCTTTGCCCCGGAGGAGCGCGAGCGGCTGCTGGCGCACAAGCGCGTGGTGCGGCTCGCGCTCGGGCCCCGCATCCTGCGCGCCGATACCGCCGCGGTCGCCGCGCTCGCGCTGGTGCAGGCGGTGCTGGGCGACTGGCGCGCCGCCTGATCGGCCGAACGCGGGCGCGGCCCTGTGCGGTATGGCGAAACGGCCACGCCGCGCGCGCGATGTGCCATGATCTGCCGCTATTCGCTTGACCTCATCGGGAGCGCAGGGCACCGTCGCCTTTGGGCGGTCGCGCGGGTATTGGGGAGTTCGGTCATGGCAAGCCGGATCTGGGCCTTGGCGCTGGCGGGGATGATCGTTGCGGGCGCAAGCGGCCCTGGCCATAGCGCCGGCTTCTTCGAAATGAATTTCTATCTCTCCGGGCCGCGCTACTCCGCCAAGGTGCCGCTGTGCACCGAGTCGGGGCCGCTCGGCCGCATCCAGGGCGACTTCCACACCAAGGAACGGCGCTTCTGGGTGTCCGAGCTCCGCATCCTCGATTTCGAGAATGTGCGCGAGATCGCCGTGCGCCCGTGGGCGGCCGACAGCATCCCGCGCCGCTTTTGCGCCGCCCAGGCGCTCGTCTCGGACGGGATCAAGCGTCCAGTCTATTATTCGATTATCGAGGACGGCGGCCTCATCGGCATGACCTACGGAGTCGAATGGTGCGTGGTCGGGCTTGACCGTAATTGGGCCTATAACCCGGCCTGCAAGATGGCGCAGCCCTGAAGACCGGGCCGGCCGTTCAGGTTTTATTTTTATTTTGTTCTTGAAATGTTCCCGTTCTTCGTCTATGGGAGAGCTGTTTCTTCCCGTAGCGTAAGGGGACCTCCCATGACCAAGACGATCCAGCGTGTCGCGGCTTTCGCCGCGATTTTCTTTGCCGTGAGCGTGATCAGCGTGCGACCCGGGGCCGCTCAGGACAAGCGGCAGAACGAGCCGGGCCAGTTCGACTTCTACGTTCTGTCGCTCTCGTGGTCGCCTTCGTTCTGCGATTACGTGAGCGAGCGCTCGCCTGCGAGCGTGGCGCGCCAACCCGAATGCGGCGACCGTCCGTTCGCGTTCATCGTGCACGGGCTGTGGCCGCAATACGAGCAGGGGTTTCCGGAGTTCTGCCAGCAGCCGCCGCCCCGGCTCGACCGTGACGTCGTCGCGTCCATGCTCGACCTGATGCCGAGCCCGCGCCTGATCTTTCGCGAGTGGGACCGCCATGGCACCTGCTCGGGGCTGCCGGCGCGGGCCTATTTCGAGACCGTGCGCAAGGCGCGCGCCATCGTGAAGATCCCGCCCGGCTATCTCGATCTTGCGGAAGGCAAGACGGTATCGCCGGGCGAGGTCGAGGATGCCTTCATCGCCGCCAATCCGGGTCTGACCCACGACGCGATCGCGGTCGGCTGCGATGCCAAGCGTCTCAATGCGGTGCGCATCTGCCTCAGCAAGGATCTGCAATTCCATACGTGCGCCGAGGTCGACCAGCGTGCCTGCAAGCGCGAGCAGGTGGTGATGCCGCGCATGCGCATCCGCGGCGGTTGACCCCACACCGCCGCAACTGCGCTCCGCTCCCGCGTCCCCTCTGCGGGGCGGAGCAAACCAGGAAGGCGTGATGAACCATCACGCCTTCCCTCGTGTGAGGGCGTCCACGCCCGAGAGATTTTTCCGAAATCGGAAGGCTGTTTCAGCCGCCCCAGCCCGCATCGCATCCCATCGCGCGCTTGATTTTCGCGAGCTTTTGTGAGGGCGTCAGCCTTTGGTCCCGTTGGGCCGTGACCGGCCGCTGATCGCTTCCGATGAACTATCGTCACGCCTTTCACGCCGGCAACTTCGCCGATGTCGTCAAGCATGCCGCATTCGCCCGCGTTCTGGTGCATCTCGGCGAGAAGGTGCAGGCGTTCCGGGTGATCGATACCCATGCGGGCGCCGGCCTCTACGACCTCGCCGCCGATGCGGCGCGGCGTACCGGCGAATGGCGCGAAGGGATCGCCCGGCTGCACGCCGCGACCCTGACGCCGGATGTCGCGCCGCTGCTTGCGCCCTACCTCGCGGCGGTCGCGGCGGTCAATCCGGCCGGCGCGCTCGCCCGCTACCCGGGCTCGCCGCTGATCGCCTTGAGCCTGATGCGGCCGCAGGATCGCCTGGTGGCCTGCGAGCTCGAGCCGAAAGCCGCTGCCGCGCTCGCCGCCAACCTGCGCCGCGATGCCCGTGCCCGGCCGGTCGCGATCGACGGCTTCACGGCGCTCAAGGCCTATCTGCCGCCCAAGGAGCGGCGCGGCATCGTGCTGATCGATCCACCTTATGAGGCGAAGGACGAGTTCGCGCGCCTCGCCGAGGCGCTTGTGGCGGCGCACCACAAATGGGCGACCGGCATCTTCATGCTCTGGTATCCGATCACGGACCGTGCCGGCCCTGAGCGGCTCGCCGCCACGCTGCAGCGCAGCAGCATCCGCAAAATCCTCCGCGCCGAACTCCGCACCGACCCCATGCGGCCGCCAGCCGCCGAAGACAGGCGGCTCGCCGGCACCGGCCTTATCATCATTAACCCGCCCTGGCGGCTGCCAGACGAGCTTGCCCGGATCCTTCCCGCGCTCGCCACGGCGCTCGCGCCCGCCGGCCGCCCCAGTGTCGACATCGATTGGCTCACGCCCGGGCCTTAAATCGCCGCGCGGGCCTTTTTAGCGCACCGGATTATATGTTATTGTCCGACGGGGCTTTGACGTTCCACCTCCTTCGGGAGGCGGCGGTATGTCGGAGGCCGGTGGGCCGAAGCTTTTCCCGTCGGTGAATGTTGAGCCGAGCCGTCGCGCCGTGGGGGCCGACGGCGGAGCAACCACGGGGAGGAGTTTCCCGATGGCAATGACCGGTACGGTCAAGTTCTTCAATGGCGAACGCGGCTACGGCTTCATCAAGCCCGACGACGGCGGACGCGACGTGTTCGTTCACATCACTGCGGTGGAGCGCGCCGGCCTGAAATCGCTCAACGAGGGCCAGCGCATCAGCTTCGACGTCGAGCCCGACAAGAAGGGCAAGGGCCCGAAAGCCGTCAATCTCGTCGTCACCGGTTGACGACGTCACCGCGTTCAATCTCGATCTTCGGCCGATGACGACGGCGATGATCGGCCGCGGTCCGCATTTGCGGCCGCGGACAGGTGAAACTTTTGTGCAAGGATGCTCCCATGATTCTGCGCTCCGCCACCGCCTCGCCGTTCGGCCGCAAGGTCCGCATCGCCGCGACGCTGCTCGGCCTCGATAGCCGCATCACGATCGAGCCCGCCGACACCACCAATCCGTCCGATACGGTCCGCCAGCAGAATCCGCTCGGAAAGATCCCCGCCCTGGTGCTCGACGACGGGTCCGCGCTGTTCGATTCGCGTGTCATTCTCGACTATCTCGATCACGTCGCCGGCGGCGGCCGCATCGTTCCGGCTGAGCCGAAGGCCCGCTTTGCGGCGCTGCGCCTGCAGGCGCTTGCCGACGGCATCATGGATGCGTCTATTCTCTTGATCTACGAAGGGCGCTGGCGCGATCCGGCCAAGCATGAGCCGAAGTGGGTCGAGCATCAGGCCGGCAAGGTCGCCCGCGCGCTCGCGGCGATCGAGGCGGATCCGCCCGCCCGCACCGCGCTGCCGGATGTCGGGCAGATCGCGCTCGCCTGCGCGCTCGGCTACCAGGATTTTCGCTTCCACGGCACCTGGCGCAAGGATCATCCGCGGCTCGGCGCCTATCTCGGCGATTTCGCCGCCGCGGTGCCGGCCTTCGCAGCGACCAAGCCGGCCTGATCCAGCGCCGCAGCGACATGCAAAAGCCCCGGACCGCGAGGTCCGGGGCTTTTTCTTCGCAAGGGATCTGCGCCGGATCGCTCAGAAGCGCAGGTTCACGCCGCCGCGCACCACATTGGCGTTGAAGTTGACGTTGTCGTTGACGAAGCCGTTGCCGCAGTTGAGCCCACACTGGAAGCTGCCGAGGTCGTAGTGGAGATACTCGACCTTGGCGGTGATGTTGTTGACCACCGCGAACTCGAAGCCGGCGCCCGCGGTCCAGCCGACCTGCGTGCTGGTCTGTCCGGTCGCGCCCGCATGGGTCGCCTCCACGTCGCCGAATGCGGCGCCGCCGGTGATGTAGGGCATCCAGCGGTCGAACGCATAGCCGACCCGGCCGCGCGCCGTGCCGAGCCAGGTGTTCTCGCTCGAGCAGCCGCCGCCGATGCACCCGACCGTATTGGTGGTGCCCTTGATGTTCGCCCAGTCGATGTCGCCCTCGAGGCCGAGCACCCACGGGCCCATCTGCCAGTTATAGCCGATGGTGCCGCCGACCAGGCCGCCCGACGTGTCGAAGCTGCCGGTGCTGTCCCAGCTCGAGCTGCCCCAGCCGCCGCCGCCGTTGATGCCGAGATAGAAGCCGGTCCAGTTGTAATACGGCGCCGCCATCGGGGGCGCCTTGGTGTAGATCGGTCGCGACGACAGATCGGCGGCCTCGGCCGAACCGACCAGCGCGGCGAGCGCCATGGCGCCGGCGCATACGAACATGAAACGCTTCATTTCCCGTCCTCCTGAACTCCAAAATTTACCCTGAGCCAAAGTATTGTTTCTCGTGTCCCTGTCTAGTGCACGAAAGACACACCTCGGCGGCTACAAATTCCATGGTAGATGAATCGTTTATGCAGGGCCTCTTGCCGCAATGATGCCTAAATTTAGTCCCGCTCAACCCACAATCAGGCAGAGTTCGCCGTCGAAATCGAAATAATCCAAAATTAATACTTTGCACGACTGCCCATCCAATGACGCGATGGAACGCTAGAATCGCCGGTTGGCGCCGAAACGCACGATGCTCGACGTGAATCCGGTCGTCCCGAACAGCGTGTAGCGCTGATCGGCGAGGTCGACGAACAGGTACTCGGCCTTGGCCGACCATTCCGGCGTCAGGCCGACCTCCATGCCCACGCCCCCGGCCCAGCCCACATGGGTATTCGATTCGGAGCGGCCGCCGGTCTCGATCACGCCGCCCCCATAGGCGAGACCAAAGGTGCCGTAGAGCAGCACATTGTTCATCGCATAGCCGGCGCGGCCGCGCAGCGTTCCGAGCCACGGCGTCTTGAACTTCCAGGCCGCGAACATGTCATCGGCGTCGGACGCCTGCAGGTCGGTTTCGACCCCGAGCACGAACTGGCCGAGGCGCGTGTTGTAGCCGCCCGTGAGGCCGCCCATGAGCCCGGAGGGATTGGCGCCGCTGTGGGTCGCCGATCCCCATTGATAGCCGACGGTCACGCCCACATACGGGCCGAGCCAGTCGTAGGCCGGATAGGCCTCGGGCGGCGCGGCGAAGACGCGCGGCAGGTCGGTCGCGCGCGCGGCGCCCGCCGCGAGGGTCAGGCTGATCGCGACGCTGCCGATCTTGATCGCGTCGGTCATGATCGTGGTCTTGACCGCGGTGGTCTTGATCGCGGTGCTCTTGATCGCGGTGCTCATGGGCCGCCTCACCATGGCCGCACGCTCGGCGGCGAACCGCCGAGCGCACGTGCCCGCGCGATGCGTCCGGCGGCCGGCATCGCGGCGTCGGAGCCGGACACAATCGTCCTCTGCGTGAATTGAATCTTATCGCGGCTGCTGAGTTAAGCAGTGGTGAAGCATGGAATGTCGAACCATGTTTACCCTAAGTATTCGTATCCGCTCTCCCAACGGATCAACGGACCATTTACTATAAGCGCCGGTTCCATTTCGGTCGCCCGCGGCCATGATCTGCCGCTCCACCGGCCCGACCGCGGGCTCTTGTGGCATTCGGTGGCACGACTATGGTGCGTCCGTCCGATGGGCCGGCGCCCCGATCGCGCCCGATTCGTGCGAGTTCCTGTCGCATGCCTCAGTCCCCCGCCAGCCGCGCGGCCCTCGTCACGGGCGGCGCCCAGCGCATCGGCCGCGCCATCGCGCTCGCGCTGGCGCAGGCCGGCTATGCGGTCGCGCTGCAGGCGCGCCAATCGCGCGCCGAGGCCGATCGCCTCGCCGCCGAGATCGTGGCGGCCGGCGGCCGCGCCGCGGTCGTCATCGCCGACCTCGCCGACCATGCGGCGGTGCTGCGGCTCGTTCCCGACGCCACGGCTGCGGTCGGTGCGCTGACCCTGCTCGTCAACAATGCGGCCGAGTTCGAGCCTGACGAGGTCGGCCGGCTCGACTGCGCGCGCTTCGATCGCCATTTCGCCGTCAATCTGCGCGCGCCGATCTTTATCGCCGAGGCCTTCGCGGCCGCGCTGCCGGCCGGCGCGCACGGCGCGATCGTCAATCTGCTCGATCAGCGGGTGTTCAAGCCGACCCCGCGCTTCTTCTCCTATGGGCTCACCAAGAGCGCGCTCCACGTCGCCACCACGACGCTCGCCCAGGCGCTCGCGCCGCGCATCCGGGTGAACGCGGTCGCGCCCGGCCCGACCTTGCCGAGCCCGCGCCAGGACGCGCAGGCGTTCGCCCGCCAGGTGCACGCGCTGCCGCTCGACCGCGGGCCGACCCCGCAGGACATCGCCGACGCAGTGCTCTATCTCGCGGCCGCCCGCAGCGTCACCGGCGTCACCATCGCGGTCGACGGCGGCCAGCATCTTGCCTGGCGCACCGCCGACGCAGACGGCATCCAGGAATGAGCGTGATGCCGAAAAGTGGATTGCGGTTTTCGGGCGAGATCACGCGCCACTGATAAACGCTTGCGTTTGCGCCGCCGGCGCACGACTTCTAATGTTCCATGGACGATCCCAAGCAGAACATCGAGCCGGAGGTCGACCTCCCCGAGGAGGAGGACGATCAGACGCTGCCCGAAGTCGCGGAGGAGCCGGCCGAGCATGCGCCCGGCTCGCTCGGCGCCGGCCGCGCCGTGATCGCGCGCTACGCCAAGCTGGCCCCGACCTCGCCCGGCGTCTATCGCATGATCGGCGCCGCCGGCGAGGTGCTCTATGTCGGCAAGGCGAAGAGCCTCAGGAAGCGGGTCATCGCCTATGCGCGCCCGACCGGGCATGAGGCGCGCATCGCCCGCATGATCGCGGCGACCGCCGCGCTCGAGTTCGTCTCCACCGCGAGCGAGACCGAGGCGCTGCTGCTCGAGGCGAACCTGATCAAACGCCTGCGCCCGCGCTTCAACGTGCTGCTGCGCGACGACAAGTCGTTTCCCTATATCCTGATCACCGGCGACCACGCGGCGCCGCAGATCCTCAAGCACCGCGGCGCGCGCAACCGCAAGGGCGACTACTACGGGCCGTTCGCGGCGGTGAACGCCGTCAACCGCACCATCACGGCGCTCGAGCGCGCCTTCCTGATCCGCTCCTGCTCCGACGCGGTGTACGAGAGCCGCACGCGGCCGTGCCTGCTCCATCAGATCAAGCGCTGCTCGGCGCCGTGCACGGGCGAGATCGCGCATGGCAATTACGCCGAGCTCGTGCGCGAGGCGAGGGAATTTCTGTCCGGGCGCAGCGGCGCCGTGAAGGATCAGCTCGCCCACGAGATGGAGCAGGCGAGCGCCGCGCTCGACTTCGAGCGCGCCGCGGTGCTGCGCGATCGCCTCGCCGCGCTCGCCGCCGTGCAGTCGCACCAGGGAATCAATCCGCGCGGCGTCGAGGAGGCCGACGTCTTTGCGGCGCACCAGGAGGGCGGCTTCAACTGCATCGAGGTGTTTTTCTTCCGCACCGGGCAGAATTGGGGCAACCGCGCCTATTTTCCCAAGGCCGACCGCGCGCTCGGCGCGGCCGAGGTGCTGGGCGCGTTCCTCGCCCAGTTCTACGACGACAAGCCGCCGCCCAGGTGCATCTTCATCTCGCACGAGGTGCCCGACCGCGCGCTGCTCGCCGAGGCGCTCACCGTCAAGAGCGGGCGCCGCGTCGACGTGATGGTGCCGCGGCGCGGCGAGAAGAAGGACTTGGTCGACCACGCCATGGCCAATGCGCGCGAGGCGCTCGGCCGCCGGCTCGCCGACACCGCCTCGCAGCAGCGTCTGCTCGCGGCGCTCGCCGAAGCCTTCAGCCTGGCGCGGCCGCCGCGCCGGATCGAGGTCTACGACAACAGCCACATCATGGGGAGCAATCCGGTCGGGGCCATGATCGTCGCGGGCCCGGAAGGCTTTCGCAAGAACCAGTACCGCAAGTTCAACATCCGCTCCGCCGATCTCGCGCCGGGCGACGACTACGGCATGATGCGCGAGGTGCTCACGCGGCGCTTCAAGCGGCTGATGACCGAGGCGCCGCGCCCCGCGGGGCTGGCCGAGCCATCGGCGGCCTTCGCGGTCGATCCGGCGGTCGCCGCCGTCGCGGCCGGCGCGCCCGAGGAGCATGCCGAGGCCGCCGAGCCGGCCGAGCACCCCTGGCCCGACCTCGTGCTGATCGACGGCGGCGAGGGTCAGCTCGCGGCGGCACGCGAAACGCTCGCCGGCCTCGGCGTCGCCGACCTGCCGCTCGTCGGCATCGCCAAGGGCGTCGACCGCGACGCCGGCCGCGAGACCTTCCACGTGCCCGGCAAGCCGAGCTTCAAGCTGCCGCCGCGCGATCCGGTGCTCTATTTCGTGCAGCGCCTGCGCGACGAGGCGCATCGCTTCGCGATCGGCTCGCATCGCGCGCGGCGCAAGCGCGACATCCGCGAGGCCGGTCTGCAGGAGATTCCCGGCATTGGTCCGACCCGCAAGCGCGCGCTGCTGCGCCACTTCGGCACGCTCAAGCAGATCGAGCGCGCCTCCGCGGCCGACCTCGCCCAGGTGCCGGGCATCAACGCCGAGACGGCGCGGCGCATCTACGATTTCTTCCACGACACCGCGCGGTGAGGACTCCCTCTCCAAAAAACGCGGCGTCATCGTCCGCGCACCCGCCTACGCTCGCTCCGCGAGCTACGGCGCGGTTCAAGTCGCGCCGAAGCGCAACGCGCGAAGGCGGAAGCGGACGATCCAGTGCTTCGTGACGGGCGGTGGTGACGCAGCGCCCTTCACAGGACGCCGTGGTTGCTGGATTGCCCGCTTGCGCGGGCAATGACGGTGGTATGTGTGGCCGCGTCCGCGATCAACCCTTCGGCCCGTACTGCTTGACGCAGGCGTCGAGCCGGTCGAGCAGCGCGCCGACCGCGGGCAGCGCAAAGCGGATCGTGTGTCCGTCGACCGTCGCCTCGATCTCCTTGGCGTCGCGCAACGCCGCGAGCGTCGCCGGGTCGAGCGCCGCCACGTTGACGTGGAAATCCGAGAGCGCAGTGCCGCCGATCGAAACCGGCGGGCGTTCGCCCACCCTGAGCTGCACGGTCGCGGGCCCCCGCGTGAGCGTGCGCGGCTCGTAGAAGATGAGCAGCCCGATCCGCCCGGCGGCGTCGCGCGTGATGCCGAGCATGTCGTAGGGCGAGGCGGTGAGCGCCTGGACGGTGCGGTCGTAGAGGACGCAGCGGTCGAACTGGTTGTCGGTGTCGCGCGTCGCAAACCCTTCCCAGCCGTCCTGGGCGATCAGGTTCTGCGCCTGCGCGGTTCCCGCCATCAGGATGATGGCGATCGCGAGCGCGGCGCGCATCCCTCCGCGGGTCACCCGGCCGTCCTCGTCTCGGTGCATGCGGCGCAATCTGGCGAACATCGCGCCACAGGACAAGGGTCGCCATGTCGCGCCATGGCGGCGGCGTGGGATGACATTGCTGTGACGATTGCATCCATACCGCCCGACCATGCGCCACACGGGGTTGTTGCACCGGGTGCGGTGCGGCTATTCTTTCGCCATGGATGTGATCACGAGCCGCCATATCCCGGCCCGGCCGCTGGCACTGCCCAATATCCTGACCTACGGGCGAATTGCCGCGGTTCCGGCGGTGGTCGGCTGCATCTATTGGCAGGCCATCCTGGGGGGCGGCCTGTGGCTGCGCTGGCTCGCGCTCGCGATCTTCATCGCGGCGGCAATCACCGACTTTCTCGACGGCTATTTCGCCCGCATGTGGGGCCAGCAGTCGACCTTCGGCCGCATGCTCGATCCGATCGCCGACAAGCTCCTGGTCGCCTCCTGCCTGCTGATGCTTGCGGTCGACGGCACGATCCGGGGTTGGACCGTGTGGGCCGCCATCGTGATTCTCTGCCGCGAGATCCTGGTGTCGGGCCTGCGCGAGTACCTCGCCGAGCTGCGCGTGAGCGTGCCGGTGACCAAGCTCGCCAAGTGGAAGACCACGGTGCAGCTGATCGCCATCGGCTTTCTGCTCGCCGGGCTCGCGGGCGACACGCTGATCAGCGGCTGGCTCGGCCGCCCGGTCGAGACCGTCACCAGCATCGGCATCGGTCTCTTGTGGCTTTCGGCCCTCGTGACCCTATATACGGGCTGGGATTACTTCCGTGCCGGCGTGCGGCATCTGATCGACGAATGAGCGTGACGCTTCGCTATTTTGCCTGGGTGCGCGAGCGGATCGGCAAGACCGACGAGGTCGTCGATCTGCCCGCCGACGTGCGCACGGTCGGCGACGTGGTGGCGTGGCTCAGCCGTCGCGGCGAAGAGTATGCCTATGCGTTCGAGAATCCGACGGTGGTGCGCGCCGCGCTGGACCGCAGCCATGTGCGCGCCGATGCCGACGTGGCCGGCGCGCGCGAGATCGCATTCTTCCCGCCGATGACCGGCGGTTAGGGCCAAACGGGACCAAGCGGGACCAAGTGGAACCTGGTCGGATCATGTCCACCATCCGCCTGCAGCGCGAGGATTTCGATGCCGCCGCCGAGGCGGCCGCGCTCACGCGTGGACGCACCGACGTCGGCGCCGTCGTCACCTTCTCGGGCGTCTGCCGCGACCACGAGGCCGGCCATGGCGTCACGGCGCTCACGCTCGAGCACTATCCCGGCATGGCCGAGGAGGAGATCGCCCGCCACGTCGACGAGGCGAGGCGGCGCTGGCCGCTCCTCGGCGTCACCGTCATCCATCGCTACGGGCGGCTCGTGCCCGGCGACAATATCGTGTTGGTGGTGACCGCCGCGGCGCACCGCGAGCCCGCCTTCGCGGCGGCCGCGTTCCTGATGGACTACCTCAAGACGCGGGCGCCGTTCTGGAAGCAGGAGGAGCGGGCGGGCGGCACTGCCATCACGCGGACCTGGGTCGCAGCCAAGGAGGCGGACGACGCCGCGGCCGCGCGCTGGGACGGGCCGCGCAAGCGCGACGCGGCGGAGTGATCGCGCCCTGACGCAGGAGTGCGTGCCTTGATCCGAATGCTGATCATTGTGGGCGCAGCGCTTGCCGCGATTTCGGCGCGCGCCGCCGAGATGACGTTCTATCAGCTGCCGCACGACGCCTATCCGCATGACGTCGCGCCCGCCGCCGGCGGCGGCGTCTGGTATTCGGGACAAGCGAAGGGCTTTCTCGGCCATTTCGATCCAAAAACCGGCGCGAACGAGCAGATCCCGCTCGGGGCCCGCGCCGCGCCGCACGGTGTGATCGTCGGGCCCGGCGGCGCGCCGTGGATCACCGAGGGCGGCCAGAACGCCATTGCGCGGGTCGATCCGGCGACCCGCGCGGTGCAGCTTTTCCCGCTTCCGCGGGAATTTCCCAATGCCAATCTCAATACGGCGGCGTTCGACCGCGACGGCAAGCTGTGGTTCACGGGCCAGAGCGGCGTGCACGGCCGGCTCGATCCGGCGAGCGGCAAGCTCGACGCCTGGGCCTCGCCGCGGCCCGGCAGCTACGGCATCACGGCGACGCCGGCGGGCGATGTCTGGTTTGCCTCGCTTGCCGGCGACTATATCGGCCGCATCGACCGCGCCACCGGTGGCGTCACTGTGGTCGAGCCGCCGCGCAAGGGGGCGGGCCCGCGCCGCATCTGGTCGGATTCCAAAGGCATGCTGTGGGTGAGCTTCTGGAACGCCGGCGGCATCGGCCGCTACGATCCGGCGGCGAAGACGTGGAAAGTCTATCCGATGCCGAAGAGCACGGCCGGCACCTACGCGGTCTATGTCGACGATCAGGATCGCGTGTGGGCGACCGACTGGCCCGCCAACACGGTCCAGCGCTTCGATCCGGTGACCGAGGCCTTCACCGGCTTTACGAGCGACAAGCGCGGCGCCTATGTGCGCCAGCTCAACGGCCGCCACGGCGAAACCTGGGGCGGCGAGTCGGGCAACGACCGCCTGGTGCGGATCAGAGATTGAGCGGGTGTGAATCGTAGGGTGGCGAAGCGAAGCGTGCCCACACTTTCTTCCGCGCGGGTCCGGCGCACGGCTCTCGGCTTGCCCGCGATCGGCAGATATGGACTTAAATGCGAGTACGTGGAATGGGCGAAGAGCCGCCGATGCCAAGTGCAAGCACCCGTGTGGTCGCTGTATGCGCCCGATATCTGGCGGTTTGCATGGTCGCCCTGACGCAGCCAAGTTCAAACGCAGGCGAATATGACGAAATCCGCCAAGCGGTTATCTATTGCATCAATTCTCATGATTCCATCAAACTTAGCGAAGATCGCATGACTTTATGTTTTGATGGTCGAATAAGTGAAAATTCGGAGGTGGAGGGCCGATTTCAAGAACTTAATGATCACGGATTTCTTGTTATACGAAGTCCCGGCGGTTTTTTTCCGGCCGCAATGAAAATAGCTGACATCCTGCTTGAAAAGGACGCGACCGTCGTCGTCCGCGACTACTGCTTTTCGGCTTGCGCCAATTACATTTTTTTCGCTACTCACAAAACGCATGTCTTGAGAGATTCCGTGGTCGCCTGGCACGGCGGCCCGGCCAGCGGCGCTTGCAACGGATATGTTGAGGGCGTTCGCGTCGCGCCTGGTTCTGACCGCGCCACGATGTGCGACAATCTCGCGCGTCAGAAAACTTTCTTTCAAGCGAGAGGGATCCAGCCCGGATTCATTTACAATCCTCCTACGCCCTACACCAGGATGATGTTCAATCTTCTGAAGAGTCCGGGAAGTCGAGCATCTGGCGGGCCGACTCCGGGGTACACGTCACAGATCTTCTGGACCTGGAATCCAAGAAACTATCAAGTCAGTCTGAAAGACAGAATCGTCTACGCGAACTATCCAAACGGTCAATCCGACCTGGACCGAATGATCGATCGACTCAAATTGAAAATTCAAATCATTTACGATCCCGGACTATAGGGATATTTTTGACTATAGGGATATTTTTTGGCCGGGGACCTCGACGGCAGTTTCGCCCCAATAGATGCGCGGGTCGGGTAAGCCCGACCCGCATGCGCCTTTGCTCCTCAGCGGCCGCTATGCCGCCGCGGCCTTGCCCTTCGGCAGCACCGCCGCGCTGTAGTCATCCATCAGCGTCTTGCTGATCGTGCCGGGCGTGAAGCGCCACTGCGCGATCTCCGACACCGGCGTCACCTCGGCGGCGGTGCCGGTGATGAAGCACTCGGAGAAACCGGAGAGCTCGTCCGGCATGATGCGCCGCTCGATCACCTCGTGGCCGCGCTTCCTGGCGAGGCCGATCACCGTCTCGCGCGTGATGCCGGCGAGGAAGCAGTCGGCGATCGGCGTGTGGATCTTGCCCTCGCGCACGAAGAAGATGTTGGCGCCCGTGCACTCGGCGACGCGGCCCTCCCAGTCGAGCATCATCGCGTCCGCATAGCCTTTGCGCTCGGCCCGGTGCTTGGAGATGGTGCAGATCATGTAGAGCCCGGCCGCCTTGGCGAGGCAGGGCGCGGTCTTCGGGTCCGGCCGCCGATAGTCGGCGAGGTCGAGCCGGATGCCTTTGAGGCGCTGCGCCGGATCGAAATAGCTCGGCCATTCCCAGTCGGCGATCGCGAGGTGGATCTTGTTGGTCTGCGCCGACACGCCGAGCTGCTCGGAGCCGCGCCAGGCGATCGCCCGCACATAGGCGTTGGGCATGCCGTTCTTCTCGACGATGAGGCGCTTCGCCGCGTCGATCTCGGCGACGCTGTAGGGGATCTCGAAATCGAGCACGTTGGCCGAGTTCTTCAGCCGCTCGGAATGCTTGGTGCACTCGAAGATTTCGCCGCCATAGGCGCGCTCGCCCTCGAACACGGCGCTCGCATAATGCAGCCCATGGGTGAGCACGTGGATCTGCGCCTCCGGGCCGGGCACGAGCTTGCCGTCGAACCAGATCAGTCCTGGCAGTTGGTCGAAGGGCACCGTCATCGCAGTCTCCTTGGGGTGGTCCGGCCCACCGATCGGCCGTTCATTCGGCGCTTTTGCGTCTCCCCGCAAGTCCCGTTATGGTGACCCCACAGGGGCCTCCAACGGGCGTCGATGCGGGTCGATGAGACCATGCCCCGGGCAGGGGCGCAAACGGCCGGCCCCGGGCCCGCGAGCACGATCATTTCGCGAAAGCGCGCCACTGAGTAACAAACAAACCAAAATATGTCAACATGGCTGACATAAATGTGAGCGCTGGCCGCCGGCCCGCCTCGGCCGCGCCCGATCCCCGGGCCGAACCGGCCTGGGACCTGATCGAGCTGTTGTTTTTCGCCTACCGGGACTTCGTCGGCGATCCCGACGACGCGCTCGCCCGGTTCGGGTTCGGCCGGGCGCATCACCGGGTGCTGCACTTCGTCAATCGCAACCCCGGCATGAAGGTTGCGGCGCTGCTCGACATCCTGCGAATCACCAAGCAATCGCTCGGGCGGGTGCTCAAGCAGCTCGTCGACGAAGGCTACATCGAGCAGAAGGAAGGCGAGCACGACCGCCGCCAGCGGCTGCTTTATGCGACGCCGAAGGGCGCCGACCTCGCCTTGCGGCTCGCCGACCTGCAGACGACGCGCATTGTCCGCGCGCTCGGCGAGATCGGCCCCGGTGCCCACGAGGCCGCCCGCAAGTTCCTGACCGCGATGATCGATGCCGAGGGCCGCGAGCGCATCTTGCGGCTGATCGACCGCGCCGAGCGCGCGCGCCGTCCGCGCGGGTGAGCGTCGGATCATGACCGCGCGCGCCGCTCCGCTTCCCGACGACGCGCCGCATCTCCTCATTGTCGACGACGACCGCGGCATCCGCGACCTGCTCTCCCGCTTCCTCACCCGCGAGGGCTATCGGGTGACGACCGCCAATACGGCCGCGGAAGCGCGCGCCAAGCTCGGCGGGCTGCGCTTCGACCTGCTCATTCTCGACGTCATGATGCCGGGCGAGACCGGCTTCGACCT
>Ga0126371_10002172_pt1 | contig 16849 bp, 16 predicted proteins | sample PanSoiMetaPlot_4_FD_110145 | JGI IMG/M metagenome (GOLD analysis project Ga0126371, IMG submission 110145) | Tropical forest soil microbial communities from Panama - MetaG Plot_4 | ecosystem: Environmental > Terrestrial > Soil > Tropical forest > Bulk soil | place: Panama | collected 2016-02-17 | reverse complement strand
TGGACGTTGTGCTCGGGCAGGCCCAACAGTCGCGCCACTCCATTGCGGGTGATGAAAGGCGCCTGCGACCCGGACCAGATGGTGGCCTTGTCCCCTTGCAGATCGGCCACGGCGCACGACGGGCCAATCATGGCGTGCATCTGGAAGGGCCAGCGATAGGTGTTGTCGAAAGTTTTGGCGGCTTTCGTGTTCCCGGTCGCGGCTTCGCCTTTCACGGTGCCGTTGCGGTCAGCAAAACTTTTCGTATTTGCAAGATAGTCGTAGGTTGCGGCGGGTCCGGCGGGAAACTGCCTGGGCGGCGGCGACCAAGTCACCTTCAGTTGCTGCGCGGCGCGAATAGCGGCCCATTCCGTTTCCGCCACGACTCCGAGGAAGGAGCCCTCCCGAACCACTTTTACGATTCCGGGAATCTGTTGGACGGATGATTCGTCCACGCTGGCAGGCTCGGAATTGATGACCGGGGGACGCACCACGCGGCCGTGCAACATTCCTGGGACGCGGACATCGGCCGAGTAGGTGAACTCGCCGGTGAATTTCTTCGGCAGATCGAAGCGCGGCACCGGCGTGCCGACAATTTTGTAACTTTTCGGATCTTTCGGTCTGACATCGGGCGCGATTTTCAGATCCCACTGCTCGCCGCTGGCGGCAACGGAGGTGTCAAAGCGCTGGCCGCCCACCAGCGCGGCATAGGAGACGGACACATTCGCGTTTCCTGTCAGGCTGACGACGCCATCGTTGACGGCGAGTCTTTCCGGGGGCGCGTCCAGCTTGGAAGAGGCGCGCTTGAGGAGTTCCTGCCGCGCCGCAGCGGCTGCCTGCCGCATCTGCGGGCCGGCACGCTCAAGGGTGCGGCTGGCGGACGTGCGGCCCTGGTCCACTGATTTTTCCGTGTCGCCCACTTCCATGCGGATTTTCGAAATGGAGACGTCGAGTTCCTCGGCTACGATCTGCCCAAGAGCGGTAGCGGTGCCCGTGCCGAGGTCGACCTTGCTGGTGAAGACGCTTACGGTGCCGTCCGGTGCGATGGCAATCCAGGAATCGAGTTGATCGGCAGGCAGGCCACCAGCGTTTGAGATAGGCGTACCGCCCTGCGCGCCTTGAGCGAGCAAACGCGAAAACGTTCCGAACAGATTGAAGCTGACGATCAGGGCGCCGGTGTTTTTTAGCAGCTCGCGGCGCGAAATGGCGGAGGTCATGAGGCGGCACCCTTCCGGGAAGTCGTATGACGCACATCATAATCCGAAAACGGCAGAAGTTGGAGGGAGAGGTTTGTGACATACCAGTGAGGTCCCGCTAGCCAGTGGTTAAGTGGCGAGCTTGCACCTGACCTTACGACCAGTTGTCGCATAGGGTTGAGCTGTCTCCGCAGGTGATTGTAGCGCCGCGCTTTGAATGTCTACCCTCGCAGAATAGCGTAGTGCCGCGCATAGCCGCACGTTCAAGACGAGATCGTTTTGGTGCCAGAGGGGCGTTTAGGAATGAAGACATCGCTCAGAGTACTGCCAGGACTGCTTCTCTTAGCGCTCGTGCCGGGCACGTTGCCGGCGCAGTCAAACGCGGGCGTACCGGTCAAAGTCGTATTAATCGACCGCCTGGATACCGGCCAGACGCAGCCGGGCCAGTCATTTTCGGCGACGATCGAAGAGGCGGTCCGCCTGGACAAAAAGACATTTCTGGCCAAGGGCACGACGGTAAAGGGCACGGTTACCGACGTGGTGAGTTCCGGAAGATTAAAGCGGCCCGCTTCGATCACCCTTGAGCTGGTCAGCCTCGGCAGTGCAGGTCTTCGTACCCAACCTTTGCAACTCGATGGCAAATCTCACGCCGGGCGGAATACGGCCTTGATCGGGGGAGGAGCGGCTGCGGGGGCAATTCTTGGCGCGCTTGCGGGCGGAGGAAAAGGGGCCGCGATAGGTACGGTTGCCGGTGCTGGCGTGGGGACAGGGACCGCTTATGCAACCGGTAAGAAAGAGATTGTGCTCCCATCTGAAACCGAACTCACCTTCGTAGTCGGAGGCGATCCTCCGCCTACTGCCAGGCCGGCGATGGACCAGACTTCGGCCGGCTATCCCGCTCAGCCGCCTAATTCAAATAGCCGGCGTGACGATCAGGCGTATGGGGAGCCGGAACAGACGCAACAGCCATACGGCTATGCCGATTCAGCGGCAGGCCCAGAGGGCGACCAGAGTTTCAGCGCGGGAATCTTGATCGGCCCTCCGCCTCCTCCGCGAGTCGTTTACGTTGAGCCGCCAGCACCGGGGCCGGATTTCGTTTGGGTGCAGGGCTATTGGTATCCCGTAGGCAGGCATTACGCCTGGCATGAAGGCTACTGGACCCAGCCGCCTTATCCGGGGGCCTATTGGGTGCCGCCGCACCATGATGGACAGCATTTCTTTGGAGGTTATTGGGGTGGTAGTCGCGGCCGTGTGGAGCACGACCATCGCTGGGATCACGATCATGAGCGTGACTTCCACGAAGGAGACCATGACTGGCACCACGATCATGGGCGGCACGGCGATCACGATCAGGATCGGCAGTAGCGGCGCCAGGACACGAAATTTTTGACGCTTCGTGCAACAAAAATGTTTACACCTAAATGGAGGAAATGAATGAGGAAACTGATCTGGGTAGCTCTCGCATTATTTGTGGCGGTTCCTTCACACGCGCAGACGTCGGTCGCCGATGTCTCCGCTGGATATTCCTATTTCCGCATGGGCGGATCGGGCGGGTTGAATATGAACGGCGTGAGCGGATCGGCGGGAATCAACGCGAATAACTGGCTGGGGGTGGTGGGCGACTTGGGGTATTACCACGGATCGCCAGCCGGGGTTGGATTCAACACGGTCACTTACACGGTCGGGCCGCGTTTTTCCTACCGCTCGGATAGCATTCCGGTGGTTCCGTTCGCGCAGGCGCTATTTGGTGGTGCGCACCTGTCGGCGTCCTTTGCCGGGGTGAGCGCTACTTCGAACCCGTTTGCCTATGGCTTCGGAGGCGGAGCCGATATCGGCAGGGGCAAGATAGCGTTGCGGCCGCAGGTAGATTATTTCGGTCTGCGCGAGAACGGCTTTACGACGAATTCGGTTCGCGTATCGTTCGGGCTGGTGTTTCATCTCGGACAGAAGTAACAAACGTTGCTTGCGTTCGTTTAGCGGCGGGGCCCGATCAGATCGGGCCCTGCCGGCAGTTTCCCAGTGATCGTTGTCCAATCATCCTTGCCCAGTGGCCCTCTTCCAGTGATGCTCGCGGGCCATCCCCCAGAGTTCAATTTTCTGCAAAGAATCTGCGACGTGTTTCTTCATTGACTGGAGTATCGGGTCCGGAGAACAGCAGGTCGGGCTGTCGCGTGGGGTCCTCGGCAATCAAGGGCAGCGCCCGCGCGCGCCGGGCGTCGGCCTGAGGTCCTGTGGTCAGGAAAAACTCCGTGTACCAACCGACAACCTTGTGTACGGCGGCACAGTAGCGATCATGTTCGTCCGCGAAGGCGTGGCCAGCGACATCCCAATCATTCGTGGCGAGCAGGTGATCGCGTAGCACACGCACATCGCGCAGCGTCATCGATAGACCCTGGCCCCAACTGGGGTCGCTGACCGCGGCGGCGTCTCCCAAAAGAGCGACGCCGTCGCGATAGGGGTGTCTAACATCCGTATCGGCACCTTCAAAACTAGCCAATGGTCCGCCCGGCTCGACTCCGTCATACCAAGATGGGTCGGCGCCACAGCGCTTGCAACACTCGATGAGATCGTCGAAATCGGAATGGCCCTGAATCCGCTGGCGCGAATCCTTGTGGTAGCAGAAATAGGCCCGGGCCCGGGCGTTGCCCTGTGGGAAAACCGCAGCGATGCGGCCAGCATTGGAGTCAATGACGATCTTTCCCTCGTCCTGACGACCGCAGAAGTTTTCCAGCAACACGCCGGCGAGGAGTAATCGGTCCGGGTCCCGTTGGGGAGAAAAACCAGCGGTCTTGCAAACAGTGGACGACCGGCCGTCGGCGCCTACCACGAGGCGTGCGCGAACTTCCTCGCTTCCTCCCTTGGCCTGCAGCACCACGCTCGGCCGAGCCCCGGGGCGTACCTCCTGTACGCTCACGCCCCGCCGGACTTTCGCTCCGGCGGTCGCGGCCGCTTCCAAGAGCGTTTCTTGCATTTCCGGATGATAGAAGGCCAGGCAAGTCAGTTGCTGCGGCGTGGTTGCCGCCACGTCACGATGCGCCGTAAGCGTGTTTCCTGAGTAGAAATCGACCCAGGGCAGTGCGTGCGCGCACCTGGTGCGCAGCAATTCGGCGATTCCCAGCTTTTCCGCTTCGGCAACGCCCCAGGGGGTCATCAATTCGCCGCGAACGCGATCCCGAAATTTCTCCTCGCGTTCGACAACCAATACATTCACACCCTTCTCCGCCAGCGATTTCGCCAGCGTCGCGCCAGCCAAACCTCCGCCCACGATGACCGAATCGAATGTTTCACTCATAGCCGCACCTCGTTCAGGGTGATGCCGTGTTGGCTGCAAGCAGAGCGCGATTAGCGCGCAACCTTGGCATTTTTCGCGAACTCTATCACCGCACTAAGGCGGAGATCAAAGGGATCGGCCCGACCGATTGGCGCAGGGCTTTTCGACCGATTGCCAAGCCGATGCGTCCGCGCGCGCCGTTTTTCCAAATCGCCGGCCGGGCGGACCAGTAGGCTCGCCGAGCCGTACGCTGAGCAAAGCTATCGGGACGAACGATCAAGCGAGCCAGCATGAGCCACACAAAAGTGAAGCCAATCAGACGGGCGGCTAAGTGCGACCTGTAACTATGTCGCATCGAAATCCGCGTACAAAGAGCCCCAAATCTGAAGAAGAACAGGAGAAGACAATGGACAATCAGTTGAGAACAAGGTTCCTGCGGATAGCTTTGGTGCTTGTCGGTCTGATTTTTCTTGTCGGGCTATATCCAATGATGATGATCCTATGGCCATCCGGATGGAGATGGCAACCCAGTCAACCGGAATACGAACAAATGATCGTAGGGGTTTATGCAACGCTGGGCGTGTTTCTGATTCTTGCGGCGCGCAACCCCCTCAACAATCTAAGCCTGATCTGGTTCACGGTGTGGTCAAGCCTGGTCCACGCGGGGATCATGGGCGTGCAGGCGCTCAGTATGCCCGCTGAACACGGGCACCTTTACGGGGACGTTCCCGCGCTGATTTTCGCGGCGGTTTTGCTGGCTGCGCTCACGCCGCGGCAGGCTACTACAGCCAAGGCGGGAGACCTCGGAGCGGGAGTAAGGGGCGAAACGCTGCACGGTGGGGGGCTCCATGAGTCAGCGCGCTAAATTACTGGCTGATCGCATCGAGGAAGGCGCGGCAGGCCTGGCTGCGTTCGCGGAAGGAATTTCGGAAGCGGAGTGGCGAAAGCCGTTGTCAGAGGATGGGACGGACCGGCGTTCGATCGGCGTGATTGTGCACCATGTGGCAAGTGTCTATCCGATCGAGATCGATCTGGCGCGAGCGATCGCCAGCGGCAAGCCGGTTACGGATGTGACGTGGGAACTGGTCGCCGAGCTGAACGGCAAGCACGCAAGAGAATACGCCGGGACAACCAAAGCTGCGGCGCTCGAACTCTTGCGGCGGAACGGCCGCGAGGCGGCCGCCGCGGTGCGAGGGTTCACGGACGAGGAGTTGGATCGTGCGGCGCCCTTCTCGCTCAGCTTCGGCGCGCCCGTAACGGCGCAGTTCGTCATCGAGGATCACGCGCTGCGGCATAGCTGGCACCATCTATCACGCATCCGAAAAGCGCTAGGAAGGTGATTTCCCGACGGCCGGGGAGGAGAAGAAGGATGTGATCGCGGACCAGACTCGACTAGGACGCCTTGGAGTAGATCCAGTTGAAGGGCACGACCCGGCGGAGCTTGGTCTTGCCCGCTCTTCCCCGCCAACTGCATAGGCAGGTAACTTCTTCCGAAGCCGGTAGCTTGGGAGATTTACGCTGCAGGCTGATGGCTTCGTGGCACTTGGGGCATTCGAGAATCAAATGGTAGCAATTGTTCATGCATGGATTTAATCGCGATCGTCGTCCGCGGGCCAGACCAGAATCATGGATAGGCGCCCACCTGCTATTAACAGATAGGGTAAAACATGCGCGCCAGCCGACTTGCTAAACAGCAATCATCCCTTGGGACCGCGGCCCCGATTTGAAGCCGGTTCAGGGTCCTGCGAAGGCCAGGGGAACGGTGTAGGCGTTGTATCCATAGACCCAGTCAGCGTCTGTGCGGTCCTTGAGCCAAGTGTTGGTGCGAGAGGTCAATTGAACGCGCGTGGTTCTCTCTTTGCGGGCCGCTTCGAAGCTGCGGAAAGCCAAGGCCAGGCCATCGGGTTCTGCCCCTTCGAGGAAACGAGACAGGACGGCAGCATCTTCAATGGCCATGGCGGCACCCTGAGCCATGTAGGGTGTCATGGGATGGCATGAGTCGCCGAGAAGGGTCACATTTCCGTCTGCCCAGCGATCAAGAGGATCGCGATCGACCAAGGCCCACTTGTGTACCGCCGGGCAAGCCTCGAGAACCCGCTGAACCTCGGAATGAAATCCCTCAAAAGCCGCTCGTAGGGTCTTTACATCGCCCTCGCAGGACCATGACTCCACGCGAAAATCGGGCTCGGGCTGGCTGGTGACAAAGTAGATTTCGCTGCGATCCGGTTTTACCGGGTAAATGACGATATGGCGGTCTTCGCCCCACCATTTCGTGCAACCGTCGACGTTGCAGCCGCTGATTAATCTGGAAGGATAGGTGGTTCTGTAGGCGACTTTTCCGGTGAAATTGAGTTCCGAATCGCCAAACAGAATGCTCTTCACAGTGGAGTGAACGCCGTCGGCGCCAATGACGCCATCCGCCTCCGCTTTATCGGCATTGGCGAACGTGAGCCGAACGCGATCGCCGGTTTGGTCGAGGCCGGCAAGTTTGTGGCCTAAGCGGAGGCACGAGGCCGGCACGATGCTCGCCAGAGTCGCGTGCAGGTCTCCGCGGTGTGCCAGCAAGTAAGGCGCTCCGAACTTCTCCTCCGCGGATTTGCCGAAGATCATGTCAAATTTCACTTCTCCGGTTCGCCAGTCTCGGTTGTTCCACGAGCGAGGATAGAATGCCTCGGCACGGAGTCTTGCTTCCAGACCCAGCACCCGGAGTACCTGCATGGCGTTGCAGCCAATCTGGATGCCCGCTCCCAGGCGGGTAAATTGGGTGGCTTGTTCATACACGACCACGTTCCACCCGACCCGGCGAAGCGCAGCAGCCGCAGACAATCCACCGATGCCTGCACCGATAATTGCAATTGTGGCGTGTTGAGTCCTGGGCATATCCGGGAGATGGATTGTCTCATCTTTCTGGCGCGAACTCCCGATGCCAACACCGATCTTGGGCAATGACAGAGAGGGCGACGGTCGCGGCCTTGCTATTGAAGGCGAAAGCGTCCAGGCGTACCATTTCCGCCGTATTCATGAACGCCGCCAGCGGGGCGAGGACGCGTGTTGCTGTAGCGAAGTCGCTACTGATTGACGGGCTTGGACCGGTACAGGGCAAGTCTTAATCCAATTTTGCGAGCGTGCAAAATGAACTCTCGAGCAGCAATCCCTCTAGCTTTGCCGTTGCTCTTTCTCGCGGCATGCGGCTCGTTGTTGGCGCACCACGGCAACGCAGCGTACGATGAAGAGCACCCCATTACCATCAAAGGCACGGTGAAGGAAGTGGTCTGGTCAAATCCGCATTGCCAGTTTTATGTTGACGTGAAGGACAGCAAGGGTGCGGTGGTGAATTGGGCCATCGAATCGCAGAGTCCGGGCATTCTGCACCGGAATGGCTGGAGCAGAGACTCGCTCAAGGCAGGAGATCAGGTGACGATTACCCTGGCCCCCGCAAAAAACGGAGCGCCGGTGGCGTTTTCCGGAGGCAACACCGGTAAAGTGGTGTTTTCCGACGGTCACGTGCTGAGGATGAACCAGCGATAGGTCCGGCGGACAAGGACTAGCAGGAGGTTGCGATGCGATGTCACTTGCTTTTTTCGGCAGCAATGCTGACCGCCGTGCTAGCCACGGTACCTGCGCTTCCGCCCGAAGCATCGGCGCAGCAGGAAACCAAGGCGAGCGCTGAGGCAGCTCCCGCACCCAAGCGGGATCTTACAGGCGTCTGGCAACTGCGGAGCAGCGGCAGCGCGGAGAGTCTGGCACCGGAGAAGGATATGCCGCCGATGACCCCGTGGGCGAAAACCCGGTTCGACGCCGAAAAACCGGGATACGGATCGAGAGCAGCTCCGGGAGGCAACGATCCCATTCTGCAATGCGATCCGATCGGTTTCCCGCGAATCATGTTCATGCCCACGCCTTTTGAATTCGTTCAGAGCAAAGGGCGGACATTGCAGTTCTTCGAGCGCGAACACGAATATCGTCCGATCTGGACCGATGGGCGGCCGCTTCCCAAGGACGAGGATCCCACCTGGTATGGAAACGCCATTGGCCACTGGGAGGACGACTACACTTTCGAGGTAGAATCCTCCGGATTCAACGACCGCACGTGGCTGGGGCCCTACGGCTATCCACACACCGAGGATATGACCGTTTCCGAGCGCTACCGGCGCGTCGACCACGACACCATTCTCTACAACATCGTCGTAAACGACCCCAAGGCCTACATTAAGCCGATTGTGGGACCACAACGAACCATGAAGCTGCGGCCCAAGGAAGAAATCGAAGAACTGGTCTGCGTATGGTCAGACGAAACGGCCTTTGCGAAGCGCATCCGCGAGCCCGCTGCCGCCAAGCGCAAATAAGCGGGACTCCGGAAACAGCGGGGAATAGCGAAATCCAGTGGGAACATTTTCGCAACCGACGGCCGTTCAGGCGGCGGTAGCATCGCGATTTGCCGTGGGCGAATCGAGTTCGGTAAGCCGCTGGTGGCGGCTCGCCGGCGGCCTTCTGATGACTCTGGCGCTCGGCACGCTTTATGCGTGGAGCATTTTTGTGGCGCCGCTCGAGCGGGAGTTCGGATGGAGGCGGGCGCAGACCTCCACGGTCTTCACCATTGCGGTGGTGATGTTTGCAGTTTCCTTCGTTCTGGCAGGCCGCCTACAGGACCGTTTCGGCCCATTCTGGATGGCGATTACCGGAGGGGTGCTCGTTAGCCTGGGATTTTTTCTTTGCGCTTATACGACCAGCCTTGGTTATCTCTTCTTTTGCTATGGGGTTTTGGGCGGCGTGGGCAATGGCTTCGGCTACGCTACCGTGGTTCCGGTAATGTCCAAATGGTTTCCGGACAAGCGGGGGCTAGCCATTGGCCTGGCGCTCGCGGGCTATGGCGGGGGCTCCGCTATTTTTGGACCAATCGCCGACCTGGCAATGTTCCCGCACTTCGGCTGGCGCAATACCTGCAGGATTTTGGCGGGCATTTTCTTTGTGATGACCATGGCCGCGTCGTTTTTGCTGAAGAATCCCGCCGAAGAAAGCAGGTTCGAGCCAGGAGGACATCCAGCGAATTCCGCGGCCGCCAATACGGCATGTTCGGGAGGAATGGAGCGACACTTCCTACCGAGCGAAATGTTGCGAACTCCAGCCTTCTATCTGCTGTGGCTGGGATTTGGTCTTGGGTCGTCAGCGGGCCTAATGATTATCAGTCAACTGGTGCCGTTCGCGAGAAGCCAGGGGATTCCGAGCGCTGCCCTGGCGACCATGGGCCTGGTGGTCGGCGCGGCCGGAAACGTCTCGGGACGCATTCTTTCCGGCTGGCTCTCGGACGCGTTTGGAAGGTTGAACACTCTGCGGGCCGTTCTGGCTATTGCGACCGTGGCCATGCCGGCGCTTTACCGGGTAGGCGCGCACGTAGCAGCACTTTACCTGGGAGTCTTTGCGGTCTACTTCTGCTACGGCGCGCAAGCCTCCGTGAATCCGGCCACCGTTTCCGATTTTTGGGGAACGCGCCATGCGGGTGTGAACTATGGTCTGCTCTTCAGCGCCTGGGGAGTGGCGGGCATCATCGGCCCCACTCTCGGGGGCGTGCTTTTCGACCGCTACAAGAATTACGAAGCTGCTTTTTACGCCGCCGCAGCGCTGGCAGCAATCGCGCTCATCTGCGTCGCGGCCGCCAGGCGCCCGCATTTGCCGGTAATAAATCCCTAGCATCCGTTTGGGGGAGTTGCGCGACGCGTCGCCAGGAAAAACGGCGGCACAGGGCCAAGAGAGGACTGCCGAGAAATGAACGAAGCGGGAAAACAAGGGTTCGATGAACCGCGCGTGGACTACATCATGCAAGTGGCCTTCGGCTTTTGGTCTTCGAAGGTGCTTTTAAGCGCCGTGGAGCTGGAAGTGTTTACGGAGCTTGCGAAGCAACCCGGAGATCTAGAGGCTTTGACGGCCCGCTTAGGCCTGCATCCGCGGTCCGCGCGCGATTTTTTGGATGCGCTGGTAGCGCTGGGATTTCTGGAACGCGCCAACGGAAAGTATTCCAACAGCACCGCCACGGACTATTTTCTCGATAAGCGCAAGGCGACCTATTGCGGCGGCGTGTTGGAAATGGCCAATCATCGCCTGTATGGATTTTGGAACAACTTAACCACCGCGTTGCGCACCGGCGAGTTGCAAACCGAATCAAAAGGCGAGGACAATTTTTTCGCCACGCTTTACGCCGACCCTCAACGGCTGAAGGGGTTTTTGCGGGCTATGACTTCCATGAGCCACACCGCCAACCTGGCCATCGCTCAAAAATTCCCCTGGTCGAACTACAGATCGGCTGTGGATGTGGGCTGCGCCCAGGGCGACCTGATTGTGCAGATTGCGCGCGCCAACCCGCACATTCGGGGAATCGGTTTCGATCTTCCGCAAGCAGGGCGGATCTTTGAGGAATACGTTGCCGAGAACGGCGTCGCTTCGCAAGTCCGCTTTCAAGCCGGGAATTTCTTTGACGATCCGCTGCCACGGGCCGACGTAATGATCATGGGACACGTGCTGCATGACTGGAACCTCGAACAGAAAAAGCTGCTGATTCGCAAGGCCTACGAGGCGCTACCTCCGGGTGGAGCATTCATCGCCTATGACGCTATGATCGATGACGACCGGCGGCAGAATTTGTTCGGGCTGCTGGTGAGCCTGAACATGTTGATCGAAACACCCGGGGGATTCGACTATACCGGTGCGGATTGTATGGGCTGGCTGAGGGAAGCGGGCTTTCGCGAGACGCGGGTCGAATTTCTGGGAGGTGTCGATTCCATGGCCACAGGGATCCGCTGAGGAACCCGGCGATCCATCGAAAGCGGCCACTCGAGCGGACCGTATTAGGGCGTCACTTGGCTTCGCGGAGAAAACGCGCAGACTCCTCGGGCGGCGTGGGATTGATGTAAAAGCCCGTGCCCCATTCGAAGCCGGCCACCTTGGTCAGCTTTGGCATCATCTCGATGTGCCAGTGGTAATGATCGTTGATCTCTTCGCCGACGGGAGAGGTGTGTATGACGAAATTGTAGGAGGGATGCGAAAGGGCCAAGTCGACCCGCTGCAGAACCTCCCGTAACACCTGCGCCAGGCTGCCGTAATAGGGCGTAGGCATGTTTTCAAATGCGGAGCTGTGCTGGCGCGGAAGAATCCAGGTTTCGAAGGGAAAGCGAGGAGCGTAGGGGGCGAGCACAATGAAATAGTCGTTACCCAGAATAATGCGCTCACCGATTTCGGTTTCCTGACGGATCACGTCGCAGAAGATGCAACGCTCTTTCTCGTCGTAATAATGCTTTGCGAAGTCGACCTCTTCGCGAACCCAGCGCGGCACGATGGGCAAGGCGATGAGTTGCGAATGCGTGTGTTCGACCGTGGCGCCCGCGGGCTCGCCATGATTCTTGAAAAGCAGAATGTAGCGGAAGCGCCGGTCGTTTTTCAGGTCCAACATGCGATCGCGGCAAGCCCAGAGGGTCTCTTCCACCGACTTTTGCGGCAGGCTAGCCAGGGTGCTCATGTGATCCGGCGACTCGATGATTACCTCATGCGCGCCAATTCCGTTCATGCGGTCGAACAGGCCGTGGCCCTCGCGATCGAGCGTGCCTTCGATTCCCAAGGCGGGAAATTTGTTCGGGACAACGCGCAGCGACCATCCCGGCGTGTCGCGGCCGCTGCCGTTCCTGCGATAGGCCAGCACTTCGGGAGGCGTTTTTCCTTCATTTCCAGGGCAGAACGGGCAAAAGCCGTTGCCCTTGATGGTCACGCTCTCGCGAACGAAATCCATCGGGCGCCTGGCGCGGTCAGTAGAAATGATGACCCAGCGACCGGTGATCGGATCCTTGCGCAGTTCCGGCAAACACCCTCCCTATGACATTACCTATCGGCAGTGCGGCTACCTTTGCTCAAGTACAATGAAAATTATAACGTGTGGACCAATGTTATCGCGCCCGCCCCGGCGGCAGGAAATAGCGACGAGCGCTCAAGTTCCACTAGGAAACGCGCCTTTGTGCAGGCGAACCTGCGGTTCGGTTCCGTCACGGCACTCGATAGCAACCACGTCGAACCGATAAGAGGCCGGCTCAATCCGGCGAAGGCGCAGAAACTGTTTAGCCATGCGCACCAGATTGCGACGCTTAGTACCATCAACCGCCGCTTCGGGGGCCGGGCGTTCGCTGGCCGCGTCTTCGTGCAAAACGCGGGTCTTGACTTCCACAAAGGCAAGTGTGGCGCCGTCGTAGGCCACGATGTCGATTTCGCCCTTCACTCCGGGAAGCATGAAGTTTCGCGCAATGGGAATGTAGCCGCAGCGGCGCAGGTACCAATAGGCATAGGTTTCGCCATGAATTCCGGCGCCGCGGGCTACTTTCTTTGCTGCGACGGAGGACAGGTCGCCTTCCGCCGAGGGGCGGCCGAGCAAACCCCTGCGGGCGCGAAATCGGAGGGTTGCGAACATCAAACGCGAAAGCACGCAGTCTCCTTCACCTTCCGATTATGGCTACTTCACGACCTCGAGTTCCCATTCGACCGTTTTGCCCCGAATCACAAAACAGAGATAATACTCCCAAAACTTGCGATACCAACGGAAATGGTTGACGAGCCACTGAAAACCAAGTGCTCGCCAAAGGCGCAATAACTCGACACGAACGCGCCGCTCCCGGAAGTTAGCCGGCGCGTAATAATCGTATTCTCCCGGGTGTTCGCTGAAGAACCAGAGAGAAAAACTCGACAAGTGCCAGCGATGGGCGGGACTGCAATAGGAAGCGTGGTCGGTGTAGTGAGGCGTGACGATGACCACGCGCGCTCCTGGTTTCGCCACGCGATGCACTTCGCCGAGTACGCGAAAAATATTGTCAACTTCCTCGATGATGTGAACCAGCCGCACCTCGTCGAAGCTGCTCTCCCGAAACGGCAGCGTGCGCTCCCAATCGCAAAGCACGTCCGCCTGGCCGGCGGGGCTTTTGTCTACACCGATCGACGCCGGAAATTTTTTCCGTCCGCAGCCGATGTCGAGAATACGCGGCATCGTGCTTACTTGATGACCTCGAAAGTAAATTCCATCAGCTTGCCGCGGATCATGAAGCTCAAATAGTGTTCCCAGAACTGCCGGAACATGCGGCTGTGATTCACCAGGAACTCGAAACCGAGGGCCCGCCAGAGCTTCAGCAGGCTGACGTTGAGTTTCACTTCGCGCATGCGCACTTTGGTGTACCACATGTCGCGACCGTGCATTCCGCCGGGATAAAAATAGAGGAACGAGCAGGTATTCAGATGCCAACGGTGGGTGGGATCGCGAAACGAGCTGTAGTCGGTGTAATGAGGAGTGGCCAGGAAAATAGTTCCGCCGGACCGAGTTACGCGATGAAATTCCTCCATGGTGGCGATGATATTGTCAACGTGCTCGATCACGTGCTCGGCGCGGACCTGATCGAAGGAGTTGTCGCGGAAAGGAAGACCGCCGCGGTCGAGATGGCAGATGACGTCGGCCGCGGTAGCCGGGTTCATGTCTAAGCCGATCGAGCCCGGATATTTTTTCGGGCCGCAGCCAACGTCCAAAATACGGGGCAAATCTTCCTCCGGGAGAATTTAGGGCAGCCGATGGGCATGCGCAGAGACAGCCGCCGGGCAGACAAAAATAGCACAGGCTCAACGGGAGGGTCACATGGTAACAAGGAGCGCGGTGCAAACGAACGCGATTATGCGGTAGTGGTGTCATTTGGTCGAATCAAATGACACCACTACCGATTATGCGCGAGTGTTGTTTTCCACCGCGGAAATGCAGGAATCGAGCGTGGCTACAGCGAATTCGGCCTGTTCCTCGTCGATCATCAGGGGAGGCGCCAGCCGAATCGAATTTTCTCCCGCGCCAAGGATCAGCAAGCCCTTCTGAAAGGCCATCTGAATGATGCGGTCGCGCGAATCGGGAGCTCTCTCTTTGGTGTGCTGATCGTGGACAAACTCAATGCCGATCATCAGGCCGCGGCCGCGAATGTCGCCTACAAGGCGATGCCGCTCAGGCCAATCGGCGATGTGGCGCATGATGTACGCGCCCATGTGAGCGGCATTGGAAATGTAATAGCGCTCGAGGAGGTCCAGTGTGACCAGCGCGGCAGCCACCGAAACGGGATTGCCGCCAAACGTGGAAGCGTGCGCGCCGCGCTCCCAATCCATGATGCCGGCGCGGGCGATCATGGCACCGAGAGGAAGTCCCGATGCAATCCCCTTTGCGGCGCAGATGATATCGGGCTCAATTCCAGCGTGTTCGCAGGCCCACCACTTGCCGGTTCTCCCCATGCCGGATTGCACTTCGTCCACGATGAGCAAGATGCCGTGGCGGCGGCAAAGGTCCTGGAGTTGAGCCAGAAAACGATCGGGGGCGGGCAAGTACCCGCCCTCACCCTGAATGGGCTCGATGAAGATGCCGGCGACGTCGCGCGGATCGACAATCTTTTTGAACAGTACTTCTTCCAGGTAAGTCAGCGCGTCCTCGGCGGCGTGTTCGGGACGGATGCCATACGAGCCGCGGTAGGAATTCGGAAAGTGCGCGTGGAATACACCGGGAATCAGGGAGCCGAAGCCGCGGCGCTGCACGGCCTTGCTGGCCGTGAGCGACAACGAACCCATCGTCCGTCCATGGAAAGAGCCATAGAACGCGATGAACTTTTCGCGACGGGTGTGATAGCGGGCCAGCTTCATAGCCGCCTCGATCGCTTCGGTACCGGAATTGCCGAAATAAACCTTCTTCTTCTCCGCACCAGGAGTTATGGATACGAGCTTCTCCGCGAGGTCCACCATGCCTTCGTAGTAGAAATCGGTGCAGGACATGTGAATCAAGCGGGCAGACTGCTCCTGAATCGCGGCCACCACCTCCGGATGGCAATGGCCGGTGGCGACCACGGCGATGCCCGCGGCAAAATCGAGGAAGATGTTGCCGTCGACGTCCTCGATCGTCGCGCCGCGGCCCACGTTCGCCACCAGGGGATAGTCGCGCGTATAGGAGGGCGACACGATTTTGCGGTCGCGCTCGACCACCTTTGTCGCCCTGGGACCGGGCAACTCCGTCAAGAGCTGGGGCAATTTCGGGAAATTCACCATCGTTGTAGGCGGCATGGCCACTCCCAGATTCTCACTCTCTTAGATGATCTTTGAAGGATTCGCGGCGCTCGGTGCTGCATTCATAAATCGGCTTACGGTGGTTTTTTCAGGATCGAGCAGGTGTTTATTTGTATTTCCAGCGGATGCTTCCGTCCTTTGTATCCTCGACAATCACACCCGAATCGGCGAGTTGGTTGCGAATCTCGTCGGAACGCTTGAAGTCGCGGCGGCGCCTGGCGGCGAGGCGTTCCTCGATCAAAGTTTCTATTTGTTGCGGTGGGAGCGCGGGGGTCTTCGATCCAAGGCCGAGTTTACGGAGTTTGTCCGCGTCGTCGTCCTTGAGAACCGCCAAAACCGCGTCGAATTTTTCCATCGCCGCCAAAATGCGAGGAGCATCCTGCTGGAGAAAGCCGCCCCGATCCATGGCGGTGTTTACGTCGCGCACCAGATCGAAAAGGGCCGCCAGGGCCAGGGCGGTGTTCACATCGTCGGCAAGCCCGGCGTCGAAATCGGCCTCCGCCTTTTGCACACGCTTCACTATTTCGGGGTTGGAGCCGGCGGGAAATTTGGCGGTCTGCAGCCGGTCGACGAAATTGCGCAGGCGCTCGATGGAATTCTCGGCCTGCTTCAACCCGTCGTCGGTGAAATTAAGCTGTCGCCTGTAAGGAACCGACAGCAGAAGAAAGCGGACGGTCGACGGTTTGTGGCCGCGCGCGAAGAGGTCGCGAAGAGTATAGAAGTTGCCAAGGGACTTCGACATTTTCTGGCCGTCGATAATGAGATGTTCGGCGTGGAGCCACAGACGCACAAATGGATGGCCGGTGGCGGCTTCGCTCTGCGCAATCTCATTTTCGTGGTGTGGGAACGCCAGATCCACTCCGCCGGTGTGAATGTCCAGCGTGTCGCCCAAATACTTCATAGCCATGGCGGAGCACTCGACATGCCAGCCGGGGCGCCCTGGTCCGATGCGAGTTTCCCAGAAATGCTCGCCAGGCTTGGGCGCTTTCCAAAGGGCAAAATCGCGCGCATCGTCCTTTTCATATTGATCGAGGTCAACGCGGGCTCCCGCTTTCATGCCATGCATGTCGATTTTCGAAAGTTTGCCGTATTCCGGGAACTTGGCGATGCGGTAGTAGATGGAACCGTCGCTTCTGTAAGTGAGTCCCTTGTGTTCCAGAGTCTCGATGAGCGCCACCATGTCTTCGATATGATCCGTGGCTCGCACCAATTCCTCGGGCATTTCGATGTTGAGAGTGCTGATGTCCTCAAGGAACGCCTGAATATATTTCTCGGTATATTCGCGGATGCTGACGCCGGCGTG